>Ga0210124_1000926_pt1 | contig 13686 bp, 17 predicted proteins | sample Muzzi_PWC_D2_FD_185554 | JGI IMG/M metagenome (GOLD analysis project Ga0210124, IMG submission 185554) | Wetland microbial communities from San Francisco Bay, California, USA, that impact long-term carbon sequestration - Muzzi_PWC_D2 (SPAdes) | ecosystem: Environmental > Aquatic > Marine >... | reverse complement strand
AAAACATTTTAGTATTCACTATAGTGTACTGACAAAGATGAGTCAAAACAACCAGTTAGACGTTTATCGAATGATTGCAGACCCAAACCGGCGAAAAATCCTGGAGTTATTAAAGGAGGAAGAGCGGCCGGTGCAGGCTTTTCAGCCGCATCTTCCGATCACGCTTGGGGCAATTTCGCAGCACCTGCAGCTGTTGCACCGGTCAGGTCTGGTTAGCCGTACGCGGCGCGGCAAGCAGCGCATCTATCGCCTCGAGCCGGAAATCCTGCACGAGATCGACGAGTGGCTGGATCAATTTCGGAATTTCTGGGAGGGTCGTCTCGATCGCCTTGGCTTGTACCTGGATAAGAAGAACAAGAAATGAACTTCAAACTCGAATTAGAGCGGCATTACCCGTACTCGATCACCGACGTTTGGGAGGGCATAACGACAAACGAAGGTATCAGCGACTGGCTGCTCGATTCCAACAACTTCAAGGCAGAAGTCGGGCATCGGTTCGACCTGACCTGCGTAAACGATGACGGCAATCTGGACGTCTACCGGTGCCAGGTATTGGAGATCGATCCACCGACTCGCATGCTCTGGTCATGGGTGCTGTCCGGCAAGGAATCCGAAGGTCTGACTGAAGTTGAATTTCGGCTCAAATCCACCGATACCGGTACTACCGTCACTCTGATCCATCGCGGCGATCGCGACAAGGCAACCATCGATAGATTCAAGTCTGGCTGGCCGTACAAGCTGGATCGACTTGCGGAGACGGTTGCGAAACGCGCCAAATCCAAACAATAAGAGGGCAGACCATGGCCGATATACATTTTCCCAACGAATACGGCGCGTACCGCAAAGCCCGCAAGGCACTGTTGCAATCCGAAAAAGAGCTTCGAGCGCAAATCGAGCGTGTTGCCAAAGAGCGGCGAAAGCTACCCAAGGGCGGCGAGATTAAGGAAGATTACGTCTTCGAAGAATGGGTTGATGGCAAGAGAACGAAGACCAAGCTATCCGAGCTTTTCAAAAACGATGACAAGTCACTCTTCATTTATAGCTTCATGTATTCGGACGACATGGAAGCGGCCTGTCCAATGTGCACATCTATTCTCGACGGCCTTGAGGGCCAGGTGCCGCATATCGAGCAAAACATTTCCACGGCGGTCGTCGCCAAGACCGACATTGATACGCTCGCAAAATTTGGCGCCGATCGAGGTTGGAGCAATCTCAGGCTCCTATCCTCAAAGCACAACACTTACAACACCGACTATTTCGGCGAGAAGGGCGGCAATCAGGTGACCACGGCCAACGTGTTCGTCAAAGATGGCGACACGATACGGCATTTCTGGAACTCAGAGCTCACCTACGAGCCGATGATGGAGGGCGGGCATATGCGCCACCTGGATCTCATCTGGCCGATGTGGAATTTGCTGGATATGACGCCGCAGGGGCGAGGTGATTTCTTCCCATCATTGCGCTACTGAACGTTGGCGGCGATATTCGGTCAACTGTCGCAGATCAGCATGGAATCGGCTGATTGCTCCACATAAGCTGCGTTATCTTCCACTCGACGTCAATGCGCCTCAGCGTCATCAGAAATTTCGAGTCGGCGCAGCTCTTTTGTCTCGTGTCCGAGGCTATCGCGGACACGGTGTTCAATCCGCGCACTACGGCGAGATCGGTTGCGATGGTGATGTCGTCAACTCGGGACTGTATGGTGAAATCCACCGCGGCGAATAGTGCTTGGTAATGCCTGCGGATAGCATCTGCGCCAATCACATCCGCACCATCTGGCAAGATAAGTATTGCATTGCCGGCGTAGTAACTTAGCACTCGCCCGAGATTTTCGACATTGTCTGCCGCAATGATGCCTTCGACGACTGCTCGCACTGCACGCTTGTCAGCGAGCGACGATTCCGTCTGATCGTTTTCCGACGCACTGGCGAGGCCCCATACGACAATCGTTAGCAGGACCTTGGTGAGAGTGGCGGCCATGACTCGGATGCCACTCAGTCTTTTAGTCATCGTATTCATCGTGCCGCCTTAGCCAGTCCATTGTGTATCCGAGGCCACGCTCGTCGCGGCCCTTGGGTACGATGTCCAGATAGTGGTACGCGGAAATGAACATATCCAGGCCACGCTCAAACACCGAATAAGTGTGATAGATCGTTCCATCCTTGTCTTTGTAGAACACACTGGCACCTGGTGCTTCGGTTACCGGATAGCCCCTGTGTTTGTAGTTGTAGTATGCCTTTTCGTTGCTAATCGCGTCCTCTGTAAAGGACACATGGTAATCCCAGTTGAAATCGTTGTTCTGAGACGACACCCACGGAAATTCCCAACCCATGCGCTTCTCATACGCTTGAAGTATCTCGATCGGCGCTCGGGAAACGGCCACAAACGACACATCGCGCTGGTGCAGATGAATGATGGCAGGATTGAAGTGATCGGCAATGTATGAGCAACTCTTGCAGCCAGCGTCCCAGTCCGGTCCGTACATAAAGTGATAGACGATCAGCTGGCTGCGCCCACCAAATAGCTCGGACAGTGATACTGGATCCGCCGACCCGTCGAACACGTAATCCTTGTCCACTTTCTCCCAGGGGAGTTGTTGGCGTTCCGCGCTCAGCCGGTCCCGGAGTTTGGTGAATTCTTTCTCTTTTGCCAGGAACGCCTTGCGCGCTTTGATCCACTCATCGTGCGATACGACCCTGTTTCCCATGTCCCTAACTCCCCGGCAGCAAATTGCGAGTGTTACATTATAGCGTATACTATAATGTTAGCCATGACTGCGAGATGAAATCGCGCGTAGTTGCCGGCTAAATCTGTAATGCGACGACGTATAGCGAGTTAGCAATGCTCATCTCTAATCAATCATCATATGCACGATTTGTCATCTTACGTGCTAGCAGCGTGCAAATTGATCCACCGTCCGCAGTGCATTGCAGCTTGGTGCGCACGGATGATATGCCGTTTTGACGCAATGTCGACAAGAACAGGCGACTCACAGTGTAATCGTCATTCGCAGTGCCGCGTGGGATTGGAACCTTGTCTCAGTGGTCCCGGATCGAATTCGCATGAGCGACTACCCTTTAAGTGAGCTCCTCATGGGCATTGCTCAGATCTCCATTGCGTTTGTGGGGTTCTCTGCCATCGTCGAGGTTGTACGCGACCGCACTCAACACGAGCGAAGTCAATTCGAAAATATGTTGGCGCGTACTATGATCGAGTTTGGGTTTCAGGCTTTGTTTCTGGCGCTATTGCCGCTGATAGTCTTTCGATATGTGCCCGATCATTCAAATTCAATATGGCACGCGTTGCTCGCACTTGCTGTGATTGTTTTGGTGGGGGAGTTTGTGGTTTACAGGCGGCGACGAGGCCGCATCGCGAAATCCACATTTCTTATGCCGCGCGTTTTTCTCGGATGGGCGTCCGCAAACGCCCTGGTTGCTTTAGGTGCGATGGCCAGCTTGGCAGGGCTATTTCCGATCGACGCCGCGTATGTGGCAACTCTCGTTTGGCTGCTTATCTCTGGATCGATCAGCTTCGTGGTGATTGTCAGCGTTTTGGAATAATTCAAAGGGCTCGGTGCGAATGGTCCGTCGCGTGACTACTGGATCTAAATTCGCTGACTGAACCACTCCGGAATTCCATGAAACTCAATATTCCAATAGAATCGAGCCTCAAAGGATTTCGGCGTATTAAGATTTTTCTGTGCGAGTAGCTAAGGCCCGAGAACTGAGAGGATCCACTGGAAAACCGGCGTCAGCGTATCTGCGGTCTGGCCTGTAAACTGGCAAGGTCCACCATCGATAATCATGACGTGATTGGCGTTGGGGACCAGGCGAATCTCAATTGGATTGCCATATGTCGCCCGAATATCTTCCAGTATTGAAATGCTCCTGGTGACAGGGATGCTTCGGTCGAGCTCACCCGCATGGCCGAGTAGGTCACTTCGCTCGGTACGCCGGGCATATCGGATCCGCCCCCACAACTGACGAGAAAAAGCGACGAGATAAAGACGATGATTGGTTTCAGTTCGATGCTCCGATTCTTCAACGTCAGTTCAAATCGTCCCGAGATCGGGTGTCGGCACATCGATTATTCTCAGAATCATGGGTACGATTCTTCGAGGGATTTCAAGAATTCGGTCTGATCGCGTTCAAGTAGCTCAATGTGCCGACGAAATTCTTCGGTGAACTGATATTTCTTGGCATTCGGCAAATACATCTCGTTACCGGGGCTGAGCATTAGCAAGCGTATTTGCTTGTCGAGGTACTCCGACCTGCCCTGCGTTTCAAAGCTCGCCTGCATGGCTTCCCATACATGCCACAGATGGCGTTCCCACAGGATGGCTTGCCGGTCGCTCAGATCATAGCGTTTCGCGAATTGATCGGGCATGCCGAAGTCGCCGTCCACCGCTGCAACTTTGGCCAGTATCTCTGATAAATCGGTCTCGTAAAACGGTGCAGCAATTGCTTCTGCGCGAGCGAGTGTCGATTGTTGTTGAATAGCCAGCGAGTTTTCTCGAACTTCGACAATCAAAAGCAGCAGTGACACGATAACGCCAGCGAGACCGACGAATTCCGCGATTTGATTCCAGGCAATCTTACTCACCCTGGCACCTGCTTCTTGCTTACGACATGCGAATGTATTGCTTCGATCTCACAGGAGGAAGTTCGGCCACCGTTCTTTCTCGCGAGTTGCCATTCAGACAATCTGGCAGCAGCTACGCTCATTCGTGACGCCTACCGGAAATCGGTACGGAATAGTCAGCCCGCAGTGTCGTTGCATCGTAAAAAGAGTGAATCTTTACTATTTCGCCATTTTCGACTGTCACCCAGTCGCACACCGGGATTGTGCCAACCGGTGTATGCATGTCGAACCAGATCACAGCCTCATTTCCCCGAGCAAGCACTCTTTTGATGGCTAGTTTCGTGACATTGCGTTCAGACATTGGAATGACTGTGGCCAGATAATGATCGCGGCCTTCGAGGCGACCAAACGGACTGATATGCACAAATGATTGTGCGAGCGGTAATGCCTGTGGATTCCCAAGCTCCCAATAGCTTATCCACAAGCGCGCAAGCCTTTCGGCCTCATTGTTGGATTCGATTGGTACAATTACCGGGTCGTTTGCGTTGAGCGGCGATTCTGATGCCGGCGGGGATGCTCGATCCACAACACATGCGGTTAGTGCAACAGCAACTACCGATAGACCCAGGTACCGCACTGTTCACTCGCCGAAGGATTCAATGTCTCGCATGCACAATGGATCAGGTCCCGGAGCTCCACCGGTTGCTGCGACAGAAAGGCGAGCGAGATGATGTTCCCAGCCGCGCTGGGCAACCTTGTCCATTGGAGAATCCAGGTTGGTTTGCCGGACCTCCACGCGGCTTCCATCGGCGTCCGGTGATATTGACACCTCGATCAGGCTCTCCGATGAATCGGGATCTCCGCCTGTAGGCACAGTGTGAGAGACGAAGTTCGGTGGTTCGACACGAACGAACCTCCCTTCAACAACACCCCATTGCCCCATATCGAGACGATAGATTCCGCCTGGGACAGGATCGAGTTCTGCGCGGCGACCACACCATCTCGACATTTTGTCGGGATCGGTGAAGTATTCGAAGACGACCTCCGGCGGCGCATCGATCCAGATTGATTTGGTGAAATTAGCCATCTCTTTTTGTCTCCAACTTTCGCAAATCTGACTCGACTACACGCTTCAGTCGCGGCAAAGCCTGTTCCCAAAAGTCATCAAATTGAACTCGTAGCGAATCGACTGTTTTCACATCGATCGAGTACAAGCGAGACTGCGCACGGCGGCGCATAGTGAGCAGGCCGGCGTCACATAGTTGCGTGAGGTGTTGCGAAATCGCGGGTCGGGTTTGATGAAACCGGCGAGCGATATCGCCCGCGGAGCGCTCACCGCCGGCCAGGCAACGCAGGATCTGACGCCGTGTGGGATTCGTCAGAGCTCGAAGTTGGGCATCCATGGCTATCCTATTTAAAGGAAACCTTACGTAAGGAAATACTAACATATAACTATTTCGTTGGGAAATTTCCTTGATGGTGGTTGGACGTAATTTGTGTACCGGTCCCTTCTGAATGCCGGAGCGTCGATACAAATGCCTCGTACGGCGTCTGCGACTGATTTCCGCGAGCGGGCCGAGCAATCTATGGTTTCGAATGCTTTTGAGGCGCCACTATCGAATTGCAGAATTGTCGTTGTGGAAGTAGGTCCTGCAATCCAAAAGTGACGCATTGGGAACTTGCGGGAGTTTTGCGTGACCCCTCGCCAACCACCTGGTTTGCTGCATTGAGCAAATTGCCCAATTCAGCGGCCGAGTAGTGGGTCGTGATCCTTCCCGAGCGGTGTCCCAGCAAATCCTGCCTGTGTGTGGCGAATTACGATTCAGGCTGCAATAGGCAGTTGATATAGGCCTCAGCAGTGACGCTGCCGACGGTAAGAATGCAGATCTACAATCTTTGACTGCGTTTTCCGGGTCTTCGCGGTCGGTATTTCGCCGTTCAACGCATGATGGCAGCGCTGATGATTGTGGAATTCCTTGAAGTGATGCAGTTTTCTCCGCAGGTCATTAGCGCTCCTAAAAGGCACCTGATCGAGATATTCTCGCCGGATTGTTCCAATGAGCCGTTCGACGTAAGCGCGAAAGAGTGGCACATAGGGAACGGTATTCACTCCAATGACGTCGAGTATTCGAAGATTGGCCTTCCATCGGTGGAAATGGAACAGCGGATCATTGTCACTGCTGATGTATCTCGGCGGTCCTGTGCCCCGGATTGCTCGGTTGAACATTTGACACAGTGTGGGTCCATCGACAGATCCCGCGTGTATGCCAAAGCCAATTTTTCTGCGCGTGAACTGGTCCGTAATCACGAGAACCCAGTGGCATCTGAGTATCAGCGACTCGCAACGAAACAGATCGACGCTTCAGAGACTGTCTTTTGAGTGACCCAGTGAGGCCCGTTCGTACGAGGAAAATGCTTCCGGGTCGTGCCTAAAGATGACAGCTCCTTAACACTGAAACTCGCCAAACCCGCACCGAGTGACTCCACATTCGAAGATGACGGATCGCTAGTACTCGCCGCGCCAAAAGCTATACACCCGTTCTTTCAAGATAAGGGTCTTGATACCGACCAAAGGGCAAGCTCAGGTCGATCTAGACAAATGCGTCGTGGCGTTATCGCAAAATCAAATTGCCGGTGTCGTCTATATCCAACGTGCGCGCGGCACAGTCATCCTGTAGCGCTTCCGGAAGCGCAAGGACGGTTTGGCCATCGAATGAGAACGTGGCGTCCTTTTTTGACGGTGTAGCGACAGCCAAATGCAGGCCATCCTCACCGGTTATCAAGCGGAAGCAACGGTCTGCGTTGGCACCGTCCTGCTGGACAAGCGCGTCGTTCAGCGCTCGCAATGCGTTGTCAGTAGCTGTAAACATAATACATTTCTCCTGTGTTTGTCGTTCGTTGGCTGTGTAGTCAAGATTTGTTTCGTTACTTGGAGAGTGTGCTGTGCGCTAACGCACAGTCAGTGCCCGAGGCAAAGTCGTGAAACGCTCGCAGCCATTGTCGGTGACCACGACGGTGTCCGATATGAAGTAGTCGCCCTGGCCTGAGCGCAATAGCCACGACATGAGGTGAAACACCATCCCGGCTCGCAGCGGTAATTCCGAGTCCTGCCGAAGGCCTATCGGCACGCCACTGCCACTCCAGCTGGGCGGGAATCCAATCCCCACCGCATAGCCGCAGTGGTGGCGTCTGTAGCCAGCCAGTCCGGCACTATCCAACGTGTCTTGCCAAACACGATAAACATCGCGCGCCTCGACACCCGGTCGTATCGTCGCCGCCGCGGCATCGATCGCCGCTTCGCAGACAGACTGAATGGTCTGCGCGCGTTTCGGCGCCTGGCCAATGAATACAAGGCGTCCGGCCGGCGCGTGATAGCGCTCAATGCAACCGCTCATTTCCAGGAACAGCAGGTCTTTGTGTGCAAGTCTCTGGTCTTGCCACGAGCCGTGCTCGTGATCCAAGGTGTGCGTCGCCCTCACCAAGGGCACAAAACCGGGGTAGGTGCCGCCGCGGTGAAACATCGTTTGGTAGATGGTGGCCATGATGTCACGTTGCAGGGCCCCGGGGCCGGCGGCTGCAGTAGCAGCAAGCAACATGGAGTCAGAAATTGCAGCTGCCTGCTTCGTATAGGCAAGTTCCTGTGTCGACTTCACCAACCGACAGTCGCTGACAACGTCAGAGGCGTCTACGATATCCGCTTTCGGCAAACCATCCACGATGGACTGTGCGATCCCGTACGGAAAAAATGAACTGCTCGCTTCGACGCCCAATCGCGCCGTTTGGAGATTGTTGGCCGTAATGGTTTCAAGGGTGGTTCGTGCCGGGGATTCAAAATGTGACGAAGAAAGGCCCGCGACCCGCGTCGGTACACCGAGACTCGTTGACCAAGGCCGCAATCCAAGTGCATCACCTTCGGTCGTTTGCCCTGCGAGCAATACATCTGCTTCCTTGTTGGTGGCAGGCGGCGGTGGTTCGATGCCGTCAGAATAAGGGCAATGCCGCACATCGGGAACTTTGTCGCGCACGATGGCGTGCTCCATCGCCCGTGTAACGAGCGATGGCACTCCCTCAAGTGGCACGACTAGCATCTGGTAGGCGAAGTAGCCTTGATAATCAAGTCCAGTCAGATAGCAGATGTTCTCAGGTGTCGAGACGAGCAACCCGTCAAGCCCGCGAGCCGACATCCTTCGACGTACACGACGCAATCGGTCTGCGTATTCCTCGGGTGCAAATGGTCTCAAAAATTTCTTACTGCTTGAGGCGTTTCTGGTAGAGTTTGTATTCATTGCGTGTGACTCTGCACCGATCCATGGATTGACTTGTTCAACGCGTAAAGCGTAAGTAACACGACACTTTCGGAAATTAAACTCACGGCTCCGCACTCCGTGCCACAGGTGCGTCAGATGCCGTGAATTTGGATTCGGTTGCGGGCGCAGAACTCACCAACACGATCGCGAGACCGGTGATGATGCCGGGAAACCCTTCATACACGGTGTCGTGATAGCCAGCTGCGCGCCAGACTATTGCCACGCCGACGCCGGCTATCATGGCCAGAACAGCCGCGAATTCGGAAACTTTCCTATTCAATGCATAAATCGTGATTAGCGGTGCGAACGCAGAAGCTAGCGCTGACCAGGACAGGATAACCAGTTGAAAAACACTGCGGCTATCACCGAGCGCAATGCCAAGGGCGAGCACTGTGACCAAGGCGGTGGCGAGCTTGAGCTCTAATGGACTTTCGCGACGGGCCGGCAACAGGTCGTGCGTAATCGCAGCGGAGCAACTTAGTACCAGAGAATCGGCCGTCGACATTGTGGCTGCAAACACCCCGGCAAGAATCATCCCGACCAGCGCGGCGGGTAGCAGCTCAAGCGCCATTGTCGGCAGAGCGAGTTCCGGATCGGACGCGCCGAGATCCGGTAAGTACAGTCGGGACAGCAGGCCAACACCCGTCGTCAACGCATAAAACAGTGTGAAGTAGCTGTAGTACCAGGCGCGTGTGCGCGCAATGTTTTTCGGGTCGTCAAGCGCCATAAAGCGCACCATAACGTGCGGTTGACCCACAACTGAGAAACCAGCAAACATCCAGCCGACGACGAACAGACCAATTCCGAGCGCACCCGGGAACAACAGGTCGTCGGGAAAAAGGTCGAGGAAACCCGGTACGGCATGCATCTGAGCAATGGATGCGCCAAATCCGCCCTGACCCGCAACGGCCACAGCAAATAGTAGTGCCATTGCCAAAACCATCACCAGCGACTGCGCGGCATCGGTCCAGATCGATGCTCGCAAGCCACCAGCAGTGCTGTAGGCCAGGATCATTGCAGCGACCAAGAACGCACCGATATCCGGATGCCATCCAAGGGTTCCCTGAAGGGCCTTGCCGCCGGCACTGATTTGTGCCGCCGCATACGCGCCCAGGAAGATCAACATCACGACAGCTGCAATTCGGCGCCAGACAGCGAAAGTATCGTTCTCGTGCCAGCGAGCGATTACAGCGGGGTAGGATGCTTCGTGGGTGCGCTCGGTAATTTCGCGCAAGCGCGTATGGATAAACAGCGAGCCGATGAAGTCACCGCCGATCCAACCGATCATCAGCCAGATCGCCGATAGCCCGCTTGCGTACGTGAAGCCGATGACGCCGATAAACATGTAGCCGGAATTGTTGGTGGCCACCGCGGACAAGGCGGCCAGCCAGGGCGCCACGTTTCGACCGGCAAGATAGTAGTCGGTTCGTGAGTGTTTGGCATAGAAACTTGACGCAATGCCCACGCCCAGAAAGATCGCCAGAAACAGGATGAAACTGGCAACGATCACAATATCAATCGTGTCGCGATGTTAGTCACCACGAGTAACTCACGCGGCCTCAGTGGCGATCTTTCTCTTGGTGATGTCATCAGTGTCGATGAGGGTCGCATGCAACGCAGAAATTGCAGGCTTAAACTGCGATTCTTCAATGACGAACAAGATGTCTACATTGCGCAATAACTGATGGACTCCGAGCACCTCGATTCCAGCGTCTGCTAATCCATTGACGGCACGCGCAGTCAACCCATTGACATTCATGTCGCTGCCTATTGCGGAGACGATAGCGACCTTGCTCAGCCGGATGTCGGCAGAGTCGAAGGCTGATTCCAGGTCCCGGACGACGCGTTTTATCGCCGTGAGAGAACCCGCCAGGTAGTGCGCGATGGTGTTTGCGTTTGACGTCTTGGTAACGATTCGCACCCGATGACGCTGCAACGCTTCAAGAATGGCAGCGTCGTAGCCCTTTACGCCCACCATGTCCTGTTCGAAAAATTCCAGGGCGTAGATATCTTTTATGCCTGTAATAATTTCCGCCTGGGGTGTGCTCGAGACGTAATCCCCGTTAATCGAGGTGCCACTGGTCTCGGGCTCGAAGGCGTTCTTGACTCGCAAGGGAATATCGGCCTGTCGAAGGCCTTTTGCGGCTCGCGGGTGGATTGCCTCCATACCCATGTTGGCCAGTTGATCTGCCACGTCGTAATTGGTTGCGCCGATTGTGCGTACGCCGTTCTGACCAACGATTTTCGGATCCGCGCTCGACAGATGAAATTCTTTATGGATGATCGCTTCCTTGGCCGCCGTCAAAACGGCAATCCGAGAGAATGTTACTTCGCTGTAGCCACGGCCAAATCGATCGACCATACCGTCCCGGCAGTGGGCGAAGCCGGTGACGATTGGTAGTTCGGTGGTCAGGTCCACGTCGTCGAGTGCGCGTTCGATGCGCTCGTCGAGACTCGGTTGGGATTCGTCTCGCCAGCCGGTGAGATCGATAAAGCGTGCGTTGACGCCCTGTTGCTGGAGCATCAGGGTTGTATTGTGAGCGCTGTGTGCCTCACCAATTGATGCCAACAATTCACGTACGGTATTGAGCTGTGTCGCGAGATTGAAATGACCGTACGACGACAAACGCTGCAGGTCAACGAGACAGCTGCGCACGCCCTCGATGCGCTCGCGCACAAATTGATCGGCAACACGCCGATGCGCGTGTTCGCCAAAGAGCTCCGCGTTAACTGTTTGCATGGCAACGCCGGCCTCACTCAGGGCGTCCCCCCAGTCCCATTGAGAATCAGCACCGGCAAAGCGTGAAAACACACCTGGTGATCCACTGCGCTTGTTCTCCAACAGTGCATCGGTGATGCCTGCGTACGCAGACACCACGAAAATGCGCCCGTAGAGATTTGATGTGTCGCGCCTGCCAACGAGAACGTTGTCCAGCACGACGCCACGATCTGATATCGTCGTACCACCAATTTTTTCTACCGTATGGGCTTTCATGTGACATGACTTGCGCGCAACCGGCCGCTGACGGCAACGATGGGCGAGCACTCCTTGCGTTCGGCAAGAAAGCCCGGACGGGCTTTCTTGGCCGCGAAGGGCGTGACGAGCTGATTGCTCACGCTATTGTATACCAGGAACGCGTTTGTCCTGGGCAGCGGTGTGATGTTGCTGTTCGAGCCGTGCATCGTATTGCAATCGAAAAAGACTGCGGACCCGGCCGATCCTCGTACCGATTGAATACCGCCGGATTCCACAAGGCGACGCAAGCTCGCTGGGTCCGGCACTCCATACTCTTGTCGGCGGAGAGACTGTCGGAAGTGATTATCGGGCGTTTCTCCGGCGCAGGACACAAACGACTGATGAGAGCCAGGAATCAACATTAGTGGGCCATTGTGTTCGGTGTTGTCCGTTAAACTGATTGATACACTCAGGGCGCGCATTCGCGGCATACCATCCTCGGCGTGCCAGGTTTCAAAATCGGAATGCCAGTAAAACTCTTTGCCAAAATACGCCGGTTTGTAGTTGAGGCGCGTTTGGTGCAAATAGACTTCGTCGTCCAACAAGTAGCGGGCGACGTCCACCAGGCGCGTATCGCACGCCAGGCGATGAAAAAGCCCGCTCTGTTTATGTACGCGAAAAATTGATCGGACAATGTCGCTGTCAGGTTCCCGAATAGTGGACTCGGCTTTTCCAGACTTGTGCTCTGTTCGCAATCGATTCAGTTCGTCGTTCAGTAACTTGACCTCCTCGTCGTTAAACAAGTTCTCGACGACAAGGAAACCATTCCGTAGGTAGTTTTCGATTTGTGTGGGCCGCAGCGCGACGCCGTAGCGATCTTCGGCATACAGCACAGGATCCTGCCGCTCCAGCAATTCGGGTCTTTGTCCTGACCTTGAAGGGTAGATGTCTTCGATTTGACGTTGCATGATGTCCGTTCGGCGCTAAGCGACGGCCTCGGCTCGCGGAGGGTAGGTGCCGCTGTCATCGTGCACTTCCTGGCCATGCAGCGGCGGGTTGAAGACGCAGGCCATTGTCATCTCGGTATTGGCACGCAAGACATGCTGGTCGTGTTGATCAAGTGCGTACATCACGCCCGGCTCAATGGCATGTACCTCGCCAGTCTGGCTGTCCTCAATGGTGCCGGTACCGGCGACGCAGTACACGGATTCCAGGTGATGTCGATAGTGCATGGGCAGCTCGGCACCGGCATATATCGTCGTAATGTGAAAGGAAAAGCCCATTGCGTCGTCCCGGAGCAGCAAGCGAACACTGTTCCAACCGGCTGAGTCCACGCGTCGCGTCGATTTTTTGGCACTGTCCAAGTGACGAATTATCATGATTCAGATCTCCTTAGGCGGCGGCGCGATCGGCACTGGGCAGGACATCGGCGACGGCGCTTTCAAGTATGTTCAGGCCTGCGTCGAATTCGGCCTCGTCAATGGTGAGGGGCGCAAGACACTTGACCACCTCGTCATTGGGGCCGCTCGTTTCAATGAGAAGGCCACGCTCGAATGCGACCCTGGTGACAGTCGCCGCCGCGTCACCACTTGGCAGTGAAATACCTCGCATCATGCCACGACCTTTCGCTACGACCCCCTTGCCATCGAAGCTCGCGCACATTCGGTTGATTCGAGTCTCAAGTTGCCGGCCTCTGGCCTGAACGTCGGCTTCAAAGTTCGGCTCGGTCCAGTACGTTTCCAGAGCTGTGCGCGCCGTGACAAAGGCAGGGCAATTGCCACGAAAAGTGCCGTTATGCTCGCCGGGTTCCCATTGATCAAATTCCGGCTTGATCAGCACCAG
>Ga0210124_1000925_pt1 | contig 13696 bp, 8 predicted proteins | sample Muzzi_PWC_D2_FD_185554 | JGI IMG/M metagenome (GOLD analysis project Ga0210124, IMG submission 185554) | Wetland microbial communities from San Francisco Bay, California, USA, that impact long-term carbon sequestration - Muzzi_PWC_D2 (SPAdes) | ecosystem: Environmental > Aquatic > Marine >... | reverse complement strand
CCCGCCGATCCGCCGTTCAACGGTAACATTATCAACCTGACTTTCGGAGGCTGGTTTGCCAATGAGGCCGGCCCGGTGGAGTTCCGTGAGAAGACCACGTTGACATCGGGCGTGGTGGTGCCTGAGCCGGCCACGCTTTCGCTGCTGGCACTCGGCGGCCTCGCCTGCTTGATTCGTCGGCGCAAGTAGTCTTAGCCCGAACGAATCGGCAGTTTTTCTAAGACAGACGCACCGCGATACATCCGTATCGCGGTGTTTTTTTGGGCTGTACCGAAACGGATCGGCTCCGTTCACATTGCCCCGTACCGCTCATTTCTCGCGTGAATAACCCACCTGTCCATGCCAAACCGCACGTCGGCTTGGCACGGCCACAGATTCGAATAGACTCCCGGCGTGGGGACGACGATTCTCGGACCCAGAGGCATTACTTTTAGGCGGGAACGCGAATGATTGGATCCAAGCTGAGTGCGGTGGCCTTGATTGGATCGTATGTACCCCGCCAATGCGGGATTGCCACTTTCACGCATGATGTCGCCTCGTCGGTATCATCCCACATGGGGACCGGCCGCCTAGCCGAATCCAACGGCATCTCCATCGTCGCCATTAACGACCAGGAGACGGGCTACGACTATGGGCCCGAGGTCAAGGTGCAGATCGACCAGCACCACCGTGAAGACTATCGCACCGCCGCCGAAATCCTCAACGACAGCCATGTCGACGCCGTCAGCTTGCAGCATGAGTATGGTCTATTCGGCGGCGAGGAGGGCGAGTACCTGCTCGATCTACTCCGCCGTCTACGAAAACCCGTGGTCTCGACGCTTCATACTGTCCTTACCGAACCGAGTCCCAAACAACGAGACGTGCTCCAGAGGATTTGCCAGCACAGCCAATACGTGGTGGTGATGGCCGACCGCGCCCGCGTGATTCTCAACGAAGTGTACGATGTTCCGGAGGACCATATTCGGCTTATTCATCACGGCGTGCCGGATGTGCCGTTTACCGATACTGAGCCGTTCAAAGAGCGGTTCGGTCTCGAAGGCCGCCCGGTAATTCTGACGTTCGGCCTGCTCGGTCCGAGCAAGAGCATCGAGACGATGCTGAACGCCCTCGCCATGATCGTGCCCGATTTTCCCGATGTGGCCTACATCGTTCTTGGCGTGACACATCCGGGAGTCATACGAGACTCGGGCGAACTCTACCGCCTGTCCCTGGAGCGTCTCGCTGTTGACCTGGGTATCCAGCGCAACGTGCTTTTTCACAAACGCTTCGTATCCAATGAAGACCTGCGCGAGTACTTGCAGGCTGCGGATGTCTACGTCACGCCCTACCGTGCCAAGGAGCAGATTACTTCCGGCACGCTGGCGTATGCGCTGGCCAGCGGGCGGGCGATCGTGTCGACTCCCTACTGGCACGCGCAGGAACTGCTGGCCGGCGGGCGCGGCCGGCTCGCCGATTTCGGAAACGCGGACGAGTTCGCCATGCACTTGCGCGAGCTGCTGGGCAACGACAAGCTGCGAAACGAGGTTCGCAAAGCGGCGTACGATTTCGGTCGAGCCATGGTGTGGTCAAGTGTCGCCGCGGAGTATGTCGACACGTTCACGAACGCCCAGACATCGTTTGTCGAGGTCGGCCGCGACCAGATCGCGGAGCGAAGAGTGCTCCTGCGGATGTCGCTGCCGGAGGTTCACCTGGACCACCTTTTCACCCTGTCCGATGGAACGGGCATGCTGCAACACGCGATATTCGCCACACCCGATCGTCATCATGGCTACTGTGTGGATGACAATGCCCGCGCACTGATTGTGTCGACCATGGTATGGTCCCTTTTTCAGGACAATCGTATTCTGCAGCCCCTGCAGGTGTATCTCGCATTCCTGCATTATTCGATGGTGCCGGAGACGGGTCGTTTCCGGAATTTCATGTCGTACGATCGTCGCTGGCTCGAGGAAGACGGCTCGGACGATTGCCAGGGCAGAGCATTGTGGGCGCTGGGATACCTCGTATCCCATGCACCGAACGATTCATCCCGTCGGCTGGCCGACAAGCTGTTTTGCACGGCCAAGCCGACCGTCTCGGCGCTCAACTCGCCGCGATCCTGGGCATTCGCCATCCTGGGACTCCACTATTTCCTGCGAAAAAATCCGGACGATTCGGAATGCAGGCAGTTGATGGCCGACCTGGGTGACAAGCTGAATCGAATGTTCGTGGAGAACGAAAGCGACGACTGGCCGTGGATGGAAGATATCGTCACCTATGATAACGGGCGTCTTCCACAGGCACTTATCATCGCCGGCACGGTACTCGACCGACAGGAGTTGATCGACCGCGGGTTGCGCGTGCTCGAGTGGCTCTTCAAGGTGCATACCGCTAAAGAGGGTCACCTGACATTGATCGGTAGCAACGGCTGGATGACGCGCGATGGCCGGCGCGCCCAATTCGATCAGCAGGCGCTCGAGCCGGCCGCCCTCATCGGCGCTTGCAAGGCCGCTTACCGTGCATCCGGAAGCGTCAACTGGCTCGTGGAGATGCGCCGGTGCTTTGAATGGTATGTGGGGCGTAACGACGTCGACCATGCGATGATCGATTTCAAGTCGCGCGGCTGCTACGACGGCCTCAATCCGGAAGGCATCAACGAGAATCAGGGCGCCGAGTCAGTGCTTTCGTGGCTGTTGTCTTTGCTTATCATGCATGAAATGCAAACGGGCGATGCCCCGGAGGTCGGCTAGCGGACCCGGCGAGGGAGTGAGGATCATTCTCGCCACGATCGATACTCAAACGGCAGCACCAGTGCAAGAAGTCCAGGCCCTAACAGTCGAGGGAGATCATGCCTCCGCATACAGACGATCCAAGACGGCGTCTCTTGGCCCGCCACCCGCAGAACCCGCTGCTGACGGCGTACGACTGGCCTTATTTCATCAATACGGTATTTAACGCCGGCGCGATCCGCCTCCAGTCGGGCGAGACGTTGCTTCTTTGTCGCGTCGAGGATTGCTCCGGCATCTCGCATCTGACTGCCGCACGTTCGGACGACGGCATATCCGATTGGCGCATCGACCCCGACCCGACCTTTCCGCCGGATCCGAAATCACACCCGGAAGAGCTTTGGGGCGTCGAGGACCCACGCATCGTGTGGGTGCCGGAACTCGCATCGTTTGTCATCACCTACACGTGCTACTCGCAGCGCGGACCGGGCGTATCTCTGGCGCTGACCAAGGACTTCAAGACGTTCGAACGCATCGGCAACATCATGCCGCCGGATGACAAGGATTCGGCCCTGTTGCCTCGCCGTTTCGGCGGTCGCTGGGCTCTCCTCCACAGACCCTTGCCCCCCATCGGACCCGGGCACATATGGATCTCCTACTCGCCCGATCTCAAGCACTGGGGCGACCACAAGGTCATTCTGGAGGCCAGGCGCGGCGCATGGTGGGATGCCAACAAGATCGGACTCTCGCCCCCGCCCATCGAAACGCCCGACGGGTGGCTCATCATGTACCACGGGGTCCGCGTCACGCCGGCCGGCTGCCTGTATCGCCTGGGTCTGGCACTCATGGACCTGGAAGACCCCAGCCGATGCATACTGCGCGGCAGCAAGTGGATCATGGGTCCGGAAAAGGAATACGAACGCACCGGTGATGTCGGAGACGTCGTCTTCCCCTGTGGGTACACGCTGGGCGACGACGGGGACGCCCTCAACCTCTATTACGGCGCCGCCGACACCTCGATCGCCATCGCGCAAGGCAGCGTGCGAGAACTTCTCGCCTGGCTCAAGGACAACAGCCGCGCCGGTGACATCATCGACTCCTGATTCGAGACCCAGATGGACACAACCACTTCGCCCTTACGAATCGCCATGTTGGCGCCGATCAGTTGGCCCCTACCGCCAAGCGGCTACGGTCCGTGGGAACTGGTCGCACACAACCTCACGGAACAACTCGTGTCCATGGGACATGACGTCACGCTGTTTGCCTCCGCGGACAGCCAGTCGTCCGCCCATTTGGTGGCCACCTGCCCGTACTCGCTGTCGACGTGGCCTGAGCCGGAGCGTAGCAGGCCCCGCGCCTTCGATGCCACATCCGGACGATTGGAAGGCCCGCCGGATGGCCGCGTTTGGGAACACGTGCACATTGCCACATGCATGGAACTGGCAGCCGCTGGAAAATTCGATGTCGTCCACTCCCACTTGCACGTACACGCACTGGGTTTCGCTCGGCTGATCAAGTGTCCGCTCGTCACCACGCTGCATGGATCGGCCTGGGTGCGGTCCACCCATCCCCTGCTGAACATGTATGGCGATCTTCCTTTCGTTTCGCTTTCTGATGCGGAGCGTTCCCTCCTGCCAACTCTCAACTACGTCCGCACGGTATACAACGGCATTCGCATGGAAGACTTCCCTTTTGAGGCGAACAAAGACGAGTATCTGCTCTTCGCCGGCCGACTCTCGCCCGAGAAGGGCCCGGCAGAAGCCATCGAGGTGGCACGGCGCTCCGGTCGCCGTCTCCTGATGGCCGGATTAATCGAGTCGCAGTACCAGGACTACTACGACACGAAGATCAAACCGCACATCGACGGCAGAAACGTGGAATACCTGGGCCTGCTTTCGCAGAAGGAGTTGGCGCCGGTTTATCGCAAGGCGGCCGGCGTGTTGTTCCTGATAAGCTGGTGCGAACCCTTCGGGTTGGTGGCCGTGGAAGCCCAGGCCAGTGGCACGCCGCTGATCGCTACGCGTTACGGCGCACTTCCCGAGATCATTGCCGAGGGCAAGACCGGCTTCGTCGTTGATTCCTTGGACGACGCCGTACGCGCGGTCGGAAAGCTCGGCGCCATCGCACCCACAGCATGTCGCCGGAATGCCGAGGAACGGTTCAGCGACAAATCTATGGCACTAGGATATGAGGCCGTCTATCGTCTGCTTGCCGATCGGTAACGGTGCGGCGGCGCGTCCTTTCCTTCCCTGTCGGCCGGATCGACTCCGTGAAGACCGCACTTCGCCATGGCGAATACTCGTCCTATTCCGGCACGGAAAGCACCAAATGGTCCACGGACACGATCGCGCCCTCCGGCGATTCGAAGGCCAGCCGGGTGATCGATGATTCTCCCGCGTTGATTTCGACGACCGCGTTGCCGTCCCCCAGATTGGCCGCGGGAAACGACTCCGCGGATCCGACGGCCTCACCGTCGGTGTTCAACGCGACGACTGTCGCGCCGGCGTCGCCCTGTTGCGCAAAGTAGAATCTCACCGCCTTGATTTGGAGATTTTGAAACGAAATCTCGGCCGGGCCACCGTTGAGATTCCAGGCGAAGGCATCACTGAAGTAGAGCGGCAGAATGCCCCGTGTGCCTGCCGTGCCACCGGCGAACGCGACCGATCCTCCATCCAAATCCACGGAGACGGGATCGGTGTTCAGGGGCACATCATTCGCAAAGTTGATCGGGCTGAGATTTCGAAGACCGGGCGCGGGCTCAGGGTCGGGTGCACCACCGTACAGCCCCGTACAGCCCCCAACCAGCACGCCCGCCAAGGTGCAAATCGAAACTCCTGGGACCAATCGACGCATAGTCGTGTCTCCTCTGAAAGATCAAACGATTCCCGATGGTATCAGCACATGTAGGCTATGTGTACAACGAGTTCTAAGATTGCAGGCAATCGGAACGGCGCGGAATTCAGGGAACCGGTCCGCCCCCGGACGCGGTGGATTGACAGCTGGATTCGCAGGCTTATGTTCTGACACCGGAAACCGCAGCGTCGCATTCGTCGTCAATTGCATTGGCCGGGGTATCTGTCCTCACGCGCCACCATGCACCGCACGTACCGAGTCGCACAGCACTGCCAGTTCGTCTTCGCCCCACGGGTACTCCACCGCATCGCCCAGACGATCGCCACCGCCGTCCGCGGGCGACAGGCAATCCACAAGCCGCCAACGACGCCGGTCTTTTCGCATGGAGACCTGAACCTGCCAGCCGCGATCGAGAAGCACGGTACGCAAATGCTCGCGAATCAACGCCGCGGCCATTTCCACGCCCAGCGCCAGGCAGTCGTCATCATCCGGGTCATCCTCACCCACCGGCACCAATGCCCATTGAGCGGGTACATCATGCTCGGCCTCGAGGAAGAGCAATTCGTCACACGCGTCCGGATCGTCCGCACTGGTCCAGCTCGGATATCCGACGGTTTTCAGGGCTACGTCGGTGAGAGAGAATAGATCTTCCGCGGTCATTCGGCCTGGCTCCATTGGTCAATCGCCTGCGGAGAGTTTAGACTCTTCGTCCGCGCGGGCAACGTCCAGATTCATTCTCTCCGAGATGGAAACAGCGTCGACGTAGGATTCGGATGAGCAGAGGAAGATCATCCCGGCGCCGCCGGCAATCGAAGGCGGCGCGCCACGAAACCAAGAAGGCCAACGAATCCACCTCCCGACCCGGGTGGACGCCGGCCCAGATTGCGCGGATGGGCGTCATTTTCGTATACGTTGTCGTAGTGGTCGTGGTCAAAACGCCGAATTGGCTCCCCCCCGCGCTGAAGTCAGCTTGGGGATGGCCCCAGGGAATGATCCACTCCGCCATCCAGAACACCGCCAAGGCGTTGGGATGCGGGCAAACAAACAAATTGGTTCATTCCGGCGTTTTTTACCTCCTTACCGCACTGATCGTACCCTGGGCGCTCATCACGCTGGTCGGTCGACGCAAAGCGGCTGACATCGGCTGGCGCAAACCGAACGTTCTCTACCTCCGTCTGATCGGATGCAGCTTCGTCGGCTCGCTGCCGTTTCTTTATTGGATGGTGAGCCCACGCGCCTTCTTCGAGTACTACGAAACACGCTACTTCGACGTGCACGCGGCCGGCGTCGCGGCCTATTACGTGATCGTGCTATTCTGCGAGCACCTGTTCTTCGAGGGCATCATGCTCGCAGCCTTCCGCAAGGAAGGGAAATGGCCACAGCCCGCCACGCTCTGCCAGGCAAACGCCGTCGGGTTCACGCGCGTGCTGCGCTGGATCGGCATGGCCCAACCGACGGACGGCGCCCGTGGCGTTCAGAGGTTCACACGCTGGCTTGGACTGCCGGATGGGTGCCTGGATGCCGTACTCTTGTCAGGCCTGCTATTCGGGTTCGTCCACTCAGGCAAGAATCCGCGCGAACTTCTGCTTTCGTTCCCGGGCGGAACATTTCTCGCTTATCTGGCGTACCGCTGCAACTCCTGGCACGCGCCATACTTGCTGCATGCGTTGACCGTTCTGGCCGCCGGCGCCATGATGTTCCTACTACACGGCTAGGCATAGTCGATTAGTCCCGCATTTCCCAGATGAAGTATTCGTGATGGCATGATTCGTGCAGTTTCGCCCTGTGATTCAAGGGTTTCCGGCCATTGTGACAGGGGCATCCAATGGGTGACAGGCGAAAACAAGCACTTCGTGTTCAATTCGACAGCAAACTCAAGCTCGAATTCCACGGAGCGAAGATCACCAGCGACGCAGGTTTGCTGGCGTTTCGTGAACTGGATGAAGCGTTCCGTTTGACGGAAAAGGGAAGCACCGTTTTGTCCGATCCGCGTTACGGAAAGAATACCCAGCACACTATGTTGGCCATGCTTCGACAGGGTGTCTATGGACGCTTGGCTGGCTACGAAGATGTCAACGATGCTGATCGCTTACGCGTCGATCCTGCCATGCGTCGAGTTGTAGGCGGGCGGGCGAAAGAGAAGGAAGCCGCATCGACGAGTGAGATGAGCCGGTTCGAGACGGAGATGTTGAGTTCACGGAAGAACTTGACGGCACTGATGAATCTCTCCGGCACTTGGATCGACTCCGCCCACGAGTGTGCTCCGCTCGACAAGCTAATCCTGGATTTGGATAGTTCGGTCAGTGAGACGCATGGCGAACAGCAAGGCTCGGCGTACAACGGTTTCTTCGAGTGCATGTGCTATCATCCGCTGTTCCTGTTCAACCAGTACGGCGATCTGGAACGTGCCATGCTGCGGCGTGGCAACCACATCAGCGCCAAGTTCTGGCGCCGGGTCCTGCTGCCGGTCATCGACCGATACCGGGATCGCGACATCCCCAAGTACTTCCGTGGCGATGCGGCGTTCGCCATCCCGGGGCTGTACGGCGTGCTGGAGGAGGAGAGTTTTCAGTACACCATCCGCATCCCGTCGAACGACGTTTTTACCGCCAGTATCAGCCATCTGTTGACCCGTCCAGTAGGTCGGCCTTCGTACAAGCCCAAGGTGTTCTACGAGAGCTTCTCGTATCAGGCGCAGAGTTGGGATCGTCGTCGCCGCGTGGTCGCCAAAGTCGAATGGCATTGGGACCAGTTGTTTCCGCGAGTCGGGTTCATCGTGACCAACATGACCGGCTGGTCGAGGAAAGTAGTCAAGTTCTACAACGGTCGCGGTACGGCCGAGCAGTGGATCAAGGAGGGCAAGTACGCCGTGAAGTGGACGCGGTTGTCGTGTCGGAACTTCAGGGACAACCAGGCGCGGCTTCAACTCTTCGCTCTGGCGTACAACTTGGGAAACTTTCTGCGTCGGTTGGCTCTGCCGAGGTCCGTGAAGCACTGGTCGCTGACCACGCTACGGGAGAACTTAATCAAGATCGGAGCCAAGGTGGTGAGGCACTCGGGGTACGTGATCTTCCAGATCGCCGAAGTGGCGGTTCCACGAGAGTTGTTCGCAGCGATCCTGGACCGCATCCGGCGCGTCGGTGTCCCGCCGCCGTTGCTGCAACGTGGTTGAGTATCGCGATAGGGTGAAAAACATGACGATCCCGGTTAAGGGCTGGTGGGTGCTGCGCCGTGCGCCAGGCAAACGGCAACCACCGCACTTCGATCAGCCGATAAGGGTTGAATATGGCGTTCACAGGCAGGCATTTTCGTCAGAACCGCAGTTCGGTTTTGAAATGAGGCAAAGATTCGCGAAGATGGCAGCATCGGAGGTGCAAATGGGAAATGTCGGAAGAAACCGTGTCGGCCGGGCCTACAAAATCAGGCCAAGAATGGCCAAGAACACCGCCGATGGCTGCGTGAAAGGCCCAGAAATCCTTGAATCGAAGCATCAAGGTGATACAATGGTTCCTTGCGGCGTTCCGGCAGACGCCAAATGGGAAATGTCGTCTCATACCAGGCGTTTTACGTCACCGATCGCCAGTTCATTTTGAGAGGGAGGGTCCTTGCAGTCCGGTCTATTTCGAGTTCACGGCGGCCAGCTCATCCATGAGGTCCGCGCAAAGGATGCGACGCCGGCGGGCCTCCGCGCATCGACGCGCGCTGCTGGGGTTTCCGCCTGCCGCCGAGTGGTGGCACTCTCGCTTATGATGTTCGCCGGCGTGGCCGATCTCGCTGTGGGGCAGGCGCGCGACCTGTCGAAGGCGGTCGATAAAGAAAGCCTCCGGACAACAGCCGTCCTTCCGTCCGGGGCGTCGGGGCAGGTGTTGACCGAGTCGGTCAAACTGCTCGCCTCGGACGGGGCGGGGGGAGATTTTGGAGGGGATAGTTTCGGCAACTCCGTTTCCATTTCGGGCGGCGTGGCTGTCGTTGGGGCGCACGGCGACGACGACAACGGGATCGACTCCGGCTCGGCGTATGTGTTCCGCTGGACCGGTGCAGCGTGGGACGAGGAGCAAAAGCTGCTCGCCTCCGACGGGTCGTCGAGTCCCTTTGGGGGTGATTCATTCGGCGCCTCCGTGTCTGTCTTGGGCGACGTGGTCGTCGTGGGGGCACCGAACGAGGACGACGCTTGCTCGCCGGGTGTTCGATGCGATTCCGGCTCGGCGTACGTATTCCGCTGGAACGGGACCACCTGGATCGAAGAGCAGAAGCTGCTCGCGTCGGATGCGAGGGCGGGTGACCGGTTCGGCAATTCCGTGTCGGTTTCGGGCGACGTGGCAGTAGTGGGAGCGTACCAGGACAACGGCCGCTGGACGACCAACTCCGGCTCGGCGTACGTGTTCCGGTGGAACGGCTCGGCGTGGGAAGAGGAGCAAAAGCTGCTCGCCTCGAACGGGTCAAGTGATGACCAATTCGGAAAGTCCGTGTCCGTCTCCGTTTCGGGCGACGTGGCTGTCGTGGGGGCGAACGGCGATGACGACAACGGCTCCGGCTCCGGCTCGGCGTACGTGTTCCGCTGGACCGGCTCGGCGTGGGACGAGGAGCAAAAGCTGCTCGCCTCAGACGGGGTCGCGGGGGACAATTTCGGCTGGTCCGCGTCCGTTTCGGGCGACGTGGCTCTCGTGGGGACGAACTTGTACGACAACGCCGACGCCTCCGGCTCGGCGTATGTGTTCCGCTGGAACGGAGCAACTTGGATTGAGCAACAGAAGCTGCTCGCTTGGGACGGTACGGTGCACGATGAGTTCGGCGGAACCGTGTCCGTTTTGGGCGACGTGGCCGTCGTGGGGGCGACTGGCGACGACGACAACGGGCTCGCCTCCGGCTCGGCGTATGTGTTCCGCTGGAATGGGACGACCTGGGTACCGAAGCAAAAGCTTCTTGCCTCGGACGGCGCGAGGGATGACTTGTTCGGCATCTCCGTGTCGGTTTCGGGTGACGTAGCCGTCGTGGGGGCGCGTGGCGATGACGACAACGGCAGCCGCTCCGGCTCGGCGTACGTGTACAGTTTAACCTGTGGCGACAGTGTGACTGACGCTTTCGAGACATGCGACGACGGGAACTTCGAGGACGGCGATGGCTGCTCGGGATGTGGTGTGGAATGCGGTTATGCCTGCGACGGGGGTGAACCTTCGGTCTGCACCGACATCGACGAGTGTGCGCTAGGCACCGACAAGTGCGACGCGAATGCCATTTGCACGAACACACCGGGCAGTTTCGATTGCGTCTGCGACCTTGGCTATTTTGGTAACGGGTTGACATGCGCCGAATGTCCCTCGGGTCGTTGCTTGCAAGACGAGTCGGCCAAGCTGCTCGCCTCGGACGGGGGGGAGTTCGATGAATTCGGCAGCTCCGTTTCCGTCTCGGGCGACGTGGCCGTCGTAGGTGCGCGGTGGGACGACGACAACGGCGGCGGCTCCGGCTCGGCGTACGTGTTCCGCCGGACCGGCGCGGCGTGGGACGAAGAGCAAAAGCTGCTCGCCTCAGACGGGGGGGCGAGTGGCGAATTCGGCGTCTCCGTGTCCGTCTCAGGCGACGTGGCTGTCGTGGGGAGGTATAGAGACTGGGACGCTTGCCCGCCGCCAACTGTTTATTGCAACTCCGGCTCGGCCTATGTATTCCGCTGGAATGGGATCACCTGGGTCGAGGAGCAAAAGCTGCTGGCCTCGAACGGGTTGGGCGCTGACCGGTTCGGCTCGTCTGTGTCCGTTTCGGGTAACGTGGCCGTCGTGGGGGCACCTCACAACGGCGGCGCGGCGTACGTGTTCCGCTGGAACGGCGCGGCGTGGGAAGAGGAGCAAGAGCTGTGGGCCTCGGACGGGGTGCCGTTGGATATTTTCGGCGACTCCGTTTCTGTTTCGGGCGACGTGGTCGTCGTTGGGGCGCGGCTCGCCGATGACGCTTGCCCGTCAAATTCTGGGTGCCGTTCCGGCTCGGCGTACATATTCCGCTGGAACGGGACCACCTGGATCGAGGAGCAAAAGTTGCTCGCCTCAGACGGCGCGAGGGATGACTTGTTCGGCATCTCCGTGTCGGTTTCGGGTGACGTAGCCGTCGTGGGGGCGTCGGGCGACGACGACGCTTGCCTGTCTAACTCTGAGTGCGATTCCGGCTCGGCGTATGTGTTCCGCTACGATCCCTCGGAGGTGACCTGTGGGCAGACATGGTGCCAGGAGCATAAGCTGCTCGCCTCGGACGGGGCGACGGAGGACCGGTTCGGTTCTTCCGTCTCCGTCAGTGGGGTGACGGCCGTTGTGGGGGCATATCATGGCAACGACACGGGCGCTGATTCTGGGGCGGCGTACGTCTTCGTCCTTTCCGGCGGGGTGTGGACCCAACAGCAGAAGCTTACCGCGTCCGACGCCGCGGCGGATGACCGATTCGGTTGGTCCGTCTCCAACAGCGACGATATGGCCGTTGTGGGGGCACTGCTCGACGACGACGTGGGCGACAGATCCGGCTCGGCGTATGTGTTTGAGCTCGGTCCGCTCTTTGACGATTGCAACGACAACGGGATCGACGACGCGGAGGAAATCGCCGGTTGCGACGGAAACCCGGAGTGCGGCGACTGTGACGCCGACGGCGCACCGGACGGGTGCCAACCGGACGCCGACGGGGACGCCTTGATTGACGAGTGCGACGCGTGCAGCGATTCGCAGATGGGCGAGACCGTCACGATTGGACCGTGCGACGCCGGCGTCCTCAACGTCGTCTTCGAGGACGGCTGTACGATGGCCGATATGCTGGCCGAATGCGGGGGCGACCCACAGAACCACGGCGACTTCGTCACGTGCGTGAACGAAACCGCGCGCACATGGCGGGAGGATCGAATCCTTTCCGGTGCCGAGTTCGGGAAGATCGTCTCCTGTGCGGCGAAGTCGGACGTGGGGCGTGGCCGCGATCCGATCAAGCTTCGTAAGACCGCCGCACCGCCGAAAGAGTAGCGCCCAAGTGGTCCCCCTTGTGATGGCGGGTCGATGTGCTTTAGAGGAGTACCATACCGGTGGGCATGAGGCTCCCGGCTTGGGCAAGGGGAATCGAATTCCGTTTTTCCTAACCCAAACACCGGCGTTCCTGAACCAGAATCGCTGATCTTGCGAAAATAAAGTGGTTTTTGAATGTTAGTATCGCAAATCCGCATTTCCAAAAACCCCATGCCGATGCGGCACCAGTCTCCTCCGGCTGGGCAGATCCAAGCCCAGCTCGCATCCGAGACCATCATGGCATGACGTTGCAGAAGGCATCCGAGCTGAAACACGCAAGTGGACGCTGCAGTTGATTGGAGCCGCTCTGGGGCTCCCGCAAAGGCTGATCTACAGCGCATGGAAAACGCCGGGAAACGTCCCCGGCGCTTGCCTTTGGAGGGTGGAGGTATTGGTTTCGACTACCGCCGGATCTGCCAACGGGCGATCAGCGGGTTTATGGGTCCAAGATCGGCAAGAAGGTCGGCCCTTTCGCCTCGGTTTAGTTTTGGGAGAAACAGTTCGAAAGAGGCTGACCTTCCCGCCACCTATTGATAGTCGTCGGCGCCGGTTCTTTGACAGCCGCTACGAGAATCTCAACCCCGCCCGCCAGGGGTACGCCGGGACGGCACACGTACCGCAGGCATCCCTGCCTGCTCCGGTACGATTAGATAACACTGACGAATCGCACACCACGCACGAGCAAACGGGACGCAGCTTGAAGATCGGTACTGACCGCGATAGACTGGCGCTCGGGGGATACCTTGGTTTGGAGGATGAGAATGCTAATGGAAGGCCGTTTTTCACACCGTCGCAGGTCGATACTCGCTACGATCGCCCTAACCATACCTGGCCTCCTCATGAGCGTGGCCGCCGACGCGGATTGGCCGCAGTTTCGGGGACCGAATCTCGATGGCATCAGCAGCGAGACAGCCTTCAAGAAGGAATGGACCGGGCCGATCCCTTTGGTCTGGCAACGTGAAGTCGGCCCCGCCTTTTCTTCGTTTGCCTGTGTCGGCGACCGCGTATTCACTGCCGGCACGGCAGCCGGCAGGCAGGTGGTCTACTGCCTCGACGCCGACTCCGGGAAGACGATCTGGCAGCGTGCCATCGAGGATGCCTACCAGGAGCCGACCG
>Ga0210124_1000924_pt1 | contig 13702 bp, 8 predicted proteins | sample Muzzi_PWC_D2_FD_185554 | JGI IMG/M metagenome (GOLD analysis project Ga0210124, IMG submission 185554) | Wetland microbial communities from San Francisco Bay, California, USA, that impact long-term carbon sequestration - Muzzi_PWC_D2 (SPAdes) | ecosystem: Environmental > Aquatic > Marine >... | reverse complement strand
CCACGAGGTCACCCTCGTTCAGGCTCTTGAAACCCTCTGCCTGGATGGCCGAGTGGTGGACAAAACAGTCCTTCTCCCCACCTTCCGGCGTGATGAATCCAAAGCCCTTCTGGTCGTTGAACCACTTAACTGTTCCTCGGGTACGCATCATCCTGCTCCTAAAAGTATGGTCATCGTCGGAGTTCGGGTGATCCGTACCTGACGACTTCCTGACACACGCGGACCGATCCCCCGCGCTGGGCCCTGTGGCAAGGACGCCACAAGAAGAATGGGGTTTCCTGTCAAGAGGTCCCCGATATCCGTGCACATGATCGCTGTCGGCTCTTGCTCGACACCTTGTCGAGTCAAGAAAGCGTCCTCGAACCCGACGGGTTGGTCAAGCAGTAGTTTTTCACGCCACTCTCGCGCCGCCGCCAGTCGCCATCGCCCCGATCAGCCTCGGCAGGTCAGCCGATAACCGAGCTCGTGGAGCCCATTGGGGTGGTCCACCCGCAGGGGTGGACCGTCCGCCCACGCCCACGCTTCCTCGGCGAACAGGCCGCGCATCTGCCCGACCTCGCAGTGGAATGGTGGCCCGCCCTCCCGGCCGGTCTGCATGAACTGGGCGAAGAGCTCTCCCCCCGGCCGCAGCCAGCCACGCAGCCGCTCGACGTAGGCGGGCCAGGTGGACGGATCGAGGGCGCACAGGCAGGTCTGCTCGTAGACCGCATCGAACGACGCGGGCGCCTCCCAGTGCAGCAGGTCGGCCTCCTCCACCTGCGCCGACACCCCCTGCCGAGCGAGCAACCCCCGCAGCGCCTGCACGGCAGACCGTGCGAAGTCGATGGCCGTGACGTCGAACCCGCGGGCCGCCAGGGCCACCACCTCGTAGCCACGCCCGCACCCCGGCACCAGCACCCGGCGCGGGCGGCCGTTGCCATTGCCGAACCAGTGGCCCAGGGCCGGGCTCACCGCGCCCCGATCCCAGCCGGTCTCGCGCTTCTCGTAGCGCGCCTCCCACTCGGCGCGGCGGCGTGACGTCTCGTCCATGGCGGACAACTACTACAGGCTCGACCACCGCGCCACTAGCCCCCGCAGATCCCGACGTGACCCGGCCGGAGCCGAATCCCTGCGGCGACCCCGACCCGAGGTAGGGGCACGGCATGCCGTGCCCCTACAGCGTCCATGGCCAAAGAGCCCGCCGCGCCGGGGATGCGGATCGCCGGTCCAACCGGCTCCCGCCCGTGTTGAAGACGCGGGCTACAGCCCGAGGACCTTCAGCACGCCGTCCATGGTGGCCGGGGCGGTGCTCGGCTTCGGGGCATGCTTGATGGCGGTGTCCGGGTCTTTGAGGCCGTGGCCGGTCAGGGTGCACACGACGGTGACCCCCTCCGGGATGCGCCCCTCGCCCGCGGCCTTGGTGAGGCCGGCGACGGAGGCGGCGGAAGCGGGCTCGCAGAAGACGCCTTCGAGGGCCGCGATGCGTCCCTGTGCCCGAAGGATCTCCTCGTCGGTGACCATATCGATCCGGCCGCCGGACTCGTCGCGCGCCGCCACCGCCTGCTTCCACGAGGCGGGGTTACCGATGCGGATGGCGGTGGCGACCGTCTCCGGGTGCTTGACCGGATGGCCGAGGACGATGGGCGCCGCCCCGGCAGCCTGGAACCCCACCATCATCGGCCGGCAGGTGATGAGCCCTTCGGCCATGTAGCGCTTGTAGCCGGCCCAGTAGGCGGTGATGTTGCCGGCATTGCCCACGGGCAGGAAGTGGTACTCCGGGGCACGGCCGCCGAGCTGGTCGCAGATCTCGAATGCGGCGGACATCTGCCCCTCGATGCGATAGGGATTGATGGAGTTGACCAGGGTGATCGAGTGCTGGTCCGCCAGCTTGCGCACGATGGTGAGGGCGATGTCGAAGTTGCCGTCGATCTGCACCACCTGGGCGCCGTGGATCATCGCCTGGGCGAGCTTGCCCAGGGCGATCTTGCCCTCGGGGATCAGCACCACCGCGCGCATCCCGGCGTGCGCCGCGTACGCGGCGGCGCTGGCCGACGTGTTGCCGGTGGAGGCGCAGATGACCGCCTCGGAGCCGGCCTCCTTGGCCTTGGAGACCGCCATGGTCATGCCACGATCCTTGAAGGAGCCGGTGGGGTTCGCCCCGTCGAACTTCAGGTACAGCTCGATCTCCAGGCCGAGGGCGGCCGCGAGCCGCGGCGCCGCGATCAACGGGGTATTCCCCTCCTGCAGGGAGACCACCGGCGTCGCGTCGGTGACGGAGAGGTACTTGCCGTAAGCGGCGATGATGCCGGGCCAGGGGGTGATCGGTTGGGGTGGCATGGTGGGCTCGTCTGTGTGGCGCCTAGGAACGTGATCGGCGCCTGCGTGAGCAGGTAGGCAGTAGGCAGAGGGCAGTAGGCAGACTTGTTATGGGGCGTTCAAAGATTTCATGAGGCCTTGGATAAGTCGACCTACCTCTGATGCTGTCCCCATGGCGCGATCGACGTCGCCAGGCGAGGCGAACGACAGCCGCTCGGCAATAAGCAGATGAGTCTCCACCTCGCGCAACGAGCCGTGGGCGATAGAGAGAAAGTTATGGAACTCCCGTTTCGAGTGGCGCCCTTGCCCCTCGGCAATATTCGCCGCGACCGAGGCAACGGCACGACGGACCTGACTGGTGAGCCCGTAGACCTCTTCCTTCGGGAACGTCCGACTGGTCCTGTAGACAAGCTCCACCAAATCCATCGCACGCTGCCAAGCGACGAGGTCCCGGTAATTCCGACCACCCAACGGCTCACCTCCCTACTGCCTACCGCCCTCTGCCTACTGCTTACTGTTCCACGCGGATGACGACGGCCGGGCCGACGGTGACGTCCAGCTCCTCGATCTCGGCCAGGGCGCGGCGCAGGTTTCCCTCGACCGCGTCGTGGGTGAGGATGACCAGGGGTACGGTGCCGCCCTGGTCGCGGCCGTGCTGGCGGACCTGATCGATGGAGATGCCGTGGTCGCCGAACACCCCGGCGATGCGCGACAGGACACCGGGGCTGTCGAGGGCCTCGAACCGGACGTAGAAGTGAGTCTCCACCTCGTCCAGCGGCAGGAGAGGCCGGTCGACCAGGGTGCGGTTGCCATAGGGATCGGCGCAGTGCAGGCCGCCATCCATGAGGCCGACGGCGATCTCGGCGATGTCCGCCACCACCGCGCTGGCCGTGGGCAGGGCACCGGCGCCACGGCCGTAGTAGAGCGTCTCCCCCACGGCATCGCCGCGCACCACCACAGCGTTGAACACGCCGTCCACCTTGGCCAGCATCGTCTCCTCGGGGAGCATGGTGGGGTGGACCCGCACGTCGACGCGTCCCCCGACCCGCTTGGCCACGGCGAGGAGCTTGATCACGTAGCCGAGCTGGCGCGCGAGGCGCGTGTCGATCGGCTCCAGTCCCGAGATCCCCTCCACCGGAATCGCGGCAAAGTCGATCGGCGTGTCGAAGGCGATCCGCGCCAGGATGGCGGCCTTGTGGGCGGCGTCGATCCCCTCGATGTCGAAGGTCGGGTCCGCTTCCGCGTAGCCCAGGGCCATCGCCTCCTTGAGCACGGCGTCGAAGTCCGCACCGGTGGCGTCCATCTTGGTGAGGATGTAGTTACACGTGCCGTTGACGATGCCGAACACCGCGTCGATCCGGTTGCCTACCAGCCCCTCGGTGAGGGTCTTGATGATCGGGATGCCGCCGGCCACCGCCGCCTCGAAGCGCAGGGCGAGCCGTTGCGCGCGGGCCAGGGCGAAGAGCTCGACGCCGTGATGGGCGAGCAGCGCCTTGTTGGCCGTCACCACCGCCTTGCCTGCCGCGAGGGCATGCCGCACCAGATCGAGCGCGAGGGTGGTGCCACCGATCAGCTCGACCACCACGTCGACCTCGGGGTGGTCGATGACCGCCAAGGGGTCGGTGCCGAGGGCAACCTCCGAGAGGTCGATGCCGCGGTCGCGGTGCGGCTCCAGGTCGGCCGCCGCCACCAACCGCAGCTCGGCCCCGATCCGATCCGCCAGCAGGCCGCGGTTCTTGATGAGCACCTCGGCCGTGCCGGTCCCGATGGTGCCGAGGCCGAGGATGCCGACGCCGATCGATCGCTTTCCGCCGTCTGCCATAGGTCCTGCCTTGGGTGCCTGGTACGAGCGAGGGGCTAGGGATTAGGGGCTAGGGGCGGACGGCCGCTGGCGCGGCCAATGATTATGTTGCGGCTCGAGCACGCCGCATCCCCAGGTCTCCAAACCATCACAAGAAAAGTTTCGCCGGCCCGCAGGGCCGGCACCATCCCTAGCCCCTAGTCCCTGGCCCCCAGCTCCTCAAAAGAGCTTCTTCAACCCCTGAATCGCCTGCCGGGTGCGGTGCTCGTTCTCGACCAGGGAGAAGCGCACGTAGCCCTCACCGCCGCGGCCGAAGCCAAGCCCCGGAGACACCGCGACGTGGCACTCCTTCACCAGCATCTCGGCGAACTTCACCGATCCCATCTCCTGATACCGCTCGGGGATCGGCGCCCACACGAACATGGTCGCCTTGGGCGGCTCCAGCTCCCAGCCGATGCGGTTGAGCCCGCCGCACAGGATGTCGCGCCGGGTCTGGTAGAGTGCCCGGATCTTGGGCGGCTCCTCGTCGCACTCGTTCAGGGCGATGATCGAGGCGATCTGGATCGGCTGAAACATGCCGTAATCGAGATAGCTCTTGATGCGCCGTAGGGCCCCGACGATCTCCCGATTGCCGACGCAGAAACCAACCCGCCACCCCGGCATGTTGTAGGACTTGGAGAGGGACATGAACTCGACGCCGATGTCCTTGGCCCCCGGCACCTGCAGGAGGCTCGGCGCCTGGTACCCGTCGAAGCACAGGTCGGCATAGGCGAGGTCGTGGATCACCAGGATCTTGTGCTCCTTGGCGAACGCCACCACCCGCTCGAAAAACTCCAGCTCCACCACCTGGGTGGTCGGATTGGCCGGAAAACAGAGCATCATGGTGCGCGGCTTCGGATCGTGCTGCTCCCACACCCTCCGCAGGCACTCGAAGAAGTCGCACCCCGGCTGCTGCGGCACGTGGGCCACGCTCCCGCCGGCGATGATCACGGCGTAGGTATGGATCGGGTAGGTCGGGTCCGGGACCATCACCGTATCCCCGGGTCCGATCAGGGAGAGGACCAGGTGCGAGATCCCCTCCTTCGCCCCCATGGTGGCGATCGCCTCGCTCTCCGGATCCAGGTCCACGCCGTAGCGCCGCGCGTACCACTTGCAGATGGCCAGGCGCAGGTTGGGGATCCCGGCGCTCGCGGAGTAGCGGTGGTTGCGCGGGTTACGCGCCGCCTCCACCAGCTTGTCGACGATCCGCGCGGGTGTCCCCTGATCGGGGTTCCCCATGCCCAGATCGATGACGTCCTTACCGGCCCGGCGCGCCGCCATCTTCGCGGCGTTGACGCTGGCGAAGACATACGTAGGGAGGCGCTCCATGCGCCGCAGGTTGAAGATGGAGCTGGCTTCGGACATGGCTTGGTCGAGCGAGTTTGCGGTTGGAGAAACGACGGTGCCCGTCGTGGGAGGAGTAGGCAGTAGGCAGAGGGCAGTAGGCAGTGACGTTACCGGAAGACCGGCGCCGGTGAAAACAAATCGATGGTCGCGCGCCTCCCTAGCTCCCTCCCCCTCCGGGGGAGGGCTGGGGTGGGGGCGGTGGGGACCGACGCTGTGGCTGCCAGCGGGATCAGCGGACTGCATATCCCATACGCCCTCCCCCCGGCCCCCTCCCGGTGGGAGGGGGAGCCACTGCCCTCTGCCTACTGCCTACTGCCTACTGCCTCCTGGGCGGCGCAGCCGCCCGCAGGTGTTCCCACACCGCATCCGCGTTGTACGAGCTGCGCACGAACGGGGCGCTCGCCACCGCCAGGAAACCCATGGCCTCGCCCACCTCCCGGTACTCCGCAAACCGCTCCGGCGTCACATACTCCAACACCGGGTGGTAGGCGGCGCCCGGGGCGAGGTACTGGCCGATAGTGGCCACGTCGCACCCCGCGGCGCGCAGGTCGCGCAGCACCCCCACCACCTCCTCCGGCTCCTCCCCGACCCCCACCATCAGCCCGGACTTGGTGAGCAGGTCGGGACGCACCTCCTTGGCCCGCACCAGGACGTCGAGGCTGCGCCGGTAGTCGGCCTGGGGGCGCATGGCGTGGTAGAGGCGCGGCACGGTCTCCACGTTGTGGGCGAAGATCTCCGGCCCGGCGGCGGTCACCCGGTCGATGGCGGCGATGTCGCCCTGAAAGTCCGGGGTGAGCACCTCCACGCTCTGCCCCTGGGCGTGGAGCGCCGCCACGACCTCGGCGAAGATGGTGGAGCCGCCGTCGTCGAGGTCGTCCCGGTTCACGGAGGTGACCACCACGTGACGCAATCCGAGGGCCGCGGCGGCCGCCGCCACCCGCGCAGGCTCCTCCCGATCCAGGCCGGCCGGGCGCCCGGTGTGCACGGCACAGAAGGCGCAGGCGCGGGTGCAGCGATCCCCGAGGATCATGAAGGTGGCGGTTTTGCGTCCCCAGCACTCCCCGATATTGGGGCAGTGGGCCTCCTCGCACACCGTGTGCAGGGCCTGGCCGCGCATCAGCTCCCGCACCGGCGCCATGGCCCGCGGGTCGAGGCGCTTCTTAAGCCACGCCGGCTTGCGAGTCAGGGTGAGGGAGTCTTCAGACACGGTAGTTGGTCAGCGATCGGGAAGGGACGATTATAGGCCGCCCTGCGCCGAGCGCCAGGAAACCCGATGAACCACTCCTCTTCCCACCCCGTCGTCACCGGTCTCGGTGCCATCACCCCCCTCGGCCCTACCCTGGCCGCAACGTGGGAGGCGCTGATCGCCGGTCGCTCGGGCGTCGACCGCCTCGACGGCGTGGAGGTGCGCGGCGTACCGGACCTCGCGGCGGGCCAGGTGTGCGGCTTCCGGGCGGCGGACCACCTGCCGGCACGGGAGGTGCACAAGACCGATCGCTTCATCCAGTTCGCCCACGTAGCCGCGGCCGAGGCCCTGGCCGACGCCGGGATCGACGGCGGCTCGCTCGACCCGGAGCGGGCCGCGGTGATCCTGGGCTGCGGCCGCGGCGGGCTGCCGGCGGTGGAGGAGGCGGCCGTGCGCTATGCGGCCCGGGGCGGGCGCGGGGTCTCCCCCCACTTCTCGGTCCTCACCCTGGCCAACATGGCGCCAGCCCAGATCGCCCGCACCCACGGCTTCACCGGCCCGTGTCTCGGCATCGCCACGGCCTGCGCCTCGGGGACCCATGCGATCGCCGAGGCCGCCCACCTGATCCGCCGCGGCGAGGCCGACCTGGTGGTCACCGGCGGCAGCGAGGCGGTGATCACGCCGCTGATGCTCGCCGGATTTCATCAAGCCAGGGTCCTGGCACCGGCCGGGGACGATCCGCCGCGCACCTGCCGCCCCTTCGACCGGGCGCGGCGCGGCTTCGTCCTCGGCGAGGGAGCGTGCTGCCTGGTGATCGAATCAGAGGCCCATGCCCGCGCCCGCGATGCGCGGATCTACGGCGCGGTGGCCGGCAGCGCCATGACCTGCGACGCCTACCACCCGACCACCCCGGACCCCGAGGGCCGCGCCCTGGCGCGCGCGATCACCCACACCCTGCGCGCCGCAGAAGTGGCGGCCCACGACCTGCACTACATCTCGGCCCACGGCACCGGCACCCGGCACAACGATCCGACCGAGGCGCGGGCCCTCCATGCGGCGCTCGGCGCCGCCGCCGAGACCGTCCCGATCAGCTCCATCAAGGGGGCGACCGGCCACATGCTCGGCGCGAGCGGCGCCCTGGAGGCGGCAATCTGCCTCCTCGTCATGCGCGACGGGGTGGCACCGGCCACCACCAACCTGCTCGACCCGGACCCCGACTGCCCCCTCGCCCACATCGTCGGCGCGCCGTTGTACGCCGATTTCCGGTTCGCCCTCTCCCACTCCGCCGGCTTCGGCGGCGTCAACGCCGCCCTGGCGTTGCGGCGCCATTGACACGAGGGCAGCCTTTGCCGGCCATGTCGTGGGTAGCTCGACGGGACTGGTCTTTGCACCGCGGGAACCCAGAAAGCCAGGACGAGACCGCCCCGGGGGGCATGGCGCAAACCTATAGGGCCGGTTTCAACCGGCCGATGCCGTAGGCTCAACACGTGTCGGCGTCCGGCGGGCTGAAGCCCGCCCTACAGATGGTGGGATCGTCTGCTCCAGCCGCGGTATTCGCTAATCCTCTCAGAGGTGCCGGTTTCCTGCTTTCCTGGGTTCCCGCGTCAATCGATCGCAGGTGAACCGGCGACTATCGGCTGATCTGACGTTGTGTCCATCCATGCTCATCTGTGGTTTCCTTCCGGCGGCAATGCGCTGTCCCTACGGCTTGATGGAGGCCTGCCGGTGAAGCTCCTCCTGGTACTGCTGCTGTCCACGGCGCCGGTCTGGGCGCAAGGGCAGGCGGCCTCGCTCCCTGATCTGCTCGTCGTCCCCTCGCCCCTCGTGGGGGTAGGCGTCAATCACGTGCGGGTGTGGGCGTTGCACGAGGGTGAGTGGCAGACGGTCCCCTTTCAATTCGATCGCCACACCCCCGACGGCGACTGGGACTTCGCCATCCACGCCTCTCCCGAAGGGGCACACCGCCGCCTGACGGACCTCGATGAGCTGGCGGTCGCCATTGCCGACCTGGGGGAGGAGGCCCCGGCCGGTGCGGTGCCCCCCGGCGCACCCAACCCAAGGTCGGTCGGCATTCCCGGCATTGGCCGCGTCTACGTCGCGACCCACGATGCCCCGCCACCCCTGAGCCCACGCCGCTGGGTCTCCTATAACTACGATCGCGACGAGGTGGCTCATCCAGGCTATCTCCTCGGTTTCGACGCGGCGCGTCCCTTCGTCCTGGACCGCCTGGTGTGGACCGCGGACCCGGCTGAACGCGACTGGATCGATACCGGCAAGATCCGCGCGCGCGGGCTCCTCTTGGGGAAGCTCCTTTTCCAGCGTACCCAGGAAGATTTCACCAGCAGGATCACCGGGGTGATCGCGGGTCCGGTGCGGGTGATCGTGCGCACCGAGAACCGCCTGCGCATGGTCCTCGGCATCCAGAGCCCGCGCAGCATCATCTATCGTATTCATACCCCCGACACCTTGGTGATGGAGATCGTGATTCAGCTCCCGTTCAACGTCGGCTGGCTATTCCACGACCTGGAGGTCCGGTCCACCCTCGATCTCCGGCCCGGGGAGAGCCGCACCGTCACCTGTCCCGACCACCCGCCCGCGCAGATCGACGGCCGCGTCGCGGCGGGAGAGGAGACGCTGCGCGGCTGCCCCATGCAGGGCTTCACCATCGCCGGCCGCTACGGGACGATGCACGGGGACCTCACCCTCACGCCCGGCCTCGACCTCCAGCAGACGCTCTACTATGCGGACGACGCGGCCGAGGCCGACCCGCCAGAGGGGCAGCCGGGCCACTACGGTGAGACCGGCGTGACCCTCACCGGCTGGGAGAAGCTCGGTCGCGGCGAGTATCGCATGCGCCTCACCCTCGACTTCCGGCCCACCGACGGCGGCGCGCCACAAGCGTCACGACCGTGGCTCCTGCAGCGGTAAACTAGCGCCCATCGCCGACCTCCGCGTCAAATCCTCGTGAGTCGGCGAAACGCCGTCCCGCGGGTGCGGATTCCTCCCCAGGTGGTGCGCAGAGACGGCCTGGTTCGGCTATGGTCAGGTTGACCAGAAGTTTGCATCACTGGTAACCTGCATACTCCGTAAGACTATTAAAATTTTTTAAATTTCAACCACTTACGGCTCACCAGAGACGAATCTCCGACATTCTGAAGGCGAGGACGGAGTTTTGACCGGGCGGTGACGGCAACCGCACGGTTTTTTTAGGCAATTGCCATGACCCACCGTGGACTGCCAAAGAAACGCGGCCTGTACGACCCGCGCTTCGAGCACGACGCCTGCGGCGTCGGCCTGGTCGCCAATATCAAAGGCCACAGGTCCCACCAGATCATCGAGCAGGGGCTGGAGATCCTGGTCAATCTCACCCACCGCGGTGCGACCGGCTCCGACCCCCTCACCGGCGATGGTGCCGGCATCCTGATCCAGACCCCGGAGGCCTTCCTGCGAAAGGTGGCGACAGCCGAGGGCATCGAGCTGCCGGAGCAGGGCCGTTACGGCGTCGGCATGGTCTTCTCCCCGCGTTCCAGCGACGGTGAGCGGTGTGCCCAGCTCGTCGAGCAGGTGGTGATCGAAGAGGGGCAGCGCTTCCTGGGCTGGCGTACCGTGCCCACGGATAACGCCCACATCGGGTTCTCCGCCAAGGAGGTGGAGCCACGCATCCGCCAATGCTTCATCGCCGCCGCCGACGGCCTCGATCAGGACGCCTTCGAGCGCAAGCTCTACGTGATCCGCAAGTGGATCGAGAAGGTGGCATTCGATAGCGCCTTCGAGGGTGCCGAGGGGATGTACATCCCCTCGATGTCGTCACGCACCCTGGTCTACAAGGGGTTGCTCCTCGCGGACCAGCTCCCGCGCTATTACCCGGACCTGGGCGACCCGGACATGGTCTCGGCCCTCGCCCTGGTCCACCAGCGCTACTCGACCAACACCTTCCCCACCTGGGATCTGGCGCACCCGTTCCGTTACGTCGCCCACAACGGCGAGATCAACACCCTGCGCGGCAACATCAACTGGATGCGGGCGCGGGAGTCGCTGCTCCGATCGGACCTGTTCGGCGACGACCTCAAGAAGCTCTTCCCGCTCATCAAGGAGGGGGCGTCGGACTCCGCTTCCTTCGACCAGGCCCTGGAATTCCTGGTCCTCGGTGGCCGCTCCCTGCCCCACGCGATGATGATGCTCATCCCGGAGGCGTGGGCTCACAACCCGCTGATGGATGACGAGCGTCGCGCCTTCTACGAGTACCACGCCACCATGATGGAGCCGTGGGACGGGCCGGCGGCCATGGCCTTCACCGACGGCCGGGTGATCGGCGCCACCCTGGATCGCAACGGGCTGCGACCGGCGCGCTACCTGGTGACCAAGGACGACCTGGTGGTGCTCGGCTCCGAGAGCGGGGTGCTGGACATCGAGCCGGAGCGCATCGCCAAGAATTGGCGCCTGCAGCCGGGCAAGATCCTGGTGATCGACACCGAGCAGGGGCGAATCATCGACGATGCCGAGGTGAAGCACGAGATCGCCACCCAGCAGCCGTACCGGGAGTGGGTGGAGGAGAACCGGGTCGACCTCGCCGAGCTACCCGACCAGGAGAAGATCCACCAGCCGGACCACGAGACCCTGCGCATCCGCCAGCGCGCCTTCGGCTACACCCGCGAGGAGGTACGCCAGATCATTCTGCCCATGGCCCTGGGCGGACAGGAGCCGACCGGCTCGATGGGGGCGGACAACCCCCTGGCGGTGCTCTCCGAGCGGCCGGTCCCCCTGTTCCACTACTTCAAGCAGCTCTTCGCCCAGGTGACCAACCCGCCGATCGACCCGATCCGCGAAGAGCTGGTCATGTCCCTGATCACCGCGATCGGGCCCAAGCGCAACCTCCTCGGCGAGAGCCCGGCCCACGCGCGGCGTATCAAGATCGAGCAGCCGATCCTGTGTAACGTCGACCTGGAGAAGATCCGCCAGATCGACCACCCGCACTTCGTCCCCCGAACCCTGGCCACGGTGTTCCCCGTGGCCGAGGGGCCGGAGGGGATGGAGCGGGCCCTCGACCGGCTGCGCCAGGAGGCGTCGGCGGCGATCGACGAGGGGATCAACTTCCTGATCCTCTCGGATCGCGACACCGGCCCAGACCTGGCGCCGATCCCCTCCCTCCTGTCCCTCGCCGCGGTCCACCACCACCTGATCCGCCAGGGGACCCGCACCCGCACCGGCCTGATCGTGGAGAGCGCCGAGCCACGCGAGATACACCACTTCGCCTGCCTGATTGGCTACGGTGCCGGCGCGGTCAACCCGTACCTCGCCTTCGAGACCCTGCGCGACCTGGTGGACGAGGGGCTGCTGCCGGAGGATATCGACTACCGCCTCGCCACCCAGAAGTACATCAAGGCGGTGGGCAAGGGGCTGCTCAAGGTCATGTCCAAGATGGGCATCTCCACCATCCAGTCCTATTGCGGGGCGCAGATCTTCGAGGCGGTGGGCATCAACTCCTCGGTCATCGACCGTTACTTCACCGGCACCACCTCGCGCATCGAGGGGATCGGCCTGCACGAGATCGCGATGGATGCCCTGCGGCGCCACACCATGGCCTATGGCGACGCCGCCATGAGCGGCGACTTCCTCGACGTCGGCGGCGAGTACCAGTTCCGCATCGACGGCGAGCGCCACGCGTGGAACCCGGAGACCATCACCCTCCTGCAGAAGGCCACCCGGCAAAACGACTTCGCCACCTACAAGGCGTTCTCGGACACCGTGAACGAGCAGAACCGGCGGCTATGCACCCTGCGCGGCCTGTTCGAGCTCAAGGGCCAGCACCCGATCCCGGTGGACGAGGTGGAGCCGGCGAGCGAGATCGTCAAGCGGTTCTGCACCGGCGCCATGAGCTTCGGGTCGATCTCCAAGGAGGCCCACGAGACCCTCGCCATCGCCATGAACCGCCTCGGCGGCCGCTCCAACACCGGCGAAGGCGGCGAGGACCCGGAGCGGTTCAAGCCGCGGCCCAACGGCGACCTGGCACGCTCCGCCATCAAGCAGGTGGCGAGCGGCCGGTTCGGCGTGACCACCGAGTACCTGGTGAATGCCGACGAGCTGCAGATCAAGATGGCCCAGGGCGCCAAGCCCGGCGAGGGGGGCCAGCTCCCGGGCCACAAGGTCAGCGAGATCATCGCCAAGGTGCGCCACTCGACCCCCGGCGTCACCCTGATCTCGCCGCCGCCGCACCACGACATCTACTCCATCGAGGACCTGGCGCAGCTCATCTACGACCTGAAGAACGTCAACCCCAAGGCCAAGGTCTCGGTGAAGCTGGTGGCGGAGACCGGGGTCGGCACGGTCGCCGCCGGCGTCTCCAAGGCGCGCGCCGACCTGATCCTGATCTCCGGCTACGACGGCGGCACCGGCGCCTCGCCCCTGTCATCGATCAAGCACGCCGGCCTGCCGTGGGAGATCGGCCTCGCCGACACCCAGCAGACTTTGGTGATGAACGACCTGCGCGGTCGCACCGTGGTCCAGGCCGATGGCCAGATGCGCACCGGCCGCGACGTGGTGATCGCCGCCCTGCTCGGCGCCGAGGAGTTCGGCTTCGCCACCGCGCCCCTGATCGTCGAGGGGTGCATCATGATGCGCAAGTGCCACCTCAACACCTGCCCGGCCGGCATCGCCACCCAGAACCCGGACCTGCGCGCGCGCTTCACCGGCACGCCGGACCACGTGGTCAACTACTTCTTCTTCGTGGCGGAAGAGGTGCGGCAGCTCATGGCCAAGATGGGCTTCCAGAAGATGGAGGACATGGTGGGCCGGGTCGACATGATCCGCCCGCAGCAGGCGATCGACCACTGGAAGGCCAAGGGGCTCGACTTCTCGGCCGTCCTCTACAAGCCCGACGTGCCGTCACGCATCGCCACCCACTGCGTCCAGCCGCAGGAACACGGCCTGGAGCAGGCCCTCGACCAGAAGCTCCTGGAACTGGCCGAGTACGCCCTCGACTCGCAGAAGAAGGTGGCGATCCAGCTCCCGATCCGCAACGTCCACCGCACGGTGGG
>Ga0210124_1000921_pt1 | contig 13718 bp, 12 predicted proteins | sample Muzzi_PWC_D2_FD_185554 | JGI IMG/M metagenome (GOLD analysis project Ga0210124, IMG submission 185554) | Wetland microbial communities from San Francisco Bay, California, USA, that impact long-term carbon sequestration - Muzzi_PWC_D2 (SPAdes) | ecosystem: Environmental > Aquatic > Marine >... | reverse complement strand
TCAGGGCGTACGCGGCGCGCATGGCGGACCTCACAAGACGAAAATAAAAAGGGGGCGAGGCACCGCCTCGCCCCCTAAATAGTAACGCTCGTGGAATGACTAGAATCCGTAGCGTGCGATCAGGCGGCCCTTGACCGCCTCGTCGTCGTCGTTGGCACCCGAAGAGCTCTCGTCGAAATCCTGGAGGCGCAGCTCCGCGCCGAGCTGGACATTGGGGCGGGCGTACCAAGAGGCGTGGAGGGTCCACTGCTCGAAGTCACCGCCGGGGAACGCATCGTTATCAGGATTGTTCTTGATGAAACCATCGTCGCTGAGCTTTTCCCAGCGGGCACCGAAGACGTAGTCGTCGATCGGGTAGAGGAGCTCGACCAAGAGGTCGTCGCCATCGTCACCGTCCATGGATGCATTGAAGTAGGCGATGGTCCCGATGACACCGAAGCCGTGGAGCTCGGCGGCGACGGCCCAGCGGTCGATATCCGCGGAGTCACCGGCGTGATGCTGGTAGTGGGCTCCGATGGACTGCTCCATGAAGGTCAGCTCGACGGTGCCGTAGGCGCTGTCCGAGAGGTCGCTCTGGCTGCCGTTATAGGCGTCGTTGTCGAGGGTGTAGCCCAGGGCGTAGCGCACCGTCAGCCCCTCATCCTCCGGCAGGATCTGACCATTGGCCTCCAGCCCGACGGCGGTGCCGAAGAAGCCGAGGTCCTCGGCGGCGTAGGACGAGAAGATGATCGACCGGGCCGCGGAGAGAAACTGGAAGTCGACGTCGTAGGCGCCGGCGCGCAGATTGAGCTGGGCCTCGCCCACCAGGTCGTTGTACTGAAGGAAGACCGGACCGAGATCCGCGCCTTCACCGCGCACGACGGCGATCTCACCAAAGCTAGAGATATGCGGACCCAGGGTGGTGCCCCAGAAGACCTCGACCTCCGGCTGGACGATGGTGAGGGAGTCCTCGCCTCGGGCGTCCTTGTTGAAGTCATTCCACTCCACCTCGATCTCCGCCAGGGCCGCCACCGGCCACGCCGGGAGCTCCCAGACGTCCGTCCCCTTGGTGCCCTGCAGGCGGTAGCCATTGTTCTTGAAGGTGATGCCGAACTCGTTGAGCTTGGGGAAGGCGACGTGGCAATAGGTACACTTCTGCTTCACCTGGCGCGCGAAGGCAGGGATCGCCTCCGCGTTGTCGGGCGTGAGCGCGATGCTCAGGGGCAGCGCTAGGGCGGCCAGGAGGGGGACGAGGATGAGACGTTTCATGATAGCTCCTCCATGGAGGGAGATGTGCCCACGGCGAGAGTCGCCATGAGCGGTGGGATGGGTCCAACGATGGCATAACGTTGGCGAAATTATATTGAAAAGGTCAACAACAACCTTACGGCCTTGTCACGGGGATCTGGTCGGACGCCTCCCGTGGTTGCGATAGGTCTGCGGCGAACACGGTGGTCCGTCCCGCGGCGATCCCGATGCGCTGCGCGATCGGCGGGTAGTGGGCGTGCTCCAGGCGCAATTCGTGGACGCCTGCGGAGAGGTCGAGGCGGAAGGGAGTCGTGCCGTAGTAGGCACCGTCGACATAAACCCGTGCCCCGGCCGGCGCGGTGTCGACCTGCAATGTCCCGGTGGGCTGCGTGGCCGCCGCACCGGGTCCGCTGCCGACGCCGCGTAGTAGCTCCCCCCACAGACCGTCGATCTCCTCCTGGACGAGCAGGACCAGGTGGGCCATGGCGGTGCCACCGACCCCGGTGAACTCTGCGCGATCCCGTCGCGCGGTCTGCTGCCACACCGGCGCCGCCGCATCCCGCCGATGGAGCGCCAGCGACAGCGTCGTGGAAAATCGGTCCTCGGTGCCGGCGGCGAGTTCCAGTTGATCCAGGGTCGGCTGCAACCACACGGCGGGCGCCGGTGTTCCGGGAGTCAGGATCTTCGCCGCAAGGCCGCGATCGGCGAGGACCGCTACCAGCCGTTCCGTGGCCCACGCCGCCACCGGGCGGTCCAGACGTACCGGGCGCTGGCCGCTCCCGACGTTATTGCGCCGCCACCCGAGGTGGCGCGGATCGCCTTCCGCGGCTGGGTCGTCGTGCCGACCGTCTAGCGCCGGCGCCACCCATACCACACCGCCATCCTGCGATACCTTGGTGGGCGCGTTCGCGGGCGCCGGGACCATCACCGCGTGGCTGCAGGCGGTGGTGACGATGGCGATGAGCGAGAGGAGTAGGCCGCGTTGCACGGTTCCCTGAGGCGAGTCGCTGCAAGAAGAGACAGCAGTTCGGTCAACTAAGCAGAACCATCACCGCGGGACAAGAGGAATCCGGCCGCGCGGCGCTCCGGCGTACGCCGGGAGACGCGCAGGGCGGCGTGCCGGCAGGGCGAACGCCCCTGCCGGCGCGCGCGCTTCTGGTCGCGCCGGTCCGGTGCGCGTAATGTGTAGTCGAACGATGAATGTGGCGCACGCGGCCGCGCTGTTCCCCGACACGGACCGTCAGTAGAACCATGCCCTCGCATTCCCCACCCCCCGCCGAGACACGCCAGGCCCTGATCAAGGCGGTGTCGATGGCGGTGGTCCTCACCCTGCTCATGTACGGGGTGCGCGAATCTTCGCTCTCCGCCTACCTCGATCCGGAAAACCTCCAGCCGTGGGAGGAGATGGTGGGGATGGCCGGACCGTGGGCGAAGCCATTGTTCATCGCCGTGGGCACCGCCATCATCGCCGTCGGGGTCCCGCGCACCGTGGTGAGCCTGGCCGGCGGGATGCTGTTCGGCATCGCCATGGGCCTGGTGACCGCCATGGTGGCCACCATGCTCTCGGCGATGCTCACCTTCTACATCGGGCGCTGGGCCGGGCGCCGCTACGTACGGCGGCGCTTCGGCGAGCGGCTCGGTGAGGTGCGCACGGTGATGAAGGCGCACGGGGTGGTGGCGATGATCCTCATCCGGCAGCTCCCGGTCACGGCCCTGGCGAGCAACCTGCTGTGCTCGGTGAGTGGCGTACGGGCGATGCACTACTTCGTGGGCTCGTTCATCGGCCTGCTGCCCGGCGCCATCATCTTCGTCGTCTTCGGTGCCGGCGTGCGGCGGAATTTTGGCCTCCGTGCCACGGCTGCAAGCCTGCTCTTGGTCGCCCTCACCTTCGGCACTCTGTGGCTCTTGAACCGTACGACCTGGTTACAGCCTCTGCGGGAGGCCCTGCGCAAGAATAAGGCGAAGTGAGCGGGGCGGTCGCACGGATGCGTGGCGCCGGCTGGACCGCGCGACGCGGCCTTGTCGCCAGCTCGGGAGAGGATGGTTGATCCGGAACGAGTGCTCACCCTTTTCCGGTCGCTTACAGGCGTGGGTGGAACGTGGCTTCGCCCGCTGGACCGACGCCCTGATGCTCCGGCCGGGTCGCTGGGCGGCGGCCGCGGGCCTGCTCTCCCTCCTGCTCCTTGCCGGCCTGCCTCGGCTCGGGATCGACGTGCGCCTCAGCGCATTCATGGTGGAGGACGATCCCGACTTTCTCGCCTTTCAGACGTTTCGCAGCCGTTTCGAGAACGATGATCTGCTCCTCGCGGTGGTGGCGCCGCCGCGCGGGATGGCGATCAGCGACCCGGCCATGGTGGCCGGCCTCGGCGCGGTGCACGACGGCGCCCGGCACCTCGAGTCCGTGGTCTGGGTGAGCAGCGTGGCGCGGGCCCGCCGCCTGCGAGTCTCGGCGGAGAGCCTCTCCTGGGAGCCGTGGCTGCCACCGGGAGCGTCCGCGGCACGGATGGCCGACGTCCTGCAGGCGAAGGCCCTGCGCGGACGGTTGGTGGGCCGCGATGGAGACACCCTGATCCTGCGTCTCGGGTTGGAGCACAGCGACGCGGTCGATTTGGTTCCGCAGGTGAAGGCCCTGCTGGCGGAGCACATGCCGCACGGTAGCCGGTGGTGGCTGGTCGGGACTTCGGTGGTCAAGGAGGCGTTGCGCGGCGCCCTGCGTACCGATGGCGTGTGGCTCGCCCCGGCCGCTGCCCTGGCATGTCTCATCGTGCTGGCCCTGGCGTTGCGCTCCGTGGGCCACTCCCTGGTGCTGGTCGGCGTAGCCTTGCTAGGGGCGTTGTGTACCCTCGGGCTGATGGGGTGCTTGGGGATTCCCGTCACCATCGTGTCAGTGGTGGTCCCGACCCTGATCCTGGTGATCGGTCTGACCGACGGCGTGCACCTAGTCATCGCCGCGGGCCACGGCGGCGTGGCCCACGCCGTGAAGCGGGTGGGTCCCGCCTCCCTGTGGACCTCGGTGACCACGGCTGTCGGGTTTCTCGGCCTCGCCTTTATGGGGGTACCGGCCCTGCGCAGCACGGGCATCTGGGTGGCGGTGGGGGTGGTGATCGCCTTCCTGCACTCCGTCGTCACCCTGCCGCTCGTCCTGCGCAGGGTGCCGTACCGGCCGCGGCTGGCGCTGGAAAAAGTCACCCGGACCGGCTGGTGGGGGGCACACACGGCGACGCCTACCGTCGTGGTCGCCCTCTTGGCGTGCGTGGCGGTCGTGCCGGGTCTCCTGCGTCTTCAGTCGGAGACCGACATGGTGCGCTACTTCTCCCCGGACGATCCGCTGCGGGTGGGCTACGCACACGCCGAGGCCGCCCTCGGCGGCTCAACGCCGCTCAACCTCCTGGTCGAGCGGCGAGACGGCGGCGTGATGATCGACGAGGAGGCGCTGGCCACGGTGGCGCGGCTGCGCACCGCGTGTCTGGTCCACCCGCTGGTCCTGTCGTGCGAGGCGATCCCCGGCCTGCTGCACACCCTCAAGGGGGAGGATCCGGACCAGGAGGGGGGGGTGACGCGCGACGAGGCGGCGCAGCTCCTGTTGCTGGCGGAGCTCGCAGATGCCGCCGGGCCGGCCAACGCCCTCCTGAGCACGGACCGCAAGGTCGCGCGTCTGCTCCTCTTCCTCCCAGAGCTCTCCTCCCGGCGCATGGTCGCCGTCGCGGGCTGGTTACGTACGCGGGCGGCGGAGGTGGTGGGCCCAGAGTACCGGACGAGCCTGGCGGGTACCTCCCTCCATCAGGCCAACACCATGAATGCCTTGAACGATGGATTGCCGCGCGGGATCGCGGTGGCATTGCTGTTCATCGGCCTGCTCTTTCGTTTCCTCCTCGGGTCGTGGCTGTGGAGCGGCGCGACGCTGTTACCCAACATCCTCCCGGTGGTCGGGGTGCTCGGCGCCATGGGTTGGCTCGGGCTGCCCATCGACCTCTCCACCGCCATGACCGGCTCCGTCGCCCTCGGCCTGGCGGTGGACGACACCATCCACATGGCCCTCGCCTATCGCCACCACCGGGAGCGTCGCATGGGGGTCGAGGCGGCGATGGCCGCCACCCTCGCTACCAGCGGCACCGGGCTGCGCCTCACCACCGTCGTGCTCATCGCCGGCTTTGGCCTCCTGGGCGTTTCGTCCTTCGCCCCGACTCGCCACTTCGGCCTTCTCACCTGTCTCACGCTGGCCCTGGCGCTGCTCGCGGACCTGGTGTTGTTGCCGGCCCTGATCCGGCTCCTGGAGCGACGGCACACGGCACAGCCGTCGGTGGGCGTGCTCTGATCGCCGTCGTTTATTGTTATGGATCAGGCGGACGGGCGTCGACGCGGCGAGGGATCTCCTCGAGGTGCGATCATCGACTTGCCGGCGGGGGACGGGGCCGCTAAGGAATCCACGGCGGGACACGGAGGCGTGTCGTGAAACGTGGCTCATCGCACCGGGCTCCGTCGGCGTCCCGAACGCGGCGGCAGGCGGCTCGTGGAACGCGGAAACCAGGAAACCAGGAAGCCAGACTTGAGGGGTGGTTATCCTGCTTTCCTGGGTCCCCGCGTGGATCGACCTCGGCCGGCCGATGATTATGGAGGGTGTGCCCTCCCTTGACCCGCTCCCGCGGCCACCGGAGACTCCGCCCATGAAGTTGACCGAGCTACAGGAAGAGCTGGAGCAGGTGGCCGAGCGGCTCGGGGTGACGGTGCGCTACGAGCGTGCCACCTTCACCGGCGGTTCCTGCACCCTGCGGGGGGAGCCGCTGATCATCGTCAATAGCAAGCTGACCCTGCGGGAGAAGGTGCGTGCCCTGGCCAAGGAGGTGTCGCGCCTGCCCCTCGATGACCTGTTCCTCCGCCCCGAGGTGCGCCGCCACCTGGAGGGGATCGGTCCCCTGCCGCTGGCCGCCGACGGCGAGGGCACGACCGCAGGCAAGCCCCAGGAGCGGGAGGGCGTGGAGGCGGGATGATTACGGCAGGGGCTAGCAGTTAGGGGCAGGGACTAGGGGTGGAATGGCCGCGGTTGCGGCCAGCAATCTTGTCTTCGTTGGTGTGTGAAAAGATCGTCCCGCCCGGCCGCAGGCTTGGCACCTTCCCTAACCCCTAATCCCTTGTCTCCCGCCACCTCCGCCGAAGCGCCGTACTCGTAGGCAGTCCATGCAACCCCCCTCCCGAATCCGCCTCCAGAAGTTCCTTGCCGACGCAGGGCTGTGCTCGCGACGCGAGGCGGAGGAGTGGATTCTCGACGGCCGGGTGCAGGTCAACGGCAAGCCGATCCTGCAACTCGGGGTGTCGATCGACCCGGCTGCCGACCACGTCCGTTGTGACGGCAAACGAGTGCAGGTGCGCCAGCGGCATCATTACCTGGTCCTGCACAAACCGCGCCGGGTGGTATGCACCGTGAAGGACGACCGCCAGCGGCCCACGGTGATGGACTGCCTGCCGGCCAACTCACCGCGCCTATTCCCGGTGGGCCGGCTCGACTTCGACACCGAGGGGCTGCTGCTCCTCACCGACGACGGCGACCTGGCGGCGCGCCTCACCCACCCGCGCTATGGCGTGGAGAAGGTCTACCAAGCCCGGGTGAGCCACCATCCGAGCGCCTCGGAGATGGCCAAGTTGCGCCGCGGCGTGCGCCTGGAGGACGGGCCCGCGCGTCCGACCAGGGTGACGCTCCTGAAGACCAACCCGAAGAGCGCCTGGGTGGAGATCGCCTTTCGCGAGGGGCGCAACCGCCTGGTGCGGCGCTACATGCAGCGCTGCGGCCTGCTGGTGGAGCGACTGATCCGGGTGGGGGAGGGACCCCTGACCCTCGGCGGCCTGGCCCCCGGAGAGTACCGGCCATTGACCCGGCAGGAGGTCGCCATCCTGCGCCGCGCCGTCGCCTCGGCTCCGGCCACAAAGCGGACCGCGGACCGCTGATGGCGAATCGCGTCGCAGGCCCGCTCCTTGGCACGCGGCGGGGGGTGGGCTATAAACTCCGCCCACTTTGAAGTCTGTCCGCCACTCTCTCGCCGCCGTCCTTCGCTACGCTCGCCAGACGGCGTCCTGGCGCCCCCATCGAGACCTTGTCAACCGAATGAAGGTCCTCCTCGCGGCGGCGGTGGTCTGCCTGGTGCTGGTGGCGTCGATCCAGGAGTCCTATTCCGACTCGCCGGACGGCAAGCAGGTGGTGTCCATCGACGTGGTGGGGAACCAGCGGGTAGACACCACCACCATCCTCTCCAAGCTCCTCACCCGCGTGGGCAAGCCATACTCTGGCTACCTGCTGCGCAACGACATCGCCACCCTCTTCAAGCTCGGCCAGTTCGACGACATCCAGGTGGAGTCGGCGGACGTGGCCGAAGGGCTGGCCCTGACCATCCGGGTGGTGGAGAAGCCAACGGTGGTGGCGGTCTCCCACGAGGGCAACGACAAGATCCGGGACGACCTGATCGACCCGGAGGTCCACGTCAAGGTCGGCGACGTCTACGATGCCCGCCGGGTGGAGCAGGACAGCAAGCGAATCCTGGAGCTGTACAAGAAGGACGGCTACGTCTTCGCCCAGGTCACCCCGAAGGTGGAGCGGCCGCAGGGGGGCGGGGTCGAGATCAACTACGCGATCGACGAGGGCGCCAAGGTAGTGGTGCGGGAGATCGCCTTCTCGGGCAACACGCACTTCAAAGAGCGCGAGATCCGGAAGGTGATGGGGACCAAGAAGCGCAACATCTTCTCGTGGATCACCGGCTCCGGGGTGTACAACCGCGAAGTCGCCAACGTCGACGTCGACCGCATCCGCGCTCTCTACCACAACGAGGGGTACATCGAGGCCAAGGTGGGTGGCCCCGAGGTGGAGCTGTCCGAGGACCGTAAGGAGGCGCGCCTGATCTTCTCGATCGTCGAGGGTGCGCAGTTCACGGTCCGCTCCGTCACGTTGCGCGGCAATGAGCACCTCACCACGGAGCAGCTCATGGAGGGGCTGGCGAGCCGTCCGGGGGAGCTCTACAGCCGTGAGAACGTGCGTAAGGACATCGCCAGGCTGTCCGAGCGGTTCGGCAACGAGGGCTACTTCTTCGTCGACATCGTGCCCCGTACCCAGCCGGTGGCCGGGGCCAACGAGGTCGAGCTGGTGTTCGACATCGACGAGGGGGAGAAGGCGTACATCGGCCACATCCAGATCAGCGGCAACGACCGCACCCGCGACAAGGTGATCCGCCGAGAGCTGCGTTTCGACGAGGGCGACCTCTATAACGGCAGCAAGATGAAGCGCTCCTTCGAGCGCATCAACAACCTCGGCTATTTCGAGAACGTGGAGCTGGTCCCCAACCGCCGGGTGGGCAGCAGCGTCCTGGACATGGAGATCCGGGTGAAGGAGCGGCCCACCGGCTCGCTGACCATGGGCGCCGGATGGGGATCCGCGGACGGTTTCGTCGGCACCTTCTCGATCAGCGAGGCGAACCTCTTCGGGACCGGTCGCAAGCTGAACCTCTCCCTGGAGCTCGGGGAACAGCGGTCGCGCATCAATCTGCGCTATCTGGAGCCGTATCTATTCGGCTACGACATGACGGGCCGGGTGGACATCTTCAACACCACCGAGCAATTCGACGACTTCGACCGTAAGAGCAAGGGTGGGGCGCTCACCGTGTCCAAGGCGTTCGGCGAGTACTACACGGGCCAGGCCGGGTACCGCCTCGAATCCCTGGAGATCGATGACAAGAATCCGAATGACGGCCAGGACCTGAACACCGATACGGTGTCCAGCTCGATCATCCTCGGCTGGACGCGCAACACCGTGGACAGCATCTTCGATCCGACGCGCGGCTCCCGCCTGGAGCTGAGTAGTGAATACGCCGGTGGTCCCCTGGGCGGGGACAACGACTTTCTCAAGGTGTCGGCGGAGGGCAACTGGTTCCACCCGCTGTTATGGAAGTCGGTGTTCGGCGCCCACTTCCGGACTGGCTACCTGGCGGACTTCGAGGACGACGACGCGGCGAAGGAGGACATCTATCGCCTGGAGGGCTTCTACCTGGGTGGCATCAACTCCCTGCGCGGTTATGCGCCGCGCTCCGTCGGTCCCAAGTCCGGTGATTTCACCGGCCAGGAGGGGGCCGGCATCGACTTGGGCGGCAACTTCATGGTCCTCACCAACCTGGAGGTCACCTTCCCGCTGGTCCAGGAAGCGGGACTCAAGGGGGTGGTCTTCATGGACATGGGCGACACGTGGAGCCGCCTGGAGCCGGTGAAATTCCGGGATATGAAGCTCACCAGCGGCGTCGGTCTGCGATGGCTGTCGCCCCTCGGCCCGCTGCGTCTGGAGTGGGGCTACAAGCTCACCGACTCGGATGACGTCAGCGACACGGACAAGTCGCGCTTCGAGTTCTCCATCGGGACCTTCTTCTAGGCCGGCGGGGCCACCTTCCGTGTATCGGCCGGCCCGTGCGTCCTCCATCTCAGGAAAGCAGGAAGTTAAGGAAGGCAGGAAGGGGGGGCGCCGTCGCCTTCAGGCAAGTTCCTGCCTTCCTGCTGTTTTCCTGCATTCCTTATAGGGATGTAGCTCGGACTCCCTGATGCGCCTCGTGGTACCGGTAGGGGTGGTTCGGGCTTTTACGCCGCGGCTGGGTGGCGGATAATCGCGTCTCGACGCGGAGCATCAAGGAGAGATCGATGAGGAAGAGCTTGTTGATGGTCGTGGTGGCGCTGTTGGCGGTGACGACCGTCGCGTGGGCCGAGACCAAGATCGGTGTAGTGGACGTTCAGCGGGTGATCGACGATTCGGAGAAGGGTCAGCAGGCGCGCGAGCTCCTGAAGCAGAAGTTCGAGCAGGAGAAGACGTCCCTCGAGAAAGAGGGCAAGGAGATCGCCCTCCTCAAGGAGGACTTCGATAAACAATCCGCGGTGCTCACTCCGGAGAAGCGCGCCGATCGGGAGCAGGAGCTGCGTCAGCGCATCAAGGACTTCAATCGCCTGAAGAAGGACAAACAGGACTCCTTCAATGCCCAGCAGATGGAGGTGTTGCGGCAGGTGATGGCCAAGGTGATGGAGGTCGTCCAGACGGTGGCCAAGGAGAATGGCTACACCGCGGTGCTCGACGCCACCAACGGCCCGGTGCTGTACGCCGGCGAGGGGGTCGACATCACCGATCTGATCATTCAGCGCTTCAACCAGGCATCCGGCGGCAAGCCGTAGCCTGACCAGGCCGCGGCCGGCTCATGGGGAGGGCGGGACGACAGGCTGGTGTGCAGTAGGGGCACGGCATGCCGTGCCCGTCGGCGGATCGCGGGAAGAGAGGTCGGTGATGGAGAAGAGCCTACAGGAGCTGGCCGAGCAGATCGACGCGACGGTGGAGGGCAACGCGACGGTGCGCGTCGTGGGCATGGCGACGATCGAGACCGCCGGGCCGACCGAGGTCACCTTCGTCGCCAACCGTCGCTACCTCAAGCACCTGGAGACGACCCGTGCCGGCGCGGTGATCCTCGGCCCCGGCGTGGTGTGTGATCGCCTGCCCGTGCTGCGTTGCGCCGACCCGTACCTGGGTTTCGCCAAGGCGTTGCGCCTCTTCCACCCGTGGGTGCACCGGGCGACCGGCATCTCGCCCCAGGCGGGCGTTCATCCCGACGCACAGATCGGCGCCGAGCCGAGCCTGATGGCCGGCTGCCACGTCGCGGCCGGGGCGCGGATCGGGGATCGCGTGACCCTCTCCCCCGGGGTCTACGTGGGCGAGGGCTCGGTGATCGGCGACGATAGCTTTCTTTACCCGAACGTGGTGGTCCGTGAAGGGGTCACCCTGGGCAAGCGGTGCATCATCCAGCCGGGCGCGGTGATCGGCGGCGACGGCTTCGGTTACGCCCAGGATGTGACCGGTGCCCTGAAGATTCCCCAGATCGGCGGGGTGCGAATCGGCGACGACGTGGAGATCGGCTGCAACACCACCATCGATCGCGGTGCCCTCGGCGATACCGTGATCGGCGACCGGGTGAAGATCGACAACCTCGTGCAGATCGCGCACAACGTGCGGATCGGCGACCACACCATCATCACCGCCATGGTGGGGATCGCCGGCTCCACGGAGATTGGCGTCGGCGTGGCGGTCGGTGGCCACACGGCCATCGCGGGTCACATCCACATCGGCGACGGCGTGTCCATCGCGGCCATGAGTGGCGTGCCCGGTAACCTGGATGCGGGTAAGGTGTATGCCGGCATCCCCGCCCAGGAGCACCGCGAATGGCGCCGAGTGATCGGCACCGTGCCGCGCCTGCCGGCGATGCGCAAAGAGATCGCCGAGCTGCGCAAGGAGCTCGATGCCCTGTCCGAGTCCCTACGATCGAAACTCAGCGACAAGTGAGGTTCCGATGCTCGACATCAACGAGATCATGTCTCTCCTCCCCCACCGCTATCCGTTTCTGCTGGTGGACCGGATCACGGCCATCGACGACCAGAAGGCGGCGACGGGGATCAAGAACGTCACCATCAACGAGCCGTTCTTCCAGGGTCACTTCCCCGGCCATCCGATCATGCCCGGGGTGCTGATCATCGAGGGGATGGCTCAGGTGTGCGGGGTCCTAGCCCTGTCCACCGTCGCGGATCCGCACTCCAAGGTGATCTACTTCATGAGCATCGATAAGGCGAAGTTCCGCCGGCCCGTGACGCCCGGGGACACCCTCCAGTACAGCGTGACCACCCTGCGCCAGCGCGCCAACATCTGGTTGATGGCCGCCAAGGCCCATGTGGGCGAGGATCTCGTGACCGAGGCGGAGTTCAAGGCGATGGTGGTGGATCGATGAGGGGCTTTCAGCGATCAGCTTTCAGCCTCTACCTTGATATGACAGCTTCGCTGACCGCTGACCGCTGACCGCTGGAGGAATATGCCTAAGATTCATCCCACCGCGCTCGTGGAAGAAGGGGCCCGGATCGCGGCGGGCGCCGAGATCGGGCCGTTCACCATCATCGGCCCGGAGGTGAAGATCGGGGAGGGGAGCGTGGTCGGTCCCCACTGCGTGATCCAGGGGCGGACCGAGATCGGCGCACGCAACCGCATCCATCAGGCGGTCTCCATCGGGGACGTGCCCCAGGACCTGAAGTACGGGGGTGAGGCCTCGGCGGTGCGCATCGGCGACGACAACACGATCCGCGAGTTCGTCACCATCCACCGCGGCACCAAGGGCGACCAGATGGTCACCATCGTCGGCAACGGCAGTCTGTTGATGGTAGGGGTCCACCTCGCCCACGACGTGGTGGTGGGAAACCATGTGATCCTCGCCAACACGGTCGCCCTCGCGGGTCACGTGCACGTAGGGGATTACGCGATCGTCGGCGGCCTGTCCGCGGTCCACCAGTTCGTGCGCATTGGCGACCACGCGATGATCGGCGGCGCCTCGGCAGTGGCCAGCGACGTGCCACCCTTCCTCACGGTCCTCGGCAACCGGGCCGTCGCCCAGGGGCTCAACCTGGTCGGGCTGCGGCGGCGCAAATTCTCCCGGGAGACGATCAATACCATTCGCGAGGCGTTCGAGATCCTCTACCGTGCCCAGCTGCCCCAGGTGGAGGCCCTGGAGCGGGTACGCAAGGAGCTACCCGATATTCCCGAGATCCGTACCTTCCTCGCGTTCATCGAGCAGTCCGAGCGTGGCATCGTGCGCTGTGTAGACTGTGTGTGAGCGGAGGGCGAGACAGGGGTCGGCACTTTGTACAATCTCGTACGGTGAGCCGCCGATGTGTTTTCTGATGGCCCCTTCTGACCCGCGGCCCCTGGCCTCTCGCCCCTGACCCCATGCTCGAGTCGATTCGCCAGCAATTCCTGGAGAGCGCGGCTCTCAAGCAAGAGGCGGCGCGGACCCTCGCGGGGCCGGTCGCCGTCGCGGCGGAGATGGCGCTCGCGGCCCTGCGTGGCGGCCACAAGGTGCTGCTATGCGGCAATGGCGGCTCCGCCGCCGATGCCCAGCACATCGCCGCCGAGCTGGTCGGCCGTTACACCCGTGAGCGGCCTGGCTATCCGGCCATCGCCCTCACCACCGACACCTCCAACCTCACGGCGATCGGCAACGACTACGGCTTCGACCGCATCTTCGCACGCCAGGTCGAGGCCCTGGGCCAGGCCGGCGACGTGCTCATCGCCATCTCCACCAGCGGCAACTCCCCGAACGTCCTGCGTGCCGTGGAGCAGGCGCGAGCGCTGGGGGTGAAGACCGTGGGCCTCGCCGGCCGCGACGGCGGTGCCCTGGTCGCCGCCACCGACCTCTGTCTAATCGCCCCGCACCAGGTAACCGCCCGCATCCAGGAACTGCACATCACGATCGGGCATATCCTGTGTGATCTGGTAGAGGCGGCGCTGGTGGGAGAATAGCCGTCAGTTCTCAGCGATCAGCTTTCCGCTTGCAGGGACCGCTTCGCGGGCCATCCTCTTTTAGTAGGCTGACCGCTGACCGCTGACCGCTGACCGCTGACCGCTGACCGCTGACCGCTGACCGCTGACCGCTGACCGCTGACCGCTGACCGCT
>Ga0210124_1000918_pt1 | contig 13750 bp, 11 predicted proteins | sample Muzzi_PWC_D2_FD_185554 | JGI IMG/M metagenome (GOLD analysis project Ga0210124, IMG submission 185554) | Wetland microbial communities from San Francisco Bay, California, USA, that impact long-term carbon sequestration - Muzzi_PWC_D2 (SPAdes) | ecosystem: Environmental > Aquatic > Marine >... | reverse complement strand
GACGACCGTCTCCATCGGTCTCGCGCAGGGGCTGCAACGCGCCGGGCAGCGCGTGGCCCTGGCCTTGCGGGAGCCCTCCCTGGGACCGATCTTCGGCATCAAGGGAGGCGGTACCGGCGGCGGTCGTTGCCAGCTCGAGCCGTCGACCCGCATCAACATGCACTTCACCGGCGACCTGCATGCGGTAGGGGCGGCGCACAATCTGCTGGCCGCCCTGGTGGACAACGCGATCCACTTTCGCAGCGAGCTGGATCTGGAACAACGGCAGATCTTCTGGCCGCGGGTGCTCGATGTGAACGATCGAGTGTTGCGTCAGGCCGTGATCGGGCTCGGGGGAAGGGGGAACGGCGTCCCGCGTGAGGCGCGCTTCGACATCACCGCCGCCTCCGAGGTCATGGCGATTCTCTGCCTGTTCGAGGGCCTCCCCGACCTCAAGGCCCGGCTGGGCCGTATCCTGGTGGGATTCGACCGTGCCGGCGATCCCGTGACCGCGGCCCGGCTGCGGGCGACGGGGCCCATGGCGGCCCTGCTGCACGATGCGATCCTGCCCAACCTCGTGCAGTCGACCGAAGGGGTCCCGGCGTTCGTCCACGGCGGCCCCTTCGGCAACATCGCCCACGGCTGCAACAGCGTGGTCGCCACCAAGGCGGCCGCGCAACGCGCGGACTACGTGGTGACCGAGGCCGGTTTCGGTTTCGACCTGGGCGCGGAGAAGTTCTTCGACATCAAGTGCCGCGCCGCGAACCTGTGGCCGAGCGCGGTGGTGCTGGTGGTGACGGCGCGGGCGTTGCGGGTCCACGGCGGCGGACGTGCGGACCGGGGCGGACCGATGGCCGAGATCACCCGCGGCCTGGAGCACCTCGATCACCATGTGGCGTGCGTACGGCTGTTCGGCTTCGAGCCGGTGATCGCCATCAACGGCTTCCCGCAGGACACCGAGGCGGAGCTGCGGGCCATCGAGGCCGGCTGCCGCGAGCGCGGCTTGACCGCGGCGCGCTTCACCGGCTTCACCGACGGTGGCGCCGGCGCCGAGAGCCTGGCGCAGGCCGTCCTCGACGCCGCGGCGAGGCCTGCGTCGCCCCGACGCTATCTCTACGACCTGGAGGAGTCGTTGGAAGCCAAGATCGAGGCGATCGCCCGCCCCATCTACGGGGCGGCGGACATCGAGTACAGCCGCACCGCACGCCGGGAGCTGGAACGGGCCAGCGCGCTGGGTTACGACCGGCTTCCCATCTGCATCGCCAAGACCCACCTCAAGCTCGTCGACGACGGAGGCCAAGGCGGTCGCCCGGGAGGCGCGGTCCTGCCCATCGAGTCGGTAAGAATCGACGCCGGCGCCGGTTATGTCCTCGCCCTCTCCGGGGCTATCGTGACGATGCCCGGCTTGCCGCGGGAACCTGCCGCCTATCGCGTCGACCTCTCCGACGATGGCGATGTACTGGGCATATGAGACAGGGGCCTCGGCGCGCATCACTTGATGCCCCTCCGGGGGCGCGTCTGTCAGTGCGGCAGGCAATAGGTCCACTCGCCGGTCCACCCCTCGGCCGACTTCGGCCTTCTACGGCCTGAATCCCGCCTCGCTGAGTCCCAGGTGAGTCCGCGACTCCGTAGCCCCCTGCCCACGAATCCCCTAACTTATTGGGACCACTGGCGCGCCCGGCAGGATTCGAACCTGCGACCTCCGGATTCGTAGTCCGATGCTCTATCCAGCTGAGCCACGGGCGCGTGGGGTGGGCTCCCGGTCGCCGAGGTCCTGGCGGCAGGGGGAGGCAATGTACGGGGATGCGGCGCGGCCCGCAAGCGTGTGCCGCGGTGGGTGGCGAAGAAAAACGGCGACGGTGGTCGGGTCACCGTCGCCGTGGGATGGATGGCGGAGAGAGAGGGATTTGAACCCTCGGTGGCGGTGAAGCCACACTCACTTAGCAGGCGAGCACCTTCGGCCTCTCGGTCATCTCTCCGTGGTCGCCACGGCGGGTGCCGTCGCGTGGGTCCGTGAGTATAACGGCAATGTCTGGCGGAGGAGGAGGGATTTGAACCCCCGGTGACTTGCGCCACAACGGTTTTCAAGACCGCCGCCTTCGACCGCTCGGCCACTCCTCCCCTAGGGCTTGGATACTAGGGGGGCGGTCGGAATGAACGCAACGCGGGGGGTGGCGCGCAGCGCCACCCGGGATGGGGGGTGGGGGTGCGGGATGAGGGGAAGGTCGTCCCTGCGGGCCGGAGGGGATGAGGGTTCTGGGGAAACGGACCCGACCAATTCGAGGGCCGCCCCGCGGCCATCCGTCCCCCCAACCCCCCACCCCGCATCCCCCACCCCCCTAGGCCCACAGGCCGAGCCCCATGGACAGCGGATCGGGCAGTCCCGGGTGGCCCGGGAGGATGCGGATGGCGACGCCGTGCGGGCCGCCGTGCTCGATGGGGAGGTGGCCGCGGAAGGTTGCCTCCGGGCCGCGGGCCATGGGGTCGTGGGCGAGGCGCTGGATGTGCTCCGGGCGGAGCCGGCCGTCGCCATCGGTGGGGCCGAAGTGGGCCTCGACCCGCACGTCCATGGGCTCGATGGGCCCCAGGGCGAGGCGCACCTCGACGGCCAGGGTCTCGCCGAGGCGGGGCGGGGCCTCATTGCAGCGCACCGCCACCACGCGGATCGCGGGCCAGTGGCGGCGCAGCTCCTCTTGCCAGCGGCCAAGGGCGCGTACCCGGGGGATGGCCCCGGCGTCGATCTGCTCGCTGTGGCGGTAGCGCGGCAGGTAGTGGTCGCGGCAGGTGTGCGCCACGACGCCCTGGGCCGAGAGGGTCGTCGCGTGGGTGTGGAGGACCTGGCGCACCCCCTCGATCCACAGGGACGGGGTGCCGCCGGTGCGCTCGAAGAAGGCGGGGAGGAGGTGGGTGGTGAAGAGGGCGGAGAGCAGCTCGCCGGGGGTGTAGCCGGCGCCCTCCCCGGCGACCACCGGTAGGAGGGGCCAGGCCGGGGTGCGGCCGGCGTGCTTGCCCCACGGCCCGTCCGGGTGGGCGAGAAGCAGGGCGCCGCCGAGGGCCGCCAGACGGCCGTGGTCGGTGGCCACGCCCGGTTGCCCCTCGATCCACAGGTCGAGACCGTGCAGCACGGTGGTGACGGGGAGCCCGGTGTGCGGGGTCCAGCGGTGGAGGCGCACGGCGAGGCCCGGCCGGTCCCGGAGCGCCGCCGCGAGCGCGGTGGCGGCCGCGGACCCATCGAGCACGTCGTCGTCGCCCAGGACGATCCACTGGACCGGCCGGGCGGCGTCGGCGAGCCACGCCGGCGGGCCGCCGGCCGCGAGCAGGGCGGCGAGGGCCGCGAACCCGTGCACGCCGACGGTGAGGGCGTCCGGGTCCAGGCGATCGATCGCCGCCGGGTCGTCGGCCGCGGGCCAGGGCGGCAGGGCGGCACGCGCCCACGCCTCGGCCAGGCCACGGCGCAGGGCACAGCGTGCCTCCCACACCTCGGCCGCCGGGAGGTGCTGGAGCCGTTGCCAGACCGCGGGCGGCCCCCAGTCGCCGCGCCACTCCTCGCCGAGGTGGCGGTCGACCACCTCCTGCAACGGTGCCGCGAGGGCCGACGGGAGGTGCACCGCCGGCGGGTAGGCAGTGACCGGGAGCTCATGGGCGGCGGCGTCGGGGTAGAGGGCGTGCCAGGCGGCGGTCGCGGCGGGTAGCCGCGCCGGGCCGGTGGCGAGGCGGCCATGGGCGAGCCGGGCGAGGAGGGCGATGGGGCAGATGCCCGGGTCGCCGGCGCTGCCGTGGGGCGGCTGGCCGAGGGCCGTCAGGTCGGGCCACGCCCGGCCCAGTCGCTCGCGCCACGGGGCGAGCCCGCCCCCGACCACGTCGGCCGGGAGGCGCCAGGGCGAGGCAAAGGGCGGGGCGTCGGTGGCCAGGACCAGGCCGGTGCCGGCGAGGGTGGCGGCTTCGCCGAGGGTGAGTTGGTGGCGCTCCATGAGGGTGCAGAGCCGCTCCAGGGCCAGGGGCCAGGCGGTGGGGCCGCGGAGGTGGTAGAGGGTGATGGGCAGCCCCAGAGCCTCCACCAGGCGATGCGCCCCCACCCCGAGGAGGAGGCAGCGGCGCAGGCGCGCCGCTGCGCCGTCCGGCTCGCTGCTGCCGGTGGGCCGGCGCTCCGCGGCCGCGCGGGCTGGCGCGTCGGCATCGAGGTAGTAGACCTCCGCCCGCCCCACGTGGAGGCGCCACACGCGGCAGGCGACGTCCCCCCCGGGCACGGGCACGGTGACGATCAGGGGCTCGCCGTCCACCTCCTCCAGCACCAGCGGGGGTATTTCCCGCCCGGCATCGGGCCATCCGCTGCGGTCGAGCAAGGCGATGCCGACCACCGGCACCCCGAGGGCCGCGGCCCCCTTGAGCTCGTCGCCGACGGCGAAGGCCTCCGGGCCTGCGGCCGGCTGGAGCCGGTCGTCGCAGGCGAGGCCCTCGGCCACCAGGGCGACCGCCAGCCCCGGTGCGGGATGCTCGCGGTCGAGCCAGCACTGGCGGTCGTCGCGGTGGGCAGCGAGGGCCGCCGCGACGGATTGCAGCCGCTGGCGGAACTCTGGGTCGGCGAGGCGTAGCTCCACCTCCTTGGCCGTTACCCGGCGGAGCAGCTCCACCGGGTTGCCATGTGCCTCGATCCAATGCGCCGGGCTGAGGCTGGCGAACAGGGCCTGGGTGGGGCGGTCCCAGGTCCAGCGCAGGTTGGCGGCCAGGTCACGGAGCCGTGTCAGGTCCTCGGCGGTCGGCTCCTCGACCGTGTACTGGATGACGCATCGCATCCGTCCGCCTCCCGATTACGCCGCGTTCCCTGCGGAATGCGTCGGCTTGGTATGCGTGATCAGCAGGGTGTGGCAGCGAAACATCTCGGCGGGTGCCCCTCCGCCACGGCAGGCCCGGGTTCGCGGGTGGCGGCGCATGGCTGGTTTTGCCGGTGCAGGAATTCTTGAACCCTCTCAACCGGTTGACCACTCTTATCGGTGACGTTCCGAGCCCGCTCCACCGAGACGCCCAATCTCAGCGTCTCGAAATTTTCGGAGAACTAGGCTAAATTCCCGCGCCCGCAGCGCCGGCGCACAGAGCAAGTACCCTGTGCGCCGTGGAAGCGAGGGGGAGTAGGACGCAGGACTATGATCGACATCGACGTCACTCTCTTCATCCAGCTCGCCAACTTCCTGGTGCTGATCGTGATCCTCAGCCGGATCCTGTACCGGCCGTTGCTGCGTGTCCTGGAGGAGCGGCGCCAGCGCACCGAAGGCACCCGCGCCCAGGTCGACCAGGTCGACGAGCAGCGGGACGAGTTACTCGCCTCGTACGAGGCCGACATTGCCGTGGCCCACAGCGCCGCGCGGGCGACCGTCCAGGAGCGCGCGGGTCAGGCCGAGGCCGAGGTGGAACACCTGCTCGCCGAGGTCCGGGGCCAGGTCGACAAGGAGGCCACCGAGGCGGCCGAGGCGCTGCAACGGCGCCGGGACGAGCTGACCGCGGAGCTGGCACCGGACACCGACGCCCTGGCGCACCAGATCGCCGCCAAGGTCCTCGGGAGGCCGGTGTGAACCGCCTGCGCGCCTTCGTCGTGGCCGTGGCCCTCGGGGCCTCTTCCGCGTGGGCGGAGGAGCATGGCGGCGCGCCGATCGGCGAGATCATCGTACGCCTCGTCAATTTCGTCGTGGCCGTTGGCGTCTTGGTGTGGGTCTTCACCCGGGCCTTCTCCCTGCGCGATTTCTTCGCCGGCCGCCGGGCCAATATCGAGGCCGACATCGCGGACAGCGAGCAACAGCTCGCGGGCGCCAAGGCGCGCCTGGGTGAGATCCAGGAGCGCGTCGACCGGCAGCCACAGGAGGCGGAGGAGATCGCCGCCACAGGTGCACGCCAGGCCGAGGCCGAGGCCAAGCGCATCATCGAGAGCGGGCACGAGCGCAGCCAGCGGCTGGCCGAGTCGGCACGGATGGCCCGGGAGCAGGAGGAGAAGCGCATGGCCGCGGACCTCCAGCGGGACATGGTGGAAAGCGCCCTGCGCGACGCGGAGGCGCTGGTGATCGAGGGGATGGGGGAGGCGGACCAGCGCCGCCTTGTCGACGAGGCCCTGTCCTGATGGTCACCGAATCCGCCCACCTCTACGCCGGCGTGCTCCTCGATCTGGCGGTCGCGGCCAACGCCACGGACCAGGTGGCCGACGAGGTGCGCGCCGTGGCGCGGCTCTTTACCGACACGCCGGGGCTCGACCGGTTCTTTGCCAGCCCGGTGCAGCGGGCCGAGCACAAGGGCGAGGTGGTCCATCAGATCGTCACGCGGCTCAACCTGTCGGATCTGACGCGCCGCTTCGTCGGCGTGGTGCTCGACAACGGCCGGTTCGCCTTGATGCCGGCGATCGCCGAGGCCTTTCACACCGTGCTCGATGCCCAGCGCGGCATCGTGCGGGTGCAGGTGGAAAGCGCGCGGTCCATGGATACCGCCGAGGTGGCGACGGTGACCGAGCGGCTCGCCACGCGGCTCGGCAAGACCATCGAGGTGGAGGTGGCCGACCGGCCCGACCTGATCGGGGGTCTGGTCGCCCACGTCCAGAGCGAAGAGATCGACGGCAGCGTGCGCGGCAAGCTACGCGGCCTGCGGATCGCCCTGCTTCAGGGCGCGGGTCGTTAGGTTTCTTCCCCGACGGAGACACCGCGGGGATCAGGGTGAGGACGGAGGCGTCATGGCACTGAAGGCGGCAGAGATCAGCGCGCTGATCAAGAAGCAGATCGAGGAGTTCGACAGCGAGGCCCGGGTCGCCGAGACCGGCACGGTCATCTCGGTGGGCGACGGTATCGCCCAGATCTATGGCCTCGACAAGGTCATGGCCGGCGAGCTCCTCGAGCTGCCGGACGGGGTGATGGGCATGGCCCTCAACCTGGAGGAGAGCACGGTCGGCGCGGTGCTCCTCGGGGACAGCCCGTCGATCGTCGAGGGGTGTCGCGTGGAGCGCACCGGGCGCATCGTCGAGACCCCGGTGGGTCCGGCCATGCTCGGCCGGGTGGTCGACGCCCTCGGCCAGCCGATCGACGGTAAGGGGCCGATCAACACCAAGGAGAGTCGCCACATCGACGTGGTCGCGCCCGGTATCGTCGCTCGCCAGTCGGTGAAGGAGCCGCTCCAGACCGGTATCAAGGCGATCGACGCCCTGGTGCCCATCGGCCGCGGCCAGCGGGAGCTGATCATCGGCGACCGCCAGACCGGCAAGACCTCGCTGGCCGTCGATACCATCATCAACCAGAAGTACACCCACAAGACCGATCAGCCGGTGTTCTGCATCTACGTGGCGATCGGCCAGAAGCGCTCCACCGTGGCGCGGGTGGTCCAGGCCCTGGAGGAGCGCGGCGCCATGGAGTACACGGTGGTGGTCTCCGCCACCGCCTCGGAGATGGCGCCGCTACAGTACATCGCCCCGTACGTCGGCTGCGCCATGGGCGAGTATTTCCGCGACAACGGCCAGCACGCGGTGATCATTTACGACGACCTCTCCAAGCAGGCCGTCGCCTACCGCCAGCTCTCCCTGCTCCTGCGCCGGCCACCCGGCCGTGAGGCGTACCCCGGTGACGTCTTCTACCTCCACTCCCGCCTCCTGGAGCGCGCGGCGAAGCTCTCGGACGAGCTGGGTGGCGGCTCCCTGACCGCGTTGCCGATCATCGAGACCCAGGCCAACGACGTGTCGGCCTACATCCCGACCAACGTCATCTCCATCACCGACGGCCAGATCTTCCTGGAGAGCGACCTCTTCTACTCCGGCGTCCGGCCCGCCATCAACGTCGGCCTGTCGGTCTCCCGGGTCGGCGGCGCGGCGCAGATCAAGGCGATGAAGCAGGTCGCCGGCCGCATGCGGCTCGATCTCGCCCAGTACCGCGAGCTGGAGGCCTTCGCCCAGTTCGGCTCCGACCTCGACGCCGCCACCCAGGCGCAGCTCGCCCGCGGCGAGCGCACCGTGGAGATCCTGAAGCAGGGCCTCTACCGCCCCCTGGAGGTCGTGGATCAGGTGCTCTCGCTGTTCGCGGTCACCAACGGCCTCATTGACGACCTGCCGGTCGACAAGGTGCAGGCGTTCGCCGCCGGCCTCCTCGCTCACCTCAAGGCGAGCCATCCGGAGATCGGCAAGGCGATCGACACCAAGAAGCAGATCGACGACGACACCAGCGCCGCCCTGCGTAAGGCCATCGAGGAGTTCAAGAAGAGTTTTTAAGAGCGATCCGCTTTCAGCGCTCAGCGGTCAGCCTATAAGGAAACCAAAGAATAATTTTTCCGCTTTAGCTGATAGCTAATGGCTGACCGCCAAGACCCATGCCTTCCTTAAAAGACATCCGCAACCGCATCGCCAGCGTCAAGAGCACGCAGCAGATCACCAAGGCGATGAAGATGGTGTCCGGCGCGAAGATGCGTCGCGCCCACGATGCCATCGTGGCGGCGCGGCCCTATGCCGCCAAGGTGGAGGAGCTGGTGCAGCGGGTCGCTGCGGCGAGCACTGACCTCGCCCACCCCCTCCTGCGGCGGCCCGACTCGCGGCGCGCGGTGATGGTCGTGGTGACCTCCGATCGCGGCCTGTGCGGTGGCTTTAACAACCAGCTCCTGCGCAAGGTGGAGCTGGAGATCAAGGGGCAGCCCGAGTGGGACTACCAGGTGGTGGCCGTCGGGCGCAAGGGACGCGATTACCTGCGCAAGCGGGGCGTCGATATTATCGACTCCCACGTCGAGATGGGCGGTAAGTTCACCGGCGACTTCGCCCAGGAGCTGGTCGCCGGGCCCATCGAGCAGTTCGCCGACGGCGATGTCGGCCGCCTGTCCCTCGCCTTCAACGCCTTCCGCTCGGCCATCTCCCAGGTCCCGACCGTGGAGGAGGTCCTGCCGGTCGCGCTGCCGGAGGCGACCGCGGACGACACGCTGGTGGGCAGCCCCGAGTACCTCTTCGAGCCCGACCCGATCGCCGTGCTGGCCGCGCTCCTGCCGCGTTACGTGGTCAGCCGCACCCTGCGCGCCTTCCTCGAGTCCGAGGCCAGCGAGCACTCGGCCCGGATGACCGCCATGGATGCCGCCACCAACAACGCGGACGAGCTGATCCGACACCTCACCCTGACCATGAACCGCGCCCGCCAGGCGATGATCACCAAGGAGCTATTGGAGATCGTCGGCGGCGCCGACGCCCTGGCATCCTGAACCGAACGAGAAACCACAGATGAACACCGGTGACCACAGATGGGTTGGCCGACTGAAGTCGGCCCTACGGGTAGGGCGGGTTTCAACCCGCCGAGCGAGCCCATCCGTGTTCATCTGCGGCTCCAACCCACGGACTCACTGAACTCAGGCACCCGAGGAAGACCATGACCACCCCCACCACCGGCACTATCACGCGGGTCATCGGCGCCGTCATCGACGTGCGTTTTCCCGAGGGCCAGCTTCCGCCCATGATGAACGCCCTGCGAGTGGAGGATGAGGCACGGGGGATCAACCTGGTCCTGGAGGTCCAGACCCATCTCGGGGAGGACACGGTGCGTTGCATCGCCATGTCGTCCACGGACGGCCTGATCCGTGGGATGGCGGTCGAGGATCTCGGCCAGGCGATCACCGTGCCGGTGGGGGAGCGGACCCTGGGGCGGATCCTCAACGTCGTGGGCGAGCCGGTCGACGAGCTGGGGCCGGTGGAGGCCGACGAGCGGTGGCCGATCCACCGCCATGCGCCAGCCTTCGCGGACCAGGATACGTCCACCGAGATCTTCGAGACCGGGATCAAGGTGGTCGATCTTCTGGCGCCCTACTCCAAGGGTGGCAAGGTCGGCCTGTTCGGTGGCGCCGGCGTCGGCAAGACCGTGCTCATCATGGAGCTGATCCACGCGGTCGCCACCTCCCACGGCGGCTACTCGGTGTTCGCCGGCGTGGGCGAGCGGACCCGCGAGGGCAACGACCTGTGGCACGAGATGAAGGAGTCCGGGGTCATCGACAAGGCGGCCCTGATCTACGGCCAGATGAACGAGCCGCCCGGCGCCCGTCTGCGCGTCGGCCTCTCCGCCCTGACTGTCGCCGAGTACTTCCGCGATGTGGGTCACCAGGACGTGCTGCTGTTCATCGACAACATGTTCCGCTTCACCCAGGCGGGCAGCGAGGTCTCGGCCCTCCTCGGCCGCATGCCCTCCGCCGTCGGTTACCAGCCCACCCTCGCCACCGAGATGGGGGATCTCCAGGAGCGGGTCACCTCCACCAAGGATGGCTCCATCACCTCCATCCAGGCGGTCTACGTGCCGGCGGACGACCTCACCGACCCGGCGCCGGCCACCACCTTCAGCCACCTCGACGCCACCACCGTCCTGTCCCGCAAGATCGCCGAGCTGGGCATCTACCCGGCGGTCGACCCCCTCGACTCCACCTCGCGGATCCTCGACCCGCAGATCGTCGGCGAGGAGCACTACCTAGTCGCTCGCGCCGTGCAGGAGACCCTGCAGCGCTACAAGAGCCTCCAGGACATCATCGCCATCCTCGGCATCGACGAGCTCTCCGACGAGGACAAGCTGGTGGTGCACCGCGCCCGGCGCCTGCAGAAGTTCCTCTCCCAACCCTTCTTCGTGGCCGAGACCTTCACCGGCATGTCCGGCAAGTACGTCCCGATCAAGGAGACGGTGTCGAGCTTCAAACGCATCGTCGAGGGTGAGATGGACGACCTGCCGGAGAACGCCTTCTACATGGTGGGCAGCCTGGAAGAGGCGGTCGCGCAGGCCGACAAGATCCGCTCCAAGGCGGCCGCGTGATGGAGGTCTCCATCGTCACCCCGCACAAGGAGGTCTTCGCCGGCGAGGCCCTGTCCCTGGTCGGGCCCGGCGCCGAAGGCGAGTTTGGCATCCTGCCGGGCCATACCCCGTTCATCACCAATCTGGTCCGCGGGGATGTGGTCGTGGCCACGGCCGCGGGGGAGAAGCGCTTCCACATCACCGACGGCTTCGTCGAGGTGCGCGACGATCGGGTGGTGGTCCTTGCAGGCGGCCTGCGCGACGGTTCAGAATAACCGTTCGGCCTTCCGGTCACATCGGGAGGCGTGGCCCACTCGCGTAAGGAGCGGAGCGCATGGTTGGACGGATTCTTCTCGTCGACGACGACCCGATGGTGCGGGGCCTCGGCGAGCGCATGATTAATGCCCTGGGTTTCACCTGCGAGGCCGTCCCGGACGGGTTCGCGGCCCTCGCCAGGCTCGGCGCGGCCGACGGGGACTACCGGGCCGTGGTGACCGACCTGATGATGCCGGAGATGAGTGGCAACCAGTTGCTGGAGGCGCTGGAGAAGCACTACCCCACCCTGCCGGTGGTGATCGCGAGCGGCGACTCGGTGGCGGCCGACATCCTGCGGGGCCGGCGGCGTCCGGGGCGCTCGGTACTGATCAAGCCGTATCGGTTGCGGGAGCTGGGCGAGAGTCTGCGCGCGGCCATCGGCGGCCGCGGAACCGGTGACGGCGATCGCCGCGCCGCCGTCGGCGAGGAGATCACCGCATGACTGCGCTTCTGGTCACCCTCCACATCCTGATCTGCGTGGCCCTGGTCATCATCGTCCTGTTGCAGGCGGGCAAGGGGGCCGAGGTTGGCGCCGTGTTCGGCGGCGGTCAGGCGATCTTCGGCGGTGAGGGCCCGGCCAACTTCATGAACAAGCTCACCTCGGTGGTGGCGATCGGCTTCATGCTCACCTCCCTCGGTCTCGCCCTGGTCTCCGCCCACCGTGGCGGCGTCTCGGTGGTCGGCAAGGAGGAGGCACCCCCGATCACCGAGACGGCGACCCCGGCCAGCCAGGAAGACCTCGACGCGGCCATGGAGGCGTTGAAGAAGAAGGCGGCCGAGGAGGCCGCGACGTCGCCCGCTCCCGCCGCCCCCGAGGCCGCGCCGGTCGCCGAGGCGCCCACGCCGGAGACGGCAACACCGGCGCCGGCGGAGGCTCCCCCGGCCGAGTAGCCGGTCCGAGCCCCGCGGCGGCGGGTGGTGGAACGATGGACTTTCTCGACGCCTACATCTTCCCGGCGATCTTCTCCATCTTCATCGTCTTCGCCGTCGTCCTCGGCGTCGCCGATCTCCGCGCCGACCGCCGCCGGCAGCGCGACGAACAGTCCCGCACGCCGAACAAGCACGGCTGAGCACCGCGCCCGCGACGGCGGTGGTACGCGAAATTGGCCTCACCCTGAATTTCGGGCGACGGCCGTCGCCCCCCTGTAGGAGCGAGCTTGCTCGCGAACCTTTTGGAGTCGCGCCCCGCACGCCTGTTCGCGGGCAAGCCCGCTCCTACGGGTGTCCCGGTCGGATTGCTGTCACCCTCCCCCAACCGCCGTACAATCGCTAACAGTTTCCCTACGCCGTACCGGCCCGGCGGCTCGGGGTGGGACGGGTGGCGGGGGTGGTGGTCTGCCGCCGGCCCCGCGGCCGTACCAGCAGGCGGTCGAGGACCTCGGTGGCGTGCTCGACCGGGATGAACCGGATGCGCCGGCGCACCGTGGTCGGCATCTTTTCCAGGTCTTTGACGTTGGCCTTGGGGATGATCACCGTTTCGATGCCCGCGCGCACCGCCGCCAGGGCCTTCTCCTTCAGGCCGCCGATCGGCAGCACCCGGCCGCGCAGGGAGATCTCGCCGGTCATGGCGATGCGCTGGTGCACCTTGTAGCCGGTGAGTATCGAGGCGATGGCGCACGCCACCGCGACCCCGGCGGAGGGTCCGTCCTTGGGGATCGCCCCGGCCGGGAAGTGGATGTGGACGTCGTTCTCCTGGAACCGTTTGGGCGGGATGCCCAGCTCCTTGGCCTGAGACTTCACGAAGGTGAGGGCCGCCTGCACCGACTCCTTCATCACGTCGCCGAGCTGGCCGGTGAGGGTCAGCCCCCCCTTACCCGGCACCTTGGTGGCCTCGATGAACAGCAGCTCGCCACCGGTCGGGGTCCACGCGAGCCCCGTGGCCACCCCTACCTGGTCCTCGGTGAGCTCCATCTCCTCCTCGAAGCGTGGCACCCCCAGGTACTTGCGCAGGTTGTTGGGGGTGACGCGGGTCAGCCCGGTCTTGCCCTCCGCCACCCGCCGGGCGACCTTGCGGGCAATCTGGCCGATGCGCTGCTCCAGGGCGCGCAGGCCGGACTCGCGGGTGTACGCAGCGATGATCCCTTCCAGGGTCTTGTCGCTGAGCTGGAGCTGCGCCGCCGTGATGCCATTCTCCTCGAGCTGGCGCGGCAGGAGGTAACGCCGCGCGATGGCGACCTTCTCCTCCAGGGTGTAGCCCGAGAGGTTGATGATCTCCATACGGTCGCGGAGTGGCGGCGGGACCGGGTCGATCCAGTTGGCGGTGGTGATGAACATCACGTTGGAGAGGTCGAACGGCACCGCCAGGTAGTGATCGACGAACGAGTCGTTCTGCTCCGGGTCGAGGACCTCCAGCAGGGCCGACGCCGGATCGCCACGGAAGTCCGTACCGAGCTTGTCGATCTCGTCCATCATGAAGACCGGGTTGTTGGTCTTCGACTGATGGATGCCGTGGATCACCCGCCCGGGCAGGGCGCCGACATAGGTGCGCCGGTGGCCGCGGATCTCCGCCTCGTCGCGCATGCCACCCAGGGAGATGCGGTAGAACTTCCGCCCCAGGGCACGGGCGATGGAGCGTCCCAGGGAGGTCTTGCCGACCCCCGGCGGCCCCACGAAGCACAGGATCGGCCCCTTCATCTTCTTGCCCTTGAGCTTGCGCACCGCCAGGTACTCGAGGATGCGCTCCTTGACCTCCTCCAGGCCGT
>Ga0210124_1000917_pt1 | contig 13753 bp, 15 predicted proteins | sample Muzzi_PWC_D2_FD_185554 | JGI IMG/M metagenome (GOLD analysis project Ga0210124, IMG submission 185554) | Wetland microbial communities from San Francisco Bay, California, USA, that impact long-term carbon sequestration - Muzzi_PWC_D2 (SPAdes) | ecosystem: Environmental > Aquatic > Marine >... | reverse complement strand
GGGACAACTCTAGTTGGTTTAGCTTTATTGGTGAAATTGCTGCGTCAATCCGGCTGATTTGGCCTACATTTTGTAGTGGGTTAGTGTCGTAAATCTTCCCAGAAGTTTGGCTTTGTTCGTGATGGTTTGGAATTCAAACGATTTGTTCAAGAATCAACTTCCGGGAAGGTACAGACAATTCCCTTCAATCATGGAAAACGTCTATCAAAAGGGTACTAGATGAACTACAGATCAATTGGTTTAGGAATAGCTGGGCTATTATTGGCGACAATATGTATCGGTGTTATTGTATTAATGAGCCTGACTGGCGGAGCGTTATTCGGGTCAGATGAAGCGCCACATTCGATCAAAATTGCCACTGTAGCGCCTCTCTTTACCCCCGTAACATTTGTAACACAAGCGCCGAACTCTCCACCAGAAGCCGTAGAAGCGGCCATAAGGCAACCAGTAATACTCACACCCACGCCCACGCCAAATGCCACATCTACCGCTACATCCACTCCCACTCCAACGGCTACCCCTACCCCTACTCTTGCCCAACAGAGTGGCTTTGGCACCCGCGTTGTCATTCCCAAGCTCAAGCTGGATAGTCCAATCATTTTTGCGCCCATCGAAAATGAAACCTGGCGTGTGGACCATCTTGGGCAATCGGTTGGATATTTAGAAGGTACTGCGCTGCCCGGTTCAAATAGCAATCTGGTTTTGGCCGCTCATGTGACTTTTGACACCGGCGAGTACGGCCCTTTTGCCGGTTTGGCCCAATTGACCAGTGGTGATGTCGTCACCGTCTATGATGGTGATAAAGTATTTAACTATGTCATTGATGGTGTTCATGTGGTGGATAGGTTGAACATTGAGGTGGTATATCCCACCGAAACAGGTCAAATAACCTTAATTACCTGTACGCACTGGGACCGTAGCCAGGGCCGGTACGATGATCGGGTCGTGGTTAGAGGCCATTTGCTGGGAAAATAGTGTACAATTTTCCCCAATGAACCATTGACTCAAGCGCGGCATTTCAACGCCCTTTTACCCGGCCCCAGGTATTGAAGACAAAACCCATCGCCGCCAGCCATTGGAATATCGCAGCCAGAACTGTTAGCCAAGCCCAAAGAGCTTCGGGACGTAATAAGTGCAGGGGTTCGCCTACCACCCGAAATAGCAAACCCACATTAAAGAGCCAGAAGGTAGCCAGCCATAGTCCCTCGTGACCGTGAGGGTTGTCCTTGCTGGCCTTGGGGAACATCCAGTACACCACGCCAAAGATAAGTTGCGTCACCCAACCCCACATGAATAGGTGAAGAAAGACGGGTGCTAAAGCACCAGCAATAGCTTGTAACTGCCAAAATGGGAGTACTGCCATAACAGCCCTAACCACAAAGGCCACTATCAGAGAAACAAAGGCAGTTTTAATAAACCAGCGGGTTAGAGGAGGCATTAACCAGGTTGCTCCAGTGGCGTAACGGTTGGAGCGGTTGGAGTAGACCTTGCGCTGCGCATGGCCCGCACCGTGTTGATTAAAAAGAGAAGTAGGGCCACCACATTGAGTAGTCCACCCCACTGTCGTCCCGCTAACCAGAATGACAAATCACCTACGATTCGCAGTAGCAATGAGAGGTGCAATAACACCAGGTGACTGTAAAAAATCGGCTGAAACGGCACCGGTTTGCCGGTGACCGCTGGGAATATAATCGGAGCATGGCCAAAAATCATAGAAATCACAAAGCCAATAAAGATAGCGTGCTGCATCGCATCATAATCAAATCCAGCGCTCACACCGCCATAGCGTATCGCCAATCCCCCGCCAATTGCCAGCCAACCATAACCCGCAAGTAAGCAAATAGCAATGAAGCGGCTCAGTCCAGACTTTTTTAGCGTATACCGAGCCAGATCATAACGCAGCAACCATAAGGCGATAGCCAGCATTCCGCCGCCAGATAACCGGATACCAAATTCAAATCTAAGCAACGAGATTGCCAAACCGACCAGCAACAGTCCAATAGCAGACAGAAAAATCATCTGGACAGGCCGGGATAAGCGCCGTACCCTGTTCAATTCTAGTCGTTCTCCGGCAATCGTCAAAATCAGAAAACCGCTCCACCAGCCCACCACAGAATAAATAGGCCAGCCTAGCAGCCATAGACCATTGCCCACCAACCAGAGTAATGCGCCTCCAGCCATTGTTATGGTGTACGGGGCAACCTGAATACGGAGGATAACGACAAAAACTAAGACCAGGCTCAGGCTACCCAGGCTTATCAAGAGCGAGCCAACCAGACCAGGAACACCAATTATCAGGGTTAAAGCTCCCAGGCCGGTCAAAAATGGTCCGACATAGGTCCAACGACGCTTTGCCCCTATGGTCGCCGGTAAGGCTGATAGGGCCACGGCTCGCTCAATGCCGATGACTGTTCCCAAAAAGCCGGAAATCATTAAGGGGCCATGACTTATGGGTAAAATCGGTTGTAGGGCAGGCAGATTCCAACCCATACGGACCAGGCCTGCCCACATCGCGGCCAGTAGAGCGAGAAAGCCCAAGGCCAGTAAAGGTAGGGGGGTATGTATGTTAAGCTTTTCCATAAGGACTCCAATCTCAAAAACACCAGCATCCCATTTCGCCAACAAGATCCGGATTTGCTCAAAAAAAGTATTCTTTGAGGCCGGGTAGATGAGTTATTGACCTGATAAGCATATTGGTATAATATACGATGTCCGGTTTTCTACCAAAAAATCCAAGGGACGATTCCCGCAGTAGATTTCGGGCTGAACATTTTTACCTTAAAAATCCAATACGGCAAGTTTCTACTGAACAAGAAGTTCAACGCTGGCTATTAGTCTAAAAGGAGGCGGTCATGGCCAAAAATCCATTAAAAAAATCAAAGAAAAAAGCGAAAAAGTTAAAGGAAAAAGCAACGAAAGCGACGAAACAAGCAGAAAAAACGACAAAAAAAACAGCAAAGGCAACAGCCAAAGACATCGAAAAAGAGGCGGAGAAAGCCAGGAAGGCCGTTAAAGGTGCGGCTGATGCCATAGGAGATGTGGATCTCAAAATGAGCCAGAAGGCCAATGTGCTGGCCAAAGATGCAGTGAAAGAGTTGAAAAAGTTCGGAGATAATATTGAAGATGCTATAAATGATATTGCAGTAGGTCAAATATTAGAACAATTGGCCAAACAAATATTGAAGGACAACAAAAAGTTAATCGGACAGGGAAGCGAACTTTTAAAAGCAGCTCAGAATGTGGATGGTTTGGCAGAGGACCTTCAGACTACGACCTCGAAGGTTATCGAGGGTGAGATCAAGGGAAAAGCTGCCGAAAAAGAGGTCAAAGCGATTATCGCGAAAGTGGGATTGGACAAACCTAAGTGAAAACGAGCAAATGCAGAAAAAGCAAAAAGAGATAAAACATGAAGACACCAAAAGTAAAAACGATAACAATGGGAATACAAGCCGATATAGCTGTGCCATGGAGTGTGGCTGGGGCACTAGGGATAGTTTCGGGGCCCTCTGAAAAGCCGGTTATCTATGTTAGTGGGGGGGGTGGGCTCAATATCCCAGGGTATATAGTTTCCCGTATAGAAAAAAAACCTGGAGGTTCAGTAGGTATAGAGGTTGGACTTTGGTTCGTTGAGCCAAAAGACTTAGCAGGCGAGTCAGTGGTGGTAGCTGGAGGATATGCACAAGGACTTGGCTTTGAGATCAACGTTGTCTTGGGCACGAACTCCTCCGGCCTTCAGCTACTAGGCGACCTTCACCTACTAGGCTTTGTGTTGGTCGGGACTTATGGCCATGAGTGGGAGGTTAGTGTGATGAGAATGTACACGTGGACGTGGGAAGTTGGCTAGACTTGTTGTTACCTAACCGATATAAAAATTAACCCCAGTTTATTCGGATCGAGACCGGGGTTTCGGCCCACAATTGGGTGTCCAAACTCAGTTTGAACACCAGGCACAGGCCCCAATCTCTACAGGAGTTAGGCAGTTTGCGCCCGTTGCTATCTTACCAACGATCAGTCTGGCGAATCACTTATTCCTTGCCAGACATGACGAAAGCAAGGAGTAAGAAGTAGGTTTTTCCTAATCTCTACTCCGTACTTCCTACTCCCCAGTTTTGGTGTATAGATGGTAACTTGAGTTACATGACAACCACCGAGCGAATCCCCTCACCCCGGCGCAAAGTATCGAAAGCATCGTTAATATTATCGAGTGGGAATTGGGCTGTGACCAGCTCTTTTACCTTTATTTTGCCATGTCGCGCCAATTCGATAACTTTGGGGTATTCTGAAGCAGGGCAACCCAGAGAGCCAACAATTTCCATTTCCCGGTACATGGTACGGGCACTGTTGAGGGTCATAGGCTTGGCGCTGTAACCAACCAATACCACCCGCCCACCGTTGCGGGTACTGGCGAAAGCCGCCTCCTGAGTAACAGGCAGGCCAATGACTTCAAAGGCTACATCCACTCCGCCGTTAGTGAGCTTGCGAATCTCTTTATCAATGCGCTCCACCTGGCTTGAATTGACGGTAGCCACCGCCCCCACCTTCCTGGCCCATTCTAATTTCTCATCGACAAGATCAACAGCGATGACCTGGCCTCCGGCAGCTGCCGCCATTTGCACCACATTGACGCCCAGGCCGCCGCAACCAAAAACCACCACAGAGTCGCCCGGCTTAACCCGGCCTCGGTTGGCGACGGCATGGTAAGGCGTGGTCGAGGCATCGGCGATAATGCAGCTTTCGACCAGGGGTAATTCTTCGGGCAGGCTAAAGATAATATTCTGGCTAACAGCGATATATTCGGCAAAAGCGCCATCGACATTATTGCCGAACATGGTCTGTTGGTCGCAGATATTTTCGCGTCCCCGACGGCAGGCCGGACAAATGCCACACCCGTAAAGGGTAGGCAACAGTACCCGGTCCCCCTCGGCCCACTTGTCTACCCCCTTGCCAAGGGCTGCGATCACGCCAGATGGCTCGTGTCCTAAAATGAGGGGTGGTTTTTTGAAAGTCGGCAGATTGTGATCGGTGTAGTGCAAATCGCTGTGGCAAACGCCACAGGCGGCTATTTTGACCAACACCTCGCCCGGTTTCGGTTCTGGCGTCGGTACCTCTTCTATTTTGAACGGTTGACCTGGACCATAAAACATGGCTGCTTTCATTTATGTGATTTCTCCTTTGAAAATAGCTTTTGTAGGGGACAGGTCTGAGACCTGCCCCTACACATTTTCATTTTCGGTGGTGTCCCGTAGGAATTGTCGCACTCCTTCGATTTTAGAATTTGGTTAGCCAACAGCGATAATCCAAAATCCAAAATCGTAAATCTAAAATCTACTTGTCTTGCCATTCTGGCGGACGCTTTTCCATAAAAGCGGCCAGTCCCTCGTGAGCATCGTGGGCCTGCATCATCTCTTCCAAGTAGAGGTTTTCCACGCTGCTTAAAGCCTGGTCAAAGGGACCAAGTGCGCCCAATCGCGCCGCCCGGCGAGTATAACGCAGGATGCTACCACTCAAACTGGTCAAGTTGCCAATTAACTCATCCGCCGCCGCTGACAAGTCTTCAGGCGGCACTACTCGATTGACCAACCCCAATTGGTAGGCTTCCTGTGCTTTGATGGTTTCGCCGGTTAAGAGCAATTCCAGGGCACGGTGATGAGGAAGCAGACGTGGTAACATCACGGCCGCAATAGGTGGGAATACGCCAACCTTGATTTCAGGTTGCCCAAATTTAGCCCGCTCCGAGGCCACAATCATATCGCAGAAAATAGCGAGTTCGCAACCGCCTCCAAGCGCGGCCCCATTCACGACGGCCAGAGTCGGGATATTGAGTTCGGCCAGTAGCCGGAAGACACGGTGAAAACCATAGATCATATCGTGAACTGTGCTGGCAGTGTGGTCGGCCACATCTACCCCGGCTGAAAAGGCTTTGCTACCTTCAACAGCCTCAATGACCAATACCCGAACGCCTGGTTGCTCTTTGAGGCTTTGAATTGCCTCCACCATCTCGGCCATCATCGCAATGTCGATGATGTTGAGTGGGGGCTTGTTCAAGGTGAGACGAGCCACAGCGTTATTGATTTCAAAGTTGATAGTTTGAGCCATGATTTCCTCCAAGTCAGTGTTATTAAAACGATTTGTCTCGAAATTATAACACTGCCTAAAAGCTACTCCAACCAACCTGAATTAGTGTTTTTACAACCCCATCTTTTCGGCTACTTCCGCCACTTCAGCCTCATTCAGAATGGATTGGGCCGAGGGAAACAGAATGTTATTTTCCTTGTCGATATGGTCTCGCAGCATATAGATGATGTTGTAGGCCGACTCGGCAATCGCGCTGGCGTTATCCGCCGCATCTGGTGAATTGAGCAGGGCTTCCAGCCGGTCCTCTTCTGCCCACAATTCCTGATGATCACCCAAAAGCGAGGATAACAGGCTTTGCAAATCCTCCTCTTTATCCCACAACTCCCGGTGTTCCTCGACGATAACATCAATGATACTCGGTGAGGGCATATAAGGGCTGAGAACCGGAAAAAGGGCGTCCTCCTCCTTTTGGTTATGAGCTTTGACCTCAGTCTTGATAAAGTCATTGGCCTCTTTAATCAAGCCCAGGGCCTCCGTCGAATAACCGTTTTCACGCAAGCTGTCTGCGCCCCGCTCCATCTTTTCCAGAGCGGCCAGGCCATGATTGTGTTCCTCTACGAAGACTGCAAAAGGGTCTTGAGACATCTTTCCAAATTCCTTCTTAACTGTCACTTAACACAAGTCTGCTAGGGGTTTTGCCCCTTTCAAAAGTTGGCATTCATTAGAGCAAGAAAAAATGTGCATTAAATCTTATTTGTCGTTGCTCTTACGTGACCAACTTCGCTCCACTATTTATTCTAGTTTCTTGGTGCTCCACGTAAAAATGCGACAAAGACCAATTCCTCATCCATCGCACGGATTGAATGGTCTTCACCTGGATCGAAGATTAGCAACGAGTTAGGCCCAAACTGGCTTTCCTCCCCATCGCCTCCCGAGAACAACCCCTGTCCTTTCAGTACCACAATAAAGACAGGCGATTGTGGTGCGTTATGTTCTTGAACACGTTGACCAGGGCGTAGGGTGAAACGTAGTACCCTCCCGTTCTTATCTACGTGAAGTGGTTGTGCATATGGGTCTTTATCGTGAAATTCTAGACCTTCCAATAATTGTACGGTTTTCATCATCAGTCTCTTTCATATCCTTTTTGAGAATAACTTGGATTTTACAGCCTTGGATCTTTCGTGGTATCTATAAAATCCTTCACTACCCTTTTTTCTTTCGAGTATATATCGTCTTAAATTGGAGCAAAATCAACACCTGACAATCGGAACAATCCTCGCCCATATCTTCGATAGGCACCGGTTCAGCCCGAACTTCAAACCCCAATTCTTCATACAATTCTGTTGCTTCCTTGGTCTGGCGAGCGTCACCTATGAAGCGGGGCTGCCAACCTTCGGCTACCAAAGCCGGGTCGGGTTTGAGTTGCGCCTCCGAGAAAAATCGTCTGGCTTCCTGCTCCACGATAAGACCCAGAGATTTCACATCAGCATCGTCGGAGGCGATATTCGAGATATCATCGTGATCAATGTCAGGCATAGAACTGCTCCTTGTGATCAAGCTGCAACTGATGTGCGTTCTGCCGTGGCACCGGATTGGTTAAGTTTGAGCAAACGTTGATGTCCCAAGATGGCCGCTCCCAAAGCAGAGGTGTACTGAACCAAATCGCCCTCTGGGACATTTACCTCGGCATTTAAGGCGCCGCGAACTACATCGACCATGGTCTCAAAGCGTAAAATCCCCCCAATCAAAGTAAATTCCGGCTCCATCCGAACGCGTTTCATCAACTGCACGGCGCGACCCACCAACGAAACGATAGCCCCATACATGATATCAGCTGGGGCCATCCCTTCTGAAAGGTGGTTGATAACTTCGGACTCGGCAAATACTGCGCAGACACCGGAAATAGATGCGGCCTCTTTAGAGGTGGCGACTAAGGGGCCAATTTCTGTGGTCGAATAGCCCATATAACGGGCCGTTTTCTCTAAGAATGCGCCGGTTCCGGCGGCACACTTATCATTGAGTCGGAAGGATTTGACCTTGGCGCTGTCATCGAGGCGGCTGGCCTTCATGGTTTGCCCGCCAATGTCCAAAATGGTTTGGGTGTTTGGAAAAAAGAAGGTTGCCCCTCGGGCGCTGGCCGTCAAATCGGTAACTTGCACATCGCTAAGGCGAGCTTGATGGCGGCCAAAGCCTGTAGCGATAATGTAATCCACATCATTCACCGACAAACCAGCCTCCGCTACAGCTTCGTGATAGATCTTCTCGGACACCTCGGTTAACTTGAAACCGGTATTAGCCATCGCTCTGCCAACTAACTGGTTATCCTCGCTGAGAATAATAGCTTTGGTATAGGTTGACCCCACATCGATTCCTGCGGTGTAATTCATCACGCTGCCTCCGCTGCTTTTGTCGTTTGTCCTGACTTGGTTTGATGGGGAACCCGGCTGGCCAAAATATGGTCAAGGGCGAATAAAGCCGCGCCCAAGGCCCCCATATAGTGTGACTCCTCGCTCACGTTTACCTTCAAGCCCATTCCCTGGTTCAAGGTTTCTATCATTGCCAGGTTGCGGGCCACACCACCGGTAAATGTTACTTCTTCTTCAATACCCACTCGGCGAAGAAGCCCGGTAGAGCGCGCGGCAATCGATTGGTGAACGCCAAGCAGAATGTCCTCGATCTTTTTGCCCTTACCCAACCAGGAAAGAACCTCTGATTCGGCAAAAACGGTGCAGGTAGTGCTGATTTTAACCGGCCTTTCACCTTGTAAGGCGGTTGGCCCCAGTTCATCCAAAGGGATATCCAGAGCGGAGGAAGCGGCTCCCAAGAAGCGCCCGGTACCTGCTGCGCATTTATCATTCATGCAGAAGTCAATAATTTCGCCGGTAGGGGAGACACGAATAGCTTTGGTGTCTTGCCCGCCCATATCTACCACGGTTCGGGTTCCAGGAAACATATGAACCGCGCCCCGGCCATGACAACTGATTTCGGTTACCTGGGTATTGCCGAAGGTCACTTTATACCGGCCATAGCCGGTACCGACCACATATTCCACCTCTTCTTCTCGTAGTTCGCCATTGGCCAGGGCTTCGTGGAAAGCATTTTCGGCGGCCAGAATTACATTGGCCCCGGTATCAGTCAGCGCCCGGCTCACAATTTCCTTGGCTTCATTGATAACTACTGCTTTGGTTTGCGTGGAACCCACGTCCACACCGGCTGCGTATGCCATAGAAAACCTCCATTTACGATTTTAGATTTACGATTTCCCTGCGCAGGCCGCAGGACTGTGTAGATTTGATTTTCCAAAATCAAGCGGCGATGACGGCTTGTTGTTTTCGGGTGGCTAGCCCTTCAAAGAAGGCATCAATTCGGTTCTTGAGTTGGGCTTCAGAAACCACGCGCCGGTCCATCATATCTGATTCGATGAATAAACTTGGAACGTCACGAGCCGCCATTAGCGCCCGCCGGTTGTCGGCCATGCCGGTTGAGGTTGTGCGACAACTCTTGATAGGGTGGTAAACAACCCCATCGGCATGGTACGTGTCGATCATGTCAATCAGAATCCGATCCTGGAAAAACATACTGTCCATCGCATCGCGGACGTTAATCAATATACCTTCGGCCAGGCTTTCCAGGGGACGGTCAAGGTCATACTCAAAGCCTAAATTGGTCCCGCCCGAAGCAAACCACAAGTAGGTAGAGTTGATAAAGGTCCCATTTAGATTCGTGAACATTTCATTGAAGCGGCGGAAGATGGGATAACAGGGTACACCCACAAAGATAAGCCGGTATTGTTCGTCGGTCAGGGTACCGATTCCATTAGCCGCCTTATACTCCATCTCTTCCACCAAATCTTCGAAATATTTAGCGCCCGCCTCCGTACCGCGGAAGCTGTTGGCAACGCCTAAATAGATGGTGCCATCGGTCAGGGCGTTGAAAAGAGAAGGACGGCTTTGGTTTAATTCCAATACCCGCTTCCAGCCCCGGCTCATACGGTTGGCATGGCCCATGATCTCACGCAGTTTGTCTATATCAAACTTAAGGCCGGTTATCTCTTCACACAGGGCAATGAGTTCTTTGGTCTGGGCCAGCACGTAACGGTGATCGTTCTCAAAGTCGAGATCGCCCGGCCAGGTTTGAGTACCTGCCGCTCGCGTTCCCGGTACATCAAAGGTAAAGATGGGGATGTTGTACATGCGTTCCCAGATTTCGGCCCATTTGATATAGGTGTTGCAGGCATTTGTGTAGACACCGATGGTGGGCTTGGGGATACGGCCCATCGGATGCTCCCCGTTGCGTAATTGCATGGCCACATCGGCTTTAACATAGCCGCAGATATCCGGCGAGTAGCCGTAATCTTCAGCATCACTCAGATACTCATGGGCCACTCGCCGAACCGCCATCTGTAATGAGGTGATTTCTGGGAAGACGATGGGCAAATCAAAGACCCGTAAGATTTCGGCCATGCTACCCATCACAAAAACATAGGCAGATGGTCCCTCATTTTCTGCCACCTGATGCAATTCTTGAAACCATTCGCGGAATAAAGCTGCGCCATCTTTGTTGCCACGCCCGACAACGCCATCGTCAAGTACGTTTTTACTCATAAGATTTTTCCTTTCCTCCAACGCTCAATCAAAGAGAAGATTTTCAACAAAGGTTTCTAGCTGAATCTCCAAACTATCGAAGCTGGTCATATTTTCTTCAAATTCACTGACAAAATAAGCGATGTTCTCATCGTCCAGGCAGTGGGTATAGGCCACCTGCTCTTCGAGACCTGGCTCGCACATCTTAGCTGCGGTGATAATGGCTGCAGTCGCCCCAGCATTCTCAATTCGCTTCAACAACATCTTCTCTTTGGGTTTGCGTAGATCGTGCTGCACCGGACTGTATGACGATTTTTCCAGATAAGCTTCAGCCAGGTTGTAGAGTGGGTCTTTACCGTTTAGTGGGACATCTTCTAATATCCAGCGCATCCCAATGAGCAGATCGTCATCGACCACGTAACAAGAACGGCCAATGGTCCGAATCAAGTCCAGGGGGGGTTGTTCGCAAAAGCCACCTTCAAACACCACCCGAATTTTGTCTTGCGGTTTGGTTGTTCTTTTCTTGATGAGAGGGATTACCGTCCGCAGCAAATCGTTGTGCTCTTCACGGGGGATCAGACCGCCCACAGAAACCAGCACGTAGGCCTCATCGGTTGAAATCAACCAGGGCGATTCCTTTTTGATGGCATATATCTCGCGCAAAAGCGCCCGATTCTCGTTGAAGACGGTTAGCGAGTGACGCAAATCTTCTTCGGTAATCTCTCGTCCGACAATCTTCTCAACGCCTCGTTTGAGCCGCTCATATTCACCCCGCAAATATTCAGCGGCAAAGTTGGAGTTGGCGTTCTGGGGCAGGTAGAGGATTTCGCACGGATAAGAATAGTTGCGTCCCCAGACAGCCGCCAGATTACGGGCCGCGTCGCAGATGGGGTGGGTCACAAACATCTCCAATTCGATCCGCTTGCTTAAGACCAATTCCAGCGAGGTTTTCAGGATTGAGCAGAGGTAAGAGCCAAAGCGCGAATCGGCCTGCACAGACTCGATGGGCGCGCCACGCACCTTGAAGGGCAACATCCCCGCTGCGTGAACAATCTCCTCTGGAAAATAAACTTGAAAATGGCCGACCACCTTGCCGCCAGCTTCACGCCAGCGACGCACGGTAGGAAAATCGGCGTCCTCGACCAGTTCCCGGCACTCGTATAATATCTCCTCGAGCGGCTGGTCCTGCCATTCCGTAAATACCTGTTTTGTCATATTTTTTACTCCCTTCGATAAAGCGTTTCTACTCAGCTATACCCTAAATAGATACTCTGCATACAAGTAAATGGTGATTGGTAATTGAGTCGAATTGCCAATTACTAATTACCAATCACCTGATTTCACACCTCATGTTTCGCGTTAGTTGCTTCTGTTGTTGGCTCAGTCCCATTACTTCCGGTCAACGGCTTTCCACACACCCCGCAATAATCGAATTCAGCGGGGATTCCCGTCGAGCCACAATTGGCGCAGCTTTGCGAATATGGCCCCCACTTAAACTCACTCGATTTTCCGGCGGCGGCTAATTCGCGCAGTTTTACGTAATCCGCCGGACGCTTCTCGACAAAGGCTTGCATCCCTTCCAGCGGTTCCCAGGAGGCATAATGAATCGACAACCAATCGCGGGCGTGACCAACCGTCTGATGCCAGGCGAAATCTTTCCAGAAATTGACGTTTTGCTTGGTATAGCGGGTGCATTCGGGGAATTTGCGGATAATTTTTTGCGCCAATTCATCGACGGCCTCATCCAGCTTGCTCAAGTCGATGGCGTAGCCGTCTTGCTTTTTCTGGGCTTTTTTGATTTCTTCCGGCGAGGCGCGCTCGATAAACTCACCATCTTTTGTCACCGAAGGCGCAACCCGGTTGACCAAACCCCACTCCAGGGCTTGATAGGCCGGAATCCGGTCATTGAGGAGTAAAATCTCGCGGGCACGTCTGTCGCCCACGGTGATGGGCAGCCACTGCGTCGAGCCGCCACAGGCCACACTGCCCACATTCGTGCCAACCTGGGCAATGAAGGCATGCTCGGCAATGACCGATAAATCACAGGCCAGTTGGCTCTCATTTCCCCCGCCAACGGCCATCCCGTTCAACCGGGCAATGACCGGCTTGCCGGTGTTGAGGATGCTCTCGATGTAAGCCTTAAACAGGCCCATATATTTCCAATAATCGCGGGGCTTTTGGGTATACTCGGCTTCATACTCTTTGACATCGCCGCCGGTGCAAAAAGCCGTATCCCCGGCCCCGGTGTAGACAATGACCGCCACCTGATCGTCGAAGCTGGCATCTCGGAAGGCGGTGGCGAGTTCTTCGAGGGCCTTGGTACTGTAAGCGTTGTAATTATAGGGCCGGTTGATGGTGACGCGGGCCACCCAGTCGCCCTTTTCGTAGAGGATTTCTTCAAACCCAAAGCCTGTCGCAGGTTTGGTTTCAAAATAGCGCATAAGCTTATCTCCTTCGATAAAGTGTCTAGCCTATATTTGGAGTGCGGACTTCAGTCCGTAATATGTCATATTTTCACTACCCGTAAAAAAAGTGACATACGTCAGGGCATAAAAAATTTACTTTAGCTTGATGTTAAACTTGAGGTCGGTATGGAGTAAAAGTACCCAACTATAATAACCCAAAAACCCACCAAATGCACTAGACATTTGGTGGGTTTTTTACCTGGTCAGTGAGCTAGTTTTTATACCTGGTCAGTTGACCAGGTAGTGGTGTGCACGCAAAGCGCAACGCAGAGCATGGGGCCGAGGGAAATTATTTCCCAATGTGATCTTCAAGCTCATCAGGGGGGATATCAGAGATCATCATACCAGCAAAAATTTCTTCACCTGGTGTTAAATAAAGTACATAAGTTGCTTCATCCCGCGGTCCGGGATCCATATCTGGAATATACTGATGAATGTAGTACATAATACACTTTACAGTCCGTTGTCCAGCACCATAAACCCGGACGGGACCTCCGTATGTTGGTAAGTCCCCACCTATGGCATGACATCTAACAAGGTATGCAACTTTGTTTTCGCGCCACCTATCTTTAGTGATAAGTGTGTCTAAGATTTGTAATTGAAACATGACTCGCTTTCTTTCGTTCCCAC
>Ga0210124_1000916_pt1 | contig 13755 bp, 22 predicted proteins | sample Muzzi_PWC_D2_FD_185554 | JGI IMG/M metagenome (GOLD analysis project Ga0210124, IMG submission 185554) | Wetland microbial communities from San Francisco Bay, California, USA, that impact long-term carbon sequestration - Muzzi_PWC_D2 (SPAdes) | ecosystem: Environmental > Aquatic > Marine >... | reverse complement strand
ACACGACGGCCGGAGCCGCCGCTGCGATCGCGCCCCATGAAGTAATTAGTGATCCGGCAATCCAAATGACCGGCCCAAGAGCTGCAAGTAATGCTGCCGCCGTAATGATCACGGACCGGACCGGACCGGGCAATGACCCGAACGCTTTCGCGAGCTTAGCCAGGGCAGATATGCCGGGAGTCACTACCCCCTGAATAAACGACTTCAGCGTCGGAACCATCGCCTCACCGAGCGTGATCGCTGCGTCGGTGAGTTGGTTCTTTAGGAGCTTAAGCTGGTTCGTAAAGGATTCTAACTGCTTCTTCGCTACGTCGTCCGTGAAGCCGCCCGCGCTGCGCAGCTCTTTCTCGTACTTTCGGATCGCTTCGGAAGTGCCGAGTAGCGGCAGCAGAACTCCCTGGACGCGAGCCCTGAACCCGAGCTGCTCTAGCGCGGCGGTGCGGCTCTCGTCGGACAATCCGCCCAGTGCGTCCTCGAGATCTCCGATGATATCGGCGAGGTTGTTGATGTTACCGAACGAGTCGAAGACCTCGACGTTCCACTCTGCGTAAGCGTCCTTGTTCTTTACCGCGGCGGCGGTCATGAGGCGCAGGATGCGCGACAACCCCGAGCCGGCGACCTGCCCCTTGACGCCCTGATCGGCGAACGCCGCCAGGACCGCCACGCCTTCCTCTACGTCGATATGGAAGGACTTCAGCGCGGCGCCCGCTTCGGTGGTTAGCGACTCCGAGAACTGCTGGACCGTAGCGTTGGCTAGGGTGTTCGCCCGCACCAGCACGTCACTAACGCGGATCATGTTCTCCATGTTGGCGACGGCGTCGTCACGGATCGTCAATCCGAGCGCCGACTGCGCGTCCGTCAGAAGGTCCGTGGCGAGCGCCATGTCGAACATGCCCGCCTGAGCGAACTTGGAGACGGTTGGCAGGGCGGCGATCGAGCTTGCCGCGTCCAGGCCCGCCGAGGCGAGGAAGAAGTAGCTCTCGGCGGACTGCTCAGCGCTGAAGATCGTCGTCTTGGCCGTCTCGCGGGCAGCCACGGCCATCTCGTTCTTGAGGGTACCGGAGACATCCCCCATGATGGCGATCGACTTCACCATCGCCGCGTCGAAGTCGGCGAATGACTTCACGGCGATGCCGCCGATCACGGCGAGCGGCAACGTCAGGGCGGTCGTAAGCCCCCGCCCGGCGGCGGACATTGTAGCGCCCGTCGCCTGCATCTTTTTCCCGAACTGCTGAAGCTGCGCGGAAGCGCGCACGAGCGCCGGGCTGAACTGATCGTTCAGCTTTAGGTAGCCCTCGACGGTTCCTATGTTGGCGGCTGGCAAGGGCGCTCTTCTCTCTTACCGCTTCTCTGTTACGATGTCGTCTTCGCTTCCCTCAGCAAGCGGGCCTTGAACGACTTCCACTTGCTCTCGGTCGTCGGCTCCGAATCCTGCTCCTTGCGCTCCAAGAACAGCATGAAATCGCTCGGCTTGGTGAGCATGTCCCTCGGCACCGGCTTCGCCGAGTTGGCGATCGTGATCTGATTGACTACCGCCGAAGCGATGACGCCCGCCTGCAGATCTCCGCGCTGGTCGCCGAACGGCTCGACCTGGCAGTAGGCCAACCATCCCAGGAACTGCTCCCAACTCATCTCCCTCAGCATGGCGTCCACGTCGAGACGCCGGTGAGCCAGCGCTAGTCGGTAGGCGAAGCGTCGGTGCTCGCTTCGCCGGAGTCGTTTCCCCCGGCGGCCTCCTCGGCTTGCTCCTTGACGCGCCGGTTGATCGCTCCGCGCATCAGCATGATGGTGTCGAACGGCAGTTGCATCAGCTTGTCGGCGCTGGCCCACTGGGAGCCGTCCTCGTTCACGAGCAGCTTCGCGAGGTCATCGACACCGGCGACGAACTTCTCCGTATCGCTCAGGCCCTCGTGGGTCGTGGCGTTCTCGATAGCGTCGATCATCTCGGCCGCCGTGTGCGCGCGGTAGAAGATCGTTGCGGCGCTGCCGTCAGGCATGACGCCCTCGACCTCGACCGCACGCACCTGGTGTGCCGCGAGCGCGTCGAACGACAACGTCGCCTTCTTCGGAGCCTTTTGCGGAGCCTTCTTTGCGATTGTACCTGCCTTCTTCTTAGCCATGTCTGTCTGTGCCTCTCTTGGGTTGATATCGTTAACTGACCGACACGCCGTCCACTAGCTGCGCGCCGTTGCGGCGGAACGTGATCTCCGCCGTACGCTTGCCGTCCATCGGGTTCTTGATGCTGAAGTTGGTCAAGAATCCGCTCGCGATCACCTCGTCTACGCCGGCTCCGGCCATGGCCGAAGGGCCGAGGAACTGAACGCCGAACTCGATGCCGGAATGCATCAGGTCGCGCAGCCCCTCGTGGACCGTATCCCCGTAGATGTAGTGGACGTTAAGGTTCCACGGTCCGCGCTTCAAAACCTTGCTAGGAATCCACTCGTCGATCGAGGTATTGTGGGTATCGGCCGAAAGCTCGTCTCGGCTGTAGTCGTCGGGCGGATCACCGATCAGCTCGCCGACCGTAGTGAAGACGCCGGCCGCGCCGGCAGGGTCAAGCTCCACAGCGAATTGGACGCCATGGCCCGGAATCGCATCACTCATCGTTCTGCTCTCCTCTCCTTTCCGGCCAGCGCGCCGTCAGGCGGCCACCGTGATGTTGCGCTGACCGTCCAGGACGCGCCAGATGGCGAGCGCCCTCGTGCGGCCAGCTAGATAGTCTTTCGCGGTGACGACGATCTCAACCGATAGCCGCTCGTACCGCGCGGCACCGTGCGTCTCGTCTGTCGCGCGACCGCCGCTGTCCAGGATCTGGACGTAGGGTCCGTCGCCGACCGGGAGCGTCTCGGCTGCCGAGATAAACGTATCCGTGCCGAGCGTGCCGAGCCCGGCCGTATTGATCAGCTTGTAGACTTCGCGCTCCCAATCGGCGACCGGCGCGGCTGCGAGCGCCTGGTAGTTCGCCGAGAACATCACCCGCTTGTTCGCGTCCACGTCGAACTGGAATGGACGCTGGACCGCCAGGATCTCCAGGTAGCGGCTCATAGCTGCACCGCCGCGGCGATGCGCCCGGACATCCCGGGGATCGCCTCGTTAAGCGGGCGCTCGATGTACTTCGGCCCGCGCTGCCCCGTGCCGAGCGACCAAGGGGTGTGCTCTCGGACGGAGTGGATGCTCTCGATGGGTAGCCCCCTCCAGCTCGGGGGCGAAGCGTCCGAGGGGTGCTCATGTACGGCCAATGCGTATGGGGCCGAGGCGTCCCCGGCCGTGATCTTGACCTGGATAGAGACGCCGTGGATCTCTACGTCGCGTACCCGGATCGAGCCGGCCAGCGTTCCGAGGTTTTTCGGGACGTAGACCTGGATAGCTTTCGTCTTGATGACCTCCGCCTCGATCCGCAGCGCGGCGGCCGCCTTGAGCGGCACACTCCTGGCGAGCGCCGTCATCTTGCGGCGCATCTCCGCCTCGCCCTTGAGGATGAGCTCACCGGCCATCGGCCTCGTCCTCTCGGATGCCGGTCTCGAAGACGGCGGCGCACCTATCCAGCTTGCGGCGAATGAACGCCGGCTCACCCTCGCCCTGCGCGCGAAGGATGTCGGCCAGCTCTTTACGCAGAAGCGCGAGCGTCCTCGGCATGTCGGAGAGGTTCACCGTGACGCTTGCCTGCACGACGGCCATCAGGCGACCCCCTCTGCCGCTTCCGCAGCACCTAGAGCTTCCTCGACCTCGCCGCGGACCACCTGCTCGAGCACCTCGACCATCGCCCTGCCGGTACGCTCCCAGGTCAGCGTCGCGGCCAACGCGAGCCCCCGCTTTCGGTACGCCTCGCGGTGCTGCGCCGAGCGGTACATCGCGTCCAGCTCCTTCACGAACGCCTTCTTATCCGCGATACCTCCGATCGTGTACGGGTTGCCGTTGATGGGGCTGTTCAGCGCGGTGCTGCCGCAGGGAACCTTCGCGACGGCGGCGCCGGGCCAGTCCCCGAGAGCGCTCCAATTCGGAACGATGCAAGGCACGCCGCACGCCATAGCCTCCAGGGTGGGCAGCCCCCAGCCTTCGCCTTGGGTGGTGGTCGCGTACACGTCCATCGCTCCGTAGACGAGCGGCAGCACCGTCTCGTCGTAGCCGTGCCCCACCTTCGGCTCCGATAGGATGACGCGACTACCCAGCTCGTAGTAGCGCACGATCGACTTAATATTGCACCCCACCTCGCCGGTCGGCGCCGCGTGCAGGTAGAGGTATGCGTCCTCAACGTGGTGAAGCTTGATCCATTCGGCGAAGTACTGGATGATCAGGTCGATGCGCTTGCGCGGCTGGTTGCGCCCGACCACCCCGACCACGTATGCGTCTGCCGGGATCGTCGCCGGGAACACCGAGCGCCGCGCCGCGGCCTTGTCGACCGGCCGGAACAGCTCCGAATTCACGCCCAGCGGCACGATGGCCGGCTCGCCCTCGTAGCCGCCGCGCTTCAGCTCCTCGGCGGCGAAGCGCGTCCACGTGACGACGTGAGCCAGGCGGTTGAGCGGCTCGCCGTGCTGATTGAGTGCGTCCACGGCGAGCCACCCGATGACGGGCGGTATCTCGAACGCGATACCCATCTCCGCGGCCTGGTCGCGGAACTGTTTCAGCGTGTCCAGGTACGCGGGGACGTTCCAGGGATCGTTCAGCAGCACGACGACGTCGGGCTCGAACCGCTCCACCTGGCTCGCGATGCGGCCTAGGCCGTACCCGTCCCGTCCGCCGTCAAGCGGCTGGTACGCGGGAAGGATCTCGTAGGGGTACGCGTACGTGTCTCCGTAGTGGCTCAGACCCAGAACGCGCACATCCCAGCCGCCCTCGTGGAGCGCTCCGCAGGCGGCGTGCGTGCAGCGGGCGAACCCGGTCTGCACGACGGCGTCTCCCACCCAGAGCGCGCGCGGCTTGCGCTCCGGGAACGTCCGCGACAGGAACACCGGCGAGTCAGAAGCGCTGCGGGCGCCGCCGCGGATCACCATCAGAGCCACAGAGGTGAACTCGAAGTTCCCGCCGCCGCGCAGGCGCAGGTGGGCGGGGCCTTGCTCGTAGGGCGGCACGTCCACGACGAGGTCGGCCTCCAGGTCGCCCGCGGCCAGGTCCAACGGCAGTAGTAGGTCACCCTGCTCAGCCAACCTCGCGGCCAGCCGCTCGAGGTCCAGCTCGCGGTAGAAGCAGAGGTCGCCGAGGTTGAGCGTACACCGCTCGCGCGAGACGTTCAGCTCGGTCGTGTGGACGGCGACCCCCCCGGGGCGCAGGCACTCCATCTGCCGACAGACGAACTCGATTCCTGCGTCCAGTCCACCGAGGTGCTCCAGCGACCCGGCCGACCAGGTGAAGTCGAAGCCGCCCTGCCGCAGCTCTTCCGGAATGGCCCGCATGTCCACGGGACGGAACTCGGCCCGCGCGAAGAAGTCTTCCTCTCGGCCGATCGCCGGGCGCACCAACGCTTCCAACTCTGAGGCGTTCTGGCCGGTGCCGGTCCACTTTTCTCCGGCTTCATCCGGCGCAAGGTCGGTTGCCAGAACAGAAGCCCCTCGGGCCGCAAACCACGCCGGCAACGGCTCCAGCCCGACGCCGAAGCCGAGAATCCGACCGCCTCCCTGCGGGAAGCGCTCCTGGTACGCCTGGGCAATCAGGCAGAACTCCCAGAGCTTTCGGTGGACGTTCAGCTTCTCATCCATCTCCCGCGCGCGGGCGGCCAGCCAGGGCTGCTCGAAGTCGCGAGCCCGGACCCGAGGCGAGGTGAGAACTACCGCACCTGCGGCGACGGCAGTTTCGGCCGGATTCGTCATGATCCACCTCCGACCGCAGCTTCCGGGACTCGCTTCATCTTCACGCGCCGCAGAGAGCCCGTCTTCGGGTCCCGAAGATAGACCGCTCCGTCGCTAGTTCTGGAGACCTTCCCCGCGGCAGATTCGTACTCGCGCGGAATCCACGAGCACCTGGAGCGCGCGCGCGTCTCGGCCTGGCTCGCTCGCATCTCCTCGCGATTCATGCGGCCACCTCCTTGCGGGCGCGCAGGTAGCTCCACTCCCGCCCCGGCCAGGACGGGAACGTGTGAGTGGTGGGACGCGGGTCGATCACGCTCTCACGCCCGATGTGCTCCACGAAGCTGGGGCAGGAGATTGAGAAGTGCTCGATCTCCGGCCAGCGCTCCGCGGCCCACTTGTGCATGGCGAGGTCCCAGGCCGCGCCGGCCGGGTTCATCACGTACGGGTCGCGTTGGAGATACTCGCTCAAGCTCGCGGCGTCCTCTGAGCTAATCGCGAACGCTTGCGTGCCCCAGAACCCGCGGATTGGGTACTCGTGCCAGGCGTGGATTCCCCGCTCGGGCAGCTCGGCGCATTGCGGGTACGCGCACCCGAAAGCGTAGATGTGCCGGTCGGGCCGGGCATGGTCATCGAGCCAGGCGCCGACGCTGTCGAAAAAGTCTGCGCATGTGTCGATGTCGTCTTCAAGGAAGAGAACCCACGGGGCGCTGGTCGCGACTCCGGCGGCGAGGGCGCGCGCTACGTTCTCATTCGGTAAATAATCCTTGAGCGGGTGAATGATTCTCGCCGCCATCCATGGGCCGACCGTATTTAGCCAAGCGTCGAGTAGCGGCCGGTTGTCGTCGCTCAGTTTCGACGGGCAGCACAACAGGGAGTCGACTCGATTCGAGCGGAACAGCCCCGCGCGCGCCAGGTTTCCCAGCGTCTCCTCCACGTAGTTCTGTCGCGGCGTTCGGTCGACCGTTATCATGACGGCCGCAATATCTCTGCTCACTCGGTCCTCCCTTTCTGTTCCTGTCTACCTAGCACTACGAGATTCTTGCCGTACCACCAGCTCCGTGGCGCAACGGCGAACCAGTCCGCGCGGAGCGCCTCAGTCATCTCTAGGTCGAGGCGGAGCCCGCACGCCTCGAGCTTTTCGATCCAGTACTCGTGCGGCTGCTCATTCAGGTGGCCGGAGCCGCCCTGGCCGGGCGTCGCTGCCGAGAAGAGGAGCGTCTTGCCCGTAGCCTCGGCGAGCGTGTCGCACAAGGTATCGGCGGCCTCCGGCGGCAGGTGCTCGGCGACCTCCAGGCAGAGCACCATCTCGCACGCTTCATGGACGTACGGCTCAGCGAGGTTCTCTACCGAGATCCGGAACGACGCCTCCGGGCCGCGCGGGTCGACGTCAACACCCCATGCGTCCGCGCCGAGCGCTGCAGCGATCTGGACCAGGTGTCCTGGGCCGCAACCTAAGTCCAGTAGCGTCTTCGGAACGCCGAGCATCTCGAACGCCGCGAGCAGGCACTTCGCCGACTCAAAGCGGTCGCGCCTGGACTGCTCGAAGGCGATCCGCTGCGCGTCGATCTCGGCGATCATGCCGCAGCCTCCAGCCCGGCCAGCAGCTCGAAGTCCGCAGCGTAGATCCGCTCGGCCAATCTCCGCGCGGTGGCCGTCCACTCGCCGCGCGGGACGCCCTTGGAGTCGCGCAGTCGGGGGAGGGTCGGACAGTCGAGGCCGTGGACCTCGCAGAAGCGCCGGAGGTCCACGGCCAGTCGCTCGTACCGTCCGATGAAGGCAGCGTGCCGAAGCCCGTGAACCGGATGCACCATCGGGATGCCGTGGTGCTCCGACCCGGCAGGATTCGCGACCCGCTCGGGGTCCGCGTCGGCGATCAGATGGAGGAAGTCCTCAAGGCTCCCGCCGAACCACTGGCGCAGGTAGCGCATGTCCCGCCACGCGCTCGCCGCGCGGTCGAAGGGGTCGCGTACGAAGGCGAGGGAGGGCAGACCCGTCGGCCACCCGGGGGCGGGCTCGTACATAACGGGACCCGAGATCACGCGCTCCCGCCCGCCTGAGACGCTGGTCCCCCCCGTCTTCGGTATGTGCGCGAAGAGCACGGTCGAGCCGCCGAAGTTGAGGAGGTGAAGGCTCAAGCGCTCATCCCCTTGGTAATCCCCCGAGAGAGCGCGTAACCGCTGATGCCGGCGGCCAGCGGCCAGAGGTCCACGATGTCCTCGACGGAGATCCGCCCGATCGCCAGGAGGACGGTGACGGCTACGACCAGGAGCGCGGTCAGGGCGAACTCGGTGGTCTGCCAGCCAGGCTTGGCCGGGGTGGCCGGTGCGGGCTCGGGGGTAGGTGCGGGCTGCTTCGGCGTCGATTTGGTGGCCATGCGCTTCCTCTCTTCGCTAGCTAACTAGCTCACTCATAAGGTAGTTACGGTTTTTCTTCAGATTTCCCGAACTTTTTTCGCCCAACCCCTTTACTTTTCCGCGCGCCGCCCCTATACTTAGTTCATGGAAAGGGGAAACGCGATGAAGACCGAGAGAAAAGAAAAGACCTTCGAAGTTACCCGTCAGGGACGCCGCTCCGGGCACAAGCAGGTTGACGTCGTCCGGGTAGAGCGCAAGGCCGAGGCGAAGAAGGCCGCGCAGCGGCAGAGCTTCTTCCGCGGCCCTTGGGGCTCCGAGGCCGTCACCGTCGTGAGCGTCGTAGAGGTGGCCGCCTGGATGGGGCGCTGATCCATGGCCACCGAAGAGATGGACGCCAGAGACTTCGTCGGAAGCCCTGAGTACCGAGAAGGTGACGGCGGCCTCTCCGTCTACGGGGAAGCAGTCATCCTGTACGGCGACGAGAGCGACGAAGAGCTGGACTACTTCGCGTACATCCTGGAAGCCGAGGCCGGGGCCGAGGGGGTCGTGCTCGACCACGAGAACACGGTCCGCTTCCTGCGGCGGATCGCCAAAGAAGCAGCGAGGAGCTAAGCCATGAAGTCTATTAGTATCGCCTCCAGTAAGTGCCTCACGAAGCTCGAGGCCCGCCGCGTCTTCAAACGGGATGGCCTCGCCTTCTGGCTCCACGTCGACGGCTCCGGCGGGACTCTGTTCTACCGCGACCGCGAGACGGGCCGACCCCGCCGTAAGACCTGGCGCTCGGTCCACTTGATCCACGGGAGATGAGCGATGAGAATGCCCTCCCCGACCTGGAAGGCGGTTTACAAGGCGGACCGCCGTAAGCGCCGCCATCGCTGCCGGCACTGCAGCCGGATCATCCAGCCCGGCGACGCAGTCGTCATAGCCCGAGTCCAGGGGCGCAGCCTCATCGAGGCGATAGCCGCCGGGCTCCGGGCTTCGTCCGAGTTCGCGGAGCCGCTCGCCGGTTGAGCCCCTCACGCCGTGGCCCTCCCCAGGTAGACGACCGCGTAGTACCCGCGGCCCGTGTCCGGGTCGATCAGCGCCTCAACGTCAGCCACCGGGTCAGTGGAGCCGTCCGGCAGCGTGAGGCGGTCCCTGGAGTCGACGGGCTCCTGCCGGCCGACCGAGCCCTCCGGATCGATCGGGCGCAGGAAGGTGATCCGCGCGGTCGTCAGGATCGTGCGGCCGTCCGACATCTGGCGCTCCCGGTTCCGGCGCACGATGATGGCCGGGCGGTTGACTGCGGCCGCGTAGGTGCCGCCGCCCAGTCCGTCGGAGTGCTGCCAAGCTTCGTGCGATACCGTCGCCTGGAGCGGCGCGGTCAGCGAGTCGGCGAGTTCGAGGCCGGTGCGGATGAGGTCATCGAAGGCCATGGTGGATCAGGATCTTGCGCGCTCCTTATAGCGCCTCCAATTGCACGGTGACCACGTCGTTCTTGCAGAGCCAAGCCTCAGGGATCAGAGCCATCACGTTCGCCGGCACCAACCGGATGTCGAAGTCGTCCCTGAACTTCAGGGTCACGACGTCGGCCTTCAGCTCCTTGAGGCCCTCCGCGAACTGCGACTTCTCGAGCGTCGGGTCCGTGGTCGCGTTGAGTAGGAACAAGGCGAACTCGAACATCGCCTCTTTCACGAGCTGCGGGATTGCCCCGGTGCTCGTGGCGTACCCGCTCGGGAGCGTGAGGCCGGTGCGGGGGAATGCCAGGGCCTGGGTATCCGCCGCCGCCGTCCCCAGGTAGCACAGCGAGTTGAGCGCCCGCGTCGCCATCACCAAGGCGGCGGCCTTGTTCGCGTCCGAGGCGGAAGTCCACCCGGACGCAAACAAGCGGTCGGCGAAGTACGCGTCGCCCTCCGCGATCGTACCGAAGGAGTTCGCCCCGGCGCCGCCGACCGTGGCGTCTAGAGCCAATTAGCTCTCCGCCCCTGCGGCTCGCAGCTCTTCGAGTCGCGCTTCGGCCGCGTCGCGGACTCCGTTGCGGTCCTTGCCGGCCGCCTCCTGCCGGGCCAGCTCCTCGACGGCTGCCGGATCAGTGAGCTGCGCGAGCGCCTCCTGCGCTACGCCGGCGTTGCCAGCCAGGGTATCCGAGAAGTCGTAGGCCGCAGGAGGCGCTTCCGCTGCCTTCGGCTCGGGCTCCGTCTTCGGCTCCGACTTCGCCTTGGGCTCGGGGTCAGGCTTGGACTCCGGCTCGGTCTTGGCCTCCACCTTCGGCGGCGGAACCGCTTCGGGAGCGGCCGGCGTCGGATAGGCGGCCGGCTCGACGCGGCTGCGCAGATAGGGCAGCTCCTTGGCGGACAGGTCGATGAGATCACCGGCCTTGTATGCGACCTTCTTCCCGCTCTCGCCGCGGGTGTGAGTCCCGCCCAGCAGCTTGTACAGCGCCATCACGCCACCTCCTTCTGGTTCGCGTTCCCGTGGCGCAGCGGCCAGCGGTACGTGTCGATCGTCTCGCCGTTCCGCGCGGCGTCCATGACGTAGACCACCGAGCCGTCGGCGGGCAGCCGGACGACCCTGGACGGTTCGCTCAGGATGAGCCGGATACCCGGGGTCTCGCCCCCGCTCCGCACGGCCTCGCATTCCTCGTGGATCGTCGTAACGTTGTAGTGCGAGCACGGGTATACCGAGAACCCCCCGCCGTCCTCGCCGACCTTGATTGTGAAGTTCATGGTGATAGTTCCTCTCTAGTGCCTTCCTAGTTTTGCCCACCCCTACGTGACGTTACCGACCACGATGCCGGACCCGCCGTCGTAGTCGTCCTTGACGCGCACGACCATGCAGGCCATGACGAGCGAGAACATCTCGAAGCCGGCCAGGTCCTCCCAGCCGACGTTGGCGGGCCGCTGGCCGTCGATCAGGTCGATCACATTGCTCGTCATCTGGACCAGCGCGACCCGGTCCGCGGGCATGTTGTCCACGACTCGGATTCGCAGGTTGCGCCCGCCGGCCTCCAGCTCCTCCAGCCGGGCGCGGATGGTGCCGCTCGTCGCGGACTTGTAGTCCTCGTTGAGCTTGTACCCGTATGCCCGGTTGATGTACAGGTTGTACGGGCCGGTGTAGTTGCTCGCGCCGGCCGCCTCCATCATGTCGTTGGTGTCGGCGAGGATGTGCTCGCCGGTCTTCGTCGCGTCGTCCCAGGCGCGGCCCGTGGCGCCGCCGAGGTACTGGTACGTGTTGACGTTCGGGGCGTTGAGCAGCCCCCGGGCCTGGTGGCCGGCGATCTTCACCAGGTTGCCGTCCTCGTCCGTCAGGCCGTTGATGCCCTGGTCCTCGATGGCCTCGTTCACGTTCCGCGTCGCGCCCTGAACGTGGGAGGTGTCGATGTCGTAGCCGGCGCGATTGCCTGCCGCGATCGTTCTGACGTCGAAGCTGAAGTCATCCCAGGTGACGTAGATCGGGATAGTGATGCCGTCCTCGTCGATCACCTGGCGCTCACCGCGCGTGTTCGGCACCATCGTGCGCTTCGCCTGCCCGGCGCGGCCCTGCCGACGCTGGAAGATCGTGGGGACGCCGAGCCAGTTCGGCAGCGGCTTCACCAGGCCCTCCACCAGGAGGTCCTCGACGAGCTGCAACTTGTTCAGCTGCACCTGCACGATGGAGTCATCGATCAGCTCCTGAGCGTGCGGAGGCAGCGGAGTCGCGGCTCGCAGGTCGGCGACGTTGCGCGCTCCCTGGAGCACGGCCGACGCCAGCCCGTTGATCGGGAGGTTATCTGCGGTCGAGAATTGGGCCTTCATTACAGCACCTCCACTCGGATACGGGTGTCCGCCATGGCGTTCACGGCCTCGAGGGCAGCGAACTTCGCGACGGCGGCCGCGGCGGTGTCCGCCGTGGCGTCCTTGAGCTTGCCGTCGCCGTTGCTCTGCAGCTTCTGAGCGACGGCGATGTTCTGACCGCTCGGGATGATGGCCCAGAACTGCGCCCCCTTACCGAGCGCGGCGGCGTACACCAGGTCACCCGCGGCGTAGGCGTCGTCGACGCCCAGGTTGAGGAACGTCTGCTCCAGAGCCACGAGGACCTGCTGCACGTCGGCCGCGGCATCGTGAACGCCGAAGGCCAGGGCACCGGAGTTGTCCTCGTAGTCCAGGAGCATTCCCGGCGTGATGGCTTCGATCGCCGGGATGTCGTTGATGTAGGTGACCGGACCTGCGAGGTAGATGGTGTTCGGGTCACGCTTGGTGATGGCCATCAGTTGGCCTCCTTACCGGCGGTCGCCGGCGGGAAACCGCGCGCGGCCCGAGCGGCGGCGATACCGGCCGCGTACGGGTCGGGCGGAGTGGCGTCGCCCTCGGGGCGCTCGTTGGCGGTCGAGAGCGCGCGGCCTGAGAAGTCCGGACGCGGCAGCTCGTCGAGCTTGAGGGACCTCGCGTGCTTCTCGAGGTGGTCGATCCCCATACCGTTGAGATCGTCCTCGGTGAACGCTGACTGCGCGGCTAGGATGCGCTTGACGAGCGCGGCCTTCTGCTCGGCGCGCGCGGCCTTGTACGCGGCGGCGGCGACCTTCACGTCCTCCCACTCGCCCTTCGGCACCGCCACGGTGTCCGGGTCGGCGGCAGCGGCCGCAACAGCGGTCACCTTCTCCACCTTCGGCTCTTCGGCGGGCTTCTCGGCGGTCTCTTCTGCGGCCACCTTCGGCGCGGCAGCGGTAGTAGGTGCGGGGGCGACAGCGGCGTCACCCTCTCCGCTGCTGTCTTTCGGCGGACCGGCCGGGTACGCGGCGCCCAGAGCCTTCAGCTTCTCCTCGCTGAGCGACTCCAGATGGGGCCTGTCCTTGTCGTCGTACGGGCAGCGCGCGTTTGCGATGAGCCGCCCGACGATCTCCTGGACTCGAGTCATCGGTTCTCCTTCTTCGGAACGGCTCAGGGCGGAACGCCCGTTGCCGGATTCGCATCCGCACGGCGTGGCCGAATTGCCTCGCTCCGCGGCACTTTCGAACTCCAGCTCGACTTGCGAGCCGGGCTTGGTCTGCTTTGCCGGCCCGGCGGCGCGCGCCTGGACCGGTACCCACTCCTGATGAACCTCGACGCGCTCGGCGTCTTCCTGGAGCGTTACGGCCCCGGCGTCGTCGAGCGCGTACGTCCGGCGCCACCACTCGGTGGCATCCTCCGGGTGCGACGCATAGATCACGGTGTTGGTGGACGGGTAGATCTCGGCGATCCCGGCATATCCCGCCACCGCCTTGCGCAACGCGCGCTCCATGGCTTCGCGCAGCTCCACGTCGCTGGGTTCGGCGCCGGCGTGGAAGCCGAGCGCTTCGAGAGCGCGAACGAGCATCTTCGGCAGCATTGCGGTGGCCCCTCGCGGCTCCGCCGGTGCCGGGACCTCTTCGTAGGTGACCTTGCGGCGCACCTCGACCCGGTCGTCGGCGAGCGTCACCGTCTCACCATCCAGAGCGTAGGAGCGCCGGTAGGTGCCGCCGTTCTCCGGGTCATCGCTCATCCGGACGCAGTACACGACCGTGCCGGCCTCGGAATCGAACGACTCGACCCAGATGTAGTCGTAGCCCGTCTCGGCGGCTTCGAGAGCGTCGCTTAGCCAGGTCTGTACGTTCTCGCTCTCCGCGGCGGATCGCTTCGTTG
>Ga0210124_1000914_pt1:0-10000 | contig 13773 bp, 6 predicted proteins | sample Muzzi_PWC_D2_FD_185554 | JGI IMG/M metagenome (GOLD analysis project Ga0210124, IMG submission 185554) | Wetland microbial communities from San Francisco Bay, California, USA, that impact long-term carbon sequestration - Muzzi_PWC_D2 (SPAdes) | ecosystem: Environmental > Aquatic > Marine... | reverse complement strand
AAGTCACACGATACAGGGTGATAGTCCCGTATGCGTAAACAGACCATGGAGGCGAGTATCCTGAGTAAGGCGGAGCCGGTGAAACTCTGTCTGAATTTGCCAGCACCATCTGGTAAGGCTAAATACTCCTGAGAGACCGATAGTGAACAAGTACCGTGAGGGAAAGGTGAAAAGTACCCTGAATAAGGGGGTGAAACAGAACCTGAAACCATACACTTACAAGCGGTCGGAGTCCCGACATAGTCGGGATGACGGCGTGCCTTTTGCATAATGAGCCTACGAGTTACACTTCACTGGCAAGGTTAAGGCCTTCAGGGCTGCAGCCGGAGCGAAAGCGAGTCTGAACAGGGCGCGAAGTCAGTGGAGGTAGACGCGAAACCTTGTGATCTACCCATGTCCAGGTTGAAGTTCCGGTAACACGGGATGGAGGACCGAACCAGTAAACGTTGAAAAGTTTTTGGATGAGGTGTGGGTAGGGGTGAAAGGCCAATCAAACTAGGAAATAGCTCGTACTCCCCGAAATGCCTTTAGGGGCAGCGTGCGGGTGAGTTTATTAGAGGTAGAGCTACCGATAGGACTAGGGGGAGTCACATCCTACCAAATCCTGACGAACTCCGAATGCTAATAGACATACCGTGCAGTGAGGGTTTGGGTGCTAAGGTCCAAATCCGAGAGGGAAAGAACCCGGACCGACAGCTAAGGTCCCAAAATTTACACTAAGTTGAACTAAGGTGGTCCAGTTGCCGAGACAGCAAGGATGTTGGCTTGGAAGCAGCCATTCATTTAAAGAGTGCGTAACAGCTCACTTGTCGAGCGACAGGGCGTCGATAATAATCGGGCATCAAGTGTAATACCGAAGCTTCGGGTTTCCCGATATCTATCGGGAAGCGGTAGGGGAGCATTCCAACGGTGCCGAAGGCATACTGTGAGGTATGCTGGAGCGGTTGGAAAAGCAAATGTAGGCATAAGTAACGAGAATGCGGGCGAGAAACCCGCACACCGAAAGACTAAGGCTTCCTGATCAACGCTAATCGGATCAGGGTTAGTCGGGGCCTAAGGCGAACCCGAGAGGGGAAGTCGATGGACAACTGGTTAATATTCCAGTACTACCTGTATGAGCGATGGGGAGACGGAGAAGTGAAAGCGCCGCGTACTGACGGAAAAGTACGTTAAAGCCGGTAGGTAAATCTTAAGCAGGCAAATCCGCTTGAGATGCTGAAGGTGATAGTACCACAATGCTTCGGCAGCGTGGATAGTGCGTCTAAACAGGCTTCCAAGAAAAACCTCTAAGCATATCATGCAGGTACCCGTACCGTAAACCGACACAGGTAGTCGAGGAGAGAATCCTAAGGTGCTCGAGTGATTCATGGCTAAGGAACTAGGCAAAATGGCCCTGTAACTTTGGGAGAAGGGGCGCCTACTCCGACTTGTCGGAGAGGCCGCAGTGAAGAGGCCCAGGCGACTGTTTAGCAAAAACACATGGCTTTGCGAAATCGAAAGATGAAGTATAAGGCCTGACACCTGCCCGGTGCTGGAAGGTTAAGGGGGGATGTTATCGCAAGAGAAGCATTGAACTGAAGCCCCAGTAAACGGCGGCCGTAACTATAACGGTCCTAAGGTAGCGAAATTCCTTGTCGGGTAAGTTCCGACCTGCACGAATGGTGTAACGATCTGGGCACTGTCTCAGCCATGAGCTCGGTGAAATTGTAGTTCCGGTGAAGATGCCGGATACCCGCAACGGGACGGAAAGACCCCGTGAACCTTTACTACAGCTTCACATTGACATTGGGTAAATGATGTGTAGGATAGGTGGGAGACTGTGAAGCGGTGTCGCCAGGCATCGTGGAGTCGCCGTTGAAATACCACCCTTTATTTATCTGATGCCTAATCCCGAATGATCGGGAGACAGTGTGTGGTGGGTAGTTTGACTGGGGTGGTCGCCTCCAAAAGAGTAACGGAGGCTTTCAAAGGTACCCTCAGCATGTTTGGTAATCATGCGCAGAGTGCAATAGCAAAAGGGTGCTTGACTGTGAGACCAACAAGTCGACCAGGTACGAAAGTAGGATATAGTGATCCGGTGGTTCCGCATGGAAGGGCCATCGCTCAAAGGATAAAAGGTACTCCGGGGATAACAGGCTGATCGCTCCCAAGAGCTCATATCGACGGAGCGGTTTGGCACCTCGATGTCGGCTCGTCACATCCTGGGGCTGGAGAAGGTCCCAAGGGTTGGGCTGTTCGCCCATTAAAGTGGCACGCGAGCTGGGTTCAGAACGTCGTGAGACAGTTCGGTCCCTATCTGTTGTGGGCGCAAGAAGCTTGCGAGGACCTGACCTTAGTACGAGAGGACCGGGTTGGACGTACCGCTGGTGTACCAGTTGTCTCGCCAGGGGCATAGCTGGGTAGCTACGTACGGAAGAGATAAGCGCTGAAAGCATCTAAGTGCGAAACTCACCTCAAGATGAGGCTTCTAAAAAGGGACGTCAGAGACGATGACGTTGATAGGCTGCAGGTGTAAAGTCAGAGATGGCATAGCCGAGCAGTACTAATTACCCGATAATTTTCTTCGAAAAGCAGATACTCCTAACTTACTGCTTACCTCTTACGATACATCATGTAATAGTGGATGAGTGAAAGCGTAAATGTGTAGAAGAGAGAAATAAAAAATCGCATCTACCCATCTACTAAAGAGACTAATGGTGGTTATAGCGAGGGTGTTCCACCTCTTCCCATTCCGAACAGAGCAGTTAAGCCCCTCCGCGCCAATGGTACTGGGATAAAACCTGGGAGAGTAGGTCACTGCCAATTTATCATTACAAAACCCGTTCGCCAAATGGAGGACGGGTTTTTTTTTGCTCTTTTTTTCCTGTGTTAGCCGACTGTTACTTCAACCAACTCTTCACAAGCGAAATTATCCTGAATAAATTTTTGTAATTTCTGAGGGGTCACCGAATCAACAGTGCGAAAAAGCTGTTTGTAATAGGTATAAGTTAGGTTATGAAAATGGATTCCTTTAAACTTATCAGCAAGCGAAAAGGGAGAATTTATGCTCGAAAGGAAGACTCCTTTGAAATAGTTTACAACGGTCTTTAGTTCTGATTCCGGAACCGGATTCCTGATCAATTGTTCGATTTCATTATAAATACTATTTAAAGCGTCATCTTTATTTTTCTTTATGATATCCGAAGAGATTTGAAAATAGGACCCGTACACTAATGAAATAACAGACGAATGAATACCATATGTATAACCTTTTTCTTCCCGCAGTTTTTGCATAAGCCGGGATCCAAAATATCCTCCCAGAATTTCATTGAAGATCAAAAGATAAAAATAATCCCGGTGAGATTTGGCCAGGGTCTTTTTCCCAATCCTTAAGGACGTTTGCAGCTTTTCATCATTATCGATATTTAGTTTTTCTTTTTGTGGATCGAAACCGTTAAATAATGGCGGAGAATATCGCCTAACATCATACTTACTAAAAAAGTCTTTTAATGTGATTAATAAATGGTCGTCAATTCTGCCGGATACAATAACTTCGAAATTATTTTCAACCTTTTCCCGGAAATACGAAATCAAATCACTTTGCCGAATATTTTGGATATCTTCGATCTCGGTTTTTCTTCCATACGGATGATCCTTACCGAATAGCTTTTCCCTAAAAATCCTGGAAGCCATATAACTGGTCTTTTCAAGATTTACTTTGAGACTTTGTACTTGCAGATTTTTTGCTGTTTCCAGTTCATCTGTCGGGAATGTAGGAGCGCAAATTATTTCATCAATTAAGGGCAGGATTTTACTTACATTTTTATTGAGGCAGTAGACATTAAATGAGATAAAATCCAATCCCGGACTAATTTCATAAAAAGCGCCATTCCTTTCAAAAAGAACGCTAACCTCATTAGAGGTATAACTTTTTGTTCCTTCAGTAAGTAGTTTTGCAGTTAAGAATGATTGGGCATTAGTTGTTTCATACCATTTTCCGGCTTTAAAAATTATTTCAATTCTAACCAATTCCTGTTCTCCTGCATTAACAATATGAAATGGAATTCCTCCGGAAAGTATTTCGCTGTTTGCTTCCTGAACAGTAAAGTATGTGGGTTCTTGAAAAGGTGGGGCAACAGATCTGTCTATCATCAATTTTGATCAGTAATTGATTCCGTAGGCTTGTTTTTTTCGAAATTGAAATGCAAGGCGAATCGAATGGTCTCCGCAAGGGGATGATTGTGTTGTTGTGGAACCAGATATGCAAAATCAATACCGAAAATATTATATCTGAAACCAAGACCGAAAGTCAAATATTTGCGATTTCCTTTAGTTGCGTTTTCATAAAAATATCCCGCTCTCCCGGCAAAGGTGTTATTGTACCAATATTCCAGCCCCAGAGACCACATAATCTCATGAAATTCTTCCGAAAAGCCGTCAGGAGCGTCAGCAAATGAACCAAACATACCTGAGATCAATCCTCTGTCCGGATCTTTCCCTTCCTTGATAATCGGTTTATCATTTTGGTCATAAACAATATTTCCATTTTCATCAGTTTGATAAATAGGAGGCGTTGGCACCATCAATTTGTTGAGGTCAACAGAAAATGAAAATTTATTATACGGGTCCAATTCTGTTGTCAGAGTACTGCCAAATCGAAAATTTGTTGGGATAAACTCCCTTTGATCTTCATTTGAATAAGTCATTTTGGAACCTATATTGGTAATGGTTGCCCCCAACGCAATATTAGTATTTGCTCCGATCAGATTGATATCTTTATTCCAGTACCATCCGATATCTCCGGCAAAGCTTGTTCCTGCCTGGCTGTCATCCGTAGACGTAAATACATTGCCGGTGAGATTGGAATAAATAAACTTTAAAGTTAAACCAATGGACATATTTTCACTTAGTAACCTGGAATAGGATCCTTCAAATGAAAATTCTCTTGGGTTAAAATCTTGAATTATATTGGCATTATCATCAGTAAATTGAAAATCACCCAGATCAAAATATCTTAATCCGATGCCTACCGTCTGTTCCTTGTTAATTTTCATATATCCGGATAAAAATGATATTGACATATCATTAATTCCCAAATTAGTTAACCAAGGTGTATAGGAAAGTGAAAATCCGATTTCATCTTCAATTAGCGCCAGTTTCGCCACATTCCAATGTATGGCATTTGCATCGGGAGAAATAGCTACGCCCACATCACCCATACCGCCTGATCTGGCATCAGGACTAATGGTCATGAAGGGAACAGCGGTTGTTATTACCCTGTTGGTTGTATCAGAACCTATTAGCCCCTGACTGTTGGCTTCAAAAAAAATGAAGGTCAAAAAAATAATTGTACCAGCTTGTATCCTTCTCATTTATTTTACAATTGAATTTTAAAGATAACTAATTAATGATTAACAATTTATTCTTCAAAAAATAATTTGAATTATCTTTCAAGGAACGAATTTTAATTGTGTATACGTATACTCCGGACTCCAATTTTTTCCCGTTTCCGCTTGAGCCATTCCAGGATAAATTGTCAATTTTTCCCGGACTGTTAGCAATAATTTTGGTCCCATTGAATACTTGTTTTCCTTTTAGATCGAATATGATGAGATTGATTTCCAGATCTTCTCCCGCCCTGTTATGTTCAAAAGAAAATAGGGTATAGTCTCTTAACGGATTGGGATAGTTGATTAACTTATCGGCGTAAAACTCTCTTGAGTCTGCCACATAAAATTCAATCTCGTTTTCAGCATAATTGTTGTAAGTATCATAAGCTCCAACAGTTATTTTGTGGTAGCCCTCTTCCAGTTCGGATATCGGATAATTTAACCAACCGGTTTGGTATGTATCGACATCATTTTTAAAAAAATCGCCCACATATTTAAAATCCTGATTGTCCAAACTTAAGACCATCCCTTCGTTCATCTCATTATTCAAAATATTGATTCCGCTTGCATCAAAAATTTTTCCCAGAGTAATAATATCAGACCCGGTTATACCAAGATTTTGAAAACTGGTATCGTTAATAAAAAGATTTATCTCGGGAGGGGTATTATCACCGAGCAAATCAGAATTACCGCCAACTACAAATGATACGTCAGACCCGGCAGCGTCCTCTCCTATCGTATTGTTTTTGGCATAAAAAGAAATTTTACCTTCCTCAAAACTATCTGATAGAGTTTTGGGCACAATGAATTCAAATGAAAACTGACCATCGTCAATCGATACATCACCGTTGAAAATAAGGCTATTCCTCACTTTGTAGGTGAATGGATCACTCTCCGTGCCAAACGTTGTTGCGCTTTTTTGTTGGTCAAACACTTTCGCTGTCAATATTCCATTGTAATTGGCCATATTGGCTCCGAAATTATCCGTTATTTTACCTTTTATCTTTATGGTCTCCAATGCTGTCAATGTATCACCCGGTATCTTTATACCTTCATCTATGTCAGCTGTAACCTGAATATCGTTTTTGGCCAACGCCAGGTGCATGCTTGGGTCGCCCAGTAAACTGAAATTGCGATTGTTGCTTCCTCTCAGACTTCTGTTTTTAGTATTTTTAAAAATAGTTCCCAGATCCTGATACTCATTGTCATTACCTTTTTCGAAGACGCTTCTGTAGAAAGCATAATTGATATCGTAATTTGAATTGGAAAAAACCGGTCGGGAGGTTGTGACCAGACCAATGGCACCTCCATTTGGATTTAACAGCAGATGTTCGCCGCCGGAAACCAATCTGGGTTCATCATGCCGGCCAAATTCACATGTGGCCGTGACAAACATCGGAAGCTTGTCGAGATTTTCCCATGTATCGATCATGCTTATGTTAAGAACAGTTTCACTACACCATCTTGTTTCTGACCCGTGTCCTGTGAAATTGACAATCATAGCGCCTTTTATAATTGAGTTTTCGATGGTCTTGTTTACTTCTGGCGCCGTTTCACCCAATGAGGTTTCGATCTGTTCAAAAGCGTCAACATAAATTTTATTCACATTGAATTCCGTATAAGTGGTGTCGATGTATGTGGCCAGATTATCAGCGTCTCTTTGGTGCAGGTTGGCATCCCCATCGTCCGCAATGAAAAAAATCTCATTTTTCCATTCGCCTAATGTTTGCAGGTTTTCATCGTAGTTGATCAACTTATCTACCACTCCCTTTGCTTCCTCAACCGTTTTTACCGGTAGCCTGCCCACACCAATGTCAAGGGTGTGATCTCCCGAATAGGATTCCTGCCACTCTCCCTCATCATCCTCCATAAAACCGAAATAATCATCCGACGAATAAGAACTAACCGGGTGAACCGAATTTCGGGACGAATAGGTTGGAACAAAGTCGGTATTATCCTTTATCCTGTTTTTATAATCAAATGACGTTTTGCCAAATAACAAAAGGTTTTTCAATTTGGTTTGATTGCCTTTTAGATAGAAATGCCTAGCCATATCGCGAATGGCAGTGATATCCTGCGCTCCGGAAGAAAACTCATTGTAAACCTGCTGGGTGGTAACGACAAGCACATCCAGGTTATCAAATGTGGCGCGGTGTTGGGCCAGTCTTTTCGCTTCGTTATAAAACAGAGGATGTGTTACGATCAACAGATCAGGAACGGGTTTGCTTTTAATGTCCTGATTAGCAACTGAGCCAAAGGGTACCGGGAATTCTGCTTTGTCAGGATCAAACATGATGTATTCTTGCAGACTATCAGATGTTGCATTAAACGTTGCGATAGAACCACTGAGTTGAATCTGCTGGTCTTTTGGATCTAAAGGATTTGCCGCATTCCAGATTTTTAAGCCGGCTGTTGCATTTTTAATAGAATATTTGGATATGGGTTGTTCAAGACTCGCCGGAGACCTAAAGATCAATTGGGAATTGTCGTAACTCAAATCCTTTTCACACTCAAAAACAAGGTAGTTGAGGTAAGCCTGTGATTTAATGCCGCTTATTTTATTAAACTTAAGATTGACGATCGACTCGTCTGAAGCATCTGATCCTTGAACAGCAGTGAATGTTTTTGTTTCTATAAATCCCTTGGTGAAGTAGGAACCATCAGGAATGGCATCAAAGCTGATCTCACCCAGGGCAGAATTGTTATATTTAAATTCCATGGTGGTGGACTCAAGACTCTGCCCCAATACAGAAGCGATCACTTTTACATCGCTTCCTTCGACTATTCCCCTTGTATTAAAGTTGTAGTTTCTGTTCAATATGGCATCAAATTTTTCTCCAAACCACTCCCGTCCGGAATTGAGTATGTTGTTTTCATTTAATTCATGTACCTGCAGATCCTTATAAGTTTCAATCTCCGGATATGTACCTGAAATATTTTGAATTTGCTCTATCCGTTTTCCGTTTTCACCATCAGCAGTTAAGAAATAATAGGTTGTGTCGGCATAGATATTATGGGAATAAAATATTTCATCTTCGCCGTCAATAGCGAGTTTGTGCTGGCTTTGTCCGTAAAACAGTATGTAGTCTTCCTCGTCAAATTTTCCATCTTCCTCGCCGATTACCTCAATAGCATTTTCATTGAGGTCCGTTGGTCGGTCAGCGCCATTGCTTTGCGGTAGCATTCCTCCTCCGTTTCCATAGATTTTAATTCTTTTTGGATTGATCCGGTCGGCATCTATTCCCAACTGGCGTAGGTAATTTTTATCGATTTGGTAAACGCCATTTTCCACTACTCCGATTTGGTAAAATTCGTTTTTTGAAAGCACTGAACTGCTGACCCGAAAAGAATGGGTTGATGTTTTTAGTTTAGCGTTACGTGGTTCAGAACGGTACACAACAGTTGTTTCCGTTATTTTATAATAATTATCCGATATCGAATCATATATAAAAGGGAATAATAGAATTGTTGAGAATGAGGAGTCGGGTTCTGAAAGCGTCCTGGAAGTTATCAGGGTGGGGGTGATATCACGTAAATGAAAACTCTGTAATTCAGGACCTGACAGAGTATCCCCTTTCCAACGCACAACTTGCGGATGACTTATCCTTCCTGGCAGTATTGCACTTTCAACAACCGGCAAATAATTGTACTCACCTAAATATAAAGCATTTTTGATATCAAAAGTTTGCGTAAAATTTTCATCTCCAATAGAAATGTATTTTAAGCCCTTCCAAACGAGTTTGATTGTCAGTGTATCGGCGTGGGATTCCTGTGCAGTAGCATCTGTCAGAAGAATCAAAAAAAATGATATGCTGATTATGTTTTTCAATACCCTTTTTTAATGATTGTCAAGTTAAAGAAACCAAATCGTGTTTAAATTGGAAGTCGCAGAGTTGTCAGCCGGGGGTGATTTTTAAAAATTTCAAGTGTTTCAAAGTTATACCATTTATACCTAAAACATACCAAAATGTAATTATTCAACACTATTTCCCCTTTTTTTATTGTCTGGAAAGGAAAATATGATGTAGGACAGGATGATTAACGGAATGCTTAGAACGTTAAGCCAGATAATCAGCACTATGCTGACCAAAAAAAGTAAAATTTTCCATTTATCATTAGACCAGCTGATCCCTTTTAATTTAAATGAAAAAAGTCGTATTTCTGATACCATCAAAACTGATAAAAACAGGGTTAAAAAAAGCAACGTAGTCGTATTTACGAGATAACCATATTCCATACTTTCATAATAGTACGGTATCGATGAGATCAAAAATGCACTTGCCGGAGTAGGCAGACCTAAAAACGAACTGGTTTGACGCTCATCAATGTTAAATTTGGCTAAACGCAATGCTGAAAAGACGGCAATTGAAAAAGAGAGATAGGGGATGAAATCGTTTGGTGAAGCAAGTTTCAAATAGTGAAAGACAATGAAGGACGGCAGCAGGCTGAATGTGATCATATCGGCCAGGGAATCTAGTTCCTTACCTATAAGTGATTTGACCCTTAATAATCTGGCCATAAACCCGTCTAAAAAATCGAAAATCCCGCCCAGCCATATTGTTGCTGACGCCATCAGAAGATGATCATGAAATACCAGGACAATTCCCACGGTACCACTTAGCAGGTTTAGA
>Ga0210124_1000913_pt1 | contig 13802 bp, 12 predicted proteins | sample Muzzi_PWC_D2_FD_185554 | JGI IMG/M metagenome (GOLD analysis project Ga0210124, IMG submission 185554) | Wetland microbial communities from San Francisco Bay, California, USA, that impact long-term carbon sequestration - Muzzi_PWC_D2 (SPAdes) | ecosystem: Environmental > Aquatic > Marine >... | reverse complement strand
GCAAACCTTCGAGTAATCTTATTTACGCCTCACTCCTCACCCCTCACTCCTTACCAACACCGTGAACCCCCATCGCGCCAATCTGCTCACGATCTATCAGGCGGCATTGAAGGCTGTGCACGGCCGTCACTGCGTCAGTAAATGGTTGCGCGCACATCCGCAAGCGGGTTCTTTACATGTCATCGCTATCGGCAAGGCGGCTGTGGCGATGACGACCGGGGCACTGGATCAACTTGATGATCAGATTGAGCGGATGCTGATCATCACCCGCCATGGCTACGCGGATACGGGGTTATCACGGCATGACCGCGTACGGCAACTGGAGGCCGGTCATCCTGTTCCGGATCAGGCCAGCCTGGATGCCGGCCGCGAATTGCTGGATTTCATTGCCGCTGTGCCACCGTCCGCATCTATTCTGTTTCTGATCTCCGGTGGTACCTCGGCGCTGGTCGAGGTCTTGCCGCAGACCATGACCCTGGCTGAGTTGCAGCGGGTCAATCACTGGCTATTGGGTAGTGGCCTGCCGGTGCAGGCGATGAATAGTGTACGCAGCGCCCTGTCTGCCATCAAAGGCGGACGCTTATTGGCAAGGCTTCAGGGCCGCAGGGCACAGGTGTTGCTGATATCGGATGTATCCGATGATAACCCGGTTAGCATCGGTTCCGGTCTGTTGTCTTTACCCCCACAATCCACAGCGGGTACTTTAGTCGATGTTCCGGAGTGGCTGGATCAATTGCTCTCCAGGGTGGGTGCTGCAGGGCTATCCCCGCTGAATAGGCGAGGATCGCAGCCTGAAGTAAGCCATCATATCGTTGCCAATGCCGATCAGGCGCGCCTTGCGGCCGTGAGACAGGCGCAGCGACTGGCTTATCCAGTTTATGAGCATCGACAGCGACTTATCGGCGATATTCATGATGTAGCGGTCCGCCTGCTGGCATCGATGGAGACTGCCGGACCGGGTTTGCATCTATGGTCGGGCGAAACGACGCTGACGTTGCCGGACAGGCCCGGAACCGGCGGCCGTTGTCAGTCCCTGGCGTTGGCACTGGTGCTGTTGCAGGCGGAAAATGACCGTGTCGGTCATAAACACAACAGCGTTGATGCGTCCGACTGGTTATTCCTGGCAGCTGGCAGCGATGGTCGTGATGGCCCGGGCGAGGCTGCCGGTGCTCTGGTCGATGATTCGACATGGGCGCGTGTGACCGCGGCAGGCCTGGATCCCCGCCGGTGCCTGGATCAGGCTGACGCCGGCCAGTGTCTGCAGGCCAGTAATGATCTGGTTTTCACTGGTCCTACCGGTACGAATGTAATGGATATCATGCTGGGACTGCGTCTGCGCTGAAATCTGCCTGTTGTTGTGTGTGTTGTTGTTCTCGGGCCTGTCTTGCCTTGTCGTACGCCAGGGCAGCGCGTAGCCTGCGGCCAAGTCAGGCTAGACTGAAAGATATCCATATATTTTGAAGGGTAAATGGCCGGTCCGGCTGCAAAGATGTCGTCAACGGTATCAGCGGGGGCCATGGGAAACACATCTTGTTTTATATAGAGAACAATATCCGGGCAGGTATATCGCTGCAGTTAGATTATCGACTATCTGCCCGTCTTCGTCAGTATTACGTCAAGGCAGCCCTGTCTGAGCCCAATGTTTAAAGTTTATGCGTAGATTGTCGACTTATCCAGTGATTGATATCGATATTCGGCTGCCGTAATGGGTATTCAAGTACATTAGCCATGGTCAGACAGCAGATGGATTCACATAGAATCGGTTTCAACGGCTGAAAATATAGATTTCTCAGGTATGACTTCAAGGCATTGTGGTTGGGCGTCGCTACAGAAATGTCTGGGATGTAAGGAGGGTGGTAAACATGCGTTGGTTTTATAATTGGTCAATCAAATTCAAGATATTGTCGATCGTAGTGGTTGGCATCATTGGTTTCGGGTTGTATTTTACCGCCAATATGCTGGTGGCCAGCAAAAACACCGACCGCCTGTCAAATGTCCGAGATACCTATTTTCCGGTACTCGAGCTTTCAGATTCCAATATCGTCTATTTTTCCCGCATTAAAGAGGCACTGAACGGTGCCGTGGCCAGTAATGACGAGGATATGATCAGCGATGCGCAGAATTTTATCGAGGCGACCAGGGAGAATTTCAAGTCAGTGATTTCAATAGACAGCGCCTATACCGACGATGTCAAGCGGATGGAGAATGCGCTGTCAAAATACAGTGAGGTTTCGGTGTCGCTAACCCGGTCACTGGTCAGTGGCTCGCTGGACCTGGCCCAGGCCAAGCCGCGTATCGATGCGATGGACCAGTCTATGAAATCCTATAGTAGCGGCCTGAGTGATTTTCGTGAAAGTGTCTATAATACCTTTACTACCTCGGTCGATGAGGCTGAGCAGACGTCCAGTCGCGCACTGATGGCCGGCGCGGTGATTGGTACCCTGTTGCTGTTACTGTTGACCGGGCTGGGCTGGTTCGTTGCCGCTAATGTCACCGACAATATCAACAGTGTGGTGGTCTCTCTGCGAGAACTGGTTGCCGGTGAAGGTGACCTGAGCAAACGGCTGGTTAGCCAGCAACAGGATGAAGTGGGTTCGCTGGTTAATGAATTCAATGCCTTTATCGGTAATCTGCAGCAGATGATCTCGGAGATCATCGCCTCGATTGCAAAGTTGAACGACTCATCTGGTCAGATGGGAGTGATTACCGAGCAGTCCAGTCAGGGTATGAACCAGCAACGTCAGGATATTGACCAGGTGGCCACGGCCATGAACGAAATGACGGCTACGGTACAGGAGGTGGCGCGTAATACCGTCAGTGCCGCCGATACGGCGCGAGAGGCTGCGGGTCAGGCAGATGCTGGAAACAAGGTAGTGACTAATGCCGTCAATGAGATCAACTCTCTGGCTACCGAGATTGAAAACGCTTCTACGGTTATCCACAAGCTTGAGCAGGACAGTGAAAATATCGGTACCGTACTGGATGTGATCAAGGCCATTGCTGAGCAAACCAACCTGCTGGCTCTGAACGCGGCGATCGAAGCAGCTCGTGCCGGCGAACAAGGGCGTGGTTTTGCTGTAGTGGCCGATGAGGTGCGCACACTGGCACAGCGAACACAGCAATCGACGCAGGAGATTCAGGGTATTATCGAGCAATTGCAGCATGGAGCGATTGAAGCGGTTAAGGTGATGACGCAAAGCCAGTCGCAGGCAAAGAACAGTGTCGAGCAATCGGAGCAGGCCGGTGAGACACTGGCGAGTATCAATCAGATGGTGTCACGTATTAATGATATGAATACACAGATTGCAACAGCGGTTGAAGAACAAAGCACTGTTGCCGAAGAGGTCAATCGCGGTATGGTGGCTATCAGCCAGGTGTCTGAACAATCATCTGATGGCAGCCGACAGATTTCGGCCGCCAGCGATCAGATATCCAGTCTGGCCGGACAATTGCAGGTACTGGTTTCACAGTTCAAGGTTTGATTGTTTATGGAGTTTATCTGTATTAGACTTGCCGCACAGCAAAGTCACCAATAGCTGTGCATGGCGGAAATAATTATCAGATGGATCTGTTTTGAATAAAATAAATAATTATAAGAAGCGAATAAAAAATAGGCTAAGGAGGAGATTAACCGCAATGAAAATTTTGAAAACTAGTATATTGGCAGCGACAGCAGGGTTTGCGCTTGTAAGTGCAAGTTCCTATGCGGTTGCCGAGGTTGTGATCATCGCCAACAAATCGGCTCCTGTCTCAAGTATCAGTGTGGAACAGGCTAAATCCATCTTCCTGAAAAAGACCAGTACGTTTCCGGATGGCAGCAGTGTTGTCGCTGTCGATCTGCCGGAGGACAACCCGGTGCGTGCAGAGTTCTACCAGAAGGCCACGAATAAGAACCCTAATCAGGTGAAAGCTTACTGGGCCAAGCGTATCTTCACGGGTAAGGGAACACCTAATGACATACAGAATAGTGAGAGTGCCGTCAGGGGTTGGGTTACGAGCAGCTCTAATCATATAGGTTATGTCAGCCCCGGCGCTGTGAATAGTTCTGTCAGGGTGTTGTTGAGACTGCCTTGAGGCGTTCCACCATCCTCCATTACCCGTAATTGATTTGTCAGGAGAATAATAATGAAATTGAATAAGAAAACGATTGGGCTCGCTGTCGGTATGGCCTGTACGACAATGATGACTCTGCCGGCGCAGGCGTTTGAGTTTAGCGCCTTCGGTGACACCTACTTGATGGATGCTACAAATGATACCAGGCACTTCGGTTTTGGCGGCCTGGATCTATTCGTACGTCATGATATCGATCCCAGCACCGAGGCATTGATCGAGTACGTATTTGAAAATGACGGTTCGAGCTTCGTCCTCGATGTCGAACGCCTGTACATCAAGCGCAAGATCAATGAGAACTTTAGCGTCGGCGCGGGCCGTTTTCATTCGCCGCTGGGCTACTGGAACAATACCTACCATCATGGTGTGCTGCTGCAGGACACAGTCACCCGCCCGTCATTCCTCGATTTCGAGGATGGTGAAGCGGCGATCCTGCCAACCCATGCCGTTGGCCTCGATCTGACAGGCAAGGCGGGCCCGCTGGGCTATGAGGTGTCGATAGGCAACAGTACCTTTCTGGATACGAGTCCCGCTGCAGCGCCACCGGAAATCGGTATCGGTAATGTCGGTGATTACAGCGATGACAAGACCATCTTTGCCCACCTGACCTATGACATCGCCGACGTCAACCTGGGGTTGTCGCTGATGAACAACTCGATCGTTGAATCGAATCCATTAGGTACGAGGGGCGTGGCAGTGGGTGACGAGCTGATCGGCCAGACGGTGACCGGTCTGGATGCGCGTTACAGCTATGACAAGCTGGATGTATTGGCCGAGTATTTCATGATGACCAATGATTCGCAGGCTACTCTCGTTGGTGACGGCAAGAGCCATGATGCCACGGCCTATTATGTCCAGGCCAGTTATCAGGTGAACGATAAATTCCGGCCGACCTACCGTTACGAGTCGCTGTCCTTTGATGCCACGGATGACTATTTCGTCATCCTGGGCCGGAGCGAGTACACGGCCAGTGTCGTGGCGCTACGCTATGAGCTCGATGAAAGTAATGCAGTGAGCCTGGAGTACAAGTCTTCGGATGTCGGTGGTAATACGGAAACCCATGCCATCCTGGACTGGGCCTTCCTGCTGCTCTGATCAAGGTATCGGTCACGGCAAAAAAAACGCGGCTTCGGCCGCGTTTTTTTTGCCCTTAACCCGGGAGGTCTGCACAATCGCGTAGTGGGCCCGGATTCCGGGTCTGCAGGCGTCACAATCGCTGATCTTTAACCCGCTCCGGCTTTTCGCCCGCATTGTTAATTACCCCCTAACAGGTTAAAATGGCGCCAGTTTTTTGTCTGTAGCCGATCTCCGGGATAAGCCCGCCAGGCAGAGCAGTCAACTATCAGCCTTATGGAGTATTAGATGGTCATTGAACGTACAATCTCAATCATCAAACCCGACGCCGTTGCCAAGAACATCATCGGCAAGATCTACAGCCGTTTCGAGGACAACGGCCTGACGATCGTCGCTGCCCGGATGATGCAACTGACCCGGGAGAAGGCCGAAGGCTTCTATGCCGTGCACCGTGAGCGCCCGTTTTTCAATGATCTGGTTGAGTTTATGATCTCGGGCCCGGTGATGATTCAGGTGCTCGAAGGCGAGAATGCCATCGCCAGGAATCGTGAGTTGATGGGAGCCACCAATCCGGCCGAGGCGGCCGCGGGCACGATTCGTGCGGATTTTGCCGCCAGCATCGATGAAAATGCCGTACATGGTTCGGACAGTCCGGAAACAGCGGCCACCGAGATCGCCTATTTCTTTGCGGAGGATGACCTCTGTCCGCGATTACGCTAAGCCCGGCAGCGCCAGGTGCAAAGACCAACTTGCTCGATCTTGATCGGGCGGCGCTGGAGGCCTTCTTTGCCCGTCAGGGCGAGAAGGCCTTTCGTGCTTCTCAGGTCCTGAAATGGATGCACCAGCAGGGCGTCAATGACTTCAGCCTGATGACCAACCTGAGTAAGCCTCTGCGTCAGCGCCTGGACCATATAGCCACGGTCGGTGTACCCGAGGTCATCACCACCCAGGTATCCAGTGATGGCACGCGCAAATGGTTGTTGCGACTGGCTGATGGCAATGCCATTGAAACGGTATTTATCCCCGAGGCCGATCGCGGTACGCTGTGCGTCTCGTCCCAGGTCGGTTGTTCATTGAACTGCTCGTTCTGCGCTACCGCGCGCCAGGGTTATAACCGTAATCTGAGTACTGCCGAGATCATTGCCCAGGTATGGGTCGCCAATCGTGAGCTGGGTTTTCAGGCCGATGGTGAACGGGTCATCAGCAATGTGGTGATGATGGGTATGGGTGAACCGCTGTTGAATTTCGATAATGTTGTGGCGGCGATGCGGATCATGCTGGATGATTTCGGCTACGGCCTGTCAAAACGGCGTATCACGCTGAGCACCGCCGGTGTCGTACCGGCATTGCGGCGATTGCGTGATGAATGCGATGTGAGTCTGGCCATCTCCCTGCATGCCGGCCGGGACGACCTGCGGGATCAACTGGTGCCGATCAATCGTAAATACCCGATTGCCGAACTGCTCGATGCCTGCCGTGACTATGTGTCCTCGGCGTTGCGGCGGCGGATCACCTTCGAGTATGTCATGCTCGCCGGTGTAAACGATAGCGATGACGATGCACGGCGTCTGGTCTTACTGCTGCGGGACCTTCCGGCCAAGGTCAATTTGATCCCGTTTAATCCATTTCCTGCCACAAGCTACCGCAGTTCATCGCGATCAGTAATCAATCGTTTCCGCGATATAATTATCGACGGTGGTATCGTCACCGTGACGCGCAAGACCCGCGGTGACGAGATCGATGCCGCCTGCGGCCAGCTGGCCGGTCGTATCCATGACCGAACCCGGAGGAGTGCGCGCCTGGCCGATGTGAACGATGATATGAAGCAGCAGGGAGAGCGGATGTGAGTGCAGCATGGCGCAGTGGTGTTTTGCTGACCCTGCTATTGGCGGCCTGTAGCGGCGAGCCACACAAGCCTGATCCAGGCGTCGGCGTCGATTCTCCCGCCCAGGTCAATGCCAAACTGGGTTTGTCCTATATGCAGCATGGTAATTATGAGGTCGCCGAGGCCAAGTTGCAACGAGCCCTGAAGCAGGATCCCAAGCTGGGCGAGGCTTACCATTATCTGGCTGAATTGTATCGGCGCACCGACAGGGATGATATGGCCAAGGATTATTATCGCAAGGCACTGAAATACACTCCTGATGATATGAGTCTGCATAACAACTATGGCGTCTACCTGTGCGAACAGGGTGAGTATGCCGATGCAGTCGAGGTGCTGGTCAAGGTGGCAAACAGCCGTCATTACAACCGCCCGGACGAGGCCTTTGCCAATGCCGGTATGTGCGCGATGCGCATACCGGATGAAAAACTGGCGGAAAAATACCTGCGTACTGCCTTGAGCATCAACAAGGTGTTGCCGGGAGCACTGTATCAAATGGCTGTATTGAGTTATCAGCAGCACAAGTATCTGCATGCCAGGGCCTTTATAGAGCGTTATTCGGCAGTGGCCAGGCAGTCGGCGCAATCGTTGTTGCTGGGGGTGCGGGTGGAATTAAAGCTGGGTGACCATAAGGCCGTGGATAAATACGCCACGCAATTGAGCCGTGATTTTCCGGATGCCGAAGAGACCGTCGAGCTGGAAAAGCTATTACACCCGCAATAATGATACTGAACGGGTTAGCGAGGACATTATGAAAGCGGATAATAGGATAAATCGGCGTCGTTCACGCCAGATTATGGTTGGCAATGTCCCGGTCGGGGGCGGTGCGCCGATTGCCGTGCAGAGTATGACCAATACCGAGACCTGTGATGTGGCGGCGACAGTGGCGCAGATACAGGCCCTGCAGCAGGTGGGTGCCGACATAGTGCGGGTGTCTGTACCCACGATGGACGCCGCCGAGGCCTTTGGCAAAATCCGGGCCCAGGTCGATATCCCGTTGGTGACTGATATTCATTTTGATTACCGCATTGCCTTGCGGGTGGCGGAACTGGGGTCTGATTGCCTGCGTATCAATCCCGGTAATATCGGCAAGGATGAACGTGTACGGGCCGTCGTCGCGGCCGCTCGTGAGCGGAATATCCCGATCCGTATCGGTGTCAATGCCGGTTCACTGGAAAAAGAATTGCAGAAAAAATACGGCGAGCCGAATTCAGCGGCACTGGTTGAGTCGGCGCTACGGCATATCGACATCCTTGATCGCCTGGATTTCCAGGATTTCAAGGTCAGTTTGAAGGCCTCGGAAATCTTCATGACCGTGGACGCCTACCGTCAACTGGCCGGGCAGATCGATCAGCCCCTGCACCTCGGTATCACCGAGGCCGGTGGCCTGCGTTCCGGTACGGTTAAATCAGCTATCGGTATGGGTATGCTGCTGGCCGATGGCATCGGCGACACGATCCGGGTATCACTGGCGGCCGATCCCGTCGAGGAAATCAAGGTTGGTTTCGATATCCTGAAAAGTCTGCATCTGCGCAGCAAGGGCGTCAATCTGGTAGCCTGTCCGTCCTGCTCCAGGCAACGTTTTGATGTCATCGCTACCGTCAATGCCCTGGAGGCACGGCTGGAGGATATCATTGAGCCGATCGATGTAGCCGTGATCGGTTGTGTCGTCAATGGTCCGGGCGAGGCGCGCGAATCCGATGTCGGCCTCACCGGCGGAGAACCCAATCTGCTGTACCTGGACGGTAAACCGGATCACAAGGTCAGTAATGAAGACCTGCTCGATGAACTCGAGGCGACTATCCGCGCCCGCATTGCGCGGCACCGGCAGGAATCGTCCGCTGAACAGGAACGCTCTATTCCCAGTGCAGAAATCACCCGTTGATTCCCGATATTGACTAACAGTCGGTAGTTGTACCATGGCCAAGAATATTCAGCTAATCCGCGGAATGCACGATGTATTGCCCGAACAGTCGCCATTGTGGCGGCGGCTGGAGCTGGGCCTGCAGCAATTGATGGATGCCTATGGCTATGCGGAAATCCGTATGCCGGTGGTGGAAAAGACCGAATTGTTTGTTCGCACTATCGGTGCCGTGACGGATATTGTCGAGAAGGAGATGTATACCTTCGAAGACCGTAACGGCGACAGTCTGACATTACGCCCGGAAGGTACCGCCAGTTGTGTACGTGCCGGTATCGAACATGGCCTGCTACATAACCAGGTGCAGCGACTCTGGTATCAGGGGCCGATGTTTCGACATGAACGGCCGCAGAAGGGACGTTATCGACAGTTTCATCAGGCCGGTGTCGAGGTCTTCGGTCTGCCAGGTCCGGATATCGATGTCGAACTGGTGCTGATGACATCCCGCTTATGGACCGTGTTGGGTATAGACGGATTGAAGCTGGAGCTGAATTCCCTGGGCAACGGCAGCGCGCGTGAAACCTATCGCCGGCATCTGGTGGCCTACCTGCAGGACCACGAGGATAAACTGGATGAAGACAGCCAGCGGCGTCTGCACACGAATCCGTTGAGGATACTGGACAGCAAGAATCCGGCGATGCAATCACTGATCGCCGCGGCGCCGCAATTGTCCGAGCACCTCGATGCCGAGTCGGCGGAGCATTTTGCCCGTCTCAGGGAATTGCTGGACGCTGCCGGGATAGTCTATACAATCAATCCGCGGCTGGTGCGCGGGCTGGATTATTACCAGAAGACTGTGTTCGAATGGGTGACCGAGCGGCTGGGTGCACAGGCGACCGTCTGTGCCGGCGGGCGTTATGATGGCCTGGTCGAGCAGCTTGGCGGCCGATCCACCCCGGCCGCCGGCTTTGCCATGGGTCTTGAGCGCCTGCTGGCATTAATGGAAAAAGACCGGGTAGCTCCGGTGGCGTTGCAGCCCCATGCTTATCTGGTCATGGTTGGCGAACAGGCCTTGTCCAGTGGCCTGATGCTGGGCGAAAGACTGCGCGACCAGTTGCCCGGGCTGCGCCTGCTCAATCATTGCGGTGGTGGTAGTTTGAAGAACCAGATCAAGCGTGCTGACAAAAGCGGGGCTTTAGTGGCGCTGATACTGGGGGAAGATGAACTGGCCCGGGGGCAGATATCCGTCAAGTATCTGCGCCGGCAACAGGAGCAGCAAACAGTGAAGCAACAGGATGTGGCGGATATATTAACTGAATTAATGACAAGTGAGGGTGACGAGTGAGTAGTTTCGAGACTGAAGACGAGCAGGTCGAGGACCTCAAGAGATGGTGGAAGGAAAACGGCAAGGCGGTGATAGTCGGTGTTGTTCTGGGGTTCAGTGCCATACTGGGTACCCGCATGTATCTGAACCATCTGGAGACACAACGCTATGAAGCATCGATTGCCTATGAAGGCATGAATATGGCCCGGCAACAACAACCGGAAGTCATGTTTACACGCGGCGAGCAGATCGTGGAGAAATACCCGGATACCCCGTATGCCGCCATGGCATCCCTGGCTTTAGCCAAATTTCATGTCGACAAGGGTGAACTGGCCGCCGCAAGGAACCGCCTGCAGTGGGTGATCGAGCATGAAAGTCAGCCTGATATTGTTCATGTCGCCCGCCAGAATCTGGCTCGCGTGCTGTTGGCAGAAGGGCAAGCCGACCAGGCTTTAGCCTTGTTGACGGATATCGAGATGGAGGCCTATATGCCGGTTTATCAGGAGCTGCGCGGTGATATCTATGTGTCAAAGCAGCAGCCGAAGCTGGCGCGCACGGCCTATGAGGCGGCACTGGAGATGCTGGATGCGAATGACGATCGCCAGATATTGCTGATGAAACTAGATGATCTGGGGGACTGAGTTGCGTCGTTATCTGGTTGTACTCGTGGCTGCGGCCGGCTTGCTGCTGGCGGGTTGTAGTTCTAAACAGCGGCTGGAGCCAGTGCCGACACCGTTGCAGGCCATTGCTTCAGCGTTCAGTGCCAAGCCGGTATGGAAATACCGACTGCCGCTGGCTACTGGCAGGCTGCATGGATTTTCCCAGCAGTTTGCTGTCGCTGATGACCACGTTTTCGTCACCGATGACACGGGCAAGGTCGATACCCTGTCCCTGGATCGTGGTCGCAGACAATGGCGCTATGAAACAGGGCTGACATTATCCAGTGGCGTGTCCGCCGGACAGGGGTTGGTCCTTGCCGGTGGCAGTAATGGTGAAGTCGTTGCCATCGGTGCTGATGATGGGGAGCTGCGCTGGCAAGGCAATGTTTCCAGCGAGGTGCTGGCGCCACCGGTCGTCAATGACGATGTCGTTGTTGTCCACAGCATCGATGGCAGGCTGACGGCGCTGAGTGCCGATGACGGGCGCTATCTGTGGTCCTATCAGGCCCAGGTTCCGACGCTGAGCCTGCACGGTCTCAGCGCACCGCTGTTTTATCAGGGACGCGTCGTTGTCGGTCTGGCCGATGGTCGTGTGGTCGCACTGAATCAGCGCGATGGCGAGGTGTTGTGGGAGACAACCGTGGCAGTACCCCACGGCCGCTCCGAGCTGGAACGCCTGGTTGATATCGATGCCGATCTGGTCCAGTTTGACGGTGTGCTCTATGCCGGCGCCTATCAGGGCCGGGTCATTGCAGTGGATATGCGAACGGGGCTGCTGCTGTGGGCCCGTGAGATGTCGGTCTACCGCGGACTGGCCGTCGATGACGACGCTGTGTATGTCGTCGATGACCAGGATGGTATCTGGGCTCTGTCACGCCGCAACGGGGACACACTGTGGAAGCAGGAAGGTCTGCTCATCCGCTCAGTGACCGCGCCGCTGCTGGTGGACGGCTCTGTTGCTGTCGGTGATGTCGATGGTTATCTGCACTGGCTGAAACGGGAGGATGGTGGTTTTGTCGCCCGTGCGCGCGTCGGACAAAAACCTGTCATCGTGTTGCAAAAGGACAGCGACGATGCCCTTTACGTTGTCACAGAGGATGGTCATATGACAAAGTTAATCACGGCAGAGAATAAAGGTGTCGGTCTTAAAAAATAAGACCCTGATGCCCGCCAGCGGATCCTGAAAGACAATGAAACCCGTATTAGCATTACTGGGCCGACCCAACGTCGGCAAGTCAACGCTGTTTAACTGCCTGACACGCTCGCGTAATGCCCTGGTCGCCGATCAGCCGGGGCTGACCCGGGATCGTCAGTTCGGCATCGGCCAGCTGGGTGATCGCCCCTATATCGTTGTTGATACCGGTGGTCTCAGTGATCAACCGGAGGGTCTTGATGACCTGATGCAGGAACAGGTGATGCAGGCCGTGACCGAGGCCGATGTCGTGTTGTTTATTGTTGATGGCCGTGCCGGGATGAGCGCCGGTGATCAGGCGATCATGGCGCGCCTGCGGCGTTATGGCAAGCGTATCGTACTCGTGGTCAACAAGACAGAAGGGCTTGATCATACGACGGCCAGCGCCGATTTTATGCAACTCGGTGTCGCCGAAATCCATGCCATCGCCGCGGCCCATCAGCAGGGGGTACGGGAGATGATCGACGCGGTACTGGCCCCGTTTCCCGCCGACGATGTTGATGAAACGGACGAAGACCAGGGCATCCGCATTGCCGTGGTCGGTCGCCCCAATGTCGGCAAGTCGACACTGGTCAACCGCATCCTCGGCGAGCAGCGGGTGGTTGCCTTTGACGAGCCGGGGACAACGCGTGACAGCATCTTTATTCCCTTTGTGCGTGATGATCAAAACTATACATTGATCGACACGGCGGGTGTTAGGCGGCGCAGCCGTGTCACCGAAGTGATTGAGAAATTCAGTATCATCAAGACCCTGCAGGCCATTACCAGCGCCCATGTGGTGATCCTGGTGCTCGATGCACAGCAGGAAATATCCGAACAGGATGCCCGCCTGCTGGGCATGGTGCTCGAGGCCGGCCGGGCACTGGTGATTGCCGTTAACAAGTGGGATGGCATGTCCGTTGATGACCGCGAACGGATACGTTCAGAGCTGGATCGCAAGCTTTCGTTTGTCGGTTTTGCACAGCGTCATTTCATTTCGGCCCTGCATGGCAGTGGTGTCGGGGATCTGTTCGCCTCGATCCGTACCGCCTACGATGCCAGTATGCGTCAACTGTCAACCCCGAATCTGACCCGGCTGTTGCAGGCGGCCGTCGAGCAGCATGCGCCGCCACTTATCAGGGGGCGACGCATCAAACTGCGCTATGCCCACCAGGGCGGGCATAATCCACCGCTGATTGTTATCCATGGCAACCAGGTCAATGCCGTACCGGCGGATTACAGTCGTTACCTGGAAAATTATTTCCGCAAACACCTGCAACTGGAAGGCACACCGATACGGGTAGAATTCAGGTCCGGTGACAATCCGTTCAAGGGTCGCAAGAATGTGTTGAGCAAACGTCAGGTGGACAAGCGCAAGCGTCTGAAGCGTTTTGTCAAACGCGGGAAATAATACAGGTCTTAGATGCAGGAGCGGCTATGCCACGATATACTCTCGTTCCTCAAGTCTTAGATGTAGGAGCGGCTCCGCCGTCTCGAACCGTAGGCCCGTTTTCATGGGCCGTAGTGTGAGAGATCTCTCCCGTTCCCTCACTTGTTCCCACGCTCCACGATTGGTTCCAAATAGATAGTGAAATCTATATCTTTGAAAGATTAATAATGTATTTGAATTTCTGTTGAATCATTCAAGATCAAGCGTGAGGTTTACCTGATTAAAATCCTTCAAGGCGGGTAAGTCTGGTCGTTATGTCCATCCAGGAAAT
>Ga0210124_1000912_pt1 | contig 13815 bp, 9 predicted proteins | sample Muzzi_PWC_D2_FD_185554 | JGI IMG/M metagenome (GOLD analysis project Ga0210124, IMG submission 185554) | Wetland microbial communities from San Francisco Bay, California, USA, that impact long-term carbon sequestration - Muzzi_PWC_D2 (SPAdes) | ecosystem: Environmental > Aquatic > Marine >... | reverse complement strand
AAGTTCCATGCCCATGTTGGAGCGACGAGGAACTGGCGTCGATCACCAGCGATGGAATCGGTACATGCGTAGACTCGACTGATGGGCTCAGGAAACAAGTCATAGACAACATGTCGCTCACAAAGTTCGCCGAGGCGGATACCGGTGTCGGACGAGAGAGGTGTCGGTACATTGACCTTAACGTGGTTCCGCGGATCGTCAGGAGCTTTTCGATCACGGCTGAGGAGGCTCAGAGTTGTTTTGGCGATGTCGAGCAAGCCTGTCTCGACGTCACGCCGTAAAACGCCCGTCCTGGATCAGAGGGAGATTCGACAATGGAAAGAATCATGAAGATGGCCGTGCTCTCCATCGCGGCAGCCGTGATGGTGATGGGCGTGGGAACGGCGCAAGCAGCACTTCTTAGCTATACGATCACTGGCGACGTGTACGTCGGCAATGAATCTGGGGCCAATGCCTTCGGTCTCTCTGCCGGCGACAATATCACCGCCACCGGAATTTTCGACGATAGCCCGCTCTCCGGTGGGACGGGCACCGTGTCGTTCGGCTCGGGTAGCGGCAACACCATGACCATCTATGTGGGCACGGAGACGTTTCAGGCGAGTGACGACACAGGTTACGGTGGCGGTTCTTACCCGCAACTTGTGTTTAGCGGTTTTGCCCTCGATGAGTTCAATTTTGTGGCAACCTCGCCGGAAACGTTCAATTCGAATTTCTTGTTTTTCGATGATCTCGGTGGGGCGTACGGGGACTTGTTTGGGGAGTGGCGGACTTCCGTTCCCACCGCCGCAGTCCCAGAGCCCATGTCTGCCGCTCTGGTAAGTAGTGTCCTCATCGGGTTGCTCGCCATCCGGGTTCGGCGGGAAAAAGCCTGATCGAGTAGCGCATTCGACCCTGGAAGGGACGGACACCGGCGTCGGTGTCCGTCCTTTTTTTTTGTGGACGCCCTGGATGGACTGTTCGGCAAGGCAGTGCTCGCTGGCCAGGATCGTGATGGGCGAGCGCGGTGAATTTTCACCACTCCACCGTGAGACATCTCCCACCGCAATCTGCGACGGCTCAGCCCGCGGCGATGACTCCCCTTTTTCGTAACGGAAACAGGGGCTTCCCGTTTCGACCGTGAGATCCCACACCACCGGACTTGGTACGGGCCGCGTGGTCTGTCCGGTTCTTTTACGGGTGTCCAGAGGCACAGTGCGCGCCGGGCGCTGGGAGGGACCTCGATCGATACGGACAACTGCTTGAGAAGCTTAGGATGTCCTCCATCCCGACACAGGCGTATCGATTCGTGGGTGTATTGGCACGCAAACTGCTAAGAGAGTAATCGTTCGGCCAGCGCTTCGCAGACTCGCCCGTGGCCCCGCGTGGGTAGGCAGCCACGAAGACCTCGGCCAGGCTCACCCAGGTTCCCAGACAGGGCATCCTAACTCGGAGGGGCGGCAGCAAATGAGACGAAACCTCGTCACCATGTGCGCGTCTGTGTCGTTGATTCTCGGGATGGGGGTGAGCTCCTCGGCGACCATGCTCTTTTACAACCTGGACGTCGAGTTCAGCGGGGGACAGGCCCCTCTTGGGACCACACCGTGGATCACGGCCGTCTTCGACGATCAGGCCGACGCCATCGGCGCCAACGGGGTGCGGTTGACGATGTCGGCGAACAACCTGGTTGGGAGCGAGTTCGTCGAGCAGTGGTTGTTCAACTTCACTGGCGATCCCTTCGATCTGACCTTTAGCGCGATCAACGAGTTGGCCGCCCCGGCAGCGCCCAGCGTCAATGATCCGGGCACTAGCATGGACGACCCCGGCTTCAAGGCGGATGGCGACGGGATCTTTGATATCAAGTTTTCCTTTGTTACCGCCAATACTGCCGATCGTTTCACCAGCGGCGAGCAGGTGGTGTACGACATAGGGTATAGCGGCGCAATCAATGTGTTCGATTTCCGGCTGGACAGTGAGATGGGTGGCGGAAATGGCGCCTATGGTAGCGCCGCGCACGTCCAGTCAATCGCCGCCGGCACGACAAGCGGCTGGATCGGAGAGACGGAGGGAGACGGGGGTGGCCCCGGTTCTATCGTTCCCGAGCCGACCAGCATGTGGTTGATGGGGACGGCGGTCATCGGACTGCTGGCCGTGCGGCGCCGCACCCGCTAGCCGGGGGGCTGAAAGAGCGACATTCAGGGAGGGGGTAAGAGGGGTAAAGCGGAGCAACGGTGTTGCCGTTGCTCCGCTTTTCGGTTGACGCGGCGCTAACGGCAACGAGAGTGCCAGAACCTGCTGCCTATCGGGTTCCCGGTCTCGCTGGCGTCGGCCCGGAGCCCGTCACCATACGACGGGCGCTCCAGCCTCGTCACCGGATCGACCCAGGGGGATCTCGGTGAATATTCACCATCAGCGCAGTGTGCCCGTGAGACGGCCGTGGTCTCACCCTGAGAATGGATATAACCGCTGGAAAAAACACGGGAATACCTGCGTCGTGCAGGCGGCGCTCGGGCGGAGTGTCGACTATTTTGTCGAACTCCCAGGACGGGTCGGAGTCGACGGGCCGCCTACTTGCCCCGGCCGTTGTGAGATAACTTATTGAGTTTGTGGGATTTTGTCTGCGCACTGCCCGCCCGGGCCGCCGCGAGCTCTTTGCCGGCATCGGTATTGCTTAAAACTTGGCCGGGGGTGGTCCTCTTGCGTAGCCGGGAAGAACCCCTCTCGGCCCAATAGTGGATCTCCGGTGAATCGTCTCCCAAGGTCGATGGTCCGACGTCACGGTCGTGGGATGGAGGGAGTTGTTCGGTAATACGGGAGCCCGGTGGGGGAGGGGAGCTTGCTGCACGGGGGCGGTGGTCTGGGGGGACCACCGTCCCTATTTGTTTCGCCCGGCCACGTGTGCTGGCCGGCGGGCTCGCGTCTTCGGCGAAGACGGCGCGGGTGGCGTGGCCACCACGATGGCGAGCGTCTGCTGTAGCCGGCATCGACGATCGCCTGCTGGCCTCTCCACGGCCATGGTGCGGGGGCCGGCGAACGGGAGCCGTGGATGACCACGTCGGTCATCTCACATGGGCCGCTGTGTCGCCCCGGCTCGACCGAGGCGCCCGCGGTCAGCCAATGGAAAACGTCCAGCCGCCGACACAGTGATGAACGGATGGGCGCGAATGGACGCTCGGTCGGGAGAGGATTTCGGGATCCTGCGTCGCGGGGCTGCGGCGGCGTGCCGCGCCCGCGGGCCCAGCCCCTGGGGTCCCGTCAAAAGATCCGACATATAGGGACCGCCGTGGGATCTGGAAACAGTTTGTTTCTATTGCCTTTTCTTGATTGCGAGCGGCGTTCTCTGGCACGACCGATGTGGGTGTCGGGTTCTCTTACACAGATGGGAATTCGTGTAACACATTGATATTTCTAATTTTTTCAAGTAGTTGAGTCATTTTCTCGCCGTGCGGTATGTCCAGATCTTTTGCGATCGTGCAATCCGAGGGCACGACCGTTTTGCTGAAATTGGTCCCATCATTAGCCGGATGCATGACAAAAATGAGTCACTACATGAGCTCAACACTTTGAAAAATAATGGTAAATTTTTGGGCTGCTCAAGGTTCGTACTACTCATTTTGGGAGGCATGAGGATTGCTTTATGAATTCCTGGAGGCGTGAAGTGGGGCATATCGATAGAAAGTTGCCGACCCTCCACAACGAGAAAGAACCCGCAGTCGAGGAACGTCCCTCATCTGGACGAACCCGGTACCGACTATGAAAATCCGTAATCACACCGCCTGCACGATGCTGTTGGGCATGGCGGCACTCGTGATCTCCTCTATACCTGCCTCTGCGGTGCCGAATCAGAACCCGCTCCCTTGCCACAATAGCGATGTCACCTTTGCGGTGGATCCGAACTCACCGATCCCCGCGGACGACTGTTATGGCTGGGACGCGACAAGTGGTTCATCCGATCCTACCGCGGAGCTCGCCGACCTTAATGCCCAAGGGGGGGCCTTTGCGTCCGTCGTGGGCAACCCCTGGACATTCCTGGCCAAGGACGAGGCCGGTGACGGCGGGGTGAATATCACCGGCTCGTTTGCCGGTCTGGATTTCTCTCTTGCCGATACCCCGGGGGATCCCACGGGCGACTGGATGCTGACCTGGATCGATCCGGCACCACAGGACTTGCCGCTGTTCCTGGACTTCGTGGTGGTGCTGAAGAGCAGCCAGGGTCGCGGTGGTTATTTCTTCGATGACGAGTATCTGGAGGTGGGATCAAGCTCCGGACGGGGCACCTTTGCGGTGCAGATCACCAACCAGAACGGCAACCTCCAGGGTCTTTCCCACCTCAGCCTGTTCGTAAGAAACGGTGACGGAACGACGCCCCCCGGCGGTACGCCGACCGACGTAACCGCCATGCCCGAGCCTGGCACTATCGTGTTGATGGGCGCGGGGTTGGTCGGCCTCGGCTTGGCGGGACGGAGACGCAGCTAGCTCGCTTGTAAGTCTCGTGGAAGACAATGGGGGCACCGGCTTTTGCCGGTGCCCCCGTTATTGTTTGCCCATCTTCGGCAGGCGAATCTACTTCTTCGGCCCACCGCCCTTGCTGCCGCCTCCCTTGCCTCCCCCGCCACCTCCCTTGGTCGAGCCTCCGACGGTGACCGAGATGGCGGTGATTGCGGAGTTGCCCGCGCCGTCCTCGGCCTTGGCGGTGATGGTGTGGCTGCCGCTCAGCTTGCGGGTGTTCCAGCCGCAGGAGACGCTGGCGCCGTTGCCGGCGCAGGTCGTCTGCCCGTCGACATAGATCGTCAGCAAGGCCACCGCCACGTCGTCGCTGGCGCGGGCAGAGAGGGTGACATTGCCGCTCACGGTGGCCCCATCTGTCGGGCTGATGATGGACACCGTGGGGGGCGTCGTGTCGGCGACGTCGGGGGTGTTGTCGACGGTCACCGTCACCGGCGCGGCATCGCCGCGGTTGCCGGCCGCATCGAAGGCACGCGCGGCGAGGGTGGCCGCGCCATCACTCGATTGGGTGGAGTCCCAACTAAACTGGTAGGGCGCCGTGAGATCCGTGCCCACCAGGCTGCCGCCGGCGTAGAGCTCCACGCGGCTGACCCCCACGTTGTCGACGGCACTGACGGCGACCGCCACCCAGCCGGCAACCGTGGAGCCACCGCTGGGGGAGGTGATCGAGGCAGCGGGGGACTGGTAGTCACCTGGGGTCGTATCAACGGCGGCCTGTACCGCGGCGGCGGCGTTGATACGCCCGAAACCGAAGGAGGGATCCCAACCGGTGGAGCCGAGGTCGTCGGCGGTGGACTCCAGGATCGACTCCACATCGTTCGGCGCGAGGCCTATGTTGGCCGCCATAATCAGGGCGACGACGCCGGCGGTGGCGGGGCTGGCGAAGGACGTACCGGAGACGGTGGCGTAGCCGCCGCCGTCGCTGGTGGACAAGATCGATGCCCCGGGGGCGGAGACGTCCACGTAGTCCCCGTAGCTCGACCAGCTCGCCTTGGCGTCGCTGCTGGTCGTGGCGGAGACCGAGATCAAGTAGGGATTGTCACCATAGCCTGGGTTGCCGCCGCTGTTACCGGCGGCCACCACCACGACGCCGCCCATGCTGCGCATGTACTGTGCGGCAGAGGAGACGGCCCAGCTGCTGGTGACGTCGTAACTGATATTGGCGACCTGTGCGCCGTGATCCGCGGCCCAGGTGACGGCGCGGGCGATGTCACTGTAATAGGCGTAACCGTTGCTGGAGTTGGTTACCCGGATCGGCATCAGGTGGGCGCCATAGGCGATGGAGGCGACGCCGATGCCGTTGTTGGTCTCGGCGGCCACCACGCCGGCGACCCAGGTGCCGTGGCCGTAGACGGGAGTGGTGTCGTCATTGAGCGACACGGAGTTCCAGCCCGGCACCAGGCGGTTCACCAGCTCGGGATGGTCCGGGTCGACACCGGTGTCGAGGATCGCGACGGTGATGCCGGTACCGGTGCTCGTGTCCCAGGCGGTCGGGGCGTGAATCGTTTGGAGGTGCCATTCATTCGGGAACTTCGGGTCGTCGGGGATGACTTCCGTGGGCTCCACAAGCATGTCCGGCTCGGCGAACGCGATCAGCGGGTTCTTCGCGAGGGCCTTGGCGACCGCCCATTCGGCCTGGGGTGGCACGGCCACGATGTGGAGGTTGATCCGCTGGTTGTGGGAGAGGGATCGACCCCCACGCTTGGCAAGGATCTGCGCGAGGGCGTCGTCGGAGAGACCGGCGGCCGGCTGGACGAGGATGCGGCCCGACGCCCAGTCGGGTGGCTGTGCCGTCGCCGGTGTCGTGGCCAGGGTGGTGGCGATCGGCGCCGCGAGCAACGCAGCGGCAAGAAGGACCGTGGACGAGCAACGCGCGGCATCCCTGCGGACGCCGGCCGATCGTCCAGATGACGCACTATACCGAGTACCGCCAAATCTTGACTTCACGATGGCACCTCTTCATTGATTTGGGTGAGGGCGCCGCTGTGGCATGGGCACGGCGACGGAGCGGCTTGGGCGTGGGCGATCGGCGGAACCCTACGCAAGGTCGATACCAGGTGTCGGGTTGGCGCTACAGGTGCTTGCCGGCCGTCTTGGCGCGTGGCGTCTTGGTCCGTATCTCTCTGACAATACGGGAGAAATCGTCGCGCAATGGCTTCGCGCTCGTAGGCCGAGCTCGGACCCGGGCGGAGCGGATGCTGTGGGCGGAGTGTCGGCTGATGCCTACATCCGTCGGGGCGAGCAGACGCTGCTCGCGTGGCCCGACGCGATGCCCTCGTCGCGGCTTGCCGCCTCTTCGGGGTCGATCAGCGCGAGAGCCCCAGCGGGTCCGAGCGATCGGCGAGAAGGAGGTGGTGAAACGCGCAGATCACCAGGGCGTGGGTGATCTCGCGGGTGCGGATCAGCGAGGGGATCTCGGCCAGGGGATAGGTGACGACCTCGATGTCCTCGGTTTCCTCCAGGCGCGGCGTGCCCACGAGACGGGCGTCGCGGGCGATGTAGCTGTAGAGGACGTTGTCGAGGAAGGCGGGGTTGGGGTGGACCTCGCCGAGGTAGTCGACACCCTCGGCGGCGTAGCCGGTCTCCTCGCGGAGCTCCCGTGCCGCCGCGACGGCCGGGTCCTCGCCGGGGTCGACTAGGCCGCCGGGGATCTCCAGGCAGACCTCGCGGGTGCCGTGGCGGTACTGGCGGATGAGCACCACCTGCTGGTCCGGGGTGATCGGGATGATATTCACCCAGGGGGAGGTCTCGAGGATGAAGAAGGTGCCGGTGTGACCGTTCCCGGGGTGCACCCGGCGCCGCTGCCCGAGGGTGAAGATGGGCGTGGTGACGAGGGTCTCCTCGTCCAGCTCTTGCCACGGTTGGATCATTGTTCAGCTCTTAGCTTTCAGCTTTCAGCGGTCAGCTTGATTGGATGGGGAGGATGGATGGTTTAGCGTTTTCCGGCATCTATGGTGGAAATGCCAGTCGAAAAGAGGTCCGCGTAGCGGTCCCCATAAGCTGACAGCCGAAAGCTGATTGCTGATGGCTATTGCGTGATCGCGTCGACCTCCCGACCCGCCGGGGCGCCGGTGATGCGGACGAGGAGCCGGCTGGGCACGCAGACGATGGTATCACCGGCGCCTCCCTTGCGGCCCATGCGTATGCACACCTTGTGGGGGCACGGCGCCGCCGCTACGCGGATCGTACCGGCCTCGACCACCAGCTCGACCGGTCCGATGCGCCCCACGACCTCGGTGGAGCCAGGATGGTCGAGGGCGATCCGGGCGCGTAGCTCGCCGTCTACGAAGACCTCCGCCGTCTCCCCCTGGGTGCCCGTGCGCGCCAGGTAGAGCTGTGCCCCTGCGGCGCCGGCGAGGAGCGCGGCGATCAACAACCAATCGCCGAGACGCGTGCCGCGCAGCCAGCCGGCACCGGTGCGCTGGGAAATCACGGGGTGGCCTTGTCTCCGCCCTTCGTCGCACTCACGGCGGCGGTGGCCTCGGCGAGGCGGTGGACCGTTCCTCCGGCATCCACGATCAGCGCATCACGCGCACCGGCGCGGCGCAGAAGGTCGAGTCCTGCCTCGGGCCCCAGGACGAAGGCGGCGGTGGCGAGGCCGTCTGCGGTCATCGCCCGCTCGGCGACCACGGTGACCCCCTGGCAGCCCATGGCCGGGAAGCCGGAGTGGGGATCGATGATGTGGTGGTAGCGAACGCCGTCTACCATGAAGTACCGCTCGTAGTCCCCGGACGAGACCACCGCGCAGTCGGTCGCGCGGATCACCTCCAGCAGACCATCAGGGTCACGCGGGTGCTGGACGCCGATACGCCACGGGCCGCCGTCCGGGCGGTGGCCGATGAGACGCATATCGCCGCCGGCATTGACGATCGCCCCGCTGACGCCGCGGCTCACGAGCAGGTCGGCGCCCGCGTCCACCGCGTACCCTTTGGCGATCCCCCCGAGGTCGACGCCACACCCGGCGCGGGTGAGCCGCGCACGACCGCTATCGACCTGCAGGAGGCGCCAGCCCGCGTGGCTCACCGCGGCGGCGAGGGCAGCGGGCTCCGGAAGGCGGCCGCCCTCGTCGAATGACCACAGCCGGTTGACCTCCGCGAGGGTGGGATCGAAGGCGCCGTTCGACAGCTCCGCGATACGCAGGCTCTCCCGCAACACCGCCTCCAGGCCCGGAGAGATCGGCGTCCACGCCGCCTGTCCCGCGCGGGCGTTGAGGGTGCTGACCGTGCTCGACTCCTGGTAGCGGCTCATCTCCGCCTCGACCCGGGCGAAGATGGCGAAGACCTCGTCCGCCAGGGTGCGCGCGTGCGTACTGTCCGTATCCACCAGGGTGACCTCCACCACCGTATCCATTTGGATGGTGCTGAAGGTGTGGATGGCTGGCGTGCTTGGCCGGCAGCCGGCGACGGAGAACAGGAGTGCCAGGGCGGCGAGGGTGCGTGCCGCGCACAACGCCTCGCGATTCTCCTCCGGAAGGGAGAGGAACCGACGGGGCTCCGGTACGGAGAGGGTCGGCGTTATGCCTGCCACCAGCGGATCAGGCCACCCGCGATATCTTCGCCGAGCTCGATGTGGAAAGGCACGACGCGCGCGGCAAACCCGACCTTGCCGCTGATGCGGCACGGGATAGCCCCGTTGAACTGGACGCGGCCGTTGGCCTGGTCGTCGACAGGGGAGAGACGCAGCAGCGTGCCCTCGCGAATCTCGCCGTGGGGGTCGACGCTGCCGTAGTAGAGCTGGGCGGCGACATTACTGGCCTCCAGACCGGCCAGATCGACCTCGACCGTGACCGCGATCTTGTCGCCCACCCGTTGCTCCGGTGCGCCGTCGGCGTGGACCGACAGGATCCGTACACCGCCCCATGCGTCGCGTACCCGGCGGCGCCACGCGGCCATCGCCTGCGCCTGTTTGGCCTCCGCCTCCTCCTCAAGCTGACAGCGGGCGGCGATCGGCGAGTAGTAGTTCTCCGAGTAGTCGTACACCATGCGGTGCGAGCTGAACAGGGGGCCAAGGGTTGCCAGGCAATCTTGCATCATCTGGATCCATCCCGCCGGTACGTTGTCCGCGCCCCGGTCGTAGAACAGGGGTACGATCTCCTTTTCCAGCAGGTCGTACAGGGCCGACGCCTCGACCCGGTCCTGTTCCTCACGGTTGGCGTAGACTTCGTGGCCGCCGATCGCCCACCCAATATCGGGCTGGAAGGCCTCGTCCCACCAGCCGTCGAGGATCGAGAGATTGAGCACGCCGTTGGCGGCCGCCTTCATGCCCGAGGTCCCGGATGCCTCCTTCGGCCTTAAGGGGTTGTTGAGCCACACGTCCGTCCCCTGGACCATGTAGCGCGCCACGTGCATGTCGTAGTCCTCGATGAACACCACCCGCTGGCGGATCTCGTCCCGGTGGGCGAAGTGGAGCCATTGACGGATCAGTTCTTTGCCGGCGTGGTCCTTGGGATGGGCCTTGCCGGCGATGATGATCTGTACGGGGCGTTCCGGGTGGGTGAGGAGGCGGACCAGCCGCTCCGGATCGTGTAGCAGGAGGGTCGCCCGCTTGTAGGTGGCAAACCGCCGTGCGAAGCCGATCGTCAAGGTGTGTGCGTTGAGGGTCTGTTGGGCCATGCGTAACTGGGAGGGTGGTGCGCCACGGGACTTGAGCTGCTCCACCAAAGAGCGACGGGCGAAGGCGACCAGCCGCTCGCGCCGGCGGCCGTGGCTGCGCCACAGCTCCTCGTCCGGGATCTCCTTGACCCGTTGCCAGATCGCCTCGTCCGTCGGGTCGTACCCCCAGCGCGGCCCGAGGTAGCGGTCGTAGAGGTCCGCGAACTCCTTGGAGATCCAGCTCGGGTAATGGACCCCGTTGGTGATGTGGCGGATGGGTACCTCGCGGTCGATCGCGCCAGGGTAGAGGTCCTTGAACATGTCACGGGAGACGGAGCCGTGCAGGCGGCTGACACCATTGGCGTGGCGCGACAGGCGCAGGCAGAGGATCGCCATGGAGAACAGGGTGCTGGGATCCCCAGGGTCTTGACGCCCGAGGGCCAGGAATTGGTCGCGGCTGATACCCAGCTCGCCGTACGTGCCCTGAAAGTAGCGGTCGATGAGCTGTGGATCGAAGAGGTCGATCCCCGCCGGGACCGGCGTGTGGGTGGTGAAGACCTGGCTGGCCCGGGCGTATTCCACGGCCTCCTCGAAGGTCAGACCGTGCTCCACCCGCGCCTCGCGGATCCGCTCGATCGCCAGGAACCCTGCGTGCCCCTCGTTCATGTGAAAGACCCGACAGTCAATGCCCAGGGCCTTGAGGGCCCGCACCCCGCCGATGCCCAGAACGCGCTCCTGGCGGATGCGCATCTCCTGATCGCCGCCGTAGAGCTCACCGGTGATGGCGCGCTGATCCAGGGAGTTGGCCGCGACGTTGGAGTCCAGCAGGTAGAGGGGGATTCGCCCCACCTGCGCCAGCCAGACGTGCAGTTGGATCTCCTGGTCACGGTCGGTCATGGTGACCGTGACGGGGTTCCCCTCTTCGTCCCGCACCAGGGTGATGGGCATCTCGTCGACCTGGTTGAGAGGGTAGCGTTCCTGCTGCCAGCCGTCGGCGTTGAGGTATTGCCGAAAATACCCGCCCTGGTAGAAGAGCCCGACGCCGATCAGGGGGAGGCCGAGATCGGATGACGATTTCAGGTGGTCGCCGGCCAGGATACCCAGGCCGCCGGAGTAGATGGCCAGACAATCGGTGATGCCGAACTCGGCGCAGAAATAAGCAATGCAGGCACTGTCCGTGGCGGGATGGCAACGGTCATACCAGGCGCTCTCCGCGCGCAGGTATTCCTCGAAATCCTCCGCCACCCGGCGCAGATATGACACGAAGCGATCGTCCTCGGCGAGCTGCGTCAGGCGCTTCTGGCTTACCTGGCCCAGCAGGGCGACCGGGTTCCTCCCGGTGGTCTCCCACAGCTCCTGGTCGACCCGTCGGAAAACCGCGATCGTGGCCGGGTCCCACGACCAGCGCAGGTTCATGGCCAGCTTGTGGAGGTCGCTGAGCTGCGGCGGCAGGGTGGGCAGGACGTGGAATTGCTGAATGGCTTTCATGGCGGGCTTGAGTGAGAGGCGTAGCAGCGCGCGGAGGCGATGAAAGATGATAGAAAGTATGACGATCAAACGCGAACGTGTTTATCCTGCGGCGCCCGTCGCGAGGAGAACAGGATGACCCTGCTGGACCCCGTCGATTTCACCATCAGCCAGCTCGGCGCGTGCCGAATCAAGTCCCCGGTCTACGCCAGCGAGTTCGTCTCCGATGACGAGCGGGTGCTGTACAACGTCTTCCTCCGCGGGGTCCGCGCCTACCAGGAGCGCGGGGTGGAACCGCCCGGCTTCGAGATGGCCGGGCCACGCGAGAACATCTACTTCGACCCGTCCAAGGTGAAGGCGGCGATCATTACCTGCGGCGGGCTTTGCCCCGGCATCAACGACGTCATCCGCGCCCTGGTGATGTGTCTCCACTACCGGTACGGGGTGCGCAACATCCTCGGTATCCGCTACGGCTTCCAGGGGCTGGTTCCAAGCTACGGCCACGAGGTTCTGGAATTGTCGCCGAATCTCGTCGTCGATATTCACGAGCATGGCGGCTCCTTCTTGAGCTCGTCCCGAGGCGAGCAGGACGTCGGGGAGATGGTCGACGCCTTGGAGCGGATGAACGTCAACATGCTCTTCTGTATCGGCGGCGACGGCACCCTGCGCGGCGCCCACGCCATCCACGCGGAGATCACGGCCCGCGCGCTGAAGATCGCGGTGGTCGGCCTGCCGAAGACCATCGACAACGACATGTGCTACATCGAGAAGACCTTCGGCTACGAGACCGCCTTCACCGTGGGCATCGGCGCGATCCGCTCGGCCCACATGGAGGCGCAGGGAGCCCCCAACGGCATCGGTCTGGTGAAGCTGATGGGACGCCACTCGGGCTACCTGGCGGCGAGCGCCGCGCTGGCGCTCAACGACGCCAACTTCGTCCTGATCCCCGAGGTGCGTTTCGATCTCGAGGGTAGCAACGGGCTGCTCGAGGTCCTGCGGGCGCGCCTGGCGCGGCGCCACCACGCCGTCATCCTGGTTGCCGAGGGGGCGGGGCAGGAGTTCTTCCACTCCGCGGAGCGGCGCGACGCCTCGGGGAATGTGCGGCTGAACGATATCGGGGTGTTCCTGAAGGAGGAGATCAACGGCTATTTCCGGAAGATCGGGATGGAGGCCAACCTGAAGTACATCGATCCGAGCTACATCGTCCGTTCCACACCCGCCAATGCCTCGGACTCGATCTACTGCACCCTCCTCGCCTTCAATGCGGTCCATGCGGCGATGGCCGGCAAGACCGACATGGTGGTAGGCAAGTGGAACAACGTCTTCACCCACGTGCCCATCTCCGCCGTGGTGATCCGGCGAAACGCCATCTCGCCCGAGGGGACCCTCTGGCAGAACGTGTTGGAGGTCACAGGGCAGCCGCCATTCATGATCAACGACGGCCCCGGCTAGCCCCGCGGGCGCCGGTTGATCCTTCGTCCGAACGGCTGTCGCCTAGGTGTCCCGCCATGCGGGTAAGCGGACGGTGAAGCAGGCCCCTCCGCCCGGCGTGGCGGAGACGTGAATCGAGCCGTCGTGCTCGGTGAGGATCCGCTGGATGATCGAGAGCCCCAGGCCGGTCCCCTTGCCCGGCGGCTTGGTGGTGAAGAAGGGGTCGAAGATGCGCGGCAGGTGCCGTTCCGGAATGCCCGGACCGGTGTCGATGATCCGGACGTCGACGTGGTCATCGACGCGTTCCGCCAGCACCCGAATCTGACGGACCGGCTGATCCTCCAGTGCGTGGCCCGCGTTGACGAGCAGATTCAGGAAGACCTGTTGCAGCTGTTCGGGCACCGCGCGCAGCGGGGGTAGACCGGCGGGAATTCCCAACACCACTTCGATGTGATGCTTGTCGAGGCGGTACTGGAGGAAGGAGACGACCTGATCGAGAATCTCGCGCAACTGGGTCGGTACCATCTCGGCGGCTTCCGGCCGGGCGAATCTCAGGAGCTGCCAGACGAGGTCCGTGATGCGCTCGGTCTGTTTGCTGATCGTGGCAAGCTCCGTGCGGTGTGGGCTGTCCTCGGGGAGCTCCGAGCGCAGCCAGTCGGCCGTGCCCGAGATGATGTTGAGGGGGGTGCCGATCTCGTGGGCGAGGCCCGAGGCCAACTCGCCGATGAGGACGAACCGGCCCGAGCGGATCAGCTCCTGGGTGCGGCGCTCCACCATCCCCTGCAGGTTGTCGGCGTACTCCTGGAGCGTGCGGTTGGCCGCGTCGAGCTTGCGAGTGTAGAGC
>Ga0210124_1000911_pt1 | contig 13827 bp, 8 predicted proteins | sample Muzzi_PWC_D2_FD_185554 | JGI IMG/M metagenome (GOLD analysis project Ga0210124, IMG submission 185554) | Wetland microbial communities from San Francisco Bay, California, USA, that impact long-term carbon sequestration - Muzzi_PWC_D2 (SPAdes) | ecosystem: Environmental > Aquatic > Marine >... | reverse complement strand
GGTCTTCCCAGAATTTTCTCATTACGGGATTTGTCAGATCATGATTGCCGCCAACATGGAAAACCGGCGCCTGCATGCCGGCTACTTTGGCGTCAAAGCCATCCCATTCGCGGCGCAGCTGCGCGCGGTCCTCGGTTCCGCCATTGATCAGGTCACCCACACTGAGAATGATCTCCGGGCGAAGCAGTTGCAACTGTGCCATGGCGACGGCGAAAACGCCGTCGCGTTCACCGCTGTAGAGATCGGAGAAAACCGCGAACATGAAACGGTCATCCCCGGCATCAAAAGACTCGTGAGTCCAGGGCTTCTTTTCGCTGGCGACTCCGTGTTCGAACGTGGCACTTTCCACCGTTGCGCATCCCTGCAAGAACAGCAGTGCAGAAAGAATCCCGGTTAGCACGGGTCGTGCTTGCATGGCGTGGTACCTCGGTCCTGGCCAGCCCAAAGGATACTATGTTTCCACTATTGCAATGGCCGGTGCAATGTTTACGCTTGACCTACAACAAGAATTTACAGAGGAATTCGCAATGATCCTGAATCGAGGACTTGCTGCCGCCATCGTATTGAGCAGCGTCATGATCACTCCCGCGCCGGCTCAGGATGACGCCGGTGGCCGTTTCATCACGGCCGACGATTTGCTTGCGTTGAAGTCGGTAGGCGGACCCGAGATCAGCCCTGACAGGCAGTGGATCGCCTACACCGTCAACTCTGTTGACGTGGAGGAGGACGACTCGTCAACACAGATCTACATGGTCTCGAGAGATGGCGAGGAACTCGTGCAACTGACGTCGGATGAATATTCTGCAGGGTCGCCGCGATGGAGTCCGGACGACCGCTATCTCGGATTCATTGCTGCCAAAGGGGAGGAAGAGGACGTCAAGTCGCAGGTCTGGTTACTCGATCGTCGCGGTGGCGACGCCCGGCAGTATACGTCCGTCGATCAGGGTGTCGAAGACTTTTCATGGTCACCCGATGGAACGAAGATGCTGCTCATGATCCGCGACAAGTCGGCTGCGGATCTCGCTGCCGAAGCGGCCAAAGAAGCCGGCGAAGAAGCCAAACCCTTGCCATACGTCATCAATCGACTGCAGTTCAAGCGGGACGGCGTGCCTTATCTTGATCGAAGCCGGACCCACATTTACGTCTGGAACGGCGAAGACGATCGGCCACTGCAACTGACTTTCGGCGATTATGACGATGCGGACGCGGTCTGGAGTCCGGACAGCACAGAGATTGCGTTCAGCAGCAATCGCACCGACGAGCCCGATGCGAACGACAATTCCGATATCTGGGTTGTCTCCGCCGAAGGCGATGCACCCATTCGCGAGCCGCGAAAAATCACTTCCAATGAAGGTAGCGACAGTTCGCCGGCATGGAGTCACGATGGCAAGCGTATTGCGTATGTGACGGTAACAGAGCCGGACCTGATCTGGTATGCGACCAATCATCTGGCGATAGCTTCTGCCGCCGGTGGAGACGAGCATGTTCTCACTGCCGCACTTGATCGCAATGTACGGTCACCGGTTTTTGCGCCGGATGACAAGTCGATCCTGTTCAGCCTTGAAGACAGCGCCGAGCAGCACCTGGCACGCTACGAACTCGACACAGGTACCGTGAATCGGCCCATCGAGGGCAACCTGAGTATTGGCAGGTTTACACAACATCCGTCAGGTGACATAGCGCTGCAAATGAGCATGCCGCATCGGCCGACGGAGTTGTTTTACCTGAGTGAAGACAGTCTGGAGCAGATTACGAGAACTAACCAGGCCCTTCTTGACCAGCTGGACTTGGCAGAGGTTCGCAATGTCATGTTCCCGAGCAAGGATGGGACCGAGATCGAGGGCTTCATCTTCACGCCACCGGACTATCGCGAGGGCAGGAGATACCCGACCATTCTCAGGCTCCACGGCGGCCCGGTCTCACAGTTCGACTTCTCGTTCAATGGCGATGCGCAGTTACTGGCCGCAAACGGCTACGTCGTCGTCATCAGCAATCCGCGTGGATCGAGCGGCTATGGACAGGATTTTTGTGCTGCATTATTCGCAAACTGGGGTGTTCCTGACTTCGAAGATGTCATGGCTGCGGTCGACTACGCTATCGCGGAAGGATATTCGGACCCGGACAGGCTGGGAGTTGGCGGCTGGTCGTACGGCGGTATTCTGACCAACTACGTGATTACAAAGACGGATCGGTTTGAAGGCGCGATAACCGGTGCCAGCGAAGTGAACTACATCGCGAACTACGGCCACGATCAGTATCAACGCGTTTGGGAGGGAGAGCTCGGGCTGCCGTGGGAAAACAAGGATGCCTGGGAAAAGATTTCACCGTGGGAAAATGTCGACAAAATAGTGACGCCGACGCTCGTCATGGGCGGCAAAGAGGACTGGAATGTTCCTGTTCAGAATTCCGAGCAGCTCTACCAGGCACTGAAACGTCGTGGCATTGATACGCAACTCGTCGTCTACCCCGGTGAACCACACGGGATTTCGCGGCCGAGCTTCCGCAAAGATCGCTGGGAGCGTTATCTCGACTGGTATGACAGCCACGTTCGCGGTCAGTAGTTATAAGTGCCGACTGGTTCGTTCCTGGCTCCTGTTTGATGCCGGGGTTTTATCTGGCAGGCTCACCCGACGCCCTGAGTCCCTGCATGGCTTGTTCGAGCTTGATCCGGCCTTCCGCGAGATCAGGCTGCAACGCGAGGCATTGCTGCAGGCTCGCTGCTGCCTCGGCGTACCGGCGCAACAGTAGTAACGCGCTGCCAAGATTGAGGTGAACCTCGGCAAGGTCCGGCCGAATCGCCAGAGCCTGTTGGTAGCAGGTTATTGCGTCCTTGATACGATTCTGGCGGATGTAGACAGAGCCGAGATTGTTGTAGACCCTGGGGTTATTCGGGTCCAGCTTCAATGATTCGTGAAACTCCCTTGCGGCGTCCTCGATCCGGTTGAGCGCGTTCAATGCCAGCCCCAGGTTCGCGTGTGCCTGAGCATCGTTGGGCATTACCGACAGCGCTTTCTCGATGTATTGCACGGATTCGTCGAAGCGTTGTGTTTGCAGGCAAAGAAGGCCCATCAGGTTATTGCCCACGACGTGATCATTGTCGAAATGCAATACCTGCCGATACAGGGATTCGGCTTTTGCAGCCTGTCCGGACTGATGCAACTGATAGGCACGTCCTATAATGTTACTGAGCATAGCCGCATCTGCAGCATCACTCTCTGCGCCCTCCAGCTGGTCCGCCGTCAGCACTTCTTCTAGCGGCTTGTCCGCCCGGTTAGGCATCCAGTCGACGATCAGGTGAACACGGTCTTCAGCGCCACGGTTTTCCACGGCGTGAACCGTTCCGTTATTGATCTCCCACAGTTCGCCGATTTTCATATTTTTTTCTTCGCCGCCGACGAAAAATACAACATCTTCATTGGTGGTTATCGGCATATGGATGCGATGGCAATTCAGCAGCGAATACCCGGCATCAGTGTGCTTCGGAATTTTGCCACCGGCGACCAGCTTCGCCAGTATCATTCTCACGACGAAACCGTTGTTCTGATAATACCTGGCGATGTAATCGACCACGGGTGAGAGCACGGTTTCAAACCCGGAGTAGAGTTCGCGGTAATCGGGCACCTTGTATTGATAGTCCTCGAAATGGACCAGCAGCAGCGCCTGCGTATCCCGGTGGACGTCGAAGAGCCTCTCCCGCTCCGATTCCAGCCACGTTTCGGCATTCACTTGCGCGACCCTGTCTCCGATCGCCGCCACATCGAAATTGTCGTTCAGCCGAAGGAAATTGCTCTCCCTGCCGAGCAACTTGCGGAATTCGGGCTCGTTCCCGGCGCGTGAATCGGCGGGATATTCATAAGCGACGCCGGGTGGCTTGATGCTCTCGAATTCATATTCATATTTCCCGATCAGATGACGTTCTTCTTCGGCGACCAGGTCGCGAAGTTCGTCGTCGTAGTAGTGCGAATAGTGGCTGTGGCGCGACACGTTTTTTCGTTCTTGATCGCTGAACGCCTGTTGTAGCGCCTCGATCTCCCTTACAGAGATCTGCTCCATGATCGCAAGAAAATCACCCTTGAGATTCTCGAACCGTCCTATGAAAGTCTGATCGGCAGGTGCCGATCCGAGCATGCGTTCGGAGAGCCAGGAGTAGTAACCGGTGCTGGAGCGGGACAATTCGCCAATACTGGCTTTGGTGAGACCTACGCCGCGGTTGCCTTCCAGTGTTTCCGGCAGAATTCGAATAAGTTCATCGCGGTACGTCACACTTTCCGGGCGGTCCGATCCCAGGCGGATCAGGTTTGAAACTGTGGATTTGAACGACGCGTTGCCGCCATCCGAGAGAATGGTGAACAATGGATTGCGTATGTTGGGCCGTTTATTGAATGCGTACCAGGAGACATACCAGTCCCAGGGATTTCGAATCATGCCAACGACAGGTAGTGCCGCCGCCTCAGGGGGGACATGGCTGCGTGGAAAGTGGTAACCGATAACGCGATGACTCGGTATGGATCGCTTGATTATGTCATTCAGCGACTGTCCGCCGGTCTTGTGCATATGAATGAAAACAAAGCTGTCCGTAATGATCATGGTTTGAACCGGAATCCGATTGTCATGGCATGGACGTCGCTCACCGTCAATACGGGACTTTTCGATTCGACCGGCAAAAACGTTGCGTCAGGCTTCGTACTCATTCGTAACCGAGGACTTCCCGCAATCCTGGCGCCGCATAGTTCACCAGTTCTTTCTGCAGATCCGTCAATTCGTCCGGCACCTCGGCTTTGCCGCCGCCGACGAGATTTTCCCTGGCAGTGCCGCTCTGTTTACGATCCGACCCGATGCGAACGCGTTCTCGCCAATCATCCGGTAATTCATCGATTCCACAATCTTTGAGAAAACGGGAGAAAAACGATTCCGCTTCGTCGGTATCGATATTCCTGACATGATGCAGCAGTTCCTCGAAGCGAAGCAGTACTATTTTCGTACCCAGCCACGAAACGGCGTTGTGAGTGAAAATTTCGTTCAGCGACGGCGCCTTGCCATGAATGCCGAAGATCATCATGTTGATAACCTCGTCAATCGAAACGTTGCCACCTTTCAGGTGTTCCAGGGATCCCTGGAACGTGTCCGACAGGAAAAACCTCGTTCGGGCCAGGACCCAGTCGTATGGATCACGTATCTGTACGACATGATGTACATGACGCAGGACAATAGCCGATTCATCCGAAAATAAAAGGTGTCCCCAGCTCAGGTGTGGCATGGCTTCGGAGAAAGCCACCTGGTTTTGACGCAAGATGGCGTGCTGGATAAATGCCTGGTGATACTGCTGATCGACCGGCACAAACATGCGCATGACATTGCGAACCAGGTGTGTGCCGCACTTGGGAACGCTGTTGAGGAAAACCGGCTCGAGCAGACGTTGCTGCGAAAAATTTGCGTTCAGCTCGTTGAGGTTATCCGCTTTCGCGACGATTCTTGGCATTGACCACGTTCCCTGAATTCCCGTCGACCGACGGTCGCTAGTATAAAACCGATAGGGCGCTTAGTGAGATCTAATTCGGCGCAAGAGTCGCCGGATCCGTCGCCCGGTCCGATGTACCGAAGGAGCAGCTATTGGATTCAACAAATCACGCCGCTCAATTCTGGTGCGCTCGATCCAAAAGATTTATTGTTCTGTCGTTACGAAGCCGGAGACCCGCACTATGGTACTCTGCGACCAGTCTCCAATGACCGCAGTGCACGGCAGATACCAGAACAAGTACGGAACCAGCTGAATGAATCCCCGAAGAATACTGATCGTTGGCGGTGGCTCGTCCGGCTGGATGACGGCTGCTTACCTGGACGCCGTGCTGAATCGAGACGGTCGAAAAATTGCCGAAATCAGCCTGATCGAGTCGCCGGACGTGCCGCGAATCGGCGTTGGTGAAGCGACCATCCCGAGCATCAATCATATACTTTCAGCCATTGGCATCGACGAAATCAAATTCCTGCAGAAAGTCGATGGAACCTACAAGCAGGCGATCAAATACATCAACTGGCTGGATGGTCAGGGTGAGTCCTACTATCACGCGTTCGGCCGTTTTCGGCAAAGTCCGGTCGACACGTCGACCCTGAACTGGCTGACGAGTGATCGATCAATCCCGTTCTCCGAGACGATTTCGGCCCAGCCGGTCATCTGCGAGGCATGCCTTGCACCGCATATGTTCGGCCAGTGGACCCTGGGAACACGTTTGCCGTATGCATTTCATATGAACGCGCTGAAGTTTGCCGACTATCTCTGCGAAATCGCGACGTCGCGCGGTGTGCGGCACCACGTAGATCATGTCGTCGATATAGAAATGGATGCCGGCAATAACATTGCAGCGGTACAGACCAAAGGTGGAGAGCGTATCGAGGCAGACCTGTTCATCGATTGCACCGGGTTTGCCGCTATTCTCATCGAAAAGAAACTGGGCGTGGAATGGGTCGACTGTTCGCAATGGCTGCTTTGCGATCGCGCGATGACCATCCAGGTGCCATACGAGCACAACTATCCTGGCTATGTGCGGCCGAACACACTGGCGACAGCAGTATCCGCCGGCTGGATATGGGAGATTCCGCTGCAAAACCGGCGTGCATGGGGCTACGTGTACGCCAGCAACTTCATCGACGACGAAGATGCGGAGCAGGAGCTGCGCAAATTTGTCGGTCCGATTGGCGAATCTTTCCCAGTACGTACAGTGCCGTTCAAAGTCGGCTACCGTGCGAAATCCTGGGTTCGGAACTGCGTGGCGATCGGACTATCGGCCGGATTCATCGAGCCTCTGGAATCTACCGGTCTTTACCTGAGCGATCTTGCGGCTGTCATGCTGGCCGAGCATTTTCCGCTTGGCAACGACATGGCGGCGCCGGCATTTCGATACAACCGCATTATTGCGAATCGATTCCACGAGATCCTGGATTTCATCAATATGCACTATTGCCTGACTCGCCGAACCGACACTCCGTTCTGGCGGGAGGTGCAGCGGCCCGAACGTATCAACGAGAGACTGAAAGCGAAGCTGGATTTCTGGCGCGTCAAGCCCCCGTCCCCCGCGGATTTCGAGGACCAGTTTTTTCCCGATCAGCCAAACACACCGCTGCCGTCCGGAGGCCTGCCCGGCGATCATAGAACGCCCGTCGATACCTCGGGCGTATTTTCCCTGTCGAGCTACGAAGCCATTCTCTACGGCATGGATTTTCTCAGGATCGAGTGCGACCAGTGGTTCGGAACGAAAAGGCCGGCATCACGCGTGGCGCTTGGCATCCAGGACAAATTGCGCCTCGCACCGCACAAGTTGCCGCCACACGATGAGTGGCTGAAGCGCGTTGTGGGGATGCCCAACTATCCGAAGACCTGATCGCGGCCAGCGACGCGCGTAGCGGAGCAAGCACTCCGGTCACCAGGCCCGACCGCGAATCGTGGGAAAAAATGCAGTGACCGTCAGGTCTCCGGATAGCAGGTACAGGGCACATTCAGGCGGACCGTTTCCATGCACGCCTGCGGACTGCAGCGAGTCTGCGGATGATGTTTGGCACCGCAGCAACATTGTTCGCCGGGTAAGACGAAGTCCAGGATCAGGTGGACACGATCTTCGTCGCCATTGTTGTACACGGAATGCATGCGCCGGTTATTGATCTCGAACACCTGGCCTTCGCGCATATTGATCGTCTCGCTGCCAACGGTGAACAGTACCTGGTCATTGGTAATGATTGGCAGGTGAACGCGGTGCGAGTGGGTTAGCGAAAAATTCTTGTCCTGATGCTCCGCAATGCTGTGTCCGGCCCTGAGACGAACCAGCGTCGCTCGAATGAAATAGCCCTGTCCATTCTCCCTGATCAATCTTTGGGCGGATTCGGTTTCCTCGAAGTGATCGGCAGTCATCCACAGGACAGGGCTTATTGCCTTCTCGAACATCTGCAAAGTGGGCAGTCGCGTCGGGTGGCTGTGGCGAAAATCGGGATCGTAGACCAGGCCGATTGTCTGTGTATGTTGATGAACTTCATAACGTTTCTGGCGGAGAGAGAATCGGTCCCATTGTTCCTCCGTTAAATTCAGGACGAGCTCTTTCAGCTCGGCAATATCGACATCGCCAATATGAAAGAAGTTGCCGGGAAAGTTCATGATATGAAATACAGACCGTATTGCAGCTTAGCCGACATCATATCGGGAGATTGCGGGATCTGCATGGTGTAAGTCAGTGAGCGGCCTGACGCTTCAAACATGCCGTGGATACGTAGAATCCTCAGGTTCCAGCGCAAAGATTACAGTCATCCACAATTGACCGCCTGATGTGGGCGTGGCACCATAAAAGCGAGCGTACTAGTCGCAACATTAGAACAGGCGAATATTAGAAAGGCCGACTGGTAGAGCCGCATCGATTTACAGTCTTTTTTCGGGGGACATCAGAAATGACAAGACGCAAAGCCGCACCATCCGCATCCAGGCCAGGCCAATGGATGCCAGTGATGACTCCGCTAGCCGCGGCAGTAATCACGGCGCTCTACCCGGCCGGACCCGTCCTCGCGCAGACCAGTCAGGCGGCTGCAGACGAACAAGCGGTTGAGGAAATCGTCGTCACCGGCTCGCGCATTCGCAAGACGACCTTTACCAGTGCGGCGCCCATGGATGTGGTTCTGACCGAATCGGCAGGCGCCAGGGGTATCAATGACGTCGCCACGATGCTGCAGACCACAACCGTCGCAGCGGGTTCGCCGCAGGTAACCGCGGCTTCATCCAGTGTGTTTGTCGAGAACGGCGGCCTGGGGACCTCTTCACTTTCGATACGCGGCCTGGGCGCCAACCGAACTCTCGTGCTCCTCAATGGCCGTCGTGCCGGACCCGCAGGCGTACAGGGTTCTGTTTCCTCATTTGATCTGAACGCGATTCCGATGTCGGCGATCGAGCGCATAGAGGTCCTGAAAGATGGCGCGTCATCAATCTACGGATCCGATGCTGTCGCTGGCGTCGTAAATATCATTACGAAGAAGGATGACGGTGCGTCGTTCGAAGCATTCTATTCGGCGCCGGAGCAGTCAGGCGGCGAACAGATGCGCCTCAACGGTTCCTGGGGCAAGAAGTTTGAGCGTGGATATTTTCGCGCAACGGCCGATTACAACAAGATCGAGATAATGCAGCGCCGTGACCGGGATTTCTTTGCGTGTGAGGAGGATTATACTTTCGACCCGACAACCGGTGGTCGCGCCGACCTGATCGATCCGCGTACCGGCTCATATCTCTGCAACGATCTCCCGTGGGGGCATGTCTGGGTCTACGATTATGCGGCGGATGTTGGCGGGGCCGGCGACGGCACAACCAACGTAGGTGCTGCACCTTATCTGTTGCAGTACGATTTTGGTGGTCTGTTGTCGGCGAATGGCCTTCAGCCGCTTGCAGCGCCAACGAACCCGAATCACATGACGACGCCGCCGGGCTGGTACCCGATACGCCAGGGCGACCCGCTGTCGGATTCGTTGTACGATGCCCAGCATCCGTTGCACGGCACGCAGACGCTGGTTCCCGAAAACGAGGCGATGACGCTGTTCCTCGAGGGACAGTATGACCTCAATGACAACGTTAGCGCCTACTCAGAACTTCTGCTAAGCCGGCGCGAGACGGTGGATATCGGTTATCGGCAGATCTGGACCTATATCTACAACTACGATTCAGCGGACCTGGGATTTTCGAGCGACCCTTTCAGCGCCGGCTGGACAGGGGCGCAGTGGCTGAGCCCCCTGTCGATCACCGATCATGCCGATCAGACCGTCACCGTGGATTACATGCGCTTCGTTGCCGGGTTGACCGGCGAGATCGAATCGGGTCTGCCGGGCTGGAACTGGGATCTGTCGTTTCAGTACAGCAAATCCGACGGAGAGTATGTCAATGACCGGGTGCTGACGGATGCCCTGGAGCTGCCGTTCTTCAGAACCGGCTCCTGTGTTGGACAGACCACCCCGATATCCAACCGGCCTTGTGTCGATATTCAGTGGCTCGACCCCGATTTCCTCGCTGGAGACATCCCACAGAGCGTAAAGGACTACCTGTTCGACGTCGAAACTGGCAATACCGAGTACAAGCAGTGGTCGGTGGAAGGGTTCATGACCGGCGATGTGTTTGAAATGCCTGCCGGCACGGCAGCCATGGCAGTCGGCTTCCATTATAAGTACGATGAATTACTCGATACGCCGGGACCAATCGTGTTGGCGGGCAATGCCTGGCAAGATGACGCAGCCGGCATAACGTCAGGTGACGACAAGACGAAAGCAGTTTTTGCCGAGGTCGATCTTCCCCTTCTCGCCGACATACCGGGCGTGGACTTTCTCGATTTCAACGGCTCGGTGCGTTACACGGACGTCGATTCCTACGGGTCCGACACGACCTACAAGGTGGGTCTGAACTGGGGCATCAACGATTCCCTTCGTGCGCGAAGCACGTTCGGTACCTCGTTCCGTACGCCGGCACTGTACGAGCTCTATCTCGCCGATCAGAGCAGCTTCCTGTCGGCGCGAAATGCCGACCCCTGTATCAACTGGGCCAACAACCTGGCCCTGGGAAACATTTCGCAGCGGACCGCGGACAACTGTGCGGCGGACGGAATTCCTCCCGATCATATTGCCACTGTCGGACCGACCGTGCTCACTGGTGGCGGGGCCGGCGTTCTCAAGGCAGAAACATCCGAGGCATTTACGTTTGGCGTCGTCTGGCAGCCGCCGTTTGCCGACCTGAGCATGTCAGTGGACTATTTTGACATCCTGGTCGAGGACGAAGTCGACAAGATTGGCGGCCAGCGAATCGTGGCCGGGTGTTATGAATCACCGTTCTTTCCCAACGAGCCGCTCTGTAACCAGTTTGATCGCAGCGCATCGAATGCGCCATTGCCGAATGCAATCCTGACGATCAGGGACAGCTTCATCAATGTGGCCAAGCAGCAGATTCGCGGCATGGACGTGGCAGCACAGTGGACCACGGATATGCCCGGCAGGTGGGGCACGCTATCCGTGGATACCCAATGGACCTTGAATTTCGAGGACACAAACGCGCTCTTTAACGAAACCGAGGAGGATCTGTCCGGAGAGGCAGGGCATCCTGAAACCGTCGGCAATTTGTATCTCACGCTTGAAAAGGATCAGTGGTCGTTCTTCTATGGCCTGAACTACATTGGCGCGACGAACAATTTTGCGAGTTTTGGCCGCACCACCGTGACAAATGCGGAAGGTGAGCAGGTAAATATCGACCTGGTTGCCGAATCGACCGTCTATCACAGCCTTTCTGCTAGCTATGATTTCGAGAGCGGGATTATCGCAAGATTGGGCGTCGCAAATCTCCTGGATCAGGAACCGCCGAGATTGACTTCACTGGGCACGGGCAACGAAGTGGACGTTCTCGGCGAGGCGGCATTCTATTCCCAGTATGACTGGCTGGGGCGGCGTTTCTTCGTCAACCTGACGATGAACTTCTAGCGCCATTACAGGGCCAGTGTTGCAAAGCACGAAAACGCGTCGGCTTCGGCCGACGCGTTTGTTTCGGCAACCCTGTGTTACGAGTCATCGACCGGCGATAAACAGAATCCGCCGGGCGTCTAACTGCGGGAAAAAAGATTGTGGACGATATAGCCGGCAATTTGCGGGTTTTCGCGCAGTCGTCGGACAGAATAGGCCAGCCAGCGCTCGCCAAACGGGACATAAACCCGGAGTGGATGGCCCTCCGCAACGAGACCTGCGCGCATGGTCTCCGCGACGCCCAGTAACATCTGAAATTCATAGCGCGATTTGTCGATACGGCGACGATCGATCAGCCGTTTTGCGAATGCGACCAGCTCCGGATCATGCGTCGCGATGCCGACTCTGACAGCCCCCCCCTCGAACAGCTGTTCCAGCAGTTCGCAATACGAACGCCGGATTTCGTTCGCATCGACGAAGGCGATATCGGCGGGCTCGACATAGATACCTTTGCAAAGGCGAATGTCGGTCGGGCCGGACCGAAGCAGTTCATCGATATCGGTGGCGCTTCGCCGCATGCAGGATTGAATGACCGTACCAACATTAGCGAATCTTTCACGGAGTCGGCGGTAGAGGTCGAGCGTAATACTGGTTACTGTCGAGTCCTCCATGTCGATCCGGACGAAAGTGTCCCGCTCGCTGGCTGCAGCAATCAACGTCGCCATCGCCTCGAAACAAAGTTGCCGGTCGAAGCGCAGACCCATATCCGAAAGCTTGATGGAAATGTTGCAGTTCAGATTGTTGTCGTCGATGCCGGCGAGCGCGGCGATGTAGAGGTCGCGAGCCTCGTCGACTTCTGCCGTCCCGGTACTGTCTTCGCCAAGGACATCCACAGTTGCCGAGCATCCCTCCGCATTGAGCATTCTGACGGTTTCGTACGCGCTTTCGAGATCCGTACCCGCTATGTACCTTCGCGACAACTGCCAGACGACAGACTTCGGCAGATATGGAATTGGCGCGACCAGCAGGCGGTGGAAAAAATTTACCGACATCGGGAATCCGGGGCAGAAAATAGCAATTGCATATTCTGCATCAAGTACGCTGCACTACGATAGCGGAATACCACCTGCGAACGTCGAGGCCGGGAGGTTCAAAATACCTCGGTATCGATCTCGGCCTGTGTTTTTGGGATGTAGCGATCTCCAGTCACGTTGGCGCGATTGATCAGTTTGTCTGCCGCCCGAACGGCATCGCCGTCGAGGCGAACGTTGATTGCGGCGAAGTTTTCCGCGAGGTGCGCCGGGTCTGTTGTGCCGGGTATCGGCACGATGTTGGCGTCGACATGCAGCAACCAGGCCAGCGCGAGTTGTCCCATAGTGCAACCTTGCTGATTCGTAAGCTGCGCAAAATCGTCGAGGAGCGCCAGGTTTTTTGCATAGTTCTCCGGGAAAAACCTCGGCATCGAGCGGCGGAAGTCTTTATCAGTCAGCCTGGACACATCTCGCAGCTTGCCGGTCAGGAAGCCCCGGGCGAGGGGGCTGAATGCGACGAAGGTCGCACCCGTTTCCCGGCACGCATCGAGGACGGCAATTTCCGGTTCGCGCGTCCAGAGCGAATATTCCGATTGCACGGCACTTATTGGATGCACGGTGTGGGCCTTCCTCAATGTGTCTGCCGACACTTCAGACAAGCCGATCGCGCGCACCTTTCCGTCGCGGACGAGGTCCGCCAGAGCGCCAATGCTTTCTTCAATCGGGCTGACCTTGTCCCATCGATGCAGGTAGAAAATATCGATTACTTCAGTCTGGAGTCGCCGCAGACTGTCTTCGCACGATTGTTTCAGTTGCGCCGGATCATTCGTTAGCACTCGTTTGCCATCGGCACCGTGCAAGCCACATTTGCTAGCAAGAATGTATTCACGGCGACGATGGCCGATTGCGTTACCGATTAACGTTTCGTTTGCACCGAATCCGTAGAGCGCTGCCGTATCGATCGTCGTGTAGCCTGTGTCGAGCGCCTGGTTCAACAGTTTTGCACATTCCGCCGCTGGTGGCGGTTCGCCATAAGCATGTGACAGGCTCATCGCGCCGAAACCGATTGCAGATGTTTCAAACTCGCCGATGTGACGAGTTACGTCATTCGTCATATTGAGACTTCCTTATTCTGTATTGTCGAGGCGTTCGACAATACGGTTCACAGCTATCACTTTGCCATTGTGAATCCGCGGAGCTGATTTGCGGTGAGGCCGATCTCGTTCACTTCTCGATCGAACGGTATTTGCCACCATAAAACAGCAGCGGGTTGCCGTCACTCGAGTGAAATGCCGTGACCTCGCCAATGATGACGTAGTGATCGCCGCAGTCGTGAATCTGG
>Ga0210124_1000906_pt1 | contig 13870 bp, 11 predicted proteins | sample Muzzi_PWC_D2_FD_185554 | JGI IMG/M metagenome (GOLD analysis project Ga0210124, IMG submission 185554) | Wetland microbial communities from San Francisco Bay, California, USA, that impact long-term carbon sequestration - Muzzi_PWC_D2 (SPAdes) | ecosystem: Environmental > Aquatic > Marine >... | reverse complement strand
CGGGATGAAACGGATACGGCCGTCTCTGACCGCCTCGATAGCCGGTTTCGCCAGCGGTTCGGCGCGTACGAACCACTGGTCGGTCAGATAGGGTTCGATGACCACGCCGGAGCGATCTCCGTAGGGGCGCTTGTAGACGTGTTCCTCGATCTTGACCAGCAATCCGGCGACCTTAAGATCCTTGACGATCTGCTCGCGTGCGGCAAATCGATCCATGCCCCGGTAGGCGGGCGGGGCGTTGTCGTTCATCACCGCGTCGATGGTGAACAGGTTGATGACTTCCATTTCGTGGCGCTGGCCGACCTCGTAATCGTTGAAATCGTGCGCCGGCGTGATCTTGACGCAGCCGGTACCGAACTCGGGATCGACGTATTCGTCGGTCAGGATCGGAATGATCCGCGTGGTCATCGGTACCTGCACGCGCTTGCCGACGAAATCACGGTAGCGCTCGTCGCCCGGGGCGACGGCCAGCGCACCGTCGGCGAGAATGGTCTCGGGTCGGGTGGTGGCGATTTCGAGATGGGTTACGCCGTCGACCGGGCCGTCGACCAGGGGATAGCGGACGTGGTAGAGAAAACCCTGTTCTTCCTCGTTGACGACCTCGAGATCGGAAATCGCGGTATGCAATACCGGATCCCAGTTGACCAGCCGTTTGCCGCGGTAAATCAGGTCCTGCTCGTAGAGATCGATAAATACTTTTTGTACCGCCGCCGACAGGCCTTCATCCATCGTGAAGCGCTCGCGCGACCAGTCGGGAGAGGCGCCCATGCGTCGCAGCTGACGCGTGATCGTGCCGCCCGATTCTTCCTTCCATTTCCAGACCCGCTCGGTGAACGCTTCGCGTCCCAGGTCGTGACGGGTCTTGCCCTCCTGGCCGAGCTTGCGCTCGACCACCATCTGGGTCGCGATTCCGGCATGATCGGTGCCCGGCTGCCACAGCGTGTTGTCGCCGTTCATGCGGTGGTAGCGGATCAGCGTGTCCATGATCGTATCCTGGAAGGCGTGCCCCATGTGCAGCCTGCCGGTGACATTGGGCGGCGGGATCACGATGCAATAGGGCTCGCCTTTCCCGCTGGGGGAAAAATAGCCTTTTTCCTCCCAGCGCTGGTACCAGGCCTGTTCAATCGCGTGCGGATCGTAAGTTTTTTCCATGCGGCAGCGGCGTCGATTCAAAGGGCGCGATTATACCTTGCCTTTTCAGCGACAGGAACGTTCTGTTTACTGAATCGGTATTCGGGATTTGGCTATTCGGATATTTGTCGGCTTCGGCAAGCCCGCCAGGACGGGCTTGCATCGGGGCATCGATTCGGTTGACACGGCTATGGAGGGGGCAGAGCAAAACTTCCCGATCGCCGCGATTTTGTCGACTAGCGGAGATGCGAGTCGAAGTGTCCGTGGAGTTTTTGCTCCGATCCCGGCTTTCCAATATTCAGGACTTGTTTAATTCCTGCTGAATTGCGAGTTTTATTTCCTGCCAGGCGAGTTCCATATGTTCGTCGAGAATTCGTCGCACGGTCTGCTCGAGCGCGGGGTTGTCGAGAAAGGGGTCGGCCACGATAAGGTCGGAACTGGAAATTTCGATGTCTTCGTCTTCGAGGCCGAGATCGGAGATCGCGATGTGGTCACTGCCGTCGGCCTCGTCGATCAGGTCGGTCAGAGTCGGGATGTCGGCCTCTTCTTTCACAGGCTGATATGGTTCAGCGGATAGCCGCGTTCCTTGTAAAAACTGTAGTGCTGACGCGCACTCTGTCTGTTTTCCTCGGTTACCAGTTCGATGACGCGTGTGAACTGGGCGAAATAGTCGGGCACCCCGGTCGACAGGTTAATCAGCAATTGCCGTTTGCCGCAGGGCTCGGGGTCGTCGTGGATCAGGATGGGTGTCGGCGGTTGCTCCGATTCCTCGGTATCGTGCGGCAGGAAACTGTCGTCACGGAAGGTCCAGAGCTTCTGGTCGAGATGCCGGCTCTGTTCGGGACCGCTGGTCAGCAGCAGGGTCAGTTGCCGGCTGTCGTAGGCCTTCTGGCACAACTGGCAGACGACCTGGTCGTAATCAAGACGACCGGCTTGCAGCTCGTAAAAATCGACCCGCGTCATCGCTTAACCTGATTCAGAATGTATTGGGTAAGCAGGGGAACCGGGCGGCCGGTCGCGCCTTTCTCGTCGCCCGATTTCCAGGCCGTGCCGGCAATATCGAGGTGCGCCCACCTGTAATCGCCGGTAAAGCGGGAGAGAAAGCAGGCGGCGGTAATGGTACCGGCATCGCGGCCGCCGATATTCGCCATGTCGGCGAAGTTGCTCTTCAATTGTTCCTGGTAGTCGTCCCACAGCGGCAATTCCCAGATCCGGTCGTGAATTTGCTGGCCGCAGCCGACGAGCTCGTCGATCAGGCCGCGGTCGTTACCCATGATTCCCGACGGCACCTTGCCGAGCGCGACGATAACCGCGCCGGTCAGGGTGGCGATATCGATCACGCTGCGCGGCTTGTACTTGCCGGCGTAGGTCAATGCATCGCAGAGTATCAGGCGGCCCTCGGCGTCGGTATTGAGTATCTCGATGGTTTGCCCGGACATGCTGGTGACGATATCGCCCGGCTTGGTGGCGAGCCCGTCGGGCATGTTTTCGGTGGCCGGCATGATGCCGACGACATTGATCGGCAACTGCAGCTGATTGACCGCCTTGATGGTCCCGAATACCGACGCGGCGCCGCACATGTCGAACTTCATTTCGTCCATCGCGGCGCCCGGTTTCAGCGATATGCCGCCGGTATCGAAAGTCACGCCCTTGCCGACCAGCGCGACCGGCGGCTCGCTTACCGGCGCGCCGCGGTACTCGAGCACGATCAGCCTGGCCGGCTGGCGGCTGCCCGCGCTGACCGACAACAGCGAACCCATCTTCAGTTTTTTCATTTCGGCTTCGCCGAGTACCTTGGCGCGCAGGCGTTTTTCGCCCTTCGCGAGCTCCGTCGCCTGTTTGGCGAGGTAGCTCGGCGTGCAGACGTTGGCGGGCAGGTTGCCGAGGTCGCGGGTCAGGCTCATGCCGGCGCTGATCGCGCTCGCTTCTTCGATCGCGACCCTGGCTTTAGCGGCCTGGCCGCGTTCGATATTGAAATTCAATTTGCGCAAGCCCTTGCGCGGTTCCTTTTTCCCGCTCTTGAGCTGCTCGAACCTGTATTCACTGTTGGCGAGCAGCAGCGCGGCCTGCCTGACCTTCCAGGCCAGATCTCGACCCTTGAGCTTGATATCGGCCGGGTAGAATTCGGCGTCACGTGCACCCGATGCGGCAAGCGATGTTGCGATGGCGCCGACGACGCGGCCAAAAGCGCGCTCGTCCATTTCGCTGTCCTTACCGCAGCCGACCAGTAACACGCGCTTCGCGGCAATCCCCGGTACCGCCGGCAGCAGCAGCGTTTGCCCCGCTTTGCCGTCCATATCGCCGCGTTTGAGAACCTCGCGCAAATAGCCCTTGCTGGCCTTGTCAACTCGCTTGCCGCTGGCGGACAGTTTCCTGCCCTCGGTGACGGTGATGATCTGACAGGCGCCGCTGGCTTTTTCCGGAGTGTTGTGTTTGAGGCTGAATTCCATGATTTTCCTGGTGTCGAACGTGAAGATAACGCGATAAGATACGTGAAGCGCCAAAAAAAACCAGTCGTAGCGGGCAAAAATTCAGCCCGACTTAAGCTGGTGGCGACTATCCTGAATTCACGGCCGCGGACGCAAGATTTCCTATGGGCAATATCATCACCGCTTACCTGGCGCGCGAAATTCTGAAATCGAGCGCGGCTACGCTGCTGATCCTCTACGTGATCCTGTTCAGCAACGCCCTCGGACGGATACTGGCCGATATCGCCGACGGCGATATTCCATCACAGGCGCTGTGGCCCGTACTGCTCAGCGATTCGACCTACATTCTGAACCTGCTGCTGCCGGTGGGTGTGTTTCTCGGTATCGTGTTCGCTTTCGGCCGGATGTACAAGGATCACGAAATCGTGGTCATGAATGCCTGCGGTATCGGTTATCGCGATTTCTATAAACCGGTGGCTATGGTATTGCTGCCGATTTTCGCTTTCAGCCTGTATGCCAGCCTGTGGCTGAACCCGCAGGTACAGCGCGAGGCGCAATTGATCGTCGACCGCGAAAAGAATCAGCATGAATTCCAGCAAATCAAGCCGGGCCAGTTCAACCAGAACAAGGACGGCAAGCTGGTGTTTTTCATGGAGTCGATCAGCGCGGACAGGCTCGAGCTTCGGGGCATTATCATCAGCCAGGATACCGGACGTTACCAGGTGCTGGAAACCGCCGACACGGGGCGGCAAAAGATCGAGCAAAGCACCGGCGACCTGTTTCTGGTCGTCGGACCGGGCGAACGCTACGAAGGCGAGCCCGGCGAGCTCAGGCATCGCCTGATCAAATACGATCAGCACGGCATATTGATGGAAAACAAAACCAGGCGCGGCGACACCCGCTTTAAATCCGAGTCATTGACGCCGACCGATTTGTGGAATTCGTCCCAGCTCAAGCACCGGATCGAATTACACTGGCGCATCGCGACGCCGGTAATATTGCTGATGCTGGGGCTGATCGCGGTGCCGCTGGCCTATGTCGCTCCGCGCCAGGGACGTTTTGGAAAAGTCGGCTATGCACTGTTGATCTATATCGCCTATCTCAACCTGATGGGCGTAACCCGTGCGCAAATCGAGGTAGGGACAGTGCCGGTCGAGCTAAATTTCTGGTGGGTGCACGCGGTTTTCCTGGTGCTCGGTTGCGTGCTGCTGTATCGGCGCAACCGCGGTGTTATTTTTACCCGGAAGCGGACGTGATACTCGACCGCTACATTCAGCGCAGCATATATCTGGGGACCCTGGGTGCGTTGCTGTTGCTGGTGAGTCTGGGTCTGTTCCTGGTCTTCATGGGTGAGCTCAGCGACATCGGCAAGGGAGACTACGGCCTCGCCCAGGCGATAGAATTCGCGCTTTACAGCCTGCCGGGAAGAGTCGTCGAATTTTTGCCGCTGGCCGCTTTGCTCGGCAGCATACTGAGCCTCGGCGCGCTTGCCGCCAACAGTGAAATCATTGCCATGCAAGCCTCGGGAATGCAGATCGGCCGCCTGTTGTTCGCGGTTTTTCAGGCTGCCGCGGTACTCGCCGTAATCGGATACCTGCTGGGCGACTGGGTCGTTCCGGACAGCGAGTCCCGCGCGCGCGGAGTACAAAACCTGACCAAGGCGGATAGCAGAGTGCTGCAGTCCGGCGAGGGTCTGTGGATTAAAGACGATTCCAAAGTGGTGCATATCGGCGCCTTGTATCCGGAGGGTCTCGCGCGCAATATCGAGATATTCCAACTCGATCGCAGCGGCAAGATCATCTCCACTCTGCGAGCCGAGCAGGCGGTGCCCGTCGATGGTAAATGGCAGCTTCAACAGGTCAGAAAATCCACCGTCGGTCCATCCGAGCCGAGCACGGAAAACTCCGATTACCGGTTCTACGATGGAAACCTGTCGCTGGATTTGCTGCAAGTGCTGAAGATAAAACCACGCAAGATGTCGACTCTGGATTTATTTGCCTATCTCGATTTTCTGGATAAAAATCGCCTGGATTCCAGGGCCGAGCGCCTGATCCTGTGGAAAAAACTTTCTTCTCCGTTAACCGTTTTCGTTATGTGTTTACTCGCGGTTCCTTTCGTGCTCGGTTCGCAACGCCAGACCGGCAGCGGTCAACGATTGTTGATCGGAATCCTGCTGGGGCTCGCCTTTATCGTCGTCGAACGCCTGTCGACACAGCTGGGCACGAGCCTGGGAATGTCTCCACCTGTGGTCGCGCTATTGCCCAACCTGTTGTTCCTGTTGTTCGCCGGTTACCTGTTGAAGCGCAAGCTGTCAAACAATTCCCGCTCGCGGCACCTGGCGCTACCTTCCTGAAGACAGGTCTACAATGCGGGTCCTGCTTAGCCTGTCGTGCCAGGTGTACGGCTTGAAAATTCGCCATAAATATCCCAGACCGAAGCAGGCAAACGAAAGCAACGCGCAGACGAGGCGCAGGTAGCACACGCCCCAGCCGGGATTGCCACCCGATTCCGAAACGATGCGAATCTTCCACACCCGCATGCCCAGCGTTTGTCCGGATCTGTGCCAGAACCAGGCGTAAAAGCTAAACAGCGTAAACAGCAGGTAAAGGCTGAACACCGGATTCGAATGGATCGCCTCGCCGTGATTAAAAACCACCGCCACCGCGGTCGCGAAAAAAAGCACGGCGAAAATCAGCAGGCTGTCATACAACATCGCCGCCAGTTGTTTGATCAAACTGGCGGCAGGGAATCGACTATCCGGGTACGCAGTCATGCAAATGTATTCAACGAAAACGAATGATTATAAAGACGTGATGCGCAATAATCTAAACGAAAAAAATAATAAATTTTTGATGCAACATTTTTTTGTTCGCGCAACTATAATACAGGCGTGAAAAGTTCCCGGCATTGACAATTAATATCGCGTTTCTGTTGTATTATTGTAAATGCTTTTTATAATGACGTGCGTAAGTAAACGTGAGGAGAGTGGATGATGGCGACAGCGAAGAAGTCAGCAAAGCCGAAATCAAAAGCGAAAGCTAAGAAGCCTGCAGTAAAGAAAAAGACGTCGGCAGCCAGGAAGAAAGCGGCAGGTCCGGCAGTAAAGAGAAAAGCCGCAGCGAAGAAACCCGCGGCCAAGAAAAAGGCGCCGGCAGTAAAGAAAAAGGCGGCGGCAAAGAAAAGACCCGCAGCGAAGAAAAAAGCCGGGCCTTCGGTAAAGGAAAAAGCGCTGGCGAAGAAAGTTTCCGATCTGAGCAAGTTGAACAAGAAACTTTCCGCGGCGGACAAGGCGAAAGACAAGGCCATCAAGAGCCTGAAAGCCCAGCTCGCCGCAGCCGGAAAAGCTGCCGCCGCAGCCGCGCGAGCGACCAAGCCCAAGAAGAAAGCGAAAAAGAAGAAGTAGGATTTGGAAAGGAAACCCTTGAAAAGGCACAGCTTGCTGTGCCTTTTTTATGCATGACCAACAGGGATCCCGGCAGCGAGGCGGGTATCGATCGCTTTATCGATAATCTCTGGGCGCAAAAGGGCCTGGCCGAGCTGACCCTGCGCGCCTACCGCCAGGACCTGAGCCAGTTTTCGCGCTGGCTCGCGTTGCGGGACGAGGAGCTCGCACAGGCGGATCGTTCCAGCATACAGCAATATCTCGCCAGTCGTTTCGATGGCGGTGCGTCGGCGAGTTCCAATGCCCGCCTGTTGTCGACCTTAAAGCAATATTACCGTTACCTGGCGCGCAGCGGCGAACGAAGGGATAACCCGACCACGCTGATCAGCGCGCCCCGGGTAAGGCGTGGCCTGCCGCAATCGCTGACCGAACCGGAAGTCGAAAAACTGCTCGACGCCCCGGATCTCGACAGCCCTTATGGACTGCGCGATCGCTGCATGCTCGAATTGATGTATGGCTCCGGCCTGAGGGTCGGTGAACTGGTCGGTTTGCGGCTCGACCAGGTGAATACCAATATCGGACTGGTTCGCCTGGTCGGCAAGGGCAACAAGGAACGCGTGGTGCCGGTCGGCGAAGAGGCGCTTCACTGGCTCGGTCGGTATTTGAAACAGGCACGCCCCGAGTTGCAAAAGGCCGGCGAATTCGGGGATGCACTTTTTCTCTCTAGCCGCGGTCGCGCGATCACCCGGCAGGCATTTTGGCAGAATATCAAGAAACACTTGCTAACTGCCGGCGTCAAAACCGTTTTCTCACCGCATTCCCTGCGACACGCCTTCGCCACCCACCTGCTCAATCATGGTGCCGATCTGCGCAGCGTGCAGATGTTACTGGGCCACAGCAGCCTGTCGACGACGCAGATTTACACCCATGTCGCGCAGGCCCGGCTGGCCTCGCTACATGCCGAGCACCATCCCCGCGGTTGACCTGGCGGGATATCGGACAGGGTTTGGCCTGATTTTCGATTAATGTAACAAGGTGAACAGCTTGCGGCGGTATTTTTGCACGCTCGGATGTTCGCCGCCGAGCATGTCGAACAGTTCGAGTAAACCCTTGCGACCGGCATCGTCCTCAAAATCGCGATCGCGGCGCATGACGTCGAGCAGGCACTCCATCGCGTTTTCGTAGTCTTCCTGCGCCGTCAGGTGGCGGCTCTTGAACAGCAGGGCCTCGAGATCGGCCGGATTCTTGTCTAGTCGCGCGGTGATCTCGGCCATCGACGGCAGCTCGGCGAGCTGCTCGGCGAGTTTGATCTGCGCGCGCAGGCTGATCGCCGCGTCCAGCTTCGCGCCTTCCTCGTCGAGACTGTCGAGCAATTTGACCGTGCTTTCGGTATCGCCCTGGGCGTAGAGGATTTGCGCGATCGTGACCTTCAGCTCGGCATTGTCGGGGTCGTTGGCGAGCGCGTGATTCAGCAACTCCAGCGCCTGTTCCGCGTGCCCCTGCTGGTAGGCATCGATCGCCGCCTGCATGAATTTGTCGGAATCCGACTGGATATGTTTGTCGAGCATCGCGCGGACCTCGGATTCGGGCACCGCGCCGAGGCGTTCGTCGACCAGCTGCCCCTGGTAAAACAGCTTCATCGTCGGCAGGCTCTTGATGCCGAAATGGGCGGCCAGTTCGCGTTCTTCGTCGGCGTTTACCTTGGCCAGCTCGAACTTGCCGCCATACTCGTCGGCGAGCTTCGCCAGCATCGGCATGATGGTCTGGCAGGGCTGACACCAGTCGGCCCAGAAGTCCACCAGTACCGGTTTTTCAATCGATTTCTCGAGCACCAGCTGCTGGAAATTCTGCATGCCGACATTGTGAATATAAGGTGACTCGCTCATAATAGGGAACCCGCAAAATGATGCGCATTATATCAGGCAGAAAGCCGTGTATTACAAGTGCTGAAGCCGCTCGATGGTTTGACATTCAGGAACCGCCACATTTGAAGAATCAGTACGACGCCGCCTCGATCGAAGTCCTGACGGGGCTCGAACCGGTCAGGAAACGACCGGGAATGTATACCGACACCAGCCGACCCAATCACCTCGCCCAGGAGGTGATCGATAATAGTGTCGACGAGGCGATTGCCGGTCATGCGACGCAGATCGGCGTGATTCTGCACGCCGACCAGTCGCTCAGCGTGATCGACGACGGCCGCGGCATGCCCGTGGATATGCATCCGCAGCAAAAAATGCCGGGGGTCGAGGTCATCCTCACCAAGCTGCATGCCGGCGGCAAGTTTTCCAACAAGAATTACCAGTTCTCGGGCGGCTTGCACGGCGTCGGGGTTTCGGTGGTCAACGCGCTGTCGAAACGCCTCGACGTGCGCGTCCGGCGCGACGGCAAGGAATACACGATCGGCTTCGCGGGCGGCGAGAAAAAGAAAAAACTCGAGCAGACCGGCACCGTCGGCAAGAAAAATTCGGGTACCAGCCTGCGTTTCTGGCCCGACCCGAAGTATTTCGACAGCCCGACGTTTTCGGTCTCGCGCTTAAAGCACGTGCTGCGCGCCAAGGCGGTCCTGTGCCCGGGCCTCAAGGTCAAATTCTATGTCGAGAAAACCAAGGAGTCGGTGGAATGGTTTTACCAGGAGGGGCTGTCCGATTATCTGCGGGAAGCACTCGAGGGCTTCGAACTGATGCCGCCCGAACCGTTCTGCAATTCGCTCACCGGCGAACACGAGGCGGTCGACTGGGCCGTCGTCTGGCTGCCGCAGGGTGGCGATGTGGTCACCGAAAGTTACGTCAACCTGATTCCGACCTCGCAGGGCGGCACTCACGTCAACGGCCTGCGCACCGGGATAACCGACGCGATCCGCGAGTTTTGCGAGTTTCGCAACCTGTTGCCGCGCGGCGTCAAGATCGCGCCGGACGACGTCTGGGACAAGGTCGGCTACGTCCTCTCGGTGAAGATGGAAGAACCGCAGTTTTCCGGGCAGACCAAGGAGCGGCTGTCGTCGCGCGAAACCGCCGCCTTCGTCTCCGGGGTCGCCAAGGACTCGTTCAGCCTGTGGCTGAACCAGCATGCCGATATCGGTGACCAGCTTGCACAGCTGGCGATCTCGAGCGCCCAAAGCCGCTTGAAAAGCGCCAGGAAAGTCGTGCGCAAGAAAGTCACCTCGGGTCCGGCGCTGCCGGGCAAGCTGGCCGATTGCAGCAGCCAGGATGCCGCGCGCAGCGAGTTGTTCCTGGTCGAGGGTGATTCGGCGGGGGGCTCGGCCAAGCAGGCACGCGACCGCGCATTCCAGGCGATCATGCCGCTGCGCGGCAAGATACTGAACACCTGGGAAGTTCCTTCCGAGGAAGTGCTCGCTTCACAGGAAGTTCACGATATCTCGGTGGCCATCGGCGTCGAGCCCGGTTCGGACGACCTCGCCAACCTGCGATACGGCAAGATTTGCATCCTCGCCGATGCCGATTCCGACGGCGCGCACATCGCCACCTTGCTGTGCGCGCTGTTTCTGCGCCATTTCCGGCCCCTGGTGGAGAAGGGCCACGTTTACGTCGCCAAGCCGCCGCTGTACCGCATCGATATCGCCAGGGACAAGTATTACGCGCTCGACGAAGCCGAGCGAGACGGCATTCTCGACCGCATCGCCGCGGAGAAACGCAAGGGCAAGATCAGCGTCACGCGCTTCAAGGGCCTCGGCGAAATGAACCCGCTGCAATTGCGCGAGAGCGCTATCGCGCCCGATACCCGGCGCCTGGCGCAAATGACCATCGCACCGGGGGACAAGACTTTCAAGATCATGGATATGATGCTGGCGAAAAAGCGCGCCGCCGACCGAAAAGACTGGCTGCAGACCAAGGGAGATCTCGCCGAGGTATGAGCGACAACCTGGAATTCAATTACGAAGGCGTCGAACAGCAGCCCCTGCACCAGTTCACCGAGAAAGCCTACCTCGATTACTCGATGTACGTAATTCTCGACCGTGCGCTGCCGCATATCGGCGACGGCCTCAAGCCGGTGCAAAGGCGCATTATCTATGCGATGTCCGAACTCGGCCTGTCGGCGAGTTCCAAGCACAAGAAATCGGCGCGCACGGTCGGCGACGTGCTCGGTAAATATCATCCGCACGGCGACAGCGCCTGCTATGAGGCCATGGTGCTGATGGCGCAGCCGTTTTCCTACCGATATCCGCTGATCGACGGGCAGGGAAACTTCGGCTCTCCCGACGACCCCAGGTCGTTCGCGGCGATGCGTTACACCGAGTCGCGGCTATCCGAATTCGCCAGGATCCTGTTACAGGAACTGGGGCAGGGCACGGTCGACTGGGTCGCCAATTTCGACGGCACCATGGACGAACCCTCGCTGCTGCCCGCGCGCCTGCCGCATATCCTGCTGAACGGCACCACCGGGATCGCGGTCGGCATGGCAACCGACATGCCGCCTCACAACCTGCGTGAAATCGCCGCCGCCTGCGTGTTACTGCTCGACAAGCCGAAAACCCCGCTGAAGGATTTGCGCAAACAGGTGCCGGGGCCCGATTATCCGACCGAGGCGGAAATCATCACCCCGCCCGAGGAGCTCGATGGCCTTTACGAAAGCGGACACGGCTCGATTCGCATGCGCGCCGTCTACGAGCGCGAGGACGGGGATATCATCGTCACCGCGCTGCCCCACCAGGTATCCGGGGCGCGTATCATGGAGCAGATCGCCAGCCAGATGCTGGCCAAGAAACTGCCGATGGTCGACGACCTGCGCGACGAGTCGGACCACGAAAACCCGACCCGACTGGTGATCGTGCCGCGCTCCAACCGCGTGGACATCGATGCGTTGATGGGGCACCTGTTCGCGACCACCGATCTCGAACGCACCTATCGCGTCAACATGAACATGATCGGCACCAACGGCCGTCCGCAGGTCAAGAACCTGAAACAAATATTGCAGGAATGGATCGCCTTCCGGGTCGGTACCGTGCGTCGGCGGTTGCAATGGCGGCTGGACAAGGTCGACGCGCGCCTGCACCTGCTCGAGGGTTTGTTGATCGCCTTTTTGAACCTCGACGAGGTGATCCGTATCGTGCGCGAGGAAGACGATCCGAAGGCGGAGCTGATCAAGACCTTCAAGCTTAGCGAGCTGCAGGCCGAGGAGATTCTCAATACGCGCCTGCGCAATCTCGCCAAACTGGAAGAAATGAAGCTGCAGGCGGAGCAGGAAGAACTCACCGAGGAGAAGAAGGGAATCGAAAAACTGCTCGGCTCCGACAGTCGTATCAAGACGTTGATCAAAAAGGAAATCCAGCAGGATGCCGAGACCTACGGCGACGACCGGCGCTCGCCGATCGTCAGCCGCGATGCCGCGCGCGCGCTCGACGAGACCGACCTGGTGCCCTCCGAAGCGCTGACCGTGGTGCTGTCGAGCAAGGGCTGGGTGCGTGCCGCCAAGGGCTACGACGTCGATGTGCGCGGTCTCTCCTACAAGTCGGGCGACGGCTTCCGGGATATGGCGCAGGGCAAGAGCAACCAAAGCGTGGTATTCGTCGACTCCAACGGCCGTGCCTATTCGCTGGCCGCGCACAGCCTGCCGTCGGCGCGCGGTCAGGGCGAACCGCTGACCGGGCGCTTCAAACCGGCCGGCGGCGCCGAGTTCAAAAGCTGTTTGATGGGACGCGACGACGACCCCTTCCTGATGTCGTCGTCCCACGGCTACGGTTACGTCTGCCGCTTTGCCGACCTGGTCACGCGCAACAAAAACGGCAAGGCTCAGATCAGCCTGCCGAAAGGCGCGCAACTGATGCCGGTAGTCGCGGTTAGGGATTACGACAGCGACTGGCTGGTTTCGATCAGCAGCGAGGGATATATCGCGGTCATCGATGTGGCGCAGGTACCGCGCCTGGCCAAGGGCAAGGGCAACAAGATTCACGGTATACCACCGAAGCGGTTAAAGGCCGGCGAAGAAGAAATCGCTTTCATCGCCTGCCTGACGGGCAAGCAAAAACTCGTCGTTCACTGCGGCAAAAAGTACAAGACCATGAACCGCAACGAACTCGAGGACTACCGCATCGAGCGAGGCAAGCGCGGCCGCAAGCTGCCGCGCGGCTATCAGAACGTCAGCGCTATCGAGGTCGTCGACTAGTCCGCCTTGTTCCGGCGGCGCGGCAACCGATCGCCGCAGTCCCGGGTACTTGATATTTCCGCGAACAGCCCTACCTTGAGCCATACCTCAACTGTTGCGGGTCCGCTGATGTTTACTCGTATCGTGCTTTTCCTGCTGGCCAACTTCGGCGTTCTCGCCGTACTCAGCGCTTCCATGCGCCTGCTCGGCGTCGATGCCTGGCTCGCCAGCCAGGGCGGGGTCTTCCAGCTCAACGGCTTGCTGATCATGGCCGCGATAATGGGTTTTGCGGGCTCCTTCATTTCCCTGGCGATGTCCAAGGTCATCGCGAAGCGCTCGATGCGCGTGCAAATCATTGATCAACCCAAATCTGAAGCCGAGCAATGGCTGCTTGCCGTAGTGCGCCGCCAGGCGAGCGCAGCCGGTATCGGCATGCCCGAGGTCGGCGTATTCGAATCACCGACCATGAACGCTTTCGCCACCGGCATGAACCGCGACGACGCACTGGTCGCGGTCAGCACCGGCCTGCTCGGCAGAATGTCGCGCGACGAGGTCGAGGCCGTGCTCGGCCACGAGGTGTCGCACGTGGCCAACGGGGATATGGTGACCATGGGATTGCTGCAGGGCGTGCTCAACACTTTCGTGATCTTTTTCTCCCGAGTTATCGGGATACTCGTCGATCGCGTGGTGTTCCGCATCGAGCGCGGTATCGGGCCCGGGTTCTGGATCGGCTCGATCGTCGCAGAGATCCTGCTCGGCATTATCGCGGCGATAATCGCGGCCTGGTTCTCGCGGCGGCGGGAGTATCGCGCCGACGCCGGCGGGG
>Ga0210124_1000904_pt1 | contig 13878 bp, 10 predicted proteins | sample Muzzi_PWC_D2_FD_185554 | JGI IMG/M metagenome (GOLD analysis project Ga0210124, IMG submission 185554) | Wetland microbial communities from San Francisco Bay, California, USA, that impact long-term carbon sequestration - Muzzi_PWC_D2 (SPAdes) | ecosystem: Environmental > Aquatic > Marine >... | reverse complement strand
CTCGGTGATTCCGGGGGAGCAGTACAAGCTGACCATCAAGGGTCTCATTCGTTCCTCAGAAGGCGACATATCCATCTCTGATTATGGCTACCGGCTCCAATATGCCGTCGATTACAAAGGTGGGGTAGCCTGGGAACTGGTCGATGGGGCGGAATGGAAAGAACTCCCCTGGGATGAGCAGCCCATGTCCGAGCCTACCAATGGAGCCTATCGGCAAGATAGTTTTGAAACCACCATTACCGCCAGCAGCGACAGGCTCACGATATTCATTCGTGGCTGGAAAAAGTGGCTTAACAAGGGCAGCGGTATCTTCGATCTTGATGAAATTAGCTTTGTTGGCCCAGCCCCCGCCGGGTTTCAAGCGCCGGTAGCCCAGGAAATTTCCGTCGGCAATACCGAACCGGAGGTGCAAGCGGACCAATTTGCGGTCTCTGCACCCGATGCCCCACAAGCGGAGCCTGAGGCCGAGGCAGTCGTTGAAGAAAGTCCGCAAATGGAAGATACATCCGTAAGCGAAGCGCCTGCCGAGTCAAGTGAGTCAACCCGAATCGAAGTTGCCCCACGGGCGGAAACACGTTTTGGCTCAGACTCTTCGACCGCACCATCTCCCGAAACCGCACCCTTACCCGTTTCGGGACGGGGCGACGATGACTCTATAAATTACGTGGCGATAGTCGGGGGCGCGCTACTATTGATTCTATTTATTGCCGCTACACTGGCCGCAACCCGACGACGAAGTTTTGTCGATTAACCATCCATCTCCATAAAGATGATGAGGAGATACATTATGCGCAAATCCATCAGGATCACTGTTTTTCTTCTGTTAATTTTAGCGGTATTCCCTCTGGCTTCTTATGCCGCGCCATCGAGCCAACAGATGGCGTATTGGCGGGCTGAATATTATTCTAACCCCAGTTTATCTGGTCAGCCCACCGTTAGCCGGACTGATGCCAAAATCGACTACGCATGGGGTGCCAACTCCCCGTCTTTCGATATTCCTAATGACCGTTTCTCGGCTCGCTGGACGGCCACGCAACACATGGAAAAGGGAAGTTACCTGTTCTTTCTCACGGTTGATGATGGAGCCAGAGTCTGGGTCGATGGACAACTCGTTCTTGATGCCTGGAGCCTTGGCCGCAAAGAGAGTCGTCAGGCCAAATTGCGAATCAATCAAACCGGCGATCATGTGATTCAGATTGCCTATTTTGAGGATACAGGGAATGCCAGCATTCACTTTGAGTATATTCAATTGGGCGGCGAAGATGATATCGTCGGGGCTTGGCATGGCGAGTATTTTAACAACCGAAATTTAGAGGGTGAACCGGTTTTGAGACGACAGGATGGCGGTATAAGCTTTAACTGGGGTTTTAACGCGCCATCTGCCAAAGTAACCCGGGATAATTTCTCAGTGCGCTGGACTCGGTCCATTTATATGGCAGAGGGGATCTACCACTTCAGAATCCAACACGATGATGGGATGCGTATTTACATCGATGGCAGGGTCATCTACAGTTCCTGGAATGATCAGGCAGTATCCTATCAAGTCGCCATTGTTCCTATCAATGAGGGGTATCGAACCTTTGTCGTTGAGTATTATGACCATGTGGGTAATGCCGTGGCCCAGGTGCAGTTTGATGAGGACCCAGGAAGGTATAGCGACGACGAACCCGGAATCCTTATTGACAACGGTAATGGCAGCTTCCACTGGAATGGGCCTAATCAGTTCACCAGCAGTGGTGGGATTTTGGGTGGCTTTTTCTATACCAATAACACCAATGCCCAGGCCACCGATACGGGCCGATGGGATGTTTCAGTAGGGGCAGGCAATTATGAGGTCTTTGCCTTTGTTCCTGGAAGCCACGCCACAACAACAAATGCTCGCTATCGCATCTATCACTTCGGTCGCTTTATTACCGTCATGCTCAATCAGAGTCAGTTTAATAATGAGTATGTCAGCCTGGGAACGTACTATTTTAGTGGCAAGGATGAGGAATTCATAACCCTTATCAATGCCACCGGCGAAGGCTCCGGCACCACCCAAATTGCCTTTGATGCATTGAAGTTGGTCAGGCGTTAGCACAAAAACATTGTTACTTGAACAATAAAAGCCTCTATAGCCGAGATAGCTATAGAGGCTTTATTATTTATCCTGTAATCCTTATATCAAGGCCGCAACAAAATCTCCGGCGGTGTCATATCGCTCTGTTGGGTTTTTAGCTAAGGCACGTCGCAGCGCATGCACTACCTCTCGTGGTAAATCTGGCACTACCTCACGTGGGTCGGGCGCCGGTCGGGTCATATGAGCTATCAGTAGCGCACCCGGATTGTGGTACTTAAATGGCAACTCACCCGTCAGCATCTGATATACCATTATCCCCAAGGCATAGATGTCCGCTCGACCATCTATCTCCCCACTGGCCTCTATTTGCTCTGGAGCAATGTAGTCAAAAGTACCCAACACTCCACCCGTCTGGGTAAAGCGCGTTCCCCCTCCCACAATTTTGGCAATGCCAAAGTCCATTAACACCGCTCGTTGTGGATGCTGCTGTCCATCCATCCCTGGGTTCGTAATCGGTTCGAGCATCACGTTGGATGGTTTAATATCACGGTGAACGAGACTCTCAGTGTGGGCATAGTCAAGAGCACTGGCGATATCCTCAATGATAGGTTTGGCTTGTTCCAGCGAAAGTGGCCCATTACCCTTTAGATAGTCACCAAGGTCTGGTCCAGCAATGTGCTCCATCACCATGTAATAGGTGTTTTCCGCTTCCCCAAAATCGAAGACTTGAACAATGTTGGGGTGTTTGAGGGCCGCAATCGTCTGGGCTTCACGGATGAAACGCTTGCGAAAGTCGGTCTCGGATGCAAATTGGGCAGGCAGAATTTTAATCGCGACCGGCCGGTTGAGGGTGGGATGATGGGCCCTATAAACCTCGGCCATCCCCCCTCGTCCAATAAGTTCAAGGTTTTCATAAGTACCAAAGTGATGATGAGTGACTGGTCTGGCGATAGTAAATGGAGATTTTGGAGACTGAACGGGTTGATAGTCAATCTGGATGCCATAGAAACGCCGGTCTACGAAGCGTTGCAGGCGTAGGCGCGTAGGCTGAAACAAGATTCCAAAAAACAACGCTGAGACAACGAGAGCAACAACGGATTGTTGCCCACTTGTGAAGGCCTGAAACACCCCTGAAATGACAAATAGGCTGCTACCGAAGAGCACAATCAATAACCCTGTCAGTGTGCCGTAAACCAAGGTACGGTTAATAATAATGTCTATATCCCACAGCCGGTAACGCAGGATGGCGACCGCCAATGAGAGTGGAAAGGCCAGACCAAAGAGGCCCGCGAGTACGACCGTCAAGAAACCCGCTTCAAGTAACCCCAGTTCTGGCAGAAAAAATAGCGCCCCCTGACCAATACCAATACCCACAAGAACACCCGCAGTCAACCAACGAGCTTGAGCGCGCCCAACTGGTTCGCCTATCGTAACCAAGGTATGGATTAAGCTGATTACTATGGTTAGCACCGATAGCGGAAATATTATACTTCCCCCTAACTCTAATGTGCTTCTCCAGACGGTAAGGGGTTGGTCAAATCTCCGTAGAAATCCGATGAGGAGCAACGTTGGTGGCAGGCCATATATCACGGCCAGGATCAAATGGGGGCAGCATCTCATGGGTTTCTTTTTAACTGGAAAGATGAGGAATAGATGAGGCAGGCTTGGAACAATGAACAGAGGGAAGATAAGAAGACTAAAGAATATTGCCGGCCAGTACGCCCCACGATAAAACAATTCTGTGGTGCCCCCAAGTTCACCACTCAGGGGTTGGTTAACACCTGCGATAAAAAAACCAATGCTGTACAGAAGCAGCAGACGCGCTGCATCACTCCGCGGTCGCCAGTAGAAAATAAAAAATGCGATGAGTAGTTGAGGCAATGTGCTAGGGAATCCAACAAAAATTACCCCAAGGATGTGCTGTATAGTTGGCCAAATAGGCCGATGAATGATAGGTATATCAAGGGTAAGTTCTTGTCCCTCGCGGAGGATGGTATACTGTACCGTCTGACCAATGGCCCAGTTTAGGGGACGTTCTGGATTCAGTGAGATAGCACGCCCCAAGGATTCTTCAATTGACTGACCTTCGATAGCTATTAGCACGTCACCAGTCTTGAGGGACGAAGGGGCGCTCGTGAGATTCTGCCCAAATATATATTGCTGTACGCCCTCACCAAGTTCAAGAGGAAATGTCCAACCATCCGAGGGTAGCGAGAAACGATAGAGAACTTGAGCAAAGTTGAGAACTAGAATTAGCACAACTAGGCCCAATACAGCCCAGCTCGTCTTGTTAAAGTTACTCCTATCTTGCGATGGAATAGCCCTACTATTTGGCTGTGTCATTTTTTCTTATGATGCCCCATCATATTTGGCAATAAACTCTTCTGCCTTTTCTACAAGCTCTCTGTTGCCGACAAACAATGGGGTGCGCTGGTGGAGCTTCGTCGGTTGGATGTCTCTGATAGGTCCCTGGCCCGTCGAAGCGTACCCACCGGCCTGTTCGATGAGAAAGCTCATCGGGATGGCTTCGTACAGCAACCGTAACTTGCCCTTGGGTACTTTTGAGTCTGTCGGGTAGTAAAAGACCCCACCACCCAACAAGTTCCGGTGAATATCAGCAATCATCGAGCCGATATAGCGTAACGATAGAGAACGGGTAGCGCCTTCTTCGCCACGCAGCCAGCGGGTATAACGTTGGATGCCCTCGCTCCAGCGGCTCTGGTAGCCTTGATTGGCGCTGTAATATTTAGGCGGGTCGGGAAGCCTGATATCGGGGTGCGACAGCAAAAATTCTCCGATAGTAGGGTCAAGGGTGAAACCATGGACCCCATCGCCGGTGCTATAAACAAACATGGTACTTGACCCATAAACAATATAGCCCGCAGCGACTACCTCCGTCCCCTTTTGCAAAACATCCTCTAACGTACCCCGCCCTGACTCTGTTTTGCGCTTGAAAATAGCAAAGATCGTCCCCACACTCACATTGAAATCTATATTTGAAGAGCCATCCAGCGGATCAAATAATAGTACATATTTGCCTGTGGGGTACTTATCAGGGATAGGGATAATATTCTCTTCTTCCTCGGACCCCATCACCGCCAGCCGCCCAGTATGGTCGTTGAGTTGATATATTGTCTGCTGGGCATAGACATCAAGCTTTTGCACTTCTTCACCCTGCACATTTTCCTGGCCGGTGCTACCCAAAATATCAGCCAGACCGGCCCTGGTAGTATGGCTGGAGATGAGCTTACCTGCTACTGCGATATCATATAATAGATTGGTGAGCGATCCAGTAGCATCAGGAAAATCGGTCTGCTTATCCATAATGTGACGCTCAATTGTAGTAATTCTGGAGCCGGGTCTTATTCTAGTAGCCATCGTCTCCCTCCTCATGAATTTTTTGCTGGGTTCATCAATTATATCCTGTCTGAGGTCTTAAACAAAATAAGCAGCTTGTTATAGACAAGACTGTTCTATTTTGGCTCCTAAATATTCTTGGCCAGATTAACTTCTAAAAGTTAGAGATGGAGCTACAGGGGGATGGCTACCACACTAAAAATACGATATCCACTCACGCCAACATCATCATGGATGTGGACATAACACAGACCGAATCTTTTCTTGCCAGGTAAAAGCAGAGAACCGGTTAAGAGAAAAATAAAAGACCGGTTCCAGCAAAACGAACCGACTTTCAGACTTTTTCTCTATTCTATTATCCATTTTTTCGAGGTAAATTCAGGAGCAAGGTAACCCGGAACTCAGTTTGTCTGTTCTGAGACTTTCAGTCCGAGTTACCTCGTCCCTATGCCACTATTATAGGCCGTGTGCTACCAGGAACCCGGCCCAAATACTTGGCCCGGCCACAACTGCAACCAGCAAAATGACTATAATTGTAACAAGAATGATAGTAAGCCCTTTGTTATTGGCAAGCCAGTCTTTCATCAGATATATCTCCTTTCTGAAAGATTTGTTTTAAATGACATTATTCATACGCCAGTAGTTCACTGACTCTAATTTGTGAGGCGCTCTCGGCCGGTATGAAAGTCGATAAGGCCGACACGGCAACCACAACTGCCAACCAAACCAACATGCCACTGGCGGAAAATGTGTAATCCAGCGGCGTCTCCATAAACGCAATGCCAACCGCATCACCCAACAATTTGGTGGGGACTAAGCTAACCATTAAACTCAAGACCCAACTAATAAGCCCAATAACCACCCCTTCGATTACAAAAATCTGTTGAATGGCACTGTTAGAAGCCCCAATCGAGCGCATGATACCTATCTCACGTACCCGCTCGATCACGTTTATGCTCATGGTGCCCATTAGCCCCAACCCGCCAACCACAGCCAGTAGAATCGCAGCAATGGTCATGAAGCCGGTAATCAGGCTAAAGTGTTCTTCAAAGAAGTGTTTTTCATCGGCAGCGGAGATAATTCTGGTAACACGCAGATCGTTGTGCTCAAATTGTGCTTCTATGGCTTTGATGATTTTCGCAGATTGGTCAGGCTTGGCCACTTCAACCCAAGCGGCGTTGGCCCGCCCAACCTCGCCCATCGTGCGGGCAAAATAAGGATAATTCATGTAGAGGGTCGGCTGGGCTCTGGCCTCCTCAACCACGCCCACCACTTGCAAGGGCACTTCCTTGTTCTCAATTTCAAACAATACAGTGTCCCCCAGCTTGATGTCCGGCTCGTCTCGGAGAAGGGCGTCGTTGACCACCATCACAGCCCGGTCTTCCGGCTGTAACCAGCGGCCTTCGATAAGCGGCGGGCGAAACGCCGTGTTCTCAGGGCGTAACGCCTTTACATTGTAATTGTTGCTCTTTTGCCCCCCGGCTTTTACCCGATATCCATCTCTGCTAAAGTAAAAACTTTCGATGCGGGTGACATCTGGCACATTTGATAGGTTACGCTCGGTTTTGGCAATGCGGTAGGGCTGCTTAAAGAAGAAGATGACATCGTAATTTCGATAGGCAAAGATACCTTCCAGCGTCAGGTTCAGCGAGGCCCGGATATTGTAGGCCGAAATAAAAATGGCCCCGCTCAAAGTCAGAGCAATCAAAGTCAAGGCCATCCGGCTCTTACGCCGAAACGTATTGCGTATGGAGATTATTACCGGGCGCGGCAACCCGCGGACTTGCTCCATCAAGCGGTCAATAAACCCTATTTTTGAGTTTCCAGCCGTGCCATAGTCGTTGATGGCTTCTCTGACCGTCACCCGCACCCCCGACATAATTGGGTAGATCGCTGCCAGAAACGGCACTACAAAACCAATCGCCGCTTCAACCAGCAGCATCTCAACCGGCACTGTGGACCCTATCAAGTCTACATTAAAGGCATATGCCAGCAACCGGGAAAGTTGGCTACCACCCCACGCTGCCAGAGGCAGGCCCACCAGCAGCGACAGCAGGCTCAAGATGAAGATCAGATTAAGATATATTCCGGTAATTTGACCGGTTTGAGCGCCAATGGCCTTCATCACCCCAAGCTGGCGTTTTTGTTGGGTCAGTAAGCCATTGATGATATTGATAGTTAAAAACCCACCCCCCAGCAACGAGAGGGAGCCGAGCGTCCCCAGCATGATGACCAGAGCTATAAAAGCATCCAGAACCGGGTATTCGCCCGGGTCCGGCACCACCGGCGGCTCGGTAGATCGCCCACTTTTTTCTATCTTATCTTCAACCTGGGTAGCTACATCCCAAATGTGCCCTTTATCAAATTTATCTCCGGCTACAACAAAGCTCAACTGGTTAAGGCTCCGAGGTTCATCCAGCCACTCCAGGGTATCGAGCGTAATATATCCGTAAGCCCGACCCTCAGCCCGGGCCGGCATCTGGGTGAAGTCTTGCACCAGACCAGCCACTTTTACCTCGCGCCGCTTGTCACTGGCGGTTTTGATGATTAGGGTATCACCAATCTCACCGCCCTCAATGAGGGTCAGGGTTGTCCGTTCAAGTAGGATTTCATGGTCGGGTGGCGGCCATTGACCACTATCAAGCTCAAGTTTGTTGAGGCGAATATCATCGAAATCGGAGATGGCATACAAATCAATGTTGGTATACTCATTTGGTCCGGTCTCGATCCGCAGGGTGATCCGACCTATACCATCCGCCTCTGCCACTACGGGCATACGGCGAATGGTATCTACCAGTTCATTGTCAAAGCCTTCGGGAACAATGATACTGGCACTGGCCACGTTACTAAAAGCATATTCGCGGTCCATATTGGTCAACAGAACGGATCGGGTATTGATAATCATCCCCAAGGTCGCTGTTCCAAGGGCCAAGGTCAGTACCACTAATAGCGTGCGGGCTTTATTTTCCCATAAATCGCGCAAAGCTTTGCGCCAACGTAATTGACTAAACATCTCGGCTTGTTGTCTTCCTCAAACTACAAAACTGTACATCATTCTTTGGTATCGTTTGACTCTGAAATCATTTTTGAACCAAACTTCTTTACTATAACAAGAAGTCAGTGTACAATATAACCACTAATGAATATTGTAGCCTTTAATGAACATATTGTTCTACAAAAGACTATAAGATAAACAATCAAATGTCAATAATCAAAAAGGTGAAAATGTCTGGTAATGGACAACTCTTGAAAATTGTACGGAAACAGGGGAAAAATCGTGAGAAATCAAAAAGAAGATCGCAGGTCTCAGCGTACGCGACGATTGCTGCATAGAGCCATCATCTCTTTGATGCAAGAAAAGCGGTACGACTCAATTACGGTACAGGATATTATTGACCGAGCCGATGTTGGGCGGTCAACCTTTTATGCTCATTTTCAGGATAAGGAAGACCTGATTAACAGCAACCTGGAAGAAATAATGGATGATTTAAGCCAGCATCTCGATGCCAATACGCATGATAATCAGCGAATTATCCCCACACTGGCCTTATTTAAGCACGTGCGAGAGGAACAGCATCTCTTCGAGGCAATGAGAAGAGGACGGGGGCTTGATTTGCTTCTTGAGAAAGCGCAGGTTTACTGGAGCAAAAGGGCTGAAGCACGTCTGCAATCTCTTTTGCCTCCAGGACAGACACCAACGGTCCCTCTATCTATCGTGGTCAGTTATATTTCAGGCGCTCTGAGCACCTTCCTCAGGTGGTGGATGGATAACCAATTTTCTTATTCTGCTGAGCGTATGGATGAAATGTTTCAAAAAGTTGTTATGCCAGGGGTCTGGATCGCCTTGGGGAAAGATGAGCAAGCATGAGTATATAGCTTATCGGTATCAGATAATTTGTAAACAAAGAAGGGTTAAAGCAGGTCAATATAGATCGGATTGGAGTATCATGCCTGATAACGTAAACGTTATCAGGCTAATCTAATTTACTGGTTTAGCACCAGCACACTCTTAAGATAACTCTCACAGAATTTTTCTACGCCGGTCCGGTTAAGATGGTCGGTATTGAAAAAGAATTCCTCATCATTACTGACCAGGGAGAAATCGTGAAAGCTGGCCTCATAAGGCCGCAGTACGTTTTTAACGGCCTCATCGAATTGTTGCTCGGCGGGCAACATCTGGTAGACACGCTCAGGAAGCGGAGCCTTGATGACGATAACGTTAATATCTTGCTCGTGCAACTCCCGAACCATCGTTTCAAACTCCGTCAGATAACGCTGAAAAGTAGTTTGATCGACCTGTTCAGGATACAGGTAGGCCAGCCGTCGCTGATCGATCTGCTTGACTGGTCGATAAGTCTTGTCAAATCGGGTCGCCTCTTCCTCGCTAATATCCGACTTGAAGCGGTCTGGATTATTGATTTGGTAAAAACCCAGCAGATAGCCAGGCGCGACAGGCCGAGTTTCAAGGGTTTTAATCAGAAGCCAGGCCAGCGCCGGGTCAAACGGAGCCCGCTGCAGCAGTTGCACATCCTGTACCCGCTCTTCGTTCCATTCTGGGGAATAGAACGCAAATGAATCTATAAAATAAACCACGTTTTTGGTTTGATGTTCGGCCAGGAAATAATCCAGCAGAAGCCGGTTGACCGTCACGCCACCGCCCAAGGTGGAGAGATTCAAAATTCGAGCCCCTGTCTCCTCTTCGAGATGGGCGTTCATATCGTCATAGTCAAATACCACCGCGTGTGAGGCTCCCAGAATCACGTAATCGTATTGGGCATGGGGAGCCGTTTTGATAGCGAAAAAACGATTGCGCACGGTATTCTGATAAGTTAGCTGTTCGGCCACAAGGTAGAGGCCAAGATACAACAGCAAGCCAATCAAGACAAAGAGGAGGCTGTGTTTCCAGAAGATTCTGGTTGCCGAGGTTTCGCCTGGCGCAGTAACGCTAGTAGTTGATTTTTGTCCAACAAACTGCGCTGGGGCAGCTTTGACTGAATGACTGGATTTGATATGCATTTGTGTCCTCCTGTCAGAACTGCATATACACAAACTGCTTCTGACCCCACTGTCCAATGACCAGCAGGGCGAAAAGTAGGACGTAGTAGAAAGCCCAGCGCACATAGACAGGCCGGAGGCGTAGGTTGACCCAAAATGCCCGCCATTCGTCCAGGGCTTCCACCAGCAGTAGCACCCCAATCAAGGCCAGGGAGAGATAGATTTCGCCGGTGTAAGGAAAGCTTTTTAGTAACGTTGGCAACTGGGGCACCGCCTGCCACACCCGGCTGAAGATGGTGATGGCGTCGGCAAACGAGGCAGCCCGGAAGAAGACCCAGGTCATCAAAATCAGGTGAAAAGTGAGCAGGATTCCCAGAATAGTACCAATCGGGCCTGGTAGCCCCACATTTGGAGCGATCTTTTTCTTGAGACCGGCCACCGCCATACTCATAAGGTGGAAAAAGCCGTTCAGGCCGCCCCACAAAACAAAGGTCCATGCGGCGCCGTGCCACAGCCCGCTCACCATATAGACGGCCAAAATGTTAAAATAGAAGCGGGGCTTGGATACCCGGCTACCCCCCAGAGGGATGTACAGATAATCCCGGAACCATGTGTTTAAGGAGATATGCCAGCGATTCTTGCTCCAAAATTCTGGGACCGACCGAGCAAAGTAAGGCCGCCTGAAGTTTTCCATAAGGTCGAAGCCCATGATGCGAGCCAGCCCAATGGCAATATCGGAGTAGCCGGAAAAATCGCAGTATATCTGGAAGGCGTAAAAATAGGTGGCAATCAGCAGGGCGACCGGTGACGCGAAGGCCGGGGTCTGGTAGGTGGCATCCACAAAAACAGCCAGCCGGTCGGCGATGACCACCTTTTTGAACAAGCCCCACAGCACCAGTTGTAGTCCCAGAGTTACGCCCTCGGGGGTAAAGCGTGTCGGGCTTAGAAGTTGTGGTAGAAATGTGGTGGCTCGCTCAATAGGGCCAGCCAGCAACTTGGGAAAGAAAGCGACGTACAGGGTAAAGCGACCCAGATGCCACTCTGGATTGAGCTTTTTGGTATAGACATCGGCCAGGTAGCTGACACACGAAAAAGTATAAAACGAGAGACCGGCGGGCAGCAGCAGGCCCAGTCTCGGCAGCAGAGAGGTTTCCCCCCCGGTTTCGTTTCCCGATAGTAAAGTATCGAGGGAAGCGGCGAAGAAATCGAAGTATTTAAAGACAAAGAGTGGAGCCAGGGCAATAACCACGCCTAGCGTTAGAAAGGTTTTTCTCCGAAACGAGCTTTGGGCGGACCCGATGGCCAATCCTAACAGGTAAACAACCAGGGTGACTCCAAACAGCAACAGAACATAGCCAGCATGGAAGATTGAGTAAAAGTAGAGGCTGGCTACAACTAACAACAACCAGCGATATTTTGACGGGATCAAATAGTAGACAAAGACAATCGCGGTAAAAAATGCCAGAAAAGTAAAGGAGTTAAATAGCATTATGCACCGTCCCTATTGCAAACTTGTATCTGACAAGCTAAAGACAATATTTTTCATTGGGCCATCAACTACTGTTGGGTCGTACAGCCCAAACTTTCCAGCGCCTCCGGCAGATCCGGTAGCGGTTTTGTATCGTTGAAGTTTTCCGCCAGAAAGCTAAAGAGCAGGTCATAATCCTCATCACTCATAGTGGATACGAAATCCCGATGGGTGGCCTTGACGGTGGTCCAATGGTCTACCGGTCGCTGCCCAATCACCGGACACACCCATGAATGGCAGTTCCCACAACTGTTAATCACCAAATCCCGCTGCTGCTCGTGACCCGGCGGGAAAATCTCATCAAAGTTTACAGTTCCGGCACTGGACTCGCTGGCCGGGGTGGCTTCGGGCGGTTCGGGCGTAGAGGTAGGTGGTTCAGACGTGGCAGTGGGTGGCTCTGGAGTTGGGGTTGGTGGTTCGGGCGTGGCAGTGGGAGGCTCTGGCGTGGGGGTCGGTGGTTCGGGCGTAGCAGTCGGTGGCTCTGGGGTGGGAGTAGGGGGCAGCGGTGTGGCGTTGGGGACTGGCTCGGTTGGCGTTGGGGTCGGAGCGGCGGCTGATGAAACACAAGCTGCCAGCAGCAAAACTGCGATGACCAGGCTAACCAAGGCCCAACCAGGAAGTGCTACTGTCGTCATTTTTCTGTCGTATAGGAACATTCTTGTCGGTCCTTTTTGTCGTCTATGAATAGTGTAATTGGTTCATCTTCCCGATAGCCAAACTGAAAGGATCAACAGCAGCTTCCGGAAAGGTTTTATGTCAGTTCTATGTCTTTTAGCCCTCACCTGATACGGTGAGGGCTAAAAGTGTTTTCATGGACGGACTATTTTGTACAGAATTTATGCGGCCACCGCCGCCGATAGCCTGTCCGCTACTTGCCGATCAGTTTAGTACGAGGTCCACTGATCAAGAAGCTCTTGAGGGAGTTCCGGCACCGGGTCGTCCGGGCCAAAGTTAGCCTTCAGATATTGGTACAACTCCTCATAATCTGCGTCGCTCATGGCCGCGGCCCTGTCTCGATGATCCAGAGCGTTGCGGTCCCATTCCTCCGGTGTAAACTGGACAATCACCAGGGGCACAAAGCTGTGACATCCGGTGCATCCCATCAGAGATAAATCCTTCCCGTGACCCGGCGGAAAGATAGCATCTAGGTCTACTGTCCCTGGGCTTCCACTACTTTCAGCTTCCTGGAGCGGGGCAGTAGTCGGAGGGGGAGGCTCTGTGGGAGCAGGTGTGGGTGGAGGCTCTGTAGGAACCTCGGTCGGAGCGGGGGCTTCGGGAGGTTCTGTAGGAGCGACAGCGGGTGCAGGAGCCTCCGTGGGTACGGGAGCTTCTGTAGGTTCAGCCGCAGTTATGGGGGCAGCCGTGGGTTCAAGTGGTTCTGTAGGAGCCGGTGAAGCCGCTTCTCCACCGCATGAGACAACCAGGGCTGCGATTATTACCAGGCTGACGATCATTACGATACTTAACAAAAACCTATGGCGAATCATCACCAAACCTCCTGGGCGGATACACTGAAAAAGGTAAAACCACCTACGCATGACCGCCCACCATGCAAGCTGGTCTAAGCGATCCGGTCGCGTTAGTTTGGTCTGTTAACGGAGGCATGTAAACAAGTGGCATGGACATCATTCCTGGTCAGCCAGGTCATGCCGCTTAGTAGATTTCTTGTTCTTCGAAAGAAACTGGCCTACCCTCTGGTATCTTGCCGGCCAGAGAGAAAATAGGAACCAGTATCTCTTTGGTCGCTTCAGCCGAAGCGAAACCTTCCTCCGTCCACGTACGCAATATGTCTGTGGCCACCGGATCGTAATACTGTTCTACGCAAGAATCACAGATGTAGGCGGGAATGTCCTCAACTACAAAAAGACGCTCATTGTGCCAGATAGCCGTTTTGACAATCGCTGAGCGCATATCCCGGTCACAGTGGGGACAGGGAACC
>Ga0210124_1000903_pt1 | contig 13894 bp, 12 predicted proteins | sample Muzzi_PWC_D2_FD_185554 | JGI IMG/M metagenome (GOLD analysis project Ga0210124, IMG submission 185554) | Wetland microbial communities from San Francisco Bay, California, USA, that impact long-term carbon sequestration - Muzzi_PWC_D2 (SPAdes) | ecosystem: Environmental > Aquatic > Marine >... | reverse complement strand
GCCCGCCTGTTCCAAGGTCATCGATCGGTGTCGCTCGAGGGCCACTGGGGCGGGCGGGAAGGACATGCCGGAGAGGGGTGGTTCATGGTCTCGACCGACCAGCGGCTCGGCACGCTGGCTACCTACCTCCTGGAACCGGCCTCGGAGGACGGCATCGTGACCTGGAATCTGGCCGACCGCCTGCTGTCGAAGGGAAGCGACTATCCAATCCTGCGTCTTCGCAGTCGCATCCTCCTCCCATCGACCGTCGTCGATGCCTCGCGCGACTGAGCCCGCCGGGCCGCACGCCGGCGAGCGCGCCCCCACCTTCCAACTGCCCGCGGACAATGGCGACGCGGTCTCTCTCGAATCACTCCGGGGGCGGACGGTCGTGCTCTACTTCTATCCCAAAGACGATACCAGCGGGTGCACCGCGGAGGCCTGCGGGATCCGGGACGCGTGGGACGAGATCCAGGAGACCGGCGTCGTCGTGCTCGGCGTCTCGCCAGACGGTGTCGACTCCCACCAGCGTTTCCGCAAGAAGTACCGCCTCCCCTTCCCGCTGCTGAGCGACCGGGATCATGCCGTGGCCGAGGCGTATGGTGCATGGGGGAAGAAATCGATGTACGGCCGGACCTTCGAGGGCATTCTCCGCTCGACCTTTATTATCGATCCTCAGGGCGCGGTCCATCGAGTCTTCCGGCGAGTCCGGCCCAAGGGGCACGCGGCCGAGATTCTGGCGGCGCTTCGGGCCCGCGGTCTGACCCCGTAGATCTACGGATGCGGCCCTGAGTATCCCCCCGGTTGTTCCTTCTCCTGGCTTCGCCTAGCCTTTCCGGCCTACCGATCCGGTGCGTGTCCGGGGCCTTCCCGGGCGGGTCTGGGTCCTTTCGGTGAGGGAGCTATCCGGACCATCGCATTGGTACTCCTGGCTGGGGCGGCGTGCGCGCCGCGCCCCGACGTGCCGTCGGACGACGCGGTGTACGTCGATCCGGCGCCGGGTGAGCGGCATCTGGAGCACATCCGCCAATTGACCTTCGGTGGCAACAACGCGGAAGCATACTTCAGTAGTGACGGTACCCGCCTCATCTTCCAGCGGCAGGACACCCTCGGCCAAGGGTGCGATCAAGAGTACCTCATGAACATCGACGGCACCGGTCTCCGGCGCGTCTCCAATGGCCAGGGTCGGACGACCTGTGGCTATTTCATCGACGGGGACCGCCGCATCGTCTACAGCTCGACCTTTCAATTCTCTCCTGCCTGCCCGGAGCGACCGGACTTCTCGCGGGGGTATGTCTGGCCGTTGGGGCACTTCGAGATCTACTCGGCTCGTCCCGATGGGTCGGACCTCATCCAGCTCACGGACAATGGCGCCTACAACGCCGAGGCCACGCTCGCTCCGGACGGCTCACGACTCATCTTCACGAGCACCCGGGACGGCGATCTGGATCTCTACACCATGCGGACCGACGGGACGGACGTGCAACGGATCACCTCGCGGCTGGGCTACGATGGTGGCGCCTTCTTCTCCCCCGACGGGAGCCAGATCGTATGGCGCGCCATGTATCCGGTGACCGCGGAAGACACGGCCGATTACCGCTCGCTTCTCGCAGAGCGCCTCGTACGGCCCTCGACCCTGGAGCTGTGGGTCGCCAATGCGGACGGATCCGACGCTCACCAGATCACCAACCTCGGCGCGGCCAACTTTGCTCCCGCCTGGCATCCGGATGGCCGGCGGATCATCTTCGCCTCCAACCATGAGACGGGCGGAAGGGAGTTCGACCTCTATATCATCGGAGTGGACGGGAACGGGCTCGAGCGCGTCACTACCCAGGAGAGCTTCGACGGGTTCCCGATGTTCTCACCGGATGGGAGCACGCTCGTCTGGGCCTCCAACCGGCACGAGCGGCAGGAGGGAGAAACGAATATCTTTATCGCAGACTGGGTGGAGTAGGCCGGCCGGGGAGGCCGGCCGCCGGGCGCCCGGTGTTCCGGCCTCTCGTGGACGAATGGGTACATGACCAAAGACAAGAACGAATCACGATCCTTCCTCAGTTGGCTGTGGGACTGGACCAAGTCCATCGCCGTCGCCCTGGTGGTGTGGTTCCTCCTCCGGACCTTCCTCGTCGAGGCCTTTCGGATCCCCTCCGGGAGCATGGAGAACACCCTCCTGATCGGGGACTTCCTGTTCGTCAACAAGGCCCTGTACGGGGCGGAGATCCCCATCATCCACAAGCACCTCCCGGCCTTCCGGGAGCCTGAGCGCGGCGAGATCATCGTCTTCGATTCGGTCGAAGAAGACATCAAGGTGGTCAAGCGGCTCATCGGCGTCCCGGGCGACACCCTCGCCATGGAACATGGCCGCCTTATCCGGAACGGGAAATTCGTATCCGAGCCGTACGTCCTCCACCAGGATCCGCTCCCCTCCGCCGACCCGTTCATGCGGCAGCGGATGCGCCAGTGGCAGCTTCCATATTTGGTGGGAAACCCCGACACGTATCGACCCGATCTCCAGGATTGGGGGCCGATCGTGGTACCGTCGGACTCCTACTTCGTCATGGGCGATAACCGCGACAACTCCCACGACAGTAGGATGTGGGGATTCCTCCCGCGGATTAACGTCCGCGGCCATCCGCTCCTCGTCTACTTCAGCTATGATCAGACCAGCTGGCGCCCGCTCCCCTTTCTGACGGACGTCCGCTGGAAGCGGATCTTCTCCACGCCCAGGTGACCCGGCGGCTCCCCCGCCGTTAATCCCCCACCGGTTCCAGCGGCGGCGCGGTCCGACCCGTGGCGGTGAGCCCCGCCAGGCCCGCCGCTACCGTGGCACACACCGCTGCCACCACGAACGGCCCCTCAACCCCACGCCAGTCGCTCACGAGACCGAACGCCACCGGACCGGCAATGCGCGCGGTCGCTGTCACGCTCTGGAGCACCCCGAGGACCCGCCCCTGGTCTTCCGCTCCGGTATTCCGGGACAGATATCCAGCCACGCTCGGCGTCACGAGCGCCGTTCCGACGCCGACCAAGAGGAGGGCACCGAGGAGTGGCGCGAGTGGCGACTCGACCATGACGCTCGCCGGGACACCCAGCAACCCCACAGCCAGGAACAGGCTCCCCGTGATCATGAGCGTGGGCTCCCGCCCCCGCCGTGTCAGTCGGCCGACCAGTCCGCCCTGGACGACGGCCGTCACGAGGCCGATGTAAACGAACAGATACGCGATCGTCTCGCGCCCATACCCCAGTTCTCGCTCGGCCAGGAGCGTGAAGATGGCGTACATCACGGCAAAGGCGAAGGTCTCGAAAAACATGACCAGCAGCGGCGCGAGGAACCGTCGGCGCGGGAGGGCGACGCGCACCGTCATTGTGGGCATGCCGCCGCGTGTCTCCGTGAGCGTGCCGAGCGCCACCAGTCCAGCGCCCCCCGTGAGCGCCGCCGCCAAGAAGCCCGGGGCGCCTTCCCCGAGGCGGCTGCCCAGGCCGGCCAGGGCAGGTCCCACGATGAAGGCCACCCCGAATGCCGCGCCCAGCCACCCCATCGCGCCGGCCCGGCGATCGGGTGGGGTCTCGTCCGCGAGGGCGGCCTGGGCAACGTGCACGGTGGCCCCGGTGGCCCCGGCTACGATACGAGAGACGAAAAGCATCGTAAGGCTGCGCGCCACACCGAAGAGGACATACGAAGCGGCGCTCCCGAACAGACCCACGAGGAGCACAGGGCGTCGCCCGATTCGGTCACTCAACCTCCCCCACCACGGCGCGACGAGCAGCTGGATCATGGAGTAGCTGGCCACCAAGAGACCGATGACCGCGTCGCTCTTGTGATACTGGGCGCCATAACTCGGGAGGAGCGGGAGGACGATGGCAAAGCCAACCATGTCCAAGAAGACCGTGGCGATGATGACCGCGACGGCGGAGCGCGACGTTCGAGTCGGAGGAGAGGGCTTCGACGGGGCGGTGATAGTCGGTTGTGGGAAGAGGTGAACGGGGGGAGCCCCGCCGGCAATCGGTCAGGTGCTCACTTCAACCTTGCGAACGTACTTAGCCCTACGATCGCACTTGGTGCAGTGGAGGGTGACTCGGCCCGCGGGGCGCGGTGAGCGGCGCGGGGTGCGCTTGATGGCCGAGGCACCGCAGGACGGACAGACGAGAGTCCGGTGGTCTCGATCGGCTGCGATCAAGGCCAAGGCCTCGCTTGCCCGGTATTCCTTGATGCCACGACGTCCCACAACGGGGTCCTTCCCGTGGCGCGGAGTCGGTTGGCCCCGCGACACCCCCCGAATCTACCGGCCGTGGGAGGCCGGGGCAAATGGGTTTCCGCATCCACGCGCCCGCCCTACCTTATCAAAACCGCAGCCCGTCAACCCCTTTCCGACCCATCGGAGCTGACCCGGATGGCTCGCTTCTCCCCCACCGTGGCCCTGGCCCTCAGCCTGGCACTCGCCGGCCTCGGAACCGCCCCACTCGCCGCGCAAAAGACTCACACCGTCACCCTCACCGGGGACCGGTCGTCCGGCCGCTACCGGTTCGATCCGGATCGCCTCACCGTTCGCCCCGGAGATGTCGTCCGCTTCGTCGTGGAGTCGGGGATGCCGCATACCGTTACCTTCGACAGTGCCGGCGTCGCCCAGGCGGATCAGGCGGCACTCAACGCCGCCATGACCGGGCGGTTGAGTTGGTTGAGCGGGCCCCTCCTCACCGCCGCCGGCCAACACTTCGACTTCGTAGTGCCTCGAATCTCGGCGGGTCGGTACCGCTACTACTGCCTCCCCCATCGCGCCTATCGCTCCGGAGGCACCCTGGAGATCCGGGAATGACCCCGCCGGCCGAATCTGCCGTTCGGTTGGGTGCGGAAGAGCGAGGGATGTGGTATCGGTAACTGATTCGGTATGTATTCGCAGTATGATTTACTACTCCGTTCTATAACTCATTACGTAGCAACGTATTTCGTTCCATCGCTCTTGACGGATGGCTGGGGCCATGGTACGTTGCGCGCCAACGGCTGGCCGGCAGGCGCACGTCCTGGTGCCGGACGCATTCAGGCAAGGAGGGTCTGTGGTTTCGGAGCTTGGCGGGGCCCAGATGTCGACCCTGTTGGAGAGCCTCCCCGGTATTGCCAACGTCCTCCGGAGTCCGGTGGCCGACGCCCTCGTCAACGTCATCCGAAGTGCGGCGGGGCTCGAGGAGTTTGCCCGGGAAGACGCGGAGGAGTTGGTGCATTACGCGACGCGGCGAGGGCTCCTGGATCCTGATGAGGGAGACCGGGTGTTGGCCGACGTGGCGCAGGCACGGCGGCAGAAGGCGGCAGCCAAGCGGGCGGCCGGGAAGAAGGCGCCGCGGCCACGGGCCAAGGCCAAGGGGAAAGGGAAGCCCAAGGCCAAGTCGGGGAAATCCGGTAAGACCAAATCCAGCAAGAAAGTGAGCCGAACCCGGAAGAAGTAATCCCGGTTAGGTCTTGAACTGCTCTACCAGGGCGGCCAGCCGTTGGGCGCCCTGGAGGAGATCGCTCGCTGCGGCGGCCATCTCCTCCGTGGAGGCACTCTGCTGCTCGGCGGCGGCGGATACCTCCTCGCTGGCGGAAGCGTGCTGGCTGGCCGCCGCGGCGACTTCGGCAGCTCGCTTGGACAGCTCATCGACGACGGTGCGGTTGTAGTCGGCGGACTTGTTGACCCGAGTGGCCGCGTCTCGAATGTCCTGCACGGACGTCACGATATCATCGAGTGCGCCCGCGGCTCCGGCGGCGACCTGTTCGATGCCCCGGACCTTGTCGGTGCCGACCCGCATCGTATTCCCTACTTCCCGCACTTGGGTCACGATGAACTGCACGGTGCTGGCGACATCGGCGGCGGCGCGCGCGCTGGAGTCGGCCAGGTTCCGGACCTCATCGGCAACGACGGCAAAGCCACGGCCATGCTCGCCGGCGCGGGCCGCCTCGATGGCAGCATTGAGGGCCAGGAGGTTGGTCTGCGACGAGATCTGCTTGATAAGGTCGATGAACTCGGTAATGGAGCCCGAGAGGCGTGTGAGCTCCTGGACCTGCGTGGCGGAGGCCTGGACGAATTCGCGCACGTCGAGGAGCGTCTGCGTGGCGGCGGAAACATCGGCGTGATGGCGTGCTGCGAGGCCGTGCATGTGCTGGCCAAGCGTATCGAGCCGTTCGGCGAGCTCGGCGTTCTGGACGGTGCTCTCGCGAATCCCGGCGAGCATGTCATCCGCCACCTCCATCCCGCGGACCTGGGTGTCGGCACTGGAAGCCACCTTCACCATGGCGGTGGAGATTTCTCCGCTGGAGGCGGCCAATTCCTCGCTCATGGCGGAGAAGTCGCCGGCGCTCGTGGAGATCTGAGTTGCTTCGGTGGTTACCGACGTCACCAACTCGCGGAGCCGGCGGCTCATGTCATCCATCGCCTCGGCCAGTGGCTGGATCTCTCGCGGCATCCGGCCTAAGGTCATCGGCCGGAGATCGCCGGCACCGAACCGGCCGGCCGCGCCCACCAGCCTCCGGATGTCGTCGTTCACCCAGTGCACGGTGCGGAGGGTGATGCCGATCCCGAGGACCACGACGAGGAAGATGCCGATGCCCAGCACCACCTGCCGCTGGCCAACAGCCGCACGGAGCGCAGCGGATCGCTCGACGGCGCTCCGATTGCGCGCCGCCGAGAGAGCCTGAAGCTCGGCGAGGAGGCTGTCAGTGGGAGCCTTTGCGTCGGCCGCCTTGGCCAGCGCCTCGGCCGGACGGCGGGTGTCGCTCAGGGCGTGGGCCAAGGCAAAGGCCACCTCGATGCTCGCTTGCCGGTTGGCGATGCGGTTGACAATCAATCGGTCGCTGGTAGGGAGGCCACGGAGCCGTTGGAACCGACTCTGGTAGAAGTAGGCGGAATCGCCGTGGAGGAGAAATTCCTGGCGCGCCTGGTTGGAGGGGGCTACCAGGTATTCCTGCGCGGCCCGAATCTCATTCATGACAGATCGTACGAGGCCGTTGCTCACGTGCGTGCCCTCTTGGAGGGCGTCGATCTCTTCGGTCATCGCACGCACGAGCCGCCTGTTCTCCCGGACAGCGGCGAGCGCAACGACCATCGCCAGGCCGATGAGGAGCGTCATCCCCGCCCCGATGCGGAAACGGAGGCTCGTCACCTCACTCACTGCCCTCCTCCCGCGAGGGCCACGGCGCCGTTCCGGACCACGCCGATGTACACGTTGGGGTTGGTAACGTCTCCATGCTCGTCGTACGCGATGGTCCCCACGACGCCCTCGAACGCCGGCCGCGCCGCCCCGATCTGTGCCACGGCGTCACGGATGGCTGCCCGGTCGGTGCCGACATCGTTGATGACGTCCCGGAGCATGTACACCGCGTCGTAGGAACCGGCCGCCGCCATATTGGGAGGCGCCTTGTCCGGGTAGGCCTTCCGCCACGCCTCGATGAAGGCCCGGTTCTTGGGCGTCTGAATGAGGGCCAGATAGGCCGCGGTCACATACGTCCCCTCGGCGATCTCCCCCGCTCGCTCGATCCGCTCAAGCCCATCCCCACCCATGATCGGGAGAGTCACCCCTCGCGAGTGTGCCTCCGCGAGAATGTGCTCGCCATCCTCGAGGTAGCCGGCGACGATCAAGAACTGCGGCTGGTAACTCGACCCTTGGCGGGCGATTCGGTCGAGGTACGGCCCCACCTCCGGCGGCGAGCCGAGGTACGGATCGATCTCGGTGACCTCCCCGCCGAGCTGGAGAAATTCCTTTGTGAAGGCCTGGCGAACTCCGCGCCCATAATCGTCATTCCCATAGAGCACCGCGCCTCGGCGGAAGCCAAGCCCGTCCCGTGCCCAGCGCGCCAACGCCCCGCCATGACTCAAATCGCTGGGGCACATCCGGAAAGTGTACAACCCCGCCTGGGTGATGGCAGGGGAGGAGGCGGTAGGAGAGATCTGGACCACGGGGTCCGAACCACCGTTGTAAACGGGCGCTGCGGCAAGCGTCAGTCCGGAGAATCCGTGTCCCACTACCGCCACAACGCCGGCCTCGTATAGCTGCGTTGCAACGACCACGGCGGAGTCGGTATTCTCCTTGTCGTCCCGCTCAACCAGTTCGATCGATCGCCCATGAATGCCGCCCGCCGCATTGATCTCGGCGACGGCGAGGCGCGCGCCATAGCGCATCGGTTCGATGTTGACGTTTCCGAAATTGCCGGCGACGCCGATCCGGATCGGGTCGCCCGCTCCGCTGCAGGACGCGAGGAGAAGGAGCACGAGACCGGTAATGATCGCTCTACGCACTCGAACCCCGCCGATCATGGCTGGTGTCACGCGTGAATTCCCTGGACAGATAATGCCGTGAGGTATCGAGAGCACCGCCTTACCCGGGTAGACCGTTGCGTCGACTGGGGCGCCGGGGTTCCGTCAAAAAATTTGACGGTCGGTTGGCAGAGCCAACAAAGGTTAGTGCGCGAGGATTCCTAAGGCAATCCCTTTTCATCGCCCCGATCGCTTCGGCGACGTCCCCACCCGTCCAGAATCGGTCCGTCGACCAGGCTCACGGATGCCACGGTCCCGCTGACACCGACTCGCCACGTGAGCCGGAGCATCTGCCGGTGCCGGACCCACTGGAGCATCGACTGGGGGCCCGCCGTGTCGGTCGGCGCCAGTCCAAAGGCCGACTCGAGAGCCTCCCGCCAGAGCACCAGTTGCTCCTCGGCAACCGGCCCGGCCACCGTCATCACCGCCACGAGGCTGTCGATGGCGGAGAGCCAGACATCGAGCGTCGGCGCAGCCTGTTGTGATGGATCCCGAATCCCGGCACGGCAGTCGCGCACCTTGGGATCGGACCGGGCGGGCCGACAGGCGAGCTCGCTGCCTCCTAGGAGGCGGATTTGGTTTGCGGTGGCCGACAGCGTGCTCCCGGCGCGGAGGCCAAAGAACGTGAGAGGCGGCAGGGCCGCGACCGGAGGCGACTGCCCAGCCGCGGGGGCCACGACGCCCGCGAGAAGAAGCGCGGCGAGGCCGAGGCGGTGCAAATGGGCTAGCGAAGCACCACGCCGCTGGTGCGGATCTCGTGGTTTAGCAGCCAGCGTTTGCGCCACCGCCCGCCACCGTAGCCGACCAATTCCCCGTGCTTCCCCACTACTCTGTGGCAAGGGATGCAGATGGCCAGGGGGTTGCTCCCGACAATCTGGCCAACTGCCCGGGGGTTGGTGCCACCTAGCTCCGCGAGATCGGCATAACTGCGTGTCTCTCCCTCGGGGATCTGTGTGAGGAACCGCCAGATGGTCTCCTGCGCCTCGTCCACCTCGAGGTACTCCGACAGGTAGCCCGGGTAGGCAAACGGCATCGGTCGACCTTCGAAGTAACGTCGAAGCCATGTCTCCAGCCGCCGGCAAGGACCGCCCACGATGGCGACCCCGGTCCGGCCCCGCCGAAGCCGGTCGACCCATGCGGACCCGTGGTCCGTGCCCGCCCGGTGGGGGAACTGGACCATCAACGGACCGTCGGGGCATTCCACGACAGTGAGGCGTCCGAGGGGCGAGGCGAATGTGTTCCAGGTCAGTCGCATGGCGTCTTTGTCCCTACGAGGGAGCTGCGGGGAGGTGCCAGGCCCCCCTGGGACCCCGGCGACCGCGCACCCCTCCCCCCGAAATGTAAGGCGATGTGCTTCGATCGGCTCCCCCGGGGGGTCCACCCGCCCATCCCCCCGTCCCTTCTCCCCCCGGAGATCAGCGCTTACCTTTCCCAGGCTATGACTCCGCAAACTCTGATCATCCGGACATTCGCCGATCGGGCCGAGGGCCTTGGGCATTTCATGCGGTGCGCCGGGGAGGCCCCCCGGCTGTTGGCCTTCGACGAGTCCTCCGGTTGCCCGGTGGACAACGCGCTTTCGGCTCTGGAATGGACGGTGGTGGTCGGCGTCCTGACCGACGATGACCTCCTCCAGGCCTGCCGCCTCACTTCCGAGACGGCCGCCGCTGTCATCGAGCGGCGCATCGAAGACTCGCGACGCTACGTCTACCTCGGCCCGCGGCTCGACGCTCCCCCGATGGATTTGGCCGAGGGAGCCGTCCTGTTCGACGAGCCGGGCGTGAAGGCGGTGGAGTTCCGACAGCGGGCCCACGCCATGGCCCATTTTCTCCGGGCGACGTCGGGCGCGGGAGCGCTGGTGAGCCTGCTGAGCCGCCGCGCTCCAGAGGTCAGGCACGTGCGCCGGTGGCTCGGCAGCGTGATCCAGGAATTGGACATCCCGCGCCCGCTGTTCGCGGGGTGGTTTGCCGTCGGCGCGGCGGGATGCCTCTTTGCCCCCGTGGAGGGGGAATCGAGCTATCGGTACATCGAGGTCGGCCTCGAGTCGTGAAGTCGGTCCTCGCCGTGCTCGTGATTTCCGTGGCCCTCCCCCGCGCCCTCACCGCCCAGGCGGTGGTGAGTACCCAGAAGGCGCTGGACCCCGCCAAAGCCGAGGTGCGGGACGCCTTGGTCCAGTTGCGAGACTCCCTCATCCAGATCCAGGCAGGCGTCGCCCAACTCGACCGTGGAGCGGACGCCGCGTCGGATGCCCTCTTGCGCTCCCGGGCGCGCAGCGTCGCCGTGGCGTGTGAGCACGCCGGGCGGGTCCTGCCCGGCGTGCGAAAGATCGTCGCCAAAGGGGAGTGGGACCGTGAGTACCCCACGCGGCGTCAACGCGAGCTCCTCCAGCACTTCGATCGGTTGGCCCCGGTCCTCGACCAGTGCGGCCGCGAATGGCGCTCGATGGCGGAGCGGAGCCATGTCGCCGAGGCACGAAGCAAAGCGGTGGAGCGGGGTGCAGCCCTTCGCAAATCCACCATCAACTTCCAGCTCGCCAGCGAGAACTTCCTCCTGTCGATCGACGTCCGGGTCCGTCCCAAAGGGGCCGGCCCCAGTCCGTTCGAGTAAGCACATCGCTGTGGACAACTGGGCATCCACATCTCCACATGGTGTGGAGACGGTCCCGACATCCTTCCAGCAGGGCGCTTTAGCTTCCACACTCCGTCCACTTTGAAGTAGTGTAACCCGAAGAAAGACAGGCACTTGCGCGATTGGTGCAAGGCCGTAGATTGTGGTCACGCTTGGCGGCACCGGGTTGGGGTTCGCGCCCTGGCAACGACCATCAGGCTGGCCTCAGAGGAGTATTCGGGGGAGGCTGCCGACGCAATCAAGGGCTCAGGCGGCTGTTGATCCCGGTGATCACCTCCTTGAGGCAGGTGGAGCCAGTCGCGTGCTCCATCCACCTCGATGTGGCGCCTCGAGGTGCAGTGCGAACGGTCGGTCCGCGACCCGATTGGACTCGCAGCGCTCGCATCAGACGAACCAGGTGGGATAGGCCGTCCGACCTGGGGATGGAAGCCGAGGCTCCGGAGTCGCCCTACCGAGCGGCGAATCAGCCAACCGGCGGCGACCGGAAGAAGAACGGCGGCGGAAGCCACGACCTCGGGTAGTCGATGTGTGGGACGGTCGCCTGGTGAAGAACCAGGCGACCGTCCCTTTTTTTTTAGCCTCCGGGGGCACCCGAATGCCTCGCTCTCAGGAACCTCTGAGGAGCCGCGCCGGATCCACCCGGGAAGCCTTCCGGGCCGGGACGGCCGCGGCCGCTACTGCAGCCAGACCGAGAATTATCGCCATCCCGCCATACATGACCGGGTCGTGCGGGGTAACCCCGTGCAGTTCCCCGGAGATGCGCCCGGCGAGGACGGTGGCCAAGAGGCCGCCGACCACGATCCCAACGACAACGACCCGCGCGGTTTCGCCGATCAAGGTGGTCACGACGCTCCCGCGTCTGGCTCCGAGTGCCATACGAATGGCGATGTCCCGCTCGCGTTGCGCGGCCTGGTAGGCGACCACGGCATACAGGCCGAAGACGGCGAGTGCGAAGGCAAAGGCGGCAAGGACGCTAAGAAGATGCGCCACGAACCGGGGACGTGAGAGGGAGCGATCGATCACGTCGATCAGCCGGCTGCGGGTGGTGAGAGGGACCGTCGGGTCGAGCTCCCAGAGCGCCGCTTCAATGCTCGCCGTGACGGTCTCGACCGGCGCACCAGAGCGGGCCAGGACGGCAAACACCCGACGGGGCGTCTGGCGGAGCGGGACATACGTGTCCGGAACCGCCGGCGCCGTCACGTGCTTTCGAACCGTGCCCACGACTCCAATCACCGTTCGCCATCGTTCAAGGGTATCCGGAGGCATCCGATTCCAGAGTCCGCGACGGAGTCGCTGTCCGATCGGGTTCCGTCCGGGCCAGAGGCGTGAGGCCAGGTCTTCACTCACGATGACGACGGGGGCGCTGCCGGGACCGTCGCGCGAGTCGAACGAACGCCCAGCGAGGAGGGGGATGCCGAGGGTCTTGAAGTAGGCGTCGCTGACCTCGTGGTGGACGGCGCGCGGAAGCGCCTCGGGAGGTGTCTCGCCCGGGACATCGAGGTAAGATCCGGCCCACTGCCGCATCGGATGGGCATCCGCAAGGGCGACACGCTCCACGCCGGGGAGGTGCTCCAATCGTGCCAGCAAGCGATCGGCAAACACCCGCCGTGTCTCCGGCTCGGGATAGCTCCGTTCTCGAAGCATGAACCGGCCGTGTACCACGTCGGTGTCGAACCCGAATCGGAGTTCCCCGAGGTGTCGGGCGCTCTGGTACATAAGCCCGGCCAGGACCAAGAGGGTGAAGGACAGCGCCACCTCCCCCATCAGCAAGGCGGTGCGCACCCGCCGTTGCCGTCCTCTCGAGGAACCGCCGGGGCCGGTGCCGCCGAGGAGGCGGAGCACGTCGACCCGGGTGGCAATGAGGGCCGGGAGCGTACCGAAGGCTCCAGCCGCACCGATGGTGATCGCAACCGCGGTCAAGAGCACGACCGCATCCAGCCCGAGCTGGTCGGTTCCGCCGGGGACGCCAAGTCCGAGGTGCCGCTCCACGGTGGGTCCCAGGGCTGGCAGGAGGATCCCGGCCGTTACCACGGCGGCGCTTCCTGCCGCCGCGGACAGGACCAGCCCCTCCGCGAAGACCTGGCCCCAGAGGTGTGCGGGGCGGGCGCCGAGCGCGGAGTGCATGGCGAAGACCCGCTCGCGGGCCGTCGCCCTGGCCAGGAGGAGCGTGCCGAGGTTGCCGCCCACGATCAGAAGGATCAGGCCGGTCGTCCCGCCGAGGATGAGGAGAGCGGGGCGCGCCTCCGCAACGTAGGCGTCGCCGGCCCGCTCGGCTCCGAGTCGCCACCGCGGATCGGTCGACAGCCGCTCGCGAGCGTAGGCGGTCAGGTGGTCCGCAAGATGCTGGGCGGTGACGCCAGGGCGCACCCGGATCAGCGACGGGAGTCGCGGGCCGTGAAGCTGGAGGAGGAGATCCGTGAAGCGGTTGATGTGCCAATAGCCCCGGTCCAGCACGCCCACCACGATGAAGGCCTCCGCCTCATCCGGGCGGTCGGTCGAGAAGGCGTGGATCGCTGTGCCGAGGATGCCCGTATCGCCGTTGAAACGACGCTGCCAGAGGGCGTGGCTGATCACCGCCTCACGGGCGCCATGGGCGTCCGGGTCGGGAGCGAGGGGACGACCGAGGGCAAGTGGTGGTTGGAGCGCGGAGAAGTAGCCTGGGCTCACCCAGGCGCCCTCGACCTCCTCCGGGCGATCCGCTCCCAAGAGGGTGAACCCGTCCAGGTCCCATGCCGCACTGGCCTCGATGAGGGGATCGGTAACGGGCCACTCGATGTCCCATAGGCCATCGGGGACGGGAGGCGCGTCCGGGCGCGCCATTGCTCCCCGGGGCGCAAAGGACAGCTCCATCAGTCGTTCCGCCGCCGGGTATGGGAAGGGGGAGAACAGGTATGCCCGGAGGAGGGCGGCGACGGCCACCGTCACTGCGAGACCCGTCGCCAAGACCACCACGGCCGGCACGCTGAACGCTGGTTGCCGGGCCAGGTTTCTGCCGGCTCGCCGGACGT
>Ga0210124_1000902_pt1 | contig 13930 bp, 4 predicted proteins | sample Muzzi_PWC_D2_FD_185554 | JGI IMG/M metagenome (GOLD analysis project Ga0210124, IMG submission 185554) | Wetland microbial communities from San Francisco Bay, California, USA, that impact long-term carbon sequestration - Muzzi_PWC_D2 (SPAdes) | ecosystem: Environmental > Aquatic > Marine >... | reverse complement strand
CTCAAGGCCGATAGCGCTATGCCGGCGTAGCGTCGGGCCACCAACAGTGTGGATATCCAGTGCGGGCCGTGATTGCGAGGAACCGCGGTGACAGCAACACGAATACTTTTCGTTTCGGCAAATCCGACCAGCACACCAAAGCTGGAGCTGGCCGACGAGCTGCGGCGGTTTCAGCACGCCCTTACCGGGCACGCTGTAAAACTGATGCTGTTGCCGGCCGCGCAGCCCGAAGACCTGAAGATTGCCATGGAAAGCAGGAATTTCGACGTCGTTCATTTCACCGGACATGCCGATGAACGAGGCATTCTGATGCGCAATGCCCGCGGCATCGAGGAACTACTACCGAGACAGGAACTGCGTAAACTCTTTCAGGGCAAAGGCGTGAAACTTGCCGTGCTCAACGCGTGTAACACGAAGGCGAGTGCGGAAGACATCGAAGAGAGCGTGGATACCGTCATAGGTACGAGTGACGTGATAGACCAGAGAGCGGGCCGGATGCTTACCAAGGTTTTCTACTCTGCGCTCGGCAGAGGAAGTTCGGTCAAAGACGCCTACAGCGAAACTATAGATACGATCAACAAGTATGCCCCGGAGAAAAATGTCCTGATGGGCCGTGGCCTGGACAATGAGGCGAGCCTGTTTCCGAAAGGCGAAAGGGCCGGTGGGGATGTCGAGCTCGAAGGCCAGGAACCTTTCGACAGGTATTACTACGTTGACTACCTCGACAAACAAATCGCTTCATACCAGTTGAATCGTAACGCCAACCTGGTCGTACTGGCCGCACTTTTCGGCGTGGGAATCGCAATTATCCGCTGGTTCTGGCTTCGGGATATGGCGGATGCTGTTCCCGGGGAAGCGGGGCAACAGGGATTCCTGTCATGGATCTGGGACGAATTGAAAATGCTGGTGACGGAATCAAAGAGTGATACCCCGTTACTGGACTGGTTGGCGACGATCGGTCAGGCCATTCCACTGTTCATGACGACAATGCAGGCGCGCTGGTGCGTACACAGTGCGGAAAAGATTCGTCAGTTGACGGCGCTGCGGGAGTTGGTCAGAGATTCTGAAAACCTGACGCAAGACCTGCGAATAAGGTTGCACAAGATCATGGACCAAAGCCTGCAGGCAGCAGAAGAACCGAAATGGTTTGCCACAGTAGCTGGCTCTGTCTACAAAAGAACAAAAGCCGCGCTGTCTCGTTTTATGGAAAAGTGAAGTCTGCATTGAGTAACTTTATCGGCAAAAAGAACACGAGCAACGAAATCAAAGAGGTCTGACAGGATATGTTCGTAGAAAGAAGAAAAGATAATTACGACGAGCTACAGATTCTTGCAGGAGATGTCCGAACAAGAAGGAGGCGGACCAATATCTGGACGACAACAATGGTGTTAGGGACGATGGGCGCGACCGCCGCTTATGTCGCGACCACCAACAGCCAGGTGGACGCGCTAAAGGCCGAAAACACGTCGCTAACGATCAATTTGCGCGACGCGGAGAGAGATCGCGATAAGGCACAGACCGAACGAGATGTTTACCTGCAATATGTGAATCAATTCGGCGATATGTACCCGACCCTCAAAATGGGCGATGCTATCAGGGATATAACGATCGCCGGAGCACCGGGCTCAGTGGAGTGGCCACCGTTAACAATTTCCAATCTCGTCTGGTACGTCGATGGCTCCCGCCGGTTCCCGATGGCCGCAGGCGACGTACTCTGGATACCGGAAGGTTCGGTCTGGGTTCGCCTGGAGTTTCCAGCGGTGGCAAGTCAGACGCCCACGGAGATTACGATTCACAAAGGAGCGCAGCCCGCCGCGGCGCTCCCGCCAACAACATCTGGATCGGTCATTGGTCCGATTGCCCTTCCTAAAGGCAAGAGCTATGGCCTGGTAGTGAAACGCGCGTCAGCCAGTTGCGCCAAGTTACAGCTCGAAGAATCCCGACGGGAAGGCTTCGGCAGCGAGTACGTTGACATGGTGCTGACGTTTTCGACGGAATCGGAAGTCGAGTGTGTAAAGGGCAACCAGTAGGCATCAAGCCGCACGAACGGACAATCGTTTGGATTGTCTGCCTGCTGAATGCAATCCACGTTTAACTCCCATCTCAATATTTTCCAACTAGATCGAGAAACCAGCCCTGGCCCTGGTAGCTGTCGATTCTCAGCCGTTCGTCGAAATCCGTGAAGTTGAATCCGACACCGACTTTCAGATGATCGTTAAGGTGCCGGTAAGCGGCGATCAGGGCGCCCTCGCGGTCGTTATCTCCGGTGATGTCGGACAGCCATCGGTACTCGAGCAAGCCGTCCCATTCTTTGTTGATGTGAAGACGAGTTCGGGCACTGGCGAGCCTGAGGCCGAATTCTTCCCATGGACCGGAATCGCGGCTCAGGCGCCGGTCGCCTTTGCGAACTGCCAGTTTTCCGGCCAGTTCCCAACGGCTGTCCAGGTCATAGATGCCCTCGACTGATATCAGGTGGGATCGCTCATCGGGTCGAATCGTGGCCTGCTCTTCTGTCGGCAGATCATAGAGAAAACTGTACTTGCCGATCAGGTTCAGCCTGTCAGATTCTACCGGCCGATAGGCATAACCGATGTCCAGCTCGGTGAAACGCGCGTCATGGCCGCCATTAATTCTGTCCTCCGTCCATGACAGGTTGAGCTTCCCGAGCCAGCGGCTGCCTTCATCGACAATCCTGGTAAAGCTGTTGCTGGAAACGTACTGCCGGGTATGTACGCCCGCACCCTCGTCTTCACGAAGCTCAACGCGCGACGATATTTTCAGGTCACCGCGATCCCGATACGCACCGAGTGACAACGCTTGCCGATCGAATGTGAGTCCCTGGAAATCGTTGTCGCTGAACTGAAGCGTCGCACTATATCGCCAGTCTTCCGTTCCTTCGAAATTCAGGCCAAACACATGAGCGACATTGGCGTAGCGGTCGTCCTTGCCGAACTGTGACTCGGTAAAAATCGACATGCTGTTGCCGAATGACCGGCGCTGGCCCAGCGTCAGCAGGTTTCGCGCGCCGTCGGTACGATCCGGATCAACGGCATAACTTCCATACAGTTTGTGGCCTTCGGCGATTTCGTAGCTGGAGGAGAACTGGCTGATGGCACCTGAACCGACGCCGCCGGAAACGTTGAAGTTCAGTCCGTTGTTCGTGGCAATGCTTACAGCCGACGTTATCGCGCTGCCGCGATCGCCGTCGCTTGCCTCGAGACTCATGGCTACGCCCTGACTAACCTTGCGGTTAAAGCCGACGCTGGCGAGATCGTTTGCCCTGTATATCCCGTTGTCGTCCGCGACGGTCTGTGCGGCAGCGTAAACAGTCGTGTCGTCGCTGATGTCGTAGCCGAGACGAGCCCCGATCAGCAGCGCCTCACCGTCGCCTGTAGCGCCGAGCAAGCCAGAGACGGGAGCGCCGGGTCCGGACGCCAGCGTTTCGACCCTTTCGTGGCGAAGCTCGACTGCAGCCGTGAATTTGTCGTCCATGCCGAAAGTATCCTGAACCTGGACCCTGGCAACGCGTTCGCGTGACAGGTCTTTCCGCTCAAAATCCGTGTAGCTCGCCGATACGTCCAGGTCTTGTCCGACTTTGGCATGGACTTCGATTCCACCGTCGACTATTTCCTCGCCCTGCCCGATTCGCCCCGTTGAAAAACCGGCATCGCGTTCTTTCCACCACGCCCGAACGTCGCCCTGCAATTTCTCGCTGAACTCGGCGAGATCAACCTGAAGATCAAGTGCAATTGCGCCTCCATCGAGATCCTCACCCGGATCGGAGGAAACCTGCGGCTGGAACGTCAGGCCTCCGTCGATCGAAATGAAACTGGCATCGCTTTGCCTGGCCCGGCTGTGTGCGACTTCGGCACGCAGATAGGTCTTCTCGCTCAGCTTGACGGTCAGATCCGCGCCGTTCATTTCGTAATCGCCACCATTACGCTCATCCGTCACGGTTGCGGCGCCAACGGCGAGGTGATCACCAAGCCAAACACGTCCACGGCCTCCATAGGTATTGTCGCCCGCCGCGAAAGCCGTCGGCACATATTCGTAGTCGACGAGCAAATAGACCTCGTCACCTTCGAGCGGAGACGAACGAATGATGGAGTTTTCCCGATCGTTAACCACTTGCGAGAGCGGTCGTCGCAGAATAATCCGGCCCTGAAGGTCATCGACCTCGTAATCCCTGCCCTCGAGAAGGATTTGCCGTTCAACGACCTGTTCAGTGTCACGCCGACGCACTTCGATCCAGACTTTCTCCGAGCCCTGCACGATATCGATGTCACGTAGATAGTAGAGTGAGCCGCCGGTTGCGTGAAACGTGACATGCGCAGCAACACTTTGCGCTTCGGAGCCAAACGCGGACAGCTCTCTCCTGGCGTCGCCGAATTGCGTGGTGCCCTGACTTTCATGCTCGATCCTGGCTCCGTAAAGGGATCGGTTGTATTGCATGAGCTCCGTATCGGTCATGCCGGTGTTGTAGTTGCCCCATAAGGCCGTGTTCTTGTCCCAGTCGACACGAACGTACAGCGCGCCCTGGGTATCGACATCGGTTGTCGTAGTGGAATCGTCGCCGTAAACCGGGTAATAGAGATCGGGGTCGAGTTGGCGAAACACCCGGCGTGGATCTTTGCGTTTCAGGTTGTCACCGAGATCACCGAGCTGATCTTCCGCGGTATCCAGTTGCGCCGTAATCAGGTACTTGCCCTGGATCTTGCCCTTCGCGTACATTGCGACGCGTCCGTCGATAAAGGTCGTGCCGTCGAAATGATCATCGCCTGACAGGGGCAGGACGTTGCCCGACAGGTTGTTCTGCCCAACCGTCAGGTTTGCCAGCGCTACGACAAAATACTCGTTGCGGATCGGCATCGTTTCGTCTGGCGGTGGCAGTGGCGGCTGCATCCGGACTTCCGGGAAGCCTTCGTTGGTAATCCGCATCGCAGAGACAATCGAGCTGTCGGTGTAGTCGCGAAACGGAGTTACAACGATTTGTTGCTTGTTGTTGCTGTCCTCGCGCGGCGGCAAACTGGGTGTTACGTCTCCAGGTGAATTCACGAAGATTACCGTTCCTTCGCCTGTACTCACCCTGATCGGGTACTGACCTGGCGAAACGCCGGCGGGACACTTATCTATTGCGGCGCCCGGTCCGGCTGGATCGGCGGCAACGGTCACAGCGGTTATTTTCTCGGGAGGATCCAGTCGTGAGCGCCCTGGCAATTCCGCAATAACCACCTGGCCGCAGCCAAACATGCCACCATCGACCGTGATGTCATGGGCATCGGCTGAAAAATGGACTTCGAAGTCCTGGTCGGAGTCACTTCCAGTTTCTGTGTGTTCGGGCCCGGGATGTTCTTCCACTACGAAGATACCCTTGTCCCGATCGTTCACGTGCCTGAGATCTTTCGGTTTCGATTGGAATGCGCTGATTTCCCGAGCGGTCTTCTGCGGGTCACGAGACCTGGCGCGACCGCCGGGCACCGGGATGTTTTGACTGGCCAGATTGTTTTTCCCCCATAATTCATTGGCGTTGTGAGGGAGCGCCGGGACGTCGTCCCCTGCCCGTAGTGCGAGACGTCGAACCGCGGTCGCGTCGACGTGACAGGTCCCTTCATCAAACGAGAGAGCAGCTTCCGTCGCGGTCGAATACGAACAATCCGACGCTTTCAGAACGTACTCGAGCTCCGTAAACAGTGACAGATCCCGTTGCCGGACTTCGGCACCTCCCTCCGCCCGACAGTCGTAGTCGGCATCAACCTCACAGTTGACGATCCCGCTATAGTTGACGAGACGATCGTCGTCATAGTCAGGAAAGTACTGGACATCCAGGAGCGTCCTTCCGCTCACGTACTCGGAACTTCCATAGATTTCGAGTGCAAAAGCTTTAATGTTGGTCGCGTAATTTGTGTAGAGGCCAAACGAAAGATCACCGAGCAAATTGCCCGAATCACGGATCACCGCGTCATTCAGAGCGAGAACATCGAGCCGTGGATCCGTGACAAACGGATCTACTGTTTGCATTGAACCTGACAACAATGTGCCGGCGTCTTCCCTGGATGTCTCGCCTGGAATGGGTTCGATTCCATCGTTTGCGATTCTCAGGGCTGAAATGATCCTGTTGTTCGTATCGTCCCTGAACGGTGTGACGATTATGTGTTCGGCATTTCCCGGATCCCCCTTGCGTATCACATCGCCGGCACTCGTTACCCAGAGCTTGCTGCCCTCGTCGGTCGTGATTTCTATCGGGTAATGGCCGATCCGTATTCCTTGGCTGACTTTCGACGCCATTTCAGCCGTGCCACCAGGCAGATCCATTATGAACCTACGGCAACTCGTACCATCCAGATCATCCGAGATCCCGGGCGCGAACACCGTTAGCTGCGAGTCCACGTCAGGTTTGCCATCGGCTTGCCTTCCAGGAAGAATTCCCGGAAGCGATTCTGCTACCAGCATGTTGCAGCCGAAATCTCCGCCGGATGCGACGATCCGCGTCGCGGTCGCGGTCAGATTTTCACCCTGGGCGGATTCCGCACGCTCTTCCTCGCAGTCATCGATACAAGCGTCCGGCCCGGGGCCCGGCATTTTCACCGCAAAGTTGACTTTGGACAGTGTCGCCTGCGTGAGGCGGATCACGCGGGGGTTTTCACTGGTCACCTCTGAACCTTCAGGCAGCGTGTGCGTGTCGAGTTTGATAATGAAATTGGCGCCGCGCTCGAAACGATCAACATCGACATCGGCTACGTGGTAACGGCCGTTGGCATCGGTTTCTATGGTTAACCCACTGACGGTAGCGAGACGTACTCCCGGGATGCCTGGCTCACCAGCGTCATACAGGCCGTTTTCAGTTATTGAGTCTACGAACACCCTGCCGATGAGCGTTGTCTTTTCGAACATCGGGTCACCCACTACCGTGACCGGGGCACTCGGCGGCGGCCCCGGGGCAGGCGGAACGACCACGACGCTGTTGAGATACTCTCCATCGGCGACACCGGTACTGACGCGCATCAGATATCGAACGACAACCCGTTCGTGCGGTTCGAGACTGAACGTCTCGAATTCGATCGGGCCGGTGCCCGTCGTGGTAAGTGAAACCGGATCTTCATCGTCTTCGGTGTCAGGACGGCCATCGGGACCCGGACGAATGAGTACGACGGAACCTTCAACCAGTTGAAATCCGGCGGGCGGGATGTCGGTCACGGTAACGTCCGCCACCGGTGCGTCGTTCATGTTGGTGACAGCGATGTCGTAGCCAACCAGACCGCCGCGCACGACGTATGTCCGGTCTGCCTTTTTGCTGATCGTAATTACGGGGTTTTGCGGTGGCGGTGGCGGAACCTGCGGTAACTCGATCGGGGCGTCGTCGCTATCGCTTACTGTGCTACCGGTGAATTCGCCGATACCCTCAGCGATCGCGGTATTGATGAAGGGCCCGTGCATTGCGCCAGCATAGAACCGCACCGTGAACGTGACTGTCGCTTCGGCGTCGGGCGGCACGCTGTCGGCGCCCTCCAGCAAGGTCAAAATCTGATCGCCGTCGAAATTAGCGTTGACAGTGAGGTCGTCACTCGCGAGATCTTCTACGTCGATCAGCTCGCCATCCCCAAAAATGTTCAAATTATCAGTAAGTTGAACGTAATCGAGGACTTCATTACCCGTGTTGGTGACGGTCAGGGTGATCGGAACCGACAGGCTGCCATCGACATTGCTGCTGACGGCCCCGGCCTCTTTTTCCAGGCGGATACCGGGTTCCGGCGGCACCGCGATCTCTGCACTGGCACCGACATCGATGCCGATACCGGAATCCTTGCCCTCCGTCCACGCGATCGACCAGTTCGTGAACGGTCCAGGTTCATCAGCCGGATCGAAAGTGACCGGGAACCGCAGGGTAACCCTGTCGCCAATCGCCACGGCATCGACCCCGGTCAGCAAATGAATGTTATCGAGCCCGTTAAAATCCGGGTTCGGGGTCAGGTCACCATTCAGTACCTCGACCGGTCCGATTTCAACCACATGTCCGGCCCCGAAAATATCCAGGTTGTCTTTCAGTTGCAGCTTGACGATCTCTTCAAGTCCCACATTCAGCAGGTTGAGTGTTATTGGAACCGTATATGTTCCATTATTGTTATTTGTGACCGTGCCGGTGGTTTTCGTGTACTCGATTTCGGGCCTCAAAGGCAGGCTGAAGGTGGCGCTGGCGCTGGTATCTACACCGATTCCCGAATCCTTGCCCTCGGCGCAGGCAACCGCCCGATTCGTGTACGGGCCGGAATAACCGCTCGGCTCGAAGGTCACCTCGAATCGCAGCTTTATGGTACTGCCGACCGGTAACGTGCCGTTGCCATCGAGCAGGCGGATGTCATCGATACCGTCAAAATCCGGGTTCAGGGACACGTTGCCGGCCAGGACCTCCTTCGCATCAACGCTGACCAGCTTTCCGGAGCCGAAAATGTCCAGGTTGTCGTTGAGCTGTACCTTGACGAGTTTCTCGGATCCCGTGTTGGTCAGCTCCAGCGTGATCGGTACGAGAAAGGTCCCGTAGCCGTTCGAGGTGACCTGGCCGGCAGACTTCCTGAGACTCGCGTCTGGAAGCAACGGCAGGTAGATATAGCATCTGACATCGTCACTCACGGCTTTTGCGGAATACTTGCCCACGGCCCGGGCGACTGCCCTGTTGGCAAATGGTCCGGGGTCACCGCGGGGGTCAAAAGTGACGTACAAGCGCAATCTTGCCTCGTCCCCGGGCGAAAGCCTGTCAGTGCCCTGCAGTAAGTTCGTATCGCTGCGACCGTTGAATCCCGGATTCAGCGTCAAACTGCCGCTTAGCAGTTTTGGCGTGCTGACGCTGATCATTCGGCCCGAGCCGAAAATATCGAGGTCGTCGGTCAGCTGAATGTTGGCCAGTTTTTCATCGCCGACGTTTCTCGTCGTCAACGTGATTGGCACCGTGAAGGTGCCGTCACCGTTCGACTCAACATCGCCGACATGCTGATTCAGCTCGATCGCCGGGTGATGCGTCGCTGCCGCAAATCCCGGCGAGGTGCCAGAAAGCAAGAGCGCACCGGTAACCAACAGCGGCGTGCAGGACAAACGCCGGCGTTTGCCCATATTGCATACTGGATAGCACGTCCACAGCCAGGACATAGACATCTGCGCCTCTCGTTGCGTAGAGCCTGTCGTTCCGGCCAACCTGCAGTTGGCGAGAACTCATGGATCTCGCAATCTTCTTCTTATGGATCCGTACTTTTCTTGTTGTTCGACGGAGGATTTTTAAGCGCCTGGACCAAACGCAATCGCCCGTCGTAGCTTGTCTACAGTGTAGAGCGAATGCGGGAACGAAGCTGTTGATTTGACATAACACGGCTCGCTGGGAACGTCCCGGGTGAGAGCGACGTCGCGGCGATTCGACGCCGTAGCAGGCCGCGCGGCTTTTCCGGAACGTAGTGCTAGAACAACCAGCCCGGCGGAGCGGAAATACTGTGCGGCTCCATGAATTCGCTCATTCCTTCGAATCCCAGTACCCGGCCAATGCCGCTTTGTTTCATGCCACCGAACGGCCCGCGATAGTCCTGTGCCATCGGCCCGTGACCGTTGATGTACGTGTAGCCTGCCTCGAGCCGGCGAGCCATGCCGATCGCACGATCACGATCCGCCGTCCAGACAGACGAGCAAAGACCGTACTCGGTATCGTTGGCCTGTTGTATGGCATCGTCGTCGTCCTCGAAGTACAGGATCGGCACGACAGGGCCGAACTGCTCTTCCTTCACGATCCGCGAGTTCCGGTCACAGTCAGTAACGACAGCGGGCCGCTGAAAATACCCTTCGCGATACGTGGCCTCGTCCGCAATCTGCCCCAGCTCCCTGACTGTCGCGCCGGCCCGGCGTGAATCCTCGATAAGATCCTGTATGACTTTAAGCTGGCGCTCGTTGTTAATCGGGCCCATGGTGACCGATGGATCGGTACCATCACCGACGATGATTTTGTCGACCTCGTTCGAAAATTTTTCAACAAATTCATCATACCGGGAGCGATGCACGTAAATTCTTTTCACCGCCATACAGATCTGGCCGGCAGTCATGAACGAGCCGTTTACGAATCGCTGCATTGCGGCTTCGTCGAGTTCCGCATCGTCGAGAACCAGTGCGGCATCGTTTCCCCCCAGCTCGAGCGTTATTGCCTTAAGCGTGTCGGCGGCCACTTTCATTATGTGTTTGCCGGCCCTGATGCTGCCCGTGAAACTGATTTTGCGAACGAGTGGATTCGCAATCATCTCGTCGCCGATTTCCGATGGTGGACTGGCGATGACGTTTACGACTCCCGGCGGCAGTCCATCTGCCAGGATCTTCAGCAACTGCATCGGGGCCAGCGGCGATTGCTCGGCAAGTTTGATCACCACAGTATTGCCCGTCATCAATGCGGGCGGCGCCTTGACGCCGAGCAACGATATCGGCCAGTTCCACGGCACAATTTGCGACGCAACGCCACGAGGCTGGTGCGTGATGATCGTATCCCGCGGCGGCCCCGGTAATTTCTGATCCTCGGACAGGCGTCCGGCCTGCGCGACGGGCCAGTCGAATCGATCACCGAATCGTGAGAACTCGATCGCGGACTCTTTCAGAATCTTCCCGTGCTCGCGGGTAAAGAGATGAATCATCTCCTGCAGACGATTTTCATCCGCGGCGAGCGGCGCCGCGGCTGCGGTGAGTCGTTCCGCTCGTTCTTTGTAACTCAGCGCCGACCATGCAGGGTATGCGCGATGCGCCGCTTCGATCGCATCCCGAACGTCGTCCTGGTTGGCGAGCGCTGCACGGCCGACAATCTCTCGCGGGTGCGCCGGATTGTTGACGGCATACATTCGACCGCCTGCAGCCTCACGCCATTGGCCGTCGATGATGTTTTGTACCTCAACTGTCGACTCGCTCATCCGGCCGGTCCTGTCTGGAATTCCTCGATCAATCCGCGTAGTGCAATGGGGCCGTGACCGGCTTGCCTGATCTGTTCGCATGCAATGATCGTCATCGTCCGCCCTGCATTCGTCCATACGTTGTTATTGGAGCGGAGTTTAACAGCACCACGACCTGTGGCTTATAATCACCGGTCGCGCCGCCAAGAAAACAGCATGACACTACGCGCAGATACCACCGAAAGCACGCTGGTTGGCCGGTCCGCGGAGATCGGCAGAATAGACCGCGCCATCAGGACTCTCAGCTCGGGCGAAGGCCACATCCTGATGCTGGCCGGCGAACCCGGCATAGGGAAGAGCACGCTGGCGCGATTCGCGGCCGGTAAAGCGCGCGAGCACTCGATGCCGGTGTACTGGGGATTTTCGTGGGAGGCCGGAGGCGCACCGGCATACTGGCCGTGGACGCAGTTGCTGAGTTCGCTTGTTACAGAACTCAAGCCACCGGCTGAACTGACAGAGAAACTGCAGCTGCTGCTACCGGATACCGTGGCCACGGCGCCTGCAACTCAACTGCGTCCGGACCAGGCACGGTTCCAGTTACTCGAATCCGTAAGACGGCTACTCGATGACATCTCGCGCCGGACACCGTTCGTACTGATTCTCGAAGACCTGCACGCTGCTGACAGCGACAGCCTGCAGTTGTTGCACTATGTCGCGCGCCACGTAAGCGGCATGCCAGTACTCATTGTCGGTACGTACCGCGACGTCGAAGCAAGAGCTATGGCGGCGGCCGACCCGCTCTGGCGTACCTGCCGGGATGCCGAGGTACTGATGCTTCCACATCTTGTCGAACAGGACGTGCGGGATTACCTTGCGGCTCGTGATGTACCGGCTGCGGCCGACGAAGACGTTCGCAAGTTGCTCGCCACAACCGACGGAAACCCGTTGTTCCTGACCGAGCTCGTCGGCTACCTGGCGTACGAAGACCCGGCTTCCACACGGTTGCCGGAAAATGTCCAGCAAGTGATTCGGCAGCAGATCGCCCGCCTTCCGCAAACCACAGCTGCGCTGCTGGCGGAGGCGGCCGCGCTTGGCCGGGAATTCGACCTGGAATCGCTGGCTGCCGTCTCGAGCCACAGCACAACAGACATTTGCACCGAACTTGCCGCATCGATCGGAGCGGCCCTTGTTCGCAAGACCGGAGACAGGTATTACCGGTTCTCGCATGCCCTGCATCGCGACGTGCTGTATCAGGATCTGAGCGAGGCACATCGCTCCTCGCTACACATCAAATACAGCGAATTTCTGCAGGAGAAAATCGATCGAGGCGAAGAGGATCGCTGGACAGAACTGGCCACGCACCTGAGCGACGCCGGCAGTGAATACCGCGGTGCGGCAGTTGCCGCCTGGCGGCGTGCTGCAAAACGCGCCATTCAACGGCTCGCATTCGATGACGCAGTTGCCTCGCTGAACAGGGCGTTGGCCGCATTTGGTGGCGGCCCGAAATATTCGCCGGTCGATCGTTGCGAGTTGTTGCTGGAATGCGCAAGCGCCGAATTGTTGACAGGGGCGACGGCGACCGGACATGAATATTGCAGGGATGCGTTCGAGATCGCCCGCGCACTCGAAGATCCCGTCCTGATGTCGCGGGCAGCTTTGACGTGGGGCAGCGCAATCGTCGTGGCGACGGTCAATGCGGAGCTCGTCGCAGCATTACAGGAAAGTCTCGCTGCAATCCCGCAAACCAATATAGCGCTGCGCTCGCAGGTACTCGCCCGCCTGGCGGGCGCCATGCAGCCGTCACTGAACCCCGCCGAACCGATGGACATGGCGCGCGAAGCCATTGCGCTTGCTCGCGCGACCGAGGATGAGAAGGTACTTTTCAGCGTGTTGCGGTCGGCGATATCCGCGTTGATGGACTTCGCACCCGCCAGCGAGCGAATGCCGCTCAACCTGGAGTTCAGCGCACTGGCCGAAAAATTCGGCGATGCGCCCGGCCAGTTTCGCAGCAACCTCCGGCTGATGATGGATGCATGCGAAGCGGGAGATCGAAACGGGATGGACCAGGCAATCGACTCCTGCGATGCCATAGCGGAGCGCATCGCACTACCGCATTACCAGTGGCGCGTCGCATCCGCCCGCGCAATGCAAGCCACGATCGACGGCGATTTTTCCAAAGCAACGCAGCTGCTCGATGTTGCACAGGACCTAGCCGACAGAATCGACGACCTCGAGGCGAAACTGACTATACCGTTGCAACGTTTCGCCGTGCTGATCGAATGGGACTCGCCGGAGTGTGAATCGCTCGCGCGGATTGAATCGCAACTCGAACACGCTTACGAATCGGGGTTGAGCGAAGCGAGGTTCTTCGTCGCACCCTTCATAAACAGCAACAAGTTCGTTGCTGATGCCGAATCCGCCCGGCATATGCTGCGCGACAAGAAAATCGTCGAGCGTACCTTCGCCGGCGGAGACCGTTATTCGCTGTGTCGGCTTGGCGAGCTCGCCGCAATTGCGGGGGATGCCGAGCTGGCCACCAGGGCGCTTGATGCGATTGTGCCGTATGCAAGTGATTGCGGAAATCTCGGTCTGATGGGCACCAGTTCCGGTGGCCCCGTTGCCTGGTCGATTGGCAGTATCCTGTCCGGTCTCGGCAGGCATGAAGAAGCGCTGGAATTCTTAAACAAGGCACTCGACATCGCTGCGACGATGCGTGCACCGGCATGGACAGCCCGCATCCATGCAGCCATCGCCGAAGTGGCGGATGCATCCGGGAACTCGGGCCTGGCCGCTACGCACAGCGCCCAGGCGAAGCGGCTCGGCAAAAAGCTCGGTCTGCGCGCAACCCGCAGTGCGCCGCCGGAACCGGTAGCAGAGTTGAATGCCCCTGCACACGAGAAAACAGAGTTTGTCATCAGTCCTGAGGGTGAACTCTGGCGTGTTTCGTTTAACGGCGTGTCAACGCTGCTTCGGGCGAGTAAGGGTCTCAAGATGCTCGCAACCCTGACCGCGAAGCCGGACAGCGACGTGCA
>Ga0210124_1000901_pt1 | contig 13934 bp, 12 predicted proteins | sample Muzzi_PWC_D2_FD_185554 | JGI IMG/M metagenome (GOLD analysis project Ga0210124, IMG submission 185554) | Wetland microbial communities from San Francisco Bay, California, USA, that impact long-term carbon sequestration - Muzzi_PWC_D2 (SPAdes) | ecosystem: Environmental > Aquatic > Marine >... | reverse complement strand
TGAAAAAGGAAAAAATTCAGATCAGTAATGGAGATCACACGAATTGGACCTGTTTCAATTCTTTGGATTACTCCAAGATATCAATTGCTTACTAATTTATGTGCTCGTAGCAAGAAGGTACACGTCTCGCAGCGCGAAATTTTCGTGGACTAGTCTCAATGTATCAGAACGAAATCCATCTAAGTTAACGAATGAATATCTCAGGTATCTATGAACCTTAAAAGCTTATGTCGGTAGAAGAAGTCGGAATTTTGAACAAAATCATATTTAGGTGCAACCATACTCCCAATCTGCATTTTTTCAAACATTTTAACGTGTTAACTTTTAGTGATTTGAATAAAAATCTTGACCCTTCATATCTTATTATATTATGAATAATTATTAGCCCGCCTGAGTTTCTTTCGCCCACGAATTTAAAGATGATTTCTTTCGACATTTATTTTCCGGGTTATCGCTCTTTTCTTTACGGCACTCGCTAATTTCTTTGCCTCTAAACCATTAGGGAGGTGATTCCATGGATACACAAGGCTTCAAACGTAAGCTTGCCGCAATCCTCAGTGCCGATGTCAAAGGATACAGCCGCCTCATGGGTGAAGATGAGGAAGCCACTGTCCGAACCATAACAGCATACCGGGAGGTGATGACCACCCTTATCCAGCAGCACAGAGGGAAAGTGGTGGATTCTCCGGGCGACAATTTGCTTGCTGAGTTTGCCAGTGTTGTCGATGCAGTGCAATGTGCTGTGGCGGTTCAAAAAGAGATCAGTACCCGAAATACCGAACTGCCTGAAAATAAGAAGATGCAGTTTCGTATCGGCATCAACCTCGGAGATGTCATACAAGAAGGTGACAGGTTATATGGTGATGGCGTCAATATTGCCGCCAGACTGGAAGGTTTGGCAGAGCCGGGCGGTATTTGCATTTCCAAGACTGCTTTTGATCACATCGAAAGTAAGCTCCCTTATGGATATGATTTTATTGGAGATCAAACGGTTAAAAACATTGCCAAGCCGGTGGGAGCCTACCGGGTCTTGATGGATCCGAGGGTAACGGTTAAAGGGAAGCTGAAAGAGGAAAGACCTACACCAGCAAAACGAATGCTATTTTTTGTTGGAGTCGTTGTTGTCCTTGTGTTGGCCTTTGCAGTGGGGATTTGGCAGTTTTACACAAAACGTCCTTCATTAAAGACAGCGTCTGTTGAGAAGATGGCATACCAGCTGCCTGACAAGCCATCCATCGCAGTCTTACCTTTTGACAATCTGAGCGGCGATCCTGATCAGGAATATTTCAGTGATGGGCTCACCGAGGAGATTATAGCTGCACTTAGCAGTGTTCCAAAGCTCTTTGTGATTGCACGAAACTCTACATTCACATACAAAGACAAACCTGTAAAGATTCAGCAGGTCAGTGAGGAATTGGGGGTTCAGTACGTTCTTGAGGGCAGCGTTAGAAAGGCTGGAGACAAAATAAGAATAACAGCCCAGTTGGTTGATGCGCTGAATGGGCATCACCTATGGGCGAAAAGTTATGACCGAAATCTGAGTGACATATTTGCCGTTCAAGACGAGATCACGAAAAATATTATCACAGCCATGCAGGTCAAGCTGACTGAGGGGGAGGAAGTTAAAGCTGTTTCAAAAGGCACGAATAACCTTGAAGCCTACTTAAAGTACCTGCAGGCAAATGAGCTTATTAGCAAGTTAAATCCAGAGAGCAATGCTTTGGCAAAAAAAATGGCAGAGGAAGCCGTTGCCTTAGATCCAAAGTTTGCTGCGGCATACTATGTTCTTGGCAGAGTCAATATGGTGGACGTGTGGGTGGGGGCTAGCAAATCGCCAAAGGATTCTATAGCAAAAGCCATGAAGCTATTAAAAAAGGCTATTGTCTTGGATGACACTTACGCTCAAGCCTACGGCCTTTTAGGATTTCTATATTCAATGACAAGAGAACATGAGAAGGCCCTTGCCCAGGCGGAGAAGGCGGTAGCTCTTAATCCCAATTCGGCTATTGCTCATTTTCTGGTGGGGAAAACACTTAGTTTTGCCGGCAGGTGGAAGGACTCCATTCCGGAATATAAGAAAGCGATACGTCTTAATCCTATCCCACCGAATAATCTCTTTTGGAGCTTGGGATTGTCTTATGCTTATACGGAGCAATACGAGGAGGCAATAAAGTGGTGTGAAAAAGCAGTTCATCGAGAGCCTAATGATCTATTAGCCCGCACGATGATGACTGTCGTTTATAGTTTGTCAGGGCATGATGAGAAAGCTCGAGCTGAAGCCAATGAAGTGCTCAGGATACAACCCAAATTTTCTCTCGAAAAATCTAAAAAGAACATCACATATAAGAGAGAAGTTGATAGAGAGCGATTTCTTAGCGCTTTGCGAAAGGCTGGATTGAAGTAATGTGAAACAGGCAACTTCGATTAGATCAATCGTTAACAGTTAATTTTTATTCTATGAATTTTGCAGATTTGTTACGACCACACAAATATGTTAGCCTGTGATCACTAATGGTGAGCACAGGATTTTTGAACGGTATAGAACCTGCACTATCTCCAAGATATTGATAGAACACGATGCACGAAATATTCTCAATGTTTCGAAAGAAATAGGAAGGTGGACATAACAATTTGATATCGCAAAGGTAGAATAATGGATTATGCAATGTCTCCAATCTCAAACGAAGATCGCAAATCAATAATGGATATATTTAATCATTACGTCGAAAATTCATATGCAGCATATCCTGAGACCAAACTGCCTTATGAAGCATTTGATATGTTTTTACAAATGGCTCAAGGCTATCCCACAGCAAAAGTGAAAGATAAAAATGGCCGGGTAATTGGTTTTGGACTGTTGCGTTCACATAATCCAATGCCAGTCTTTTCTAAAACAGCAGAAATAACCTATTTCATTCACCCAGATCATACGGGGAAAGGTATCGGGACAAAGCTGCTAAGGCTCCTTGAAAAAGAAGGAATGCAAAAAGGCATCACGAATATTTTAGCCAATATATCTTCCCTCAATCTCAGAAGTGTCGATTTTCATAAAAAGAACGGTTTTATTGAATGCGGGCGTTTCAAAAATGTGGGAAGGAAAAAAGGAAAGCTATTCGATACAGTTTGGATGCAGAAAATGCTCTAACCATGTACCGGATGCCGGCTGGATATTCACTATCGCTCAACATCAGCCGGATAAGCACTACGTTATGTCTAATAAGTATATGAAGATATCATTAAGAGATTGCTTGATACGGTACTGGAAAAAGGAAGATGCTCCCACTATTGCTAAATATGCAAACAACCGCAAGATTTGGCTCAACCTCCGAGACCGTTTTCCTCACCCGTATCATCTTTCCGATGCCGAAGATTTTCTTACCAGGGTGTTTGAACAACAACCTGTGACCTTTTTCGCAATAGCAAATGAGAAAGAGGCGATAGGTAGCATTGGGCTTATGCTCGGAGAAGACATTCACCGTTACACAGCAGAATTGGGCTATTGGTTAGCTGAACCCTTCTGGAATAAAGGAATCATGACTGAGGTAGTGAGCAAATTCACCGACTTTGCTTTTGAAAGATTTGAACTTCACCGAATATTTGCTGAGCCTTACACAAATAATACCGCATCTGTGCGTATTCTGGAAAAGTCTGGATTCATACTCGAAGGTACACTTCGAGGCAATGTTTTTAAAGATGGAAAGATTTTAGATCAATATCTCTATGCAAAAATAAGGGATGAAATCACATAACCATGTGCTGGACGCTGACTGGGGTTTCGCTGGCGCTCCACTCCAGTCGGGTCAGCACCACGTTATGTTTTTTCTGTAATTTAAAAGCGATACAATGACTGGAAGAACAATAAATCCCATTGAATTTAAAAAGCCTTCTGAATTGTTAGAGGCCTTGACCATTTATAAGCAAGAATGGCTATCGGCAGATGAGTGGGACTCCAATTGGATATTTCGTGGGCAGTGGAATTCAGATTTTGATTTATCCCCATCGGTTCTTAGGCAAGATCTTAAAACACCTCAATTTCAACGTATAGAGACACTTAGAAATAGGTACAGTCAGCAGATTGAACTCGAAATATCTGAGACAATCAAAAAATACCAAGATAGATTCGTCGGAATAGAAACGAAAAATGTAATTTTTGCATATGCACAAGGATGGGCTGAATATGGTTTAATAATCGATTTTATTCAACTCGCTGACAATCTTGGGCATCCCGTTCCAGGTGCAGATTTTTTTAGGAACAGAACAAATCCTGGTGCAATTTCCGGTATAATCAATGGCCCAAGACATTTTTCGCCATATCCGAACTCTGCGGTTGCACTTGCTCAACACAATGGCATCCCTACAAGATGCCTTGATTGGACTCGAAATCCTTTTGTAGCAGCATTCTTCGCCGCTGAAGCAGCAGACCCTGATGATCCCACAAATAAGATTGCAATTTGGGCAATTAACACTAAGCTTCTTAAAGAATATTCACTCAGTTCGATGCAAGTACGGGAGAATAGTCAATTCAAGGTCTTAACAGTTCCTCGAAGCGACAATTCATATTTACATGCACAGGATGGGTTGTTCATATTCCCAGTATCAGCATGTGAATATTTTATTAAAAATGGATGTTGGCCTACACTTGAAGATTTCTGCCTTGATATTAGAGATATAATTAAAGAAGAAATTCTTCTAAAGTATACTCTGCCTTGTGGAGCTGTAGGAGAGCTGCTAAGGTTACTTTGGTCTCAAAGAATTTCCAGAGCGCATCTGATGCCAGTATACGAAAATGTGACTAAATCTCTTGTGAGTAAATGGAAATGGTTTGATTATTAAGAGGGTAACATAACCAGCGTTTTCAAGGGAGCGCAAGGACCATGCGCCCCCTGAAACGCAGCGTTATACACTATCGAGGTGATGTTAAAATGGGTAAAAATGTTGATGACTTATTAGAAGCATTAGATATTCTTTGGAATAGCTTTAATAATTGCAGAGCACATTTTCCATACATTCCAGATAATGCAGTTGGTATTAAATCAGCAGACACAGCTCCCTATTATGTTGCACAAGGTTTTAATATCTCATTTGTCTTTAGCGAAGGTCTATCCAAGGAAGGTCTTTTGAAAATTAATCAGATTGGAAAGTGGATTAACCAAAATTTTATTATTAGACTCTGTGCTTTGCTTGAATCATATCAAGTTTTATCACACAAAATAAAAATTAATTTTAACTTTGATGGTGCTGAACAGGTCAATATTGTTAGGCGATTAAGAAATTATTTTGCTCATTCATCTGGAAGATACAATCCTGAAGATAAAGAACATGTTAAGACCATTGAACTTATTAGAGATAATATTGGAATCCCAATTGAAGGCAGGACTGAATGGCCGCTTTCTATCAAAGCTGTTTTGAAGCCATTGTATGAAGGATGCGTAAGCTACTCAAAGCAGAAGATGAAAAGTGTATAACCTCAGCATTCACAAAGACGATCGTAAACTCGCGCCTGTGATGCTGGTCGTTAGGCGAAACGAAATGGAGCAATCATGAGCGACCATTTACAACGAGCATTAGACAAGCAATCGAGAGGACTGGCTGGGCCACCCCCTGTAGAGCAGCACATAATATTGCTAAAACTCAACGAACTCATGGGGAACATGCCAGATTTTTCTGTTAACCCAGATAATGGAGTATCTCCCCAAAGACAGTGGATTGCAGAAGTGGGGGCACTCGTTAGCCGGGTAAGTATGGGAAGAAAGCTCGACTTTAATACCGAAAAATCACTACTCAACCAGTACTGGACTCATAGCATCAAACAGATTCAGGGCTTAGCACTTGATGTAATTGAAGAGCTTAAACTAGAGTTAGAGATTTCTGGCAAAGCCGACATTGGAAGCGCCTATGCTCCTGGTGAGGTATACAAGTTCTTTGCAGATCTAAAATCGATTGTTAATGGAGCGCAATCGGAAATATTCATAATTGACCCGTACTTCGATGGAGATGCGTTTAACAATTACTTTGCCAATGTCTATAGTGATATCGAGGTGCGAATATTTGCTAACAAACATGCTCAAGAAGTCAAAGCGTATATTGATAAACATAAGGCTGAGTTTGATTCCAACATAGAAGTCAGAAAGAACAAAAAGCTGCACGACAGGCTCATAATCATTGATCGAACGGACTGTTGGATAACCGGCGGGTCATTAAATCATGCGGGCAAAAAGAGCCCCTCATATCTCATCCCTGTTGGCGCAGAACTTACTAACGACAAACTGAACATATACGATGATTTATGGAATTCGTCTCAAGCATTCGCCTAACAAGGCGCTCAAGCAAGGCCGCGCTAAAGCGCGCCGCTTAGCTTGGCGTTATATGGCTTTCCTTTTAAGTATATTTGAATAATTAGAATTTTACAGGAGATGACATATGTATCCAAAATTTTTCTTCGAACGATTCTGGGTGGGAGATCAGAGGAATGAACTTTTTGTCTGTATGCCATTTCACGATTCTTTCGATGATAAATTGGAATGGGGGTCGGGCCACGGTAATAATATGATATAATGAAAAATACGTTAAAAAAACACGCGCAAAAAAGACTTAAACGCACATTTTAGATACCCAAATTGTACGTTTAAGAAAAAAACGGAATCAGATGGCAAGGAAGTTAAAACAGGGATTAGGGGTCAGGAATCAGGGATCGGTGGTCAGCAGCCGGGAGGGTCATATCATCTTCGTGAAACACAGGCTGCTTACAATAGCAATTTTACCCCTGAAAATAGTGATTTAAGAGCCGAAAACGCCTATCTTTGGAGGAATAATCCTTAAATATTAATATGATAGCGTGGCACGACCCCCATTCACCATTCAATGGTATCACAAATTCGCCGTTGTGGCGATATTCTCAATATATCGGTAGTTAGGAGTATTTGAATGAAGTGTGAAATAAAAAAATTGGACGAATTAAAGTGGAGTCCACACCCATTTTTAAAAGGTGTGGAGTTCAAATATCTTCTCACTAAAGCGGAGGATAATGTTGACATCACCTTCTGTTTCGTGAAGGTGGAACCGGGGACCCATGTTGAAGCCCATGTCCACGAAACGCAGGATGACTTTCTATACATGGTCTCAGGTTCAGTGAAAATGTGGGTGGAAAAAGAAGGTGATTTCGAAGTGAAGGCAGGCCAGATGATCAAGATCCCCAAGGGTGTGAAGCATAAACCCTATGACCATTCCCCAGACTTTTTGTGCATGGAAATCTTTCTTCCTGCAATGGTTTGAATCAGAGGCCAGCGGAACTGTGAAATTACCGAGGGTCACGATATTTCCGCCAATCGTTGATCAAGATATCATCAACAGAGCTGTAAGAAACCCAGATTCAAGCTCACTGCAATGAATCTTTCATTCACAGGGATTAAATTTAAGTAGTGTTATCGAATTTCAATTTGAGGAAATCTTTTTCGGGGCTTTGCTTTTTCTGCATATTTGTAAGAAATAGAATATATGTACTGGAAATATAGGTGCTTGAACCTATACTCATGGCAAGATATTCCCTATTTGGGTTGTAACCATAACATTCTCTATATTTGGATGAGAATAAAATATATGATGTTTGGGTTTAAGTTTAATGATTAGACTTATTTTATTAGGTCTTTTAGCCGCAGCTTTTTTTAGTGCAACATTTATTTTAAATCGCTCTATGAGTTTATCAGGGGGTCATTGGGTTTGGTCCTCTTCGCTACGTTTTTTTTATATGTTCTTTCTGCTTGTTGGTTTAATTCTCGTAAATAAAGGTGTAAATTATTTACGGGACGTAATAACCATATTTATAAGGAACGCTAAGTTTTGGCTGATTGCTGGAAGCATCGGGTTCGGTATATTTTACAGTCTGTTATGCTATTCGGCTGATCATGCACCAGGATGGGTTGTCGCTGGTACATGGCAGTTTACTGTTATTGCAACCCCCATAGTTCTTCTCCTATTTAAAAAAAAAGTCCCTCGATATGGTATATTTTTCTCTTTTTTAATCTTTATTGGTATTTTTCTGATCCAATTTTATAATAAAGGGAGTGAATTTGCTACTAGAGATATTGTTTACGGTGTGATACCAGTTGTCATTGCTGCTTTTGCATATCCGATAGGAAATCAGCTTTTAAACTTTGCTAAACATGGCAATCATTCATTGGTACCACACATTGACTCTCCGATTTTAAAGGATGCTCCGACATGTGTTTTGCTGATGACGATGGGTTCTATTCCTTTTTGGGTTCTGCTGTTGATAATCGTAGATCCTTCACCACCTCTCAAAAACCAATTAATTAACACCCTCATTGTCGCCATATCGTCGGGCATTATTGCTACGTCAATATTTTATAAAGCAAGAAACGCGTCAAAATCTCCTTATATAATATCAGCGGTTGATGCTACTCAGTCCGGGGAGGTTATTTTTTCTTTGGCAGGTGAAATTCTGCTGTTAAATGGTATGTTGCCTAATTTAACTGGAGGGATTGGAATTATAATTATAGTAGCGGGAATTATTGGCTATAGTTTGAGAACCGGTTAAATTGTTTTTAGATAGTCTCTATCTAGTGTCCATCCATAAATTAGGATTTTTGTTCAATATCCCCCGCTAAAAGAGCGGGATAAAAAGGCATGTGATAAAAATAACCACCCCGTTGGAGTACCGGGACAAGCAGGCATATAATTGATATTCCGAGGATTATTTTTTGAGCATAACGAAGATATTGGGCAAAAAGACCATTTAGGGATGGACACTATTCAGGTTTGTTGGTTCGGGGAAGGTTAATGCTATGTTTTTTCATTAGTGCCTGAAAGTTGGTTCTCTGGAGACCCACCTTTTGGGCGGCGCGGGTGACATTCCAGTCGTTTTTCATCAATGCGTTCATCACGAAATTTTTCTCAACTTTTAGTATCGCCTTTTGCCGGATCTCTTTTTTGACGCTTTTAAGTTCATCATTGGTTTCAGGAACATGATCGATCAATTCTTCAATATCAGCCATCTCTCCCAAGAGTGGGAGTTCTCGATGGGTAATTTTATCTTTTTCACACAAAATAACCGCCCGTTCGATAATATTCCTCAGTTGTCGGACGTTTCCCGGCCAATCATATGCGGTCAACCGTGCCACGGCATCGTCATCGAATCCAATGATCTTTTTTTCGAAATCGAGACAAAACTGATGCAAAAAATGATAAGAAATGGGTAAAATATCCGCCTTTCTCTCTCTTAAAGGGGGAATAAGGATGGGATATACAAAAATTCGATAATAAAAATCTTGTCTGAAAGAACCCCTTTCAACCATTTCTTCAAGATTCTGGTTGGTGGCAAAAATCAACCGGACATCCACTTTTTCGGTCCTGGTGCTCCCTAAAGACAGGAATTCTCGATTCTCTAAAAACCTTAACAATTTGCTCTGAACACCCAGGCTGATATTGCTGATTTCATCCAGAAACACGGTGCCGCCGTTTGCCATTTTGAAGATGCCCTCCTTGTCATGGTGTGCCCCCGTAAACGCCCCTTTGGTATAACCGAAAAGCTCACTTTCCAAGAGGGTGTCCGACAACGTCCCGCAATCTACGGCAAAAAACACCTTGCTGTTTCTGTTACTGTTGGCGTGAATCGCCCTTGAAATCAACTCCTTGCCGGTTCCGCTTTCTCCGTAAATAAGCACCGTCGCATCGGTGGGGGCAACTTTTTGAACCATGGAAATGACCTTTTTAATCTTCGGACTCTCCCCGATAAGTTGATGGGAAAACATTTTTCGGCGCTTTTTCTGTTCCAAAAGTTTTCGGTTCTGAATCAACATTTCTCTTTGAACCAACGCCTGTCGAACAACCGCACGCAGTTCGTGCGGGGTAAACGGTTTAGGGAGGTAGTCAAAGGCCCCCATTTTCATAACTTCGACGGCTGAAGAAACGCTGGCATAGCCGGTGATAACGATGACCATGGTTTCCGGATAAGACGCTTTCAATCTTCGGAGAACTTCCATACCTCCCACGTTACTCATTTTTAAATCGGTGACCACCACATCGAATACGGTTTTATCCACCATTTTTAATGCATCATATCCATTGAGGGCATACTGGACGTCATAATCCATTTTAGAGAGTATTTTGACGCAGTTTCGGCAAATCTCAGGCTCATCGTCAATGATGAGGATAAGGGGATTATGGGTGGTCATCTTGATTTCCTTGGTTGAGTGGGAGCCTGATGGTAAACGTCGTGCCCTGACCTGGCAGGCTCTGAACACGGATGTCCCCGCCGTGCCGTCCGATGATGCCGTGTGTAATGGCCAAACCAAGACCGGTTCCGATTTCCCGGGTGGTAAAAAAAGGTTCAAAAATTTTATCCACAACCTCGGCAGCTATTCCTTTTCCGGTATCGCTCACGGTTATGTTTACAAATTGATTGTCCGGCAAAAAGACTGTTGAAATGGTAATTTTACCGCCGGGGTCAGTGGCGTCGGAGGCATTGAGGATAAGATTGATGAGCGCCTGTTGAATCTGTTCTTTATCCAGCAGCAATTCCGGGACTTTTTCTGAAAGCGCCTTTAAAATTTTTACATCCTTGAATTCAGCCTGTTTGCGGGTTAGCCGGATACATTCGGTAATAATGTCGTTAATGTTGTGATGCTTTTTGGCCGGGTTTGTCTGACGGGCAAAATCGAGAAGACTGGCAACAATCTTACGGCAGCGAAGCGTTTCATTGGTGATAGTTTCCAACTCCTCGAACATGGGATTGGCCGGATCGATATCCTCCTGGATCAACATGGCTGTTGTCAGGATGGTGGTTAGCGGGTTGTTAATTTCATGCGCAACGCCGGCGGACAATCGGCCGATAGAGGCCAGTTTGTCCTGTTGCATCATCGCCTGCTGGGTGTTGATATCCGCCGTAATATCCCGGGAAAGTTCGATGGCACCGATGATCTCGCCGTTTTCAAAAAACGGGTATGCGGAGATGGAATAATAGACATTCTTGTTATCCTTATCTTTGTGGATGTGGGTTTCCTTTGTCGACTTCCGGGTCTTAAGTGTTTCCTCAAGGGGACATTTATGATCTTCACCGGAACATGGAAAAGACTGCCTGTGGGTAATTTCATAGCAGTATCGACCGACAGCTTCCTTTCGCTCCAAGCCCAATTTTTTAAGAAGGGTTTCATTGATATCCAGAATCCGGTAGTCGGATCCGATAATTATCACATCTTCTTGAATCAGTTCATTGATGAAAAGATCATACATTGCTCTGTTCCGGTGGTATTCCTTTAATTTTTGACGCATTTGAATTTTTTCAAATGCCCTTTGAAGCGCCATTTCCAGAGCATCATCATTAATCGGTTTTGTTATAAAATCAGTTGCTTCATGTTTTAAACTTTTAATGGCAAGTTCCAAATCCCCGTGGCCGGTCAGCATAATGACTTCTGCTTCCGGATTTTTTCTTTTGATTTTTCGAAGCAATTCAATACCGTCGATGCCGGGCATTTTGATATCGGTAATCACCACCGGAATATCGTTATCATTCAAAATCTTGAGGGCTTGTGTGCCATTTTCAGCGGTTAGAACGTTATACCCGGTATGGGACAAAGAAATATCCAAAACTTCCCGAAGATCGGCCTCATCATCAACCAGCAAAATTGTTTTTTTCATTGTTTTGTTTCCTTTACGGGGAAAGTTATGCGAAAACAAGTTTCCCCTTGTTCGGTCATGGTCACCTTGATGTCTCCGTGGCAGTCTTTAATTATTCCATAACTGATTGAAAGCCCCAGACCGGTCCCTTTTCCCACTTCCTTGGTCGTAAAAAAAGGCTCAAATATTTTATCGGCAATGGCATCTGAAATCCCTATACCGGTATCTTTAACTTCAACGATCACCGCCTTTTCCTCTAATTTCGTTTTTAGTGTAATCTTTTTAATACCCATGGCAGGCTCCGGAGACCACCACTTTTCCTCTATGGCGTCTCTGGCATTCAAAAGAAGGTTGATGAACACCTGCTCCAAACGGCTTGGATCTGCCATTATGGTCGGCAAATTTTGATCGATATCCCAAACCACATCAATACCTCTCACTTTAAGCTGTTGACTGAAAATATCAAAGGCTCTTTTCAGCACGTCGTTGATCTGCACCTCAGCCAACACCACATCCGATTTTCTGGCGAACTGCCGCATATGACTGATAATGTTTGCGCTGCGATTCACATTGCGGTCGATCTTTTCAAGCATGGGATAAAGGTCTTTTTCTTCGATGACTTCGTTATTATTTATTTTTTTTAAGCAAAAGCTGCTGGCCGCTTTTATGACCGAAAGCGGCTGGTTCAATTCGTGGGCAATGCCGGTGGCCATTTCTCCCAGCGTCGCCATCTTACCGGCATGCATGAGCTGCTGTTCGGCTTCAAGCCGTTTGGTGATATCGCTGGTGGTCACCAGAAGGACTTTTTGCTCCAAGTACTCCGACGGTGAAATTCGGATGGCGACAAAAAGCATTCTGCCGTCTTTGTCGACATGCTTCACCTGGTTGATATAGGCAGACGTCATTATCTTGAAGGCATAATGGTCTTTTTCTTCGTCCAGAAACAAATCCAGAAAAGATCTATGGGTAATCTCATCCTTTTCATATCCGTAAACGCCTTTTACGCTTTTATTGCAGTCGAGTATTTCAAGAGTATTTACGTCCAGCACAAAAACAGCATTCGGAATGTTGTTGAAAATGGCGTAATATTTTCTTTCCGATTTTTCAAGCCGTTCTTCAAGCTGCTTCATACGGGTGATATCGAGGCATACTTCCATAACCGAAACGATATTGCCCTGTGCGTCCTGAATGGGAGATGTTCTGGCAAGCCAGTGCGTTGTATTGCCGTTCTTGTCCATGCCGGTTTCCTGGCCGTAATGAGATTGTCCGTCTTTGAATGTCTTTTCCACCGGACAGACGTCGCATTTTTCATCACGCTTCTTATACACACGGAAACAGAAATCCCCAGGGGTTGGATTAAATGTTTCTTCAAATTCTTTGTTGTAACTGACAAGCTGATAGTTTGGGTCCTGAATGGTGATCAAACAGGGCACAAGCTCAAAAAGATTTTGGTATTCATCTCTTTGTTTCTTAAGTTGAACCTGCTTTGAGGCAATTCTTTTGCCCATCTTGTTAATGGCCACAAACAGTTGCCCCATTTCGTCGTTTTGATTAATGTCGATATTGCTTAAATACTCGCCCCTGGCAATAAGATTGCTGGCATCAATCAGCTTTTTTATGGGCTGATTGACAAACTTCAACACAAAAACAAAAATAATGGCGGAGGTTACCAGAAAAGCAAAAACAGCCAGGGCGATGATTCCGTTTTTAAGAAACGCGATGTCGTTATCTGTCTGTTCAAGGGAGACAACCACATCCAGCGCCCCCAGTATTTTTTTCCCTGTGGGATGAATATGGCAGGAATCGGACGAACATCCGGTTTCATTTCGGATCGGGCTGATAATCCCGAGAAGATGATGACCCTGAGAAGAATAAAACGTCCTGGTTTTTTGTGATAAATCGAGTTCAACCAGAGGCGGTTCTTTCCGGTGACACACAATACAGGCCTCTGCTTTTATATTGGTCATCAGGTCGAGTTCCAGGGGGCGGTTCGAAAATTTAATTTGTCCTTTTTTATTATATATCCGAATCGTGTCGATTTCTTTCTGTTTGCTGATATTGTTAATGATATGATTGATGTCTTCTCTTGAATTCAGCGTCATGGCATAATGGGCGCCAAGAATAATGGTGTTGCTCAACCTGTCGGTTCCCACCATGATATCTTTCATGATCTTTTGGGTCTGGTATTTAATGTTGAAATAGGCCCATGTGGATATGCTCAAAAGCAACGTCAGGCCCACGGATAGAATCAGTTTTGAAACCAGGTTAAAACGAAGATGTAGAAATGGTTTGGACATGGTTTA
>Ga0210124_1000900_pt1 | contig 13942 bp, 7 predicted proteins | sample Muzzi_PWC_D2_FD_185554 | JGI IMG/M metagenome (GOLD analysis project Ga0210124, IMG submission 185554) | Wetland microbial communities from San Francisco Bay, California, USA, that impact long-term carbon sequestration - Muzzi_PWC_D2 (SPAdes) | ecosystem: Environmental > Aquatic > Marine >... | reverse complement strand
GGAACCTACGGATATGAGCTACTCAATGAGACAGCCGCCGACGTGGCACTCGACGGCGACTACGCAGTACAGTTGCGCGGAGCCAATGGGCTCGCGTCCGGAACGGTCGTTCCTGCGCCTTGGGAGGTGACCGGCCTGTCCGAGCCCGATTGCCTGATCTGCCATCGTGGTAACCGGCCGACGGTGAACGGCGCCGACATGGTCATCGCGTGGCGGCGCTCGGCACTCGGTGCGGGTGAGTCGTTGGTCGATGCATCAGGCGCATCCGTGCCCGCCTTTGCGGCCGCATCGACTGCCGGTCAAGGCTGGTTCGCACCCCAGCCGACCGCCGTGACGGCAGCGGCTGCGGAGCCGGCCGCGCTCTCCCACGCCGATCAGGCATGGGTGGAACCGTTAACCGATCGGAACGTGCTGGCGGCGGCCGATCCTCCCGTCTTGCAGATTGACTATGGTGTGGGTCTGGCCGACGGCAGCCTGGTGGCGGACGACCAATCGCAACTCTATCTTCCGCCCACCTCGGTGACTTGGCCGCCGCGCGATAGGGGATGCGTCGGCTGCCACCCGTTGGCGGTGGTCACCGGCACCATTTGGTACGACAGCCGCGACATCCATTACGCGAAGTTCAACAACCTTTCCGACCTCGACAACGATAACGATCTCGAGCCCGCCAAGAGCACCGCCTGTACGACGTGCCACCCGGGTGCCATCGACCACAACGCCGCCAAGGGTAACAGCTTTCAGCTACAGTATCGCAACGAACTGGACTATGCGGCGCCGTTTCGCTCATGTCGCGACTGCCATTTGTCTGACAGTCCGGTTCGGCATCCGGACGCGCCGGAGGTCCCGGGTGAAGTCACCGTTCACCTGGTACGTCCTTTTGAAGTACTTTCGTGTCAGGCGTGCCATATCCCTTATGCACTCACGGCCGGTCTTCTCTTCCGCGACATCACCGTTCCAGGTAGTGTCGGATGGACGACGCAGTACCTTTCATCGGATCCCCTTGATCCGACCGCACCACGACCGGAAGGTGATGTGCGGTGGTATCCGTCACTTCGGAAAAAGATGGACACCGACGGCGTGGAGCGATGGTTCCCGGCAAGCGTCTGGATCAACATTTATTGGGGCGACTGGAACCAGATGGGCACTCCGGAAGACCTCAGCGATGACGTCATCGCACCGATCTACACCTGGCGGGTCGCACAAGCGACGAGTTCCATTCCACCGGATGTCCTGACCGACGATGACGGCGATGGTCGCATGGAAATCAACAGGTTTGAGGAGATCATCCCCTACATTGAGGCGTTGAAGGGGAACGATGCCAACGGCGTACCCGTCGCGACTCGACCCGTGTTGGTGCGTGGCGAACGCGTATTCTATCAAGACCCCGACAACGCGAACAATGTGCTGTCCTTCAACCACGTGGGCACGGGCATTCCGATCGATTCCTCCCCTTATATCTGGGGCATGGATCACAACGTGCTCGCCCAGGAGGAGGCCTGGGGTGCGGGCGATCCGCCCGACAGCTGCAACATGTGCCACAACGCGGCCATGCAGGGCGGCTCGCCGGTCTTCGATCGCAAGATCCTTATCGACCCGTTGGACGAGAACAACCAGCCTGTGTATCGCACGGTGAGAGAGCTGACGGGACTCGACCCGGACAACCCAACGCCATGATGTTGTTTTTCGAACCTGAAGAGAAACATCAAATGGAGTCGGCGATCCACTGTGCACCGAGGTGAGAATCTCGGAGTCGCCAGGCTTGACGCGAAAAAAAATTACAGAGCCCGTGCCGCGATCCTCTCGATCGTGGCACGGGCTTTTTGGGGTTACCTGGTCGAGGATCGTTCCTCGAACGGTCGCTACTCAGGCTCGAACAGGAACATTTGGCGTGGGCTGCGCAGTTCCGTCGCGTTGCCCTCGATGGTCCGATCCGGAACGAGCGATCCGTCAAGCGAAGTGATGTTGTCATACACGTAAATGGCGAAGTTCTGTCGGTCCGCGACAAATCCACTGCCCATCCGGTCAACCACGAGGCCTTCCAGTTGTGGCAGGTTGGCCTGTACGGTGACTACACGCGTCGGTGTCGCATTACCCGAAAGGGTTGAGGCATCCGCAAAGATGTACACGCTTTCGTTGGCGTCCACGACGAGGAAAAAGTCATCGTCGGTGACGACGATGTCCTCGATCTGATCCCATGCCGTGCTCGTGAAAATCCGCGCGGGTTCCGTCGCGCCGGTGGCGGCACCGGGGTCCGCAAACACGAGGATTCGGCTCTGATTCACGTTGAGCCCTGACGTGTCGGACACGTAGAGATTGCCCTGGGTATCGAAATCCATCGCGTCAAACGTCGATGTAATGGAGATTTGCGGAGGGCCGAACGGTGCACGGTCGTCCGCGCCGAACGTGCGGTCCGGTGCCACGTTTCCATTGAACGACGCGTCCGACACATTATCGAAGACCAGGATACCGTCCCCGGCGTCCGCGTTACCCACGAACAGTCGATCGTTGAGCCGATCGTACCCGAAAGAAATCGGCGTATTGAGAAGCGTGTTGGCGCCGTCGATCTCACGTTCGACAAGCGTTTCACCGGTTGCGGTGAATGCGTCTTCGTAGCCGACGATGGGGTCGTTCTGGCTGCTGATCAGAAGAACGCCCTGGTCCGTCACGGCGATCGAGCGCGGCTGGAAGATGCCGGTTACCGCTCCCGCCGGCAGCGCCGTCGTGGGCGGCACGGCGCCGTTCAGTACAGCCGGATTGGCGTAGCTCGTGATCCCGTCGTTGTTGTTGACCACGAACAGTACGCTGGGCTCGGCGGTGACATCGACGTTCACGGTGTCCGTATTCGTACCGCCGTTGCCGTCGTCGACGGTGAGTTCGAACGTCAGGGTGTCCGTCACCAACGGCGCCGTGAACGAGGGGGAGGCCGTGTCGTCGTCGGTCAGGGTGACGCTGGTGCCGGCCGTTTGCGTCCACGCAAAGGTGAGCGCATCGCCGTCCGGATCGCTACTTCCGGAGCCGTTGAGCTGTACCGCATCACCGCCGTCGACCTGCTGGAGCGCGCCGGCGTCCGCCGTAGGTGCCTGATTCTCACCGCCGCCGTTATCGTTCACATTACCATTGTCGTTGACGTTACCATTGTCGTTGACGTTGCCGTTCCCTCCACCGCCCGGACCGGCCGTGGGGCATCCCATCAAGACGAGTGAAAACGCTGCGCACGCCACCATGGCGCACCATCTCAAAGACGACTGCTTGCTCATGTAAGATCCTCCGCTACCGAATTGCCTATGGACTCGCATACACCAGCACGGACCGGCCACGAGTTCGTATGAAAGGCCGCAAGGGACACCAACGTGATGCCCCGGCATCACGCCTTCTATCTACTTGTCACACCCAATCTGGTCTTAGATTCTCGTTTTTCCATCTACCGCGCGCCACGCGAGCATACCGCCTTTTTCGGGAAACGCCACCGGTCCCATGGAGATTTTCGCATCTTACACACGCAAAAACTACGACTTTATTCGCCCCACCGGAACGTAGGGCGATGGCTGACACCTTGAGAGGGCTGGCAGTGCCCACCGGAGCCGGCCGCCATCCGCCGGCGTCGTGAATCCAACGTAACTTCGAGTCAAGACGATTTCTCCACCCTGAACGGCATTTGGATTCGGCGGATTTGCACCGTTCCGGACAACGCAGCCGATTCTCCGCCATGCCCGTGTGACGCATAGTGTCGAATATGTGGCACCACAAGGAGGCGACGCCAGACCCCTGAAGGCGCCCCGATCGGCGGCTGATCCCAGACGTGTGCGCGTCCCTCCCTGACGCCGTCAAGGCTGGCGTCGTGGCCATGGACGACGCGGCGGTCATCAAGACGATTCAGGATCCGAGTGCGACACCCGGCCGCGGAGGTCCCGGGTGCCACGCAACGCACGTCTCTGTCACGCGTGTGCATACGGCGGGAAGCCTGCCGGGGCGGTTCGCAGCACCCAACAGGCAGGTAGACCTAAACAACGTGGTTGCGATCATCCTGGGCGTTCGGGGTGACGAATTCTCAGGTCCGGCGATCGATTTGTTCCCCGTGCGTAAGAATGGCGACCGAGGCCCAATGGATCTCTCCAGTTGTTTGGGCAATCGGCAGGAAGGACCGGTTCTGTCGGGCCGGGAAAATCGGCCCGGTCGGTCGCCGCGTTTCGAGCATTCAGAACACTCCAACGCCGTCTCGTCGTCGTCGGGTACTTCATTTTTGCCATTATGTCTTTATCGTGTCACGCATTGACCATTCGATTCCAGAAACTGCTTGTCTCAGGCACCCTGCTTCGGATAACATCTGCGCGTCTTGATCTTCAGCTCAGGTCCGAGGGGCGGCGGAGGTGACGTTCCTCGGGCCTTGCTTGTCATTGGGGCTTCGACGCATCGTCTCGGTTTCTGGGGAGATAGCCGTCTGCCCCGTCCTCCGGCAAAAAAAGAGGCGACCGGGCCGCTATGGGTGCGGTCCGGCCGCCGATACATCCTACGCACAGTCTTCGTCGTTTTGCGATTAGAAGTTGACGCTCAGGTCGCAGTTGCAGGCCAGCATTTTTGCCTTGGTGATCGTGATATACGGATTATCACTGATCTTCGTGACGAGGAGCTGCTCGTTGCCTACCATGTTGATCAACGGTGAACGTCCTGGGGCGACGCCGTCCTGCGGCACACGGCACAGGTGACCACTCCAGTTGCAAACGTAGCAACCGGGCTCATTAATGGCCTCGAACGGAATCGTCGTACCGAACGTCGCGCACTGGGTGTCCACATTGACGGTCTTCTGGGTCGTACTGGTCATCAAAGACTCTCCTTGCAATTACGAGGGGGCAAAAAAACGTTTATTCTCGGACGATTCAGACAATCGGCGCCAATTGTCTGGGGAGAAGAAGACGCTGGTCTCCGTTCCATCCTGCGTATCGGAAAGGCTGCGGACACGGTAAAGTAAAACCAAATATTGTTGCACATCCCGTTCGAGCCTTGTGGATTCCATGGTTCTTTTTTCGGACGGCGGCAGGCATCTCTTTGAATCCGTGTATGCGACAGCTACTATTGAGCCCGTAGCCGGGGTGTGGTCTGCGTCACGTGGTGGTAGCTCTCCGGATGGAGCACTCAATCGGACGCGACTGTGGGGTAGGGCTTGCCCAAAATATTCGCGCGGCGCAAGAGGTCTGTAGGGTGGGCACCGCCCACCGTTCGACTCGCAATTGGCACGTCGTTGTAGATTCGATCGTACGGTGAGCAGTGCCCACCCTTCCAATGGTGCCGGCGTGCTGATGCTAGGCTATTTTCTGATCCATACATCTAGACGCGGCCACGGTGGGCGACGGCCCAACGCCGCCGCCCGCCGCGCCACGAGGATTACTCGACAACCAGCTCCGGATTAAGCCGGATCTCCTTCGCCATATTCCAGTAGTTCGGCGACGTGGCCTTGACCGCCTCGTGTACGCGCTGGAACTGCTCTTCCGTCCCGTCGCCCTTGATACGAACACGATAATTGATCTGGTCGTAGCCCGGCTTGACGTTCTTGTCCAACGCAAGGAAGCCGCGGAGATCGAGTTCACCCTGCGTCGCAATTTCCAGATGTTCGAGCTTGATGCCCTCGGCCGAGCAGTTGGCGACATAGGTTGCCAGCATGCACGCATTCACCGCCGCCATCAGGACCTCCTGCGGATTCGGAGCGCTGTTTCCACCGAGCAATTCATGCGGCTCGTCGATGGAAATGGAGAAGTCCTTCGCCAGCCGCTTGCCGCCGAGTTCCCAGCCGTCGACCCGTGTCTCACTCTTGGTACCACCCTGCCAGGCCGTCGTGACCTGAAACTTCGTGATACCCTCTTTCGGCTCCCGGGCGACCGTATCCGAGAACTGCTCGAGGGCTTCCGTGTCGATTCCGTTGATCTTCTTCGTTGTCGTTTGCATTTGTCTCTCTCCGTTCTTCAAAACTTTTCCAATTCCTGTTTTGTCCGTCTGCTTTCGTGCTGATGGCTTGCCGGACCCGATACCAGACATTTGAACTATGCACCACAAAAGCAGTCCCGCCAATTGACTGCCGGTAACGATTGACTTGACTTGTGGTCAACTTTGACCCGACGATACGGATTGCCGGAGGATGGTTGCCTATTGATGGGTGGCACGGTCTGGCAAAGCCAGGCCGTGGGGCGTCTGAAACAGACATGGCCAAGATGTCTCTTGACCATGCCACCCATCGTTCTATGTGTGACAAAGTACGATGGTCCAGAGGAAATCGCATCATGCGCAAATCAACCAAAGACCGCATCATCGAAACCGCCCATGACATGTTTTATCGCACGGGCTTTCACGCCGTGGGGCTCGACGCGATCCTTGCGGAAGTCGGCGTCACCAAGACGACGTTCTACAACCATTTCGAGAGCAAGGATCAACTCGTGTCGGAAGTCTTGCGTTGGCACGATCGCTGGTGGCAGGACACGTTCAAAGAGATGCTGCGCAAGCACGGCGGCGATTCACCGCGCAACCAGTTGCTAGCCGTGCCGGACGCGCTGGACGACCTCTTTGCGAATGACGATTTCAACGGATGTTTCTTCGTCAATGTAGCCGTGCAGTTTCCGCTACCACACGACCCCGCCCACCAGGCCGCCGCAGCGCACAAAGTCGCGATGGGTAAGATCATTCGCGAGCTGGCCGGGTACGCCGGTGCGGACGATCCCGCGGCGTTCGCGCAAGATATGTCGTTGCTGATGGAGGGTGCATACGTCACACGCCAGGTCACGCGCGATCCCCAAACAGCCGGAATCGCCCGGCGAATGATCAACATGCTCATCGAAAAACACTTGCCGCCGGCCAATCTGGGCGAGGACTCGTGAAGAATCCCAAAAATGCAGGCACTTGATGAGACCCTCTATTCTGCGATTTCCGTCAACCTATCGGCGCGGGCCGAGCCCGAGCCAGGGCACTACTGATACTGCCGTAGTGGCACCGAAGAACCCGAATTCGCGCTGAACGATCTGATTTGCGCAAAACATCCCTTGCATCGGGGCATCCGAATTGGTATCGTAGCTGATCGGTCGGTCGGAAACGGGCCATTGGGCGAGAGAATTGTGGCAAGCGTCTTCTCCGCCTGGTTCATAAAAATCGTGGCGTGAGTTTGTGCGCCCGATCCAGTTCGAAAATACGGCAAGATCCACAAAGAGCGCGGTCCAGATTGGCAAATCGACTTAGCTTACGAGTCGCGCGTATCAAGTTGTCGTAGTTCGCACATTTCGCGTCGGTAGCGTCGCATTGGCCGTGATACGGGTGCGTCACCCATACCAAGGTCGCGACTTGCAGGAGAATCATATCATGAGGATGCGAGCATTGGTGGGAGCATTGGCGATCGTGTTTTCTGCAGTGACCGCAGAAACACGGGGCGCACCCGGCGATCGATCGGTTGTTCGGGTCGGACCGGAGAGGGCGGTCGGTGGCGTGACCATTGAGCAGCGCCTGGCCCGGCAGGCACAATTGCACGAATTACTGATGTCCGAGCTGCCTACCGGCTTCGAGGAGGCGCCGATTCAAGTCAATCTGGATCCAGACGATCGCAATCTTCTTGCGGAACCTCCGCAGCATGGAAACGCTCCGCTTCGTATCGGCGTGGTGAAAGCCGTCGCGGGTGTCGAGGTCGTCCGTGGACAGGCCTTCAAGCGCGGCGTCACGGAAGAAACCGAGGACGGTGGCTTCGTGTGGGCCGCCAACGTCAGGTCTCCCGAGGCCCAGGCCATTCGCGTCCACTTCAGAAATTTCTCGCTACCGGATAACGCAGAACTGTACTTTTTCAATCTGGAAGGCCAGGTCGACGGACCCTATACCGGAAAGGGTAGGAACGGCGACGGCGACTTCTGGACCCGTTCGGTGAATTCGGATTCCGCCGTGATCATGATTCGTTTTATCGGCGAGGCGACACCGACCGATCGACGACAGATTTCGTTCGTGGTGTCGGACGTCGGACACATCAATGGCCGCCCTCCGAGTCGTCAGGAAAGGTCGCACGATAGTTGGCCCTGCTACGATAATGCGCCTTGCTTGATTGATGCGAATTGTGGGAACGCGGGGCCCGCCGAGGCGGCCAAGGACGCCGTAGCGAAGATGGAATGGGTCGCCGGTTGCTGCATCAATACTTGCACGGGTGGGCTACTTGCCGATACCGACGCCGGTTCACAAGTTCCGCTGTTCCTGACGGCCAATCACTGCCTCAAGAGTTCGAGTTCCAACATGGAGTTCTGGTTCAATTACACGACGGATAGCTGCAACGGCACATGTCCCGATAGCCTCATACAAGGAGGAACGCCCCCGCCTTCGGATGTAGTCGGTTTTACCGTTCTGGCGTCCGGCAGAAGCGGCGACTATACGCTCGGGCAGCTCAATCAAAGCCCGCCGGCCGGCGCGGTATTTCTAGGGTGGACCAACACGCCCATCGCCAATACAAACGGCGCGGGTCTCTACCGAATCAGTAACGCCAATTGGGGACCGCAGGTGTACTCGGAGCATGAGGTAGACACCGGGACTGCAACTTGTCGCGGCTGGCCGCGCGGCGAACGAATCTACAGCGCCGACATCCAGGGCTCAACCATGGGCGGCAGTAGCGGTTCCCCGGTGGTCAATTCGGCCGGCGAGGTCGTGGGGCAGCTTTCCGGCTGTTGCGGCTATAATTGCGGCAACGAATGTGACGCCGCCTCCAACTCCACGGTCGACGGGGCTTTGGCGTTTTACTACAACAACGTTTCGCAGTTCCTTGATCCGGTTGGTTGCACGCCCTCGCCGGAGAATTGCACCAACGGCACCGACGACGACTGCGACGGCGACGTCGATTGCGCCGATGCGGACTGCTCGGCCGATCCCGCCTGTACCTGCAATCCGGTACCGGAAGTTTGTGACAACGGCTTGGATGACGATTGCGACGGCGATGTAGATTGTAACGACGCCGACTGCAGCGGTGATCCCGCATGCGCCTGCCTGCCGTTAGGCTCATCATGCACTGTGAATAGCGACTGTTGCTCTAACAAGTGCAAGGGCCCGGCGGGTGGTAAGACGTGCAAGTAATGATGGATTCACGATTCTGATTCTCGCAAAACGACGGGCGGGGGTGCAAGAGCGCTCCTGCCCGTTTTGTGCGCTCGTCGGTCGGAACCACGACGGCGGCTGCCGTTCCGACCACTACCGTCTTCCAAATTTCTCACGACCGCGATCACGGGGGGCATGGTCTGGCGAAGCCAGGCTGTGTGCGACACAAGACCAATGCCCGTGCGCTACTTCCGCTCAGCATGGTCGCAGGACCAGTGTTCCGTCAGATTTCAATTGACGAGTAGGTGTGCCACCGCTCTTGAGCGGTGTTCTCTGCAAACGCCAATCGGTCACAAGTGCTCGGCACTGCTCGATAGCAGTGGCACACGTAGAGGTTAACGCGCAAGTCGTGATCTCAATGCTGACGGCACACTAGTCAAACGCGGTACTACGGTGATATCGATCGAGGAGAGTCACGACGGGGGTAGCGAACGATGATCAAATTCCGGCCACCATCATCATGCGCTATGCGGGTAATCGCCGTCCGATCAGCCATACGCGTAAAAAACGCGTGCGAAAAGACCAGGGCGGCAATCTGAGTACCGCGCCTTGCCGGACCCACCAATCACCACAAGATTGGGCCCGTGAGAAAATGCTGTCCACGGATCGACCGCAGGATCATTGACCGACCGTCCGGGAAGGCTGTATCGTACCGGCAAGAGGTGAGGTGACGACGATTTCAGCATACGGTCCACCGTTTCTATCCATGAGGGCTGGAGGTTTGGCATGGCGGCGTTGATTTTCATGGAAGGGCCCACCAAGGGCCGCAAGTTTTCCTTGCAGGGGCATAACCTGGTGATGCTGGGTCGCGATGCGTCTTGCTCGATTCAAATCTTGGATCCCGAGCTTTCGCGCAATCACATGCAAATCGGCCTGGACGCATCCACCGGCGGGCATCACGCGATCGATTTTAAAAGCCACAACGGCGTCATCATCAACGGCCGGAAAATCGAAGATCGTGCCCCACTGGCCGATGGCGACCTGATTGAAATCGGAGCCTCGAAGATCATCTACACCACAGACGACAGCGTCGACGCGGAGCATGTTCTCGCCACCTCGAAACATTTTGGCCAGGGTCACATCATTACCATGATGCCGGATGAGTCGCCCGACTGATCGGCGCGTCAAACCGCTTCGTGTATGTCATAGTGGTTCGATTCATTTGAATCTGCGGTTTGTGGTGGGGTGGCATGGGCAAACTTGTTTGCCCTTGCTCGACCACCGATAGCCACGGGCAAGCGACGCTTGCCCATGCCACCCGCAAATCCAAGTGAATCGAAGTACTAGGCTTTGTTGGAAAACGCGAATCGGAACGGATGCCATGGATCCGCTTCAGCCGGACTAGCCAGTGCGGCGCAGACACACCCCACAAACCTACTCGTTCCCGCGTGCATGGGCCTGGAGGGATTCGAACCCCCGACCAAGCGATTATGAGTCGCCTGCTCTAACCGCTGAGCTACAGGCCCGTCGTGTGCGGCATCGCCCCAATCTAGCCGTCCACGGAGAGGGCAAGCCCTTGATCGGGCCGCCCCTCCTCGGGTCTATAGGATCGCCCCAACGACGCCGTTTATCAAGGCCTGAGGTCGGATATGGTGAATCCTGCAGTACACCGCAGCACCGCCCGGACGCTCGGGCCGACGTTCAGCGCCCAGGCTGCGTAGGGCAAGCTCTAGGGCTGTGGTTCCAGCGGCGGCACGACCGTTTCATAGGTGGTGCCGTCGATCACAACGACCACCCGCTCGCCCAAGGCGAAGCACTTGGCCAGCTCCGGATGGGCACGCACCAGCTTGAAGTAGTCTTCGCTGAACAGTTCGATCTTGCGGGTCTCGGCCTTCTCTTTGTAGGACGAATCGACCCAGCGCTCGCCGACCCTATAAAACGTGCGGCTGCCCACACGCTTGATGGATTTCTCATCGCGAATGCCGCGTTGAAATCCGTCCGCAAAGACTTCCGTCTCCCGCATGGCCTTGGCATCAAGCGAGCCGGCCACCGCATCTGCGCCAATGGGCGTTCGGTCCGGGCTCACTTGCACGTTGCCGCCCGGTCCGGGGAGCGATCGACCGCCGGTGGCGGGTGAGATTGCTTTTCTTATCCTACGACCGGGTGAGGATCTCCTAGCCATTCTTGTGGAAGGCGCCTGCGACGATCTCCGACTACGTTGTTCCATGGCCCTCACCAGACCCTGATCGAGTCGCATGGTGTCCCCGGCGATCGTATACGGCTCCATGACGAGATAGGCCGTGTAAGGCGTCACGATGCCGTACCGGGTTGCCAGCGCCACGACCGTGTCTTTCAACTCCTGCTTTTCACCGTGCAATCGTATTTCGTCGAGAAGAAACCCGACCTTGCGTGTGGCCCAGAGCCGCGGCAGAAAGTCGTTTTCCGAATTGATCTCGGGAAACGTCGTCTCGTACACGAATCGCTCGTGTGTGCCGCGACGCGTTCCGTACAACTCGACTGCCTTGGCACCCGCGCCGTCGTACCGCCCTACCACGACCAGCTCCGTACCACTGAAAAGGTCCCCCAGCTTGGGGGGATACATATCCCTCACGCGCAGATCGCCCAACGTAAGAACCAGACCGGCCAGCACGGGATTCGCCACCTTGCGGTAGAAACTCGACAGCTTCAGTTCCAGGTCTTCATCCGGCTCGACGTAGTCGCGCGTGCCGTGGTTCTGCTCCGCCAGCAAGTCGAGCAGTTGGGTGTTCACATCGTGGCCCACACCGAACACGAAGAGGCGCACGCGCCGCACATTCTTGTCTAGGACGTTGGCCAGAATTGTCTCGATACGCTGCTCGCCGATTGTGGGCAGACCGTCCGTGACGAAGACGATGAGGTACGGTCGCCCCTGACTATCATCCGGCGCCACGTCCAGTGCCATCAGCAGGGCATCGTTGATGTTCGTGCCGCCCTCGGCGCGCAAATCGTTCACAAAGTCGCGGCCCCAAGATCGATTCTCTTCCGTGGCCGGCAGAAGGCTGCTCTTTAACGATATCGCCTCGTGAGAGAACGGCACGACCGTGAAACGATCCTCTGCATTCAGGTTGGCAAGGCAATACTTGAGCGCCTCCTTGGCCTGTCGCATCTTATCGCCGGCCATACTGCCGGAAGTGTCTATGACGAACGCGATGTCCTTTGGCAGCACCTTATCCTCGACGACCTGTGCGGGTGGGGCGATGCGTGCGAGAAAGTAGCCGTCCTCGCCCTTTTCCCGATGGGTCAGCACCGTGAGACCGAACTCCTTACGGCTCAAGCCGACAAAGAGTTCAAAGTCCTTGTCCGGATAGATATCGCGTGCCTCGAAGCTTGCCGTCGCCTCATGATCCGACTTGCGCACGACGGCCAGTTTGTGCGATGCACTGAAGACACTCTTAATCGGCACGGCACTCTTAAAGTCGACCAGCACATTGACGGTCTTAACCGGCGCGGAGAGGTACTTCTCCGTATCCAGGGGATAGCGATAGCGCATGAGGCCGTCTTCCGACGGCAGCATTCCCGTGTAGGACAGTTTGATGCGCACCTCGCTGTGCGGGTTGATCGGGAAGATACGGGCACGGAACATCCTGGAGCCAATGTACTCCAGCAGGGCGGGGTCGCGCATGCTCGACACGATCGATTCATAGGTGCGCCGGGCCTCGTCCACGCCGAGCAACTCGCCCTTGATCTCCTTGCCGTTGACAAACATGCTGAACTGGTTCAGCGCCACGTCGTCGCCGAGCGGAAAAATGTAGGTGCCCTCGACCGTTCGCGGTTGAGGGTTGTAGAAGACCTGGTCGACTTCCGTCACGGCCACGTTGTCGACAATTGTTACTTTCACGCCGTGATGGTGTACGTGCAGTTGTACGTCGCGCAGCGGGCGACCGATGCGAGGGGGACGCGGTCTGATGCGTGGCATGGGCGTGGGACGCCGCCACGGCGGTAGCACCCTTGCCGGTCTCGCCTGCGGGTCGTCGGGATTGTCGATCGGCTCAACGAAGATGGTCTGCCCCGCCGCCGAATTCGCCGCGACCGCCAAGCCGCCGCCCGCGATCACGACCAAGAGAATGCGCATACCGGTACCGTGCCTATGTACGTTCATCGCACCGTTCTCCGCTCGGGTTCGCCCGGAAAGATCCCGGGCCAATATCGCTGATGGACTTCCGATTTCTTAGACACGACAGGCACGGGATGGTTCCACGAATCCGGTATTTTGTCCCAAATAAGGCGTGACTCCGTTTGGGTGCCTCTTGTCGGAGCCGGTGCACCGGGCGCGGCCTCTCCTCCGCCCCTCCGGGGCGGTTGTGTTCGAGGCGGCTTCCCACGGGTTGCGCGGAAGTCCGCCTTGGGGCGGCCTTCGCTCCACCCGTGGCTACACGCCTCGACCCCGCCGGGGTCGGAAGGGACGGGCGTACCTCGCGCCGTTGGCGTTGCCCGCACCGTTGGTGTACCTGGCGCCATTAGTGTACCTGGCGCCATTGGCGTACTTCGTGTCGTTGATGAGCGACGCAAAACACCGTCGTGCGTGGCGTGGATCGAGCTGAGGGTGGTGCGATGGGGCCACACCCTTCAAGTGAGACTTTGACATGGGTTCGTTTCGCAAAGTACATTTTTCTCTGTGCCGCCACTGTGTCAGTGGATCGCAAGGATAGTGCGTGGCCCTCCCGGGATTATAACTTTGCGGGTGAGCGGCGTGCTGGGTAGTTACCGGTGATCAGCTTTCAGTTGTCCGGCTGATACGGCGAGCCATAACCGTCAGCCATTTATCGGCGGGTAACACCCGCCCTACATGGCGATGCCCTGAGACGCACCGCGGGCGAAACTTTTTCAGCGGCCCCCCTGCTCCCGTTTCACTGGCTTTCCCCAAATACAG
>Ga0210124_1000895_pt1 | contig 13990 bp, 11 predicted proteins | sample Muzzi_PWC_D2_FD_185554 | JGI IMG/M metagenome (GOLD analysis project Ga0210124, IMG submission 185554) | Wetland microbial communities from San Francisco Bay, California, USA, that impact long-term carbon sequestration - Muzzi_PWC_D2 (SPAdes) | ecosystem: Environmental > Aquatic > Marine >... | reverse complement strand
TGGTGGTTGGCAGGCCGGGAACTGGAGCCTTTGCGGGGCTGTCGAGACATCGATTTAGGCTTTACACCGGTCACCAATACGTTGCCCATTCGACGGCTGAGATTAGCCGTTGGCCGCAAAGCCAAGGTGACGGCAGCCTGGGTAAAATTTCCAACGCTAGAAATCGAACCCTTACGTCAACGTTACACCCGGCTCGCCGAGTATTGCTATCGGTACGAGAGTGGCAATGGTACATTTGTCACCGAAATTGAGGTGGATGAAAGGGGGCTGGTGACGCATTATCTCAATGGTTGGCAACGTATCGAATAGTAAATTTTTTTGAGGTAAGGCTGATGCTTCGATTACTTTTAACTCGACATGGTGAGTCAGCGTGGCAAGTCTTAGGTGATAAAGCCGGTTTTGATAGCGAATTAACCGAGCTGGGCCAGCGCCAGGCAGATCATTTGGGCCGTTGGCTCAAACGTAATATTGTGGTGGATTATATCTATGCCAGCCCACTGCAACGGGCGCACGAAACGGCTCAGTTAGTGGCAACTCATCTGGGCTTGCCGGTAGAGGTTCGTGAAGATTTAAAGGAAGCATGGTTTTGGATAGCTCCGGAGTTGCCCGGCTTCTTGACCCCATTAGCCGCTCTCGATAGCGTACCCACCACCGGCAGGCGGCGTGGCGACAATTACCGGATGTTTCAATCTCAGATAATACGTGCCCTCCAGGATATCTTAAGTCGGCACCCTGATGGAACGATTCTTATCGTGGCTCATGGGGGAACCGTAGAGACGGTAATTCGGATATTACTTGGCAGCGATACTTTCACGGTTAATATGGGTAACACGACGCTGCATAGCCTGACCTGGAATAGTGGCCGCTGGCACATTGAGTATATTGACCGCTGGGAGCATTTGGAGGATCTTTAGAAGTAGGTTTTTGAGTGATTGATTGCCAATTCAATCTCTAAAGGCAAATTTACCACAGAGGCACGGAGTTCACAGAGTTTTTTATTGTATTTCTCCGTGTTCTCTGTGTCTCAGTGGTAAAATTTGAGCAAAGTTAAAATTTGTCAACCAATCAGATTGTGGCTTATTGAACAGGGGTTTTAATCCTGGCAGCCGCCTGGGCAATAGCCTTCTCTATGTCGGTTGGTAAGAAGGGCTTGGGAAGCCAGGGCAGTCCAGATTCCTCGAGAAAAACCCGGGTGTCAATATCAACAACATTGCCGGTAATAAAGATAAAACTATTGGCCAAATGCGGAAAATCCTTAATAACCTGGTCGTATAGCTCAGTGCCAAGAATATCGGGCATCAGGACATCGCAGATGAGCAAATCGTAACTTTGTGCCCTGATTTTTTGGAGGGCTATGGTACCGTTCGGGGCGGTTTCTATGCTATGTCCCAATTTGGTTAAGACCCGCGATAGTAAATTGAGTAAGGATGGTTCGTCGTCTATCGCCAGAATTCTCAACGGGCTTTGCGGCAGTACTAACACCGGTGTCGCAGATGGATACTCTGACCCTACGGATGGAAGTTCTTTAACAGGGATGATAGGTAGCTCGACATAGAAAACAGCCCCCCCATCGGGAGAATTCTCAACCCAAATCCGCCCATTGTGTTCGCTGATAATCCCAAAACAGATTGATAGACCCAACCCGGTGCCTTCGCCAACCTGCTTGGTGCTAAAGAAGGGATCAAAAATACGATTGATATGTTTATCCTCAATCCCTGGGCCATTATCCATTAATTTAAGCAGAATTGTATTTTCTAATTGTCTGGACTCGATTATGACCTGCCGTGGTTCTGGGATAGTAGCCAATACCTGAACCGCGTTAATGATTAGATTGACAAAAACTTGCTCTAGCTGATGAGGATCGGCTACAGTCTGGGGCAACCCAAAATCTAAGGAACTTGTCACTTGAATATTGTGGCTCTGCAAATGAGATCTCATGAGCGACAGACTACCTTGGATAACCTCATTGATATCTATAGGTTCCGTCTCCAGGTCTATCTTTCGGGCAAATGTCAAGAGGTCTCTGACGATGACCCGCGCTCGTTGGGCCTGTCGGAAGATAATCTTTAAATCATCTTGAGGACCTGGCGGTAAACCGCTTTCTTGAAGCAAACTGGCAAACCCGATGATAGAGGTAAGGGGATTATTGAGTTCATGAGCCACACCCGCTACCAGCTTCCCAATGGTTGATAATTTTTCGGTTTGCTGCAGTTGTTGTTCTAATTTTCGGCGTTGGGTAATATCTCTAGCGATACAATGAATACTGACTGGACGGTTGCCTGAACGTTGCACTCGTATTGTGACTTCTAGAATGGTTTCCCGTGTGTCTTTACCGTGAACAGGTAACTCAAAGGTGGTTGGTGATTTAATGGACGCCAGACGTCTTTTGAGCAAGTTAAATAATTTGGGCCGATGTTCTGGCGGCACAAACTCTATCACATTCATGCCAATCACCTCATCGGGCGAATAACCAGTTGATTTTAAGACCACTTTATTGGCACTGCTAATTCTAAAATTGCTGTCTACCGTAAAGATAAAATCATTGGCGTTATCAAAAAGGTCTCGATAATTGGCCTCTGCGGTGCGGATTTCTTCAAAAAGACGGGCGTTTTGAATGGCGATAGCGGCCTGGCTGGCAAAAAGTAGCAGGGTCTGCTCATCTTCCTCAGAGAAAGCATCGCTCTTCGATAAGCTATCAATACTGATGCTACCCAATACACTCTCACCGGTGTATAGAGTGGCCCGCAGGGTATACTTGATCTCGCTAAGGCGGCCCGCTTCGATAAGTTGCTCAAATATCTGAGGATAACTTTGTTTAGTGAGATCCATTAGTTCTTTGGCAGAAAGTCGCTGTACTTTTTGGAATCGAGGTTGAGTTTCTAAAAAATCTTTGCGACTAAGTATTATATTCTGCAACTTATTCATATCGTAGCCAACGGCCCCAGCGTAAACAAACATGTCATCTTTTGGCACAATTAGGCTGCCTGCATCGGCATTGGGGATAACCTCAATCGCCCGCTCAATAATCCGCTGAAAAAGAATTTCTAACTCAAACTCCGAGCTTAAATCGGTAAAAACATCCAGTAGAGCTTGCTGCTGGCTGGCTAGACGGTGCTCTTTTTGAAAGAGTTGCGCATTTTCCAGGGCTACAGCTAATTCGGCGGCAATGGCGCTGAAGAGGCGTAAGTCTTCCTGGTCAAACGCATTTAAGCGAGGGCTTTCGGCATTGAGTACAGCAACTACCTTTTTGTTCAAAATAACGGGTACACACATTTCAGACTGTGTATCTTTTTCCAGGTCATAATAGTGACTGGCTTCCTTTACATTGGGAATAAGTAGTGGTTTTCCATTGTGAACTACCCAACCCAGAGCACTTCCTTTCACTGGTATATGTAGATTGCCGTCTTCAATTGTAAAGCCTATCGTGGCGGGATGGCAAACAATGGTTGTGCCATCCTCGGCGGGAAGAAAGAAGCCTAGCTTTTCAATACCTAAGGTTCGATGGAGAGCTTCAATAGTGCCACTCAATACCCGGTTGAAGTCCAGCGTCGAGGCTGCCGCCATCATTACTTCTTGTAATACTTTGGCTTCGGCCAACCGCCGGGTGATTTCGTCATAAAGCCGCGCATGTTCGATGGCTACAGCGGCTTGAGCCGCCATAGTCTCAGCCAGTGGTAATTCGTTTTTGGTAATCGGCTCAGCAATCTGGCGACGACCTATTTCTACGAGACCAATTGTTTGTCGCCGGTAAATGAGCGGAATAAGAAATAAGCTCTGGACATCTAGTTGCCTTAGCCAATTCGTTTCTTCTTCGGTAATATTGATTGTTCCTACTTCTAAGAAGACAGATCTTTGTGACTCCAGGATTGAACGCGGCAGAGGTGAATTGTCTAATGAATAAACATTCCGGCCGGGGTCTTCTATTTCTGAGCCTACATAGCGCTGCATCACATGTAGTTGATTTTCTAGCCTTTCCCAACGCGAAATAATGCACACGTCGGCCTTAAGAGCCTCTATCATTTGTCGGCTAACGGCATCCAATACAGTGTCTAAGGCTAAATCGGATGTAACAATGGTCATTGCCTCAAAAAGTAAGGCTTGCTCCTCAGACTGTTGGCGGGTTTGAGCCAGGAGCCGGGCGTTTTCAATGGCTAACGCAGCGTGGTCGGCAATAACACTCAGTATTTTCAGGCCATCGTCGCTGAGGAAATCTTGACGCATGTTCATCAGTTCAATCACACCGATGGTGTGACCATCCGCTTGCAACGGAACACACATGATAGATTTGGTATGAAAGCCACTTTCTTTATCGATATCCTGGAACCAACGGTCATCCTTCATCACATCTGGAATGAGGGCCGGTTTTTCATGGGAGGCCACCCACCCGATTACCCCCTTGGTAATCGGTAAACTTAAACCACGAACAGCATCAGCTCCGGCTCCCACCGCCGCTTGAATCATCATCTCTTGGCCGGATGGTCCTACTAAAGCCACTGACCCTGCTTCGGCTTCAAAGATTTCGTTGGTGCTGGTAATTACCTTACTTAGAATTTCTTGCATATCCATCTAAAATTTGTATCCTTGGGGTAGCTTCAAATTATGTTGCCCCCTTATTACCTGTAGGAGTTACGCAGTTCACCTTCCCGGAAGTTGAATCGGAGGCGAGTTTGCTGGATTATGCCAGATTATCAGGCTAACAACCAACTTCCGGGAAGGTTGTATAGTCCAACTGCGTAAGTCCTAACCTGCTTAAATTTTAACAAATCTCATAGATTTAAGCAATCACCTATTAATACTGTCCGCTATTAACTTTGAGATACGCAAGGTCAGGATTCGCCCTCTTTTACCGATGTTCTTTTAATCTGCATAAGAGTTGGATATAATTAAAGACACGTGGCATAATTTCTTTTCAGTTCAAACCGATATCAAGGAGCCGCTGTTGTGACTAAATCGCAAAAAATTATTATTGCCATCTTATCCTTGATTACGGTTGTTGTTTTGGTCAGCGTGGTTTGTGTTTTTATATTTTTCGTAAGGCAAAATCCAGCCTCCGAAGCTGTACCCGTGGCAACTGTAGCGGCGGTTCAACAACTACCTCCAACGGCACTACCCACACCTTCATCTACACCCGAACCTACAATCACACCCACTTCTACCACACCTCCCGAACCTACCCCAACCAGTACCCTGGTGGTGGTTGAAACGGTACAACCATCGCCCACCCCAACCCGGGCCAATTGTGTGGACAATGTCACTGGCTTTGAGGCTTCTGGAGTCATCACCGACGATGAGGTAAAGCAATTTCTACGGGATGTAATTCCATTGTCTCACATGGATGGTTGCCGGGGGATCAAGTATATCCCCCAACGTGGCCAGTTGCATGGCTCTGATCTGGCCGGAAGTATTATTCCGGTTTACCGTGAGATACAGGTATTCGAAGTGGATGCCGAGTTTCAAACAGCGGAGCAAATTCTGGAGACAGTAACTCACGAAATTGGTCACAATGTTCACAAAAATATCCGGGCTAACAATATGGCGGTCGATGGGCGTTGGGCTGCATTATATAATCAAAGCCTTGCCACATACAATGCTAATGGCCTGGGTTTTGTCTCAGACTATGCCAGAACCGATAAATTTGAAGATTTTGCCGAGACCTATTGGGTCTACATATTCAACCCCCAATTTTTGAAAGCTGTAAATCCAGACAAATATGAGTTTATGCGGGTGGAAGTATTTGCAGGGGTGGAATACTCCCCTTAGCTTTCTATCCTAATTCCCATCAAGTGTGAATTCAGATGCCGCTGACCTATAATCGTACCTTTCGGGTGCGTCATTACGAATGTGATGCATACGGCCATGTCAACAATGCCAACTACCTTCGCTACATGCAGGAGACAGCCTTCGATGCTTCTACAGCGGTTGGCTATGCCCCCGCTCGCTATGCCGATATGGGGCGTCGCTGGTTGGCCCGCCAGACGGAAGTTGAGTATATACGCCCGTTACGGTATGGAGACACAGTACAGGTAAAAACCTGGGTAGAGAGCTTTCGGCGCGTTATGGTTCACCGGCGCTATGAGTTCCACTGCAATGGGGAACTCTGTGCTACTGCCTATACTGATTGGGCCTTCCTCGATATCCAAACCGGCAAACCGGTCTCGATTCCCCATGAAATGGTAATCGCTTTTATCCCAGACAGGCAACCAGATATTTCACGGCGTGAGCGATTTTCCCCAGCGCCTTCACCCCCTCCTGGAGTTTTCTCCATGCGGCGACGTGTGACCTGGCAGGATATTGGTCAAGGCCAGCATGTCAACAATGCCGTTTATCTGTCGTATGTGAATGATTGTGGCATTCAGGTAGCAGCGGCCTTCGGCTGGCCTGTGGAGCGCATGATGGCTGAAAATTTTGCCATCATTGTGCGGAAACATCAGATTGAATATCTACAGCCCGCCCTCTTGGACGACGAGCTAGAGATAGCAACCTGGGTATCGGATGTGAAACGCGCCACGGCCATCCGTCACTACACTATGACTCGTGTGAGTGGTGGACTGCTAATCGCCCAAGCACACACCCTGTATGTCTGGGTCGATATTGCCTTCCAAAAACCGATTCGTATCCCGCCACAATTCCTGGCCGATTTTGCCCCTAATATTGTTTAAGGTTGGTTAGCTACTGCCCAACTCAGCCCTCACGATGGCCGTCCCTGCTGCGAGAGCTTTCAGCTTGCCTGCTGCAACTTCGCGGGTGAGCGGAACCATACCACAGTTGGTACAAGGCTGGAGATTCTCCGGCGCTACATATTTGAGAGCCTCACGGATAGTGGCGGCGACCTCTTCCGGCGTTTCGATGTGATCGGTAGTGACGTCGATAGCCCCGGCCAGCACGTCCTTACCTTTGAGCAAGCCAATTAGCTCCATCGGCACTTTTGAATTGTGGCACTCAAGCGATACCTGGTCAATGCTCGATGCCTGGAGCAGGGGAAATATCTCCTCGTATTCGCGCCATTCGGAGCCAAGAGTCTTTTTCCAATCGGTGTTAGCCTTGATGCCGTAGCCATAGCAGATATGCACTGCCGTTTTGCAATCCAGACCTTCGGCAGCGCGTTCCAGCGCCTCAATACCCCAGTTACGCACTTCGTCAAAAAAGACATTGAAAGCAGGCTCATCGAATTGAATAACATCCACCCCTGCGGCTGCAAGTTCGGTAGCCTCCTTGTTTAGAATCTTGGCAAACTCGCGAGCCAATTTCTCCCGGCTACCGTAATGGTCGTCATAGAGCGTATCCACCATCGTCATTGGCCCCGGCAAGGTGTACTTTATCTTGTGCGATGTTTCGGCTCGTAGGAAGCGAGCGTCGTCAACATAGACCGGCTTTTTGCGTGATACCGGCCCGGTGACAACCGGTACATTTGCCTCGTAGCGGGCGCGGATACGGACAGTTTTTCTTTGCTGAAAGTCGACGCCGTCGAGATGCTCGATAAAGGTGGTCACAAAGTGCTGGCGGGTCTGCTCCCCATCACTGACAATATCGATACCGGCCCTCTCCTGGTCGCGCAGCACCAATCTAACCGCATCTTGCTTGCCTTCGACGAGCGCATCTCCTTCAAGCTGCCAGGGCGACCATAGTTTGGTTGGCTCGGCCAGCCAAGCCGGTTTGGGCAGGCTCCCCGCGATGGTAGTCTGTAATAGTTGTTGGGTCATGATATTGTCTCCTCCGAAAGTTTTAAAATTTTTGAGAGTGTTCCGGTTGTATTTATAGGGGCTGCCATTGCCACGTTTGTCCTTTTTGGACAATGTGACCTAAGCCCGGAAATTCAAAATGATAGCCCATCACCAAGGCTTGCTCCGTCGCGGCCAGGTCAAAGAGGCGGCGTCTGGTGGGGAGGACTTGTTCCGGGTCGTTGTCAACCACCGCAAACCAATCGGGATGCTCCAGGTGAATAGGGTGCAGGGCGGTGTCGGCAAAGAAGAACAGTTTTTCGTTACCCGATGAGATTTCAACAATCATATGGCCTGGACTATGACCGGGGGCTGGAATGGCCCGGATTCCCGGCCTGATTTCCCCTTCGTGTGGGATTAAGTCAAAGCGATCTTTGAGGGGGAACAGGTTTTTACGGACAAATTTCACCCTCTCTTTGGGGACTTGGGCCAGGGTTTCTTCCGAGGTCCAGTACTCCCACTCTGATTTCCACATCATGTAGCGAGCATTGGGGAAATTTGGCTGGCCATCATCATTGGCGCTACCGCCGATATGGTCCGCATGGCCGTGTGAGAGAATCACGGTGTCAATATCCTCAAATTGAATGCCCTCGGCTTGTAAGTTGCCAAATAACCTACCCATACCTGGCCTGACCTCGGCTCCAAAGCCGGTATCAATCAGAATCCGGTTCTGTCCCGTGTCAATTACCAAACAAGTAACCGACGCCGGGATATGATTGGGTTGGAGCTTATGTGCTTGCAAAACTTGCGCTAGCTCCTCCTCCGAGGGATTGGTGAACAAGAATCTGGCATCTTCTCTGGGAGCAAATCCATCGGTTGCGGCAATACAGTCGAAATCGCCCACTTTGAAACGATGTGTTTCTTTGGTCATATCTTTCTCCTTTAGTTTATTTATCGATTAAAGTGTTTCCTGAGAATCCTGAAGTGTCTCCCTTTTATCTCGCTGTCCATTATCGAAGGCTAAATCAGATGTGCCAAAGTCACTACCCAGAGAAACATCCGTTTCAAAGTGATTACTCATGACCGAGCTTTGTCCTTCTTCGACAACCCGGGTTATGGGTCGCCTATTAATATGTAGCTGGAAGATATCGGGCCGGGAGTAATGCCCGCCCACATCACAGGCGGCTTTGGCCGCATAGACCATCTCTAATGACCCTTTAGCAATGAGAATTGTTTCCCCTTCTGCTGGCCCAGCAATGATCTCACCCCGAGGATCGATGATGTAGCTCTCGCCGGTGTGGTCGTAGGTATGGAGCTTCCGGTAGCGTTCTGGGACATGCTCTGGCAATCGCAGGCCACTGGCCGCGAGGACGTAGCACCCGGCTTGAGAGGCATAGGCTCGCGAAAGAAGGAGTTGGCGTGCCCACAGAGGATTGGGAGGCGATGGCGCTTTAGCTAACTCTCGACCGGGCCAGGCCGCCACATGTATCTGGGTTCCTTGCGAGGCTATGGCGTAGCCCGGCAGGATCATATTGTGCTCCCAGCAGTTCAAGCCGCTAATTCTGGCGTAAGGACGTTCATAAACGGTGAGGCCAATAGCATCGCCTTCGCCCCAGGCTGTTCTTTCAGAATGCGTTGGCTTGAGTTTACGATGGCGTCCCAAAATCTTACCTTCCCGACCAATGAAAAGGAGGGTACAGTAGACCGTCCCACGAGTTCGCTTGTCGAGTTCAACTACGCCGATAGCGACATCAATACCCGCCCGTTGAGCGGCGGCGCACAAGCGGTTAGTTGTTGGGCCGGGAATTTCGACAGCATTAGCAACGTACTCTGCGGCTGCTTTCCACCAGAGTGCATTAGGCGTTGATTCGGTGAAAAAAGGATAACCAGGCAACCACGTTTCGCCAAAAGCAGCCAGCGTTGCCCCTTGCTCCGCCGCCTGCTCAATGAGGTGGCATGCCTTCTCTGTTGAGGCTTCGCGGTCAAACAGAATGGGTGCTGCCTGTATCGCGGCCATGGTAAATTCTGAATATTCTGTCATTCGATACCTCTCCTTTATAGAGGAGTGCGGAATTTATTCCGCCAAAATTCGCAGACTGAAGTCTGCACTCCAATTTACGGATGGATTAATTTACATTGCTTAATGGGAAGAAGCAACACTCTATCTATTCGAATTCGTATAAATCTCCGGCCAGATATTTAAGTCCAGTATCGACGGCCACGGTGACAACGGTATGCCCAGACCCTAACTCTTGCGCCAATTGAAGTGCTCCAGTGACATTGAGTCCACTTGAGATACCCGTGAAAATGCCCTCCTCCTTGGCCAACCGTCGAGCCATTTGACGGGCTTCAGCTTCATCAATGCCGCGGGCCTCATCGTAATATTCTTTGTCTAGTAGGGGAGGGATAAATGGGGTGCCAATCCCTTCAACGTGATGTGTTCCTGCCTTGCCGGTTGAGAGAAACGCCGATGTGGCTGGCTCCAGCGCCACGATTCGGGCTGAATTGTTGCCGTTACGCAAAGCCCTGGCAATGCCCATCAACATCCCTGCTGTACCAACACCACCACAATAGGCATCAATAGGGCGGTCCACCTGTTTCAAGATTTCCTGACCTATTTGTTCGTAACCCTTGAGCATATCAGTATTATAGAATTGATTGGTAAAATAAGTATCACCAGCCTCTGCCAGCTTCTTGGCTTGTTCCATCATGCGCGGGATTAAATCTGGGGTGATTTTGCCATCTTCACTGGGTACAATCATTAATTCAGCGCCAAACGCTTGCATGGTCTTTAACTTTTCTTGGGCAAAGGCATCGGATGAGACGACCTTGAATGGATATCCCTTGACCGCGCAGACGAAGGACAAGGAGGAGCCTGTACTGCCGCCTGTGTATTCAACCACCGTCATGCCGGGGCGAAGGTCGCCACGTGCCTCGGCTTCTTCGATCATCGCCAAAGCCATCCGGTCTTTATACGATCCGGTTGGATTGAAATATTCCAGTTTTACAAAGACATCAGCACTATTGGCAGGCACCACCTTTTGCAATTGAACAATGGGGGTATTGCCAATTGTTTGTAACGTTGAAGAAGATGCTTGTTGGTTTTTAGACATGACCCCGTTTCCCTTTACAGTTGGTTAATAGATTGGTTTTACCCATTGGATATTAAGACCCAATTCTTGTAGAATGGCGATTCCTTTATCAATATTGAGCCCAACCTGACTAATGGCATGAGAGTCATCGCCGGGAACAACAGGTATACCCAACTCTCGCGCCTCAAGCAGAATGGACTTGGTCGGATTTGGCTCACCGGCCCCTTTTCTGAAGGGGCTGACGTTGAAATCCAAAATTAGATTGAGTTCTTTGATTCGCCGCAGGTTCCGACGAATGCGTTCCACAATGTCTGATTGCCGAAGGCGTTGTTGATATTCAGAGTCAAACAGCCTGATATAGTCAAAATGACCAATAACTTGAGGCTTGAGAGTATTTATCATTTCATATTGCTGATCGAAGTACCGATAGTATAACGCCTCAAGACCACCCATCTGCGCAGCTACTTCCAGATATTGCTCTTTGGAAAGATCAAACGACATATCATTAACGTGATGCAGTGACCCCACAATATAATCGGGCTTAAACTCCGCAATCAGTTTTTGAATGAAAGGCTCGGTGTTGCTATAAAATTCGGTCTCAAAGCCAACAAAGATTTCAAGTTGGTTTGCGTATTTGCGCTGTAACTCGCGGCAGGTTGAGATATATTGGCCGAATCGAGTATACATTTTTTCCGCATCAAGACCGGCCTTGATTTCCTCCTCATAAAGGAAGTCGTCACTAACAGGCGGTATATGTTCGGTGATGCCTACCCAGAAAAAGCCATGTTCGATGTAAGTCTTAATAATCTCTTCTAACGTATCTTGAGCGTGGTTACAAAACTGACCGCTGTGGCCGCCATGAACCGACACCTGTTTTGGCTGAGAGTTGGTCATAATAGTACTAGCCCACATCCACAACCAGGCCATCTCGCGCCATAATGACTTCGGTCTGAGTACCGGCAGCAGCTTCCATTGCTTCAGAGGCCATCCTATCCAGGGTTGCATCGTTGTGGTCGGGGTTGTGGTGAAATAGAACTGCGGTTTCTACTTGGGCATTCAGGGCTAACTTAACCGCTTCCAGATGGCTGCTATGTCCCCAGTCCTTATGGTACTGCCGTTCTTCCGAATCAAACTGAGCATCTAAAATCCAGAGGTGCGCGCCTTTAGCAAACTCCACCAGGCTCGAATCTACGATCGGGTCTCCGGCTTCGTGGTCTGTAGAATAAACGATTGCTTCAGCCCCATACTCGATACGAAACGAGAGCGCCCCTCCTGGATGCCGGTTCTGGATGGTACGGATTTGGAAATCCCCCACCTCCACCACTTTACCCCCCATCTGTCGATACTCCAATTGAGCGGAGACATTTTCGATACCATTTAGGGGTGAATAGACCGACGTAAACAATCGTTCGATACTATCGCGCATATTCTTGATTGAGGCTCCGTAAAAGATCATACGGTTGCCTTTTATAAACATTGGTCTAAAGAAAGGCAGGCCGATAAGATGGTCCCAGTGATAATGACTCAGTAAAAGGTGTAACTTTCCCTGGCCCTGACCCCAAGCTCGACCCATCAAGGTGGTTTGTAAAGCGGTAAGTCCTGTACCGCCATCGAGGATGAGTTGAGGATTATCCGGGCGCATAATCGCACCCGGCTGGTCATTTTCAAAGCCAATCAACTGGACACAAGGCGTATTTCCGCCATGATATCGCATTGCCTGACCAGGGGTGGCTATGGAACCTCGTGTACCCCAGAATTGGACTCGGATCATAGCTCACTCTCCGAAACAGGTTCTAATTCCAAACACCAGCCTTCTCTGGCCGCTTCCACTGTAAACGGGTCATCTCGGCTCAAATCACGGGCCAGAGCCAATTTTTCATCAATAACGGTATCTGAATGTTCCGGGGCATGATGAAACAACATCAGTTGGTTAATTTCGGCCATGCGAGCTATTTCTAAAGCATCCTCAACAGTCGAGTGTCCAAAGTGATAAGCACCTAATATCTCATGTTCCAAGTGATGAGTGTCGTAAACTAGAATGTCGGCTTGTCGGGCACAGTGGGCAAGTTGCTCCAAATAGGTTTTCGAGAAACCCGTATCTGGTTCCGGCCCTCCCATACCATCACCCAGCCGAACTTTTCGCACGCGGGCCGTATCCGTAAAGACGGTTACGATAACGCCGTCTGCCTCAATTCGATATCCAACCGTGAGCCCGGGGTGATTCAACTGTACCGTCTCCACTCGATACTCCCCCAAGGTTAATTCATTGCCTGGTTTGATAGGCAGATACTCTCGATAAGCTTTCAAATGTTCAAAAGGGACCGGAAAATTTATGTCGGTTTGTTGACCGGATAGGATATCGCGAATATGCGCTCCGATTTGACCGGCCGAAACGATGACAAAACGATTACCTTCTAAGTCGAAGGGTCTAAAAAAGGGCAGCCCAAGTATATGGTCCCAGTGGGTGTGGCCTATCAGTATATGGGCCTCCCCTCGACCTTCGGCAAATTCTCGCCGCATCATCTCTGCCCCCAACAATCGAATGCCGGAGCCTCCGTCCAGAATTAGGTCTTGGCCGGAACGGGTTTGGAAGTGGAGACAGGTGGTATTTCCGCCGTAGTAGTCCTGATCCGGGTGAGTGGTGGGGTAAGAACCTCTCGCTCCATAAAAGGTTAGTTTCATAATGACTCCTCAACGGCTGGAATCATCTCCCGTACAGAAAATCTCATAGTCTCCTCTCTCTTAAGACTGATTTATGCGGTCAAACGCAATACCGGTTTCACAACAACCCCTTCTTCCGAGGCTGTGCAGGCTTGATTAATTTCATCCAGGGTGTAAAACTTGATGAGGCGGTCAAATGGAAAGCGGCCTTGAAGATGTAGGTCAATCAGTCGAGGAATAAATAGGTCAGGTACGCTATCGCCTTGAATAATCCCCCGGATAGTCCGGCCAAAGAGAAGATGGCTCATATCAAAACTAACCTCAACGCCAGGGGACGCTCCGCCAATCAATCCGCAAACCCCCATAATCGTTAGCGAGTCAACCGCTTGGCGAAATACCGCCGGTAGGGCCGAGGTTTCCACGGCATAATCAACCCCACCACCGGTAATATCTTTAATAGCTTTTACCGGATCATCATCGGCGCTGTTAATGGTATGGGTGGCGCCCAACTCCAGGGCCAGGCTCAGACGACCAGGCTTAATGTCCACAGTGATAATGGTGGTACAACCGGCTACTACA
>Ga0210124_1000894_pt1 | contig 13996 bp, 8 predicted proteins | sample Muzzi_PWC_D2_FD_185554 | JGI IMG/M metagenome (GOLD analysis project Ga0210124, IMG submission 185554) | Wetland microbial communities from San Francisco Bay, California, USA, that impact long-term carbon sequestration - Muzzi_PWC_D2 (SPAdes) | ecosystem: Environmental > Aquatic > Marine >... | reverse complement strand
ATAGGGTCTCGGCGCCCCATCGTGCGCCGACGCCGTCCCCCCTCTGCGCCTCTGCGTCCCTGCGCCTCTGCGTTAAGCAGTTCCTCCCAGGCGCCGAGCTACTCCGTCGCCACGCCCTTGGCGGCGCGGCCGGTGAGGAGCTGGCGGACGTCGATGGCGAGGCTGAACATGGCGGGGACCAGCCACAGGGTGAAGGCGGCGGAGAAGGCGAGGCCGCCGACCACCACCGAGCCGAGGCCGCGGTAGAGCTCGCTGCCGGCGCCCGGGAAGAGCACCAGGGGGAGCATGCCGAACACCGAGGTGCCGACCGACATGGAGATCGGCCGCACGCGGGTACGCACCGACTCGCGCAGGGCGTCGTGGCTCTCCATGCCGGCGTCGCGCATGAAGTTGAGGGTCTGGTGGACGATCAGGATGGCGTTGTTGACCACCGTCCCCACCAGGATGATGAAGCCGAGCATGGTGAGGACGTCGAGGGCCTGGTAGGCGATGAAGACGTTGACCAGCCACAGGCCGATGAAGCCGCCGCCCATGGCGAGGGGGACGGAGAACATGATCACCAGGGGGTAGAAGAAGCTCTCGAACAGGGCGGCCATCAGCAGGTAGGTGATCACCAGGGCGAGGGCGAAGTCCCACTTCAGGACGTCAAAGGTGGTGCGCAGCTTGTCCGCGGTGCCGGCCAGGCGCACGCGCACGTCGCGGCCGATCACCCCCTCCTTTTCGAACGGCGCGATGACCTGCGTCTGGATCGCCTCCATGGCCGCCTCCAGGGGGGTCTCCTCCGGGGGCCGCACCTCCAGGGTGATGGTGCGCTGGCGCTCCGAGTGGTTGATCTGCTCCGGGCCGGCGACCAGGGAGACCTTGGCCAGGGCGCCCAGGGGGAGGGTCTGGCCGCCGGGGGCGCGGATCAGGAGGTTCTCGAAGTCCTGGGTACGGCTGGCGAATTCCTTGCCGCCCATGACCGTGAGGTCGAGCTCGTTGCCGTCGACGTTCACGGTGCTCGCCTTGGTACCGTCGAGCAGGGCGTCGACCGCGATCCCGAGCTCGTGCGCGGTCACCCCCACGTCGGCCAGGCGTATGCGATCGGGGATGACGTGGATCTCCGGGTTGCCCAGGTCGAGGCCCGGCACCGGTCGGATCTGGGCACCCGGCACGGCCTGGGCGATGGCGCCGAACGCGCGGCCGCCGACCGCCACCAGTTGCCCGATGTCGTCGCCGGAGAGCTCGACGTCGATGGTGCGGCCGCCGGACAGCGCCCGGCTGAACAGCGAGGTCTGGGTGACGATGGCGATCATCCCCGGGACCTTGGCGAGGCGCTCCTGCATGAAGGGGATCAGCTCGCGGGTGCGTCGCCGGTCCTTGGCCCGCACCCCCATGAAGATCTGCCTTCCGCGTGCCACGTAGAAGAAGTTCTTGATCGCCGGCGGCTCGTCCGGACCGGTGCTCTCCCGCTCCCAGAACGGGGCGAGCTGCGCCTCCAGCCCCTCGCCGATACGGGTGAACTCGTCCACGTTGTAGCCCGGCGGCGGCAGCAGCAGGCCGATGATCAGGTTGCGGTTGCCGGTGGGCAGGTACTCGGGCTTGGGGGCGAGGAAGACCGCGGCCGCCAGGGACGCGCCGGTGAACAGGCAGATCACCAGGAGCTTGAGTGGCAGGCTGCGGCTGATGCGGTAGGCGGTCTGCGCGAGCCAGTCGGTGAATCGCTGGGCGACCTCCACCAGGCCGAAGAGACCGGCGGGGCCGTGGCTGTGGGCGTGGCGGGCATCCGCCGCCATGGTCTCCGCACCCAGGACCCGGGCGGCGAACGATGGGATGACCGTCACCGACACCACCAGCGACAGCCCCACCGCCCCGCAGATGGCGATCGCGATGTCGCGGAAGAGCTGCCCCGCCTCCTCGACGATGAACAGGATGGGCAGGAAGACCGCGATGGTGGTGAGGGTCGAGGAGAGCACCGCGCCCCACACCTCGCTGGTGCCGTCGATCGCCGCCTGGCGGCGGCCCTTGCCCATCTGCCGGTGGCGGTAGATGTTCTCCAGGACGACGATGGCGTTGTCCACCACCATGCCGACGGCGAAGGCGAGGCCGGCCAGGGAGACGACGTTGATCGTCCGGCCGGCCAGCCCCATGACGATGAAGGTGCCGATCAGCGAGATGGGGATACTGGTGGCGACGATCAGGGTGGGGGAGATGGAGCGCAGGAAGAGGAGCAGCACCACCACGGCCAGGGTGCCGCCCACCCACAGGTTCTGCTGCACCAGGTCGATGGCCGAGGTGATGTACTCGGTCTCGTCGTAGACCTGGGTGAGGTAGAGACCCTCGCTCGCGAGGATGCCGTCGTTGAGCTCCACTGCCGCGGCCTTGAGTCCGGCCATGACCTCCAGGACGTTGGCGCCCGACTCACGCTGGGCATTCACCGCGATGGACGGGTCGCCGTTCTGGCGCACGGACACGGTCTGGCTCTTGAAGCCGAAGCGCGCGGTCGCCACGTCGCGCACGAACAGGCGCTTTCCCGAGGCGGTCTTCAGGGCGATGCGCTCCACCTCCGTGGGCGTCACCAGCTCCGCCAGGGTACGTACCACGTAGCGCCGCTTGCCCTCGTCGAAGCTGCCGGCGGAGATGTTGACGTTCTCGCTGTCGAGGGCGCGGATCAGCTCGCCGAGGGTGACCCCGTAGGCGGACAGCTTGGCCGGGTCGACCACCACCTGCAGCTCCCGCTCGCGGCCGCCGAAGATGTTGCTCCGCGCCACCCCCGGCACCCGCTCGAAGCGCGCCTTGATGTTGTCCTCGACGAACTCCTGATAGGTGTAGATCGGCCGGGTGTGGCTGCCCGGCTTGGGCTTGAGGATGAACCAGGCGATCGCCTGGTCGCCGGTGTTGACCGTGGAGATGACCGGCCGGTCGGCGTCGATGGGGATGTCCTTCACCTGGTTCAGCCGGTTGCTCGTCTTGAGCAGGGCGGCGTCCATGTCGGTGCCGGGGTTGAAGGTGAGGACCACCTTGCCCAGGCTGTCCTGGGACTCGGACTTCATCTCCACCACGCCCTCGACGCTCTTCAGCTCGTCCTCCTGGCGCTGGACGATCTCCTTCTCCACCTCCTCGGGGCTGGCGCCTTGCCAGGTGGTCTCGATGGTGATCTCCGGCCGCGACACCTCCGGGGTGAGCTGCACCGGCGTGCGAACCAGGGCGAGCGCCCCGAACAACACCACCAGCGCCACCCCGACGGAGACGGCGACCTGGCGATTGACGGCGGTGGTGATGAGGCTCATGTGGCGGGGCTTAACGCGGAGACGGGGATCTTCTTTTTAATTGCTTAACGCAGAGGCGCAGAGGCGCAGAGACGCGGAGAGGGATGGTGCTGGGCTGGGCTGATGCTAAAGATCGTTCACGACGCGGTGGATGCCGTCCTTTACCAGGCGTTCGCCGAAGTTGATGACGAGGGCGACCTTCAAGTCGAGCAGGCGGAGGTAGGTAAGGACCTGAGCCTCAAAGACCGGGTTGTACGCCGTGGTCGCCTTGCATTCGACCACCACACGCCCGGCCACCAGAAGATCGAGACGGAGGTCGCTGGCGAGTCGACTTCCCTTGTACAGCAGCGGCACCGCCCGCTGTCGCTCGACCTCCAGGTTTCTCGCTTGAAGCTCAAAGACCAGTGCCTCCTCGTAGATGCTCTCCAATAACCCTGGACCACCCAGGGTCCGATGTACCTCGATCGCCGCATCGATCACCGCTCCCGTGATCCGATTCTCGACCATCACCATCCTCCCGGCACATCCATGTGCCTGAATCATCTGCGTCCCTCCTCTGCGTCTCTGCGCCTCCGCGCCTCTGCGTTAAGCAGTTCCTCCAGGGCGCCACATCATCTCATCGTTGCGTTATGGCGCCGTGGCCTCGCGGACGGGCTGCCCCGGGCGGAGGCGTTCGTTGCCGCGAATGACCACCCGGTCGCCGGCGGCGAGGTCGCCCTGGAGGGGCTCGACGGCGAACCGTTCGTCCTGGCTCTCCAGGACTTGCACCGGCACCATCGTGGCGGCGTCGTCCACCACCTTCACCACATAACCGCCGCCGCCCGGCTGGGGCACGAAGGCGTCCTTGGGGATGGTGGCGATGCCGGCGCCGCCGTCGTGGCGGAAGGTGGCGCGGGCGATCATCCCGGCCAGGATGCGCCCGGCGGGGTTGTCGATGGAGACCTCCACCGGGAAGGTGCGGGCGGCCGGGTCGGCGCGTGGCACGATGGCGGTGACCGTGCCGGTGAACGGGGAGGCGGGCAGGGCGTCGAAGGCGACCTCCACCGGCATGCCGACGCGGATCCGGGCGAGCTCCTGCTCCGGCACGGGCACCATGGCGTGGATCACCGACAGGTCGGTCAGCTCGGCCACCACCGTGCCCTCGCCCACCCACGCCCCCACCTCGGTCCGCTCCGCCACCACCCAGCCGGCGAAGGGCGCGCGGATCACCATCCGGTCCAGGCGGTCCTCCAGGCGGCCGACCGCGGCGCGGACCTGCCGCGCCTGCTGGCGCAGGGCGTCGAGGTCGGCCTGGGTCCGTTGCAGGTCTTCTTCCGAGGTGAAGGACTGCTCGAAGAGCCGCTGTGCCCGCTTCACGTCGGCGTCCGCCTTGGCGATCCGCGCTTCGACCTCACCGAGGCGGCCGCGCGCCTCCTCCAGGTCCAGCTCCACCGACACGGTGCGCACCTTCACCAGCACGTCGCCCTTTTTGACCACCGCCCCCTTGCGCGCCGCCACCGCGGCGACCACCCCCTCCACCTCGCTGGCCACCTCCGCCGAGTAGCGCGGCTCGGCGGTCCCTACCAGGGTGAGGGGCACGCGCACCTCGCCGCTCTCGACCGGTGCCGTGACCACCACGGCCGGCGGTGGGGCCTTCGACTGGGCGAGGGCGGGAACCCCGCCCAGGGACAGGAGGAAGAGGGTGCAGAGGGTGAGAGATCGCATCGTAGGGGACGGGGAGCGAGGGCAGGGGGGACCGGGGCGGAGATCCTAGCCCAGACGTGGGCATAGCGCCGCGACGAATTGCGCCGATCGGGTCGGGGGGCGTGTTCCGGCTGTGGGCACGGCATGCCGTGCCCCTACCCTCGGTCACGCACATTTCGTGTTCGCGGCCAAGGCCGCTCCTACAGGCGGGGGTCCACCGGGGGGATGCCTGGCGCCGCGGCGTCTCGTAGGGGCACGGCATGCCGTGCCCGTCGGGGTAGACTGGAGGGAGGCGAACACGGCCGGCCGACGGGGCGATCCCCCGCGCGGCGGCCGATCTCGGGAAGCCCCCATGTCACCGCCCGGTGCAGAGCGCGAGCCAAGGAGCCACGACGGCCCCTTTGCCATCAAGGACTGTGCCTTGATCGCCATTGCCACCGGCAAGCGCGCCCTGATCCTGAAAGAGCTGCGCGACGTGCTGCTGGAGATCGACCACGGCAGCATCTACTACCACATGTGGGGTGGGCTCCTGGAACCGCGCTTCGAGGAGCGGGAGTTCAACAACGACTTTGCCGCCTGGGCGCGCCACGGTCTCCATGACGGGGTGCTCGCGGAGCGGCTGGCGCTGGTCGATCCCACCACGGTGGGCGACCTGGAGGAGCTGCGTCAGGAGCTGGTCGAGATCATCGAGGAGCGACTGGACGAGAGCGAGTACCTGCCGTGGGCCCGCGCCACCCAGCCGTTCGAGTTCGTCCGCTCGCAGATCGTGGTCTTCGATACCCACCAGCGAGTGCAGCGGGTGGAGGAGCTGGCGCGGATGATCCCGCAGCTCTCGGCGAGCGCCATCTTCTACCACTTCATCGATGCGCGTCGGCGCCTCCCCGAGGGCTGCAACGACTTCAGCCTGTGGCTCGCCTCATTTGGCGGCGCGTACGAGGACCTCCGTCAGCGGCTGGCGGCCATCGACCCGTACTTCCGTAGCCTCACCGAGCTGCGCCAGGAGATCGCGGCGATCTTCCACGCCTACTTCGAGGAGGAGGAATGATGGCCCTGCTCGATGCCTACGCCGAGGTGGCCGGACAGGAGGTGATCGATCACCTGCGCCAGCTCGCCGAGCCCCTCCAGGGGGCGCGGATGGTGCACGTCAACTCGACCCGGGTCGGCGGCGGCGTGGCGGAGATCCTGGCCAAGCTGGTCCCCCTCACGCGGGAGCTGGGGATCGAGACCGCCTGGGAAGTGGTCTCCGGCGACACGCCGTTCTACCAGTGTACGAAGGCGTTCCATAACGCCCTGCAAGGCAATCCGGTGGCCATTCCGGCCGAGCTCCTGCGGGCCTACGAGCGGACCAACGAGCAAAACGCCGAGCACCTCCGCCCCGCCCTGGAGGAGGCGGACTTCGTCTTCATCCATGATCCGCAACCGGCGCCGCTCCTCGGTCACTGCCCGAACCGCCGCGGCAAGTGGGTGTGGCGCTGCCACATCGATGCCAGCCACCCCCACCGGCCGGTCTGGAAGTACCTGCGCAACTTCGTGACCGCCTACGACGCCAGCATTTTCTCCCTCGCCTCCTTCGCCCAGATGCTGCCGCACCCGCAGTACATCATCCCGCCGAGCATCGATCCGCTGAGCGAAAAGAACGTGACCCTCGATGGGAGCGAGATCGCCGCGGTCTACCAGCGCTTCGCCCTGGTACCGGAACAGCCCCTGCTGGTGCAGGTCTCGCGCTTCGATCGGTTCAAGGATCCCCTCGGGGTGATCCGTGGCTACCGCCTGGCCAAGCAGTTCATCCCGACCCTGCAACTCGTTCTCGCCGGGGGTGGGGCGAGCGACGACCCGGAAGGGGAGATCGTCCTGCACGACGTGCGCGCCGCGGCGGCGGAGGACCCGGACATCCACGTCCTGCTCCTCCCCCCTGACGCGCACCGCACGGTGAACGCATTGCAGCGAGCGGCGTGCATCGTGCTCCAGAAGTCGACCCGTGAGGGGTTCGGCCTGACCGTGACCGAGGCCCTGTGGAAGGGCAAGCCGGTGATCGGCGGCGACACGGGCGGGATTCGCCTGCAGGTGATCAACCATCACACGGGTTTCCTGGTCAACACACCGGAGGGCGCCGCCCTGCGTATCCGCTACCTCCTGCTGCAGCCCCAGAAGATGGAGGAAATGGGGCACAAGGCTCGGGAGTTCGTGCGCGAGAACTTCCTCCTCACGCGCCACCTGCGCGAGTACCTCACCCTGATGGTTGCCCTGCTGCATGGGGCGGAGGGGCGCATCGAGCTGGGGTGACGCCGAGGGGATCCCCATGACCTGCGGTTACCCTAGCGTGTGCCGCCGCATCGACAGGGCCGACCCTGTGAGGGAACGGTGATGGTCGAGCGCCGCCACGCCATGCCGTTCGGCGCCGAGATCCGCGCCGGCGGCTCCGTCCGCTTTCGGCTCTGGGCCCCGGCCGCCAGGGGCGTAGAGCTGGAGCTGGGGGAAGGCGGAGAGAAGCGGCGCTTGCCGATGGAGCGCGAGGAGGACGGCTGGCACCGCCTGGAGACGGACCAGGCCGCCGCCGGGGACCTCTACCGCTATCGCATCGGCGAGCTGGTCGTGCCGGACCCCGCCTCGCGGTTTCAGCCGCGCGACGTCCACGGCCCGAGCGAGGTGATCGAGCCGTGCGCGTGGCAATGGCAGGACGGCGACTGGTGCGGGCGACCGTGGCGCGAGGCGGTGCTCTACGAGCTGCACGTGGGGACCTTCACGCCCGAGGGGACCTTTCGCGCGATCATCCGCCGCCTCGACCACCTCGCCGCCCTGGGAATCACGGCGATCGAGCTGATGCCGGTGGCGGACTTCCCGGGACGGCGGAACTGGGGCTACGACGGCGTCTTCCCGTTCGCGCCCGAGAGCCGCTACGGCCGGCCGGAGGACCTCAAGGCCCTGGTCGAGGCCGCCCACCGCCGCGGCGTGATGGTGTCCCTCGACGTGGTCTACAACCACTTCGGGCCCGAGGGGAACTACCTGCGCCACTACGCCCCACAGTTCTTCACCGAGCGCCATCACACACCCTGGGGCGCAGCGATCAACTTCGACGGCGCCGACAGCCACTGGGTGCGACAATTCTTCATCCACAATGCCTGCTACTGGCTCCAGGAGTACCACCTCGACGGCCTGCGCCTCGACGCCGTGCACGCGATCTGCGACGACTCGCGGCCGGACATCCTCGAGGAGCTGGCGGCCGTCGTGCACGCAACGGTGGACAGCGCGCGCCGCGTCCACCTGGTCCTGGAGAATGACAACAACGCCGCACACTATCTGCGCGGTGCGAACGCGCGCAGCGGCGGCTACGTCGCCCAGTGGAACGACGACCTGCACCACTGCCTGCACGTGCTGGTCACCGGCGAGACCGCCGGCTACTACGTGGACTTCGGCGACGACCCGGTACGCCACCTGGGCCGCTGCCTCACCGAGGGCTTCGCCTACCAGGGCGACCCCTCCACCTTCCGCGAGGGGCGACACCGGGGGGAGGCGAGCCGCGGGTTGCCGCCGACCCGCTTCGTGAGCTACTTGCAAAACCACGACCAGGTCGGCAACCGCGCCTTCGGGGAGCGCATCACCGCCCTCGCCCCGCCGGAGGCGGTGCGCGCCGCCACCGCCCTGCTCCTCCTGGCACCGTCGCCACCGCTGCTGTTCATGGGCCAGGAGTGGGGTGCCCGCCAGCCCTTCCTGTTTTTCTGCGACCTGGGTGAGGAGCTCGCCCCCCTCGTGGTCGAGGGGCGCCGGCGGGAGTTCGCGAGCTTTCCCGAGTTTCGCAGCGCGGCGCGCCGCGCAGAGATCCCCGATCCCCTCGCCGACGAGACCTTGGCCCATGCCCGCCTCGCCTGGGACGCGGCGGATACCCCGGAGGGCCGGCAATGGCTCGACCTGCACCGGCGCCTCCTCGCCCTCCGCCACGCAGAGATCGTGCCGCGCCTTTCCATCATCCGTGCCGGGGCGGCGACGTGGCAGCGGCTCGGCGAGGGCGCCCTCCGTGCGCGATGGCCCGTGGCAGAGGAGGGGGCGCTCACCGTGCTGGCCAATCTCTCCGCGCACCGGGTTCCCCTGGTGGACCCAGCGCCCGGCCGCCTGCTGTTCGCCACCCACGACGAGTTGGCCCGTGGTCCGGCGGCGGGCGGGCTGCCGCCATGGGCGGTCGCCTGGTTTCTCGACGGGGAGACGATAGGGGGCCACCACCGTGACGCGAGCTGAGATCCCGACGGCCACCTACCGCTTGCAGGTCCACCGCGGGTTTACCTTCGCCCAGGCCGCCGAGGTGGCCCCGTACCTGGCGGAGCTGGGTATCAGCCACTGCTATCTATCGCCGATCTTGAAGGCGCGGCCCGGCAGCACCCACGGCTACGACATCGTCGATCACGCGGCCCTCAACCCGGAGATCGGCGATGTAGCGGCGTTCGACCGGCTCGTACAGGTACTAAGCCGATACGACATGGGCCTGATCCTGGACGTGGTGCCGAACCACATGGGGGTCGGGGGGGATGACAACGGCTGGTGGCTCGACGTCCTGGAGAACGGCCCGTCCTCCCCCTACGCCGCCTTCTTCGACATCGACTGGCAGCCGGAGTGGGAGGCGCTGCGCGGGAAGATCCTGTTGCCGATCCTCGGTGACCGGTACGGTGCGCTCCTCGAACGGGGTGAGCTGCGGCTGGTGCTGGAGGAGGAGCGCGGCGAGCTGAGCGTGCGTTATTTCGGCCACCACATGCCCATCGATCCGGCGACCTACCCGTGCGTCCTCGGTCACCGGATCGCCGCCCTCGAAGGGGAGCTGGGTCGCGACCATCCGGCGGTACTGGAGCTGGAAAGCCTCACCACCGCCTTTCGCCATCTGCCGCCGCGTACCGACACCGAGCCCGAGGCGTGCGCTGAGCGGCTGCGGGACAAGGCGATATTGAAGCGCCGCCTGGCAGGCCTGTGTGTCGAAGCGCCCGAGATCGCCGCCTTCGTGCGCCGCAACGTGGCGCTGTTCAACGGTGTGGCAGGCGATCCCCGCAGCTTCAATCACCTACACGATCTGCTCGAGGCGCAGGGCTACCGCCTGGCCTACTGGCAGGTGGCGGCGGACGAGATCAATTACCGGCGCTTCTTCGACATCAACGACCTGGCCGGCCTGCGCATGGAGAACCCGGCGGTCTTCTCCGCCACCCATCGATTGATCCTGCGGCTGGTGGCGGAGGGCAAGGTGGCCGGCCTGCGCATCGACCATCCCGATGGGCTGTATGATCCGCACGGCTACTTCCAGGGTCTGTGCGGGGCGCTGCGCCGCGCCCTGGGTCGGGCCGGCAGGCAACGGGACGACCAGACGGGCGCCACCCCGCCCCTCTATCTGGTCGTGGAGAAGATCCTTGCCGCATACGAGCACCTGCCGGAGGAGTGGCCGGTCCACGGCACCACCGGCTACGAGTTCGCAGCGGCGCTCAACGCGCTCCTCGTCTGCCCCGACGCCGAGCGCGCCATGGACCGCATCTACACCCGCTTCTCCGGCTACCGCAGCGACTTCGATGAACTGCTCTACGAGCGTAAGAGGCTCACCATCGAGGCGCAGCTGTCCAGCGAGCTGACGGTGCTCACCAACCTGCTCTACTCGCTGGCGCAGCTCGACCGCCACACCCGCGACTTCACCCGCCATGGCCTGCGCAGCGCGATCACCGAGGTGGTAGCCTGTTTCCCGGTCTACCGCACCTACCTCACCGCCAGCCGGATCACCGACGAGGACCGCCGCTACGTCACCTGGGCCGTGGCCCAGGCCAAGAACCGTACCCCGGCCGCCGACGTCACGACCCTCGACTTCCTGCGCGACGTGCTGCTGCGCGACGGGTTGGACGCCAGGGATGCGGTCTACCGGCGGCACGCCGTCCACTTCGCCATGAAGCTCCAGCAGTACACCGCGCCGGTGATGGCCAAGGCCCTCGAAGACACCACCCTGTACGTCTACAACCGGCTGGTCTCGCTCAACGAGGTCGGGGGTGACCCGCGCCGCTTCGGCGCCTCCGTGGCCGCGTTCCACCACGCTAACCAGGAACGGGCGCGCCGCTGGCCCCACGGCATGCTCACCACCTCCACCCACGACACCAAGCGGGGCGAAGACGTACGCGCCCGGATCGCCGTGTTGTCGGAGATCGCGCCCGAGTGGCGCCGCCATCTGGCCATCTGGAGCCGGCTCAATCGGGGCAAGAAACGGCTGATCGACGGCGAGCGGGCACCGGCGCGCAACGACGAGTACCTCCTCTACCAGACCCTGATCGGCGCCTGGCCCCTGGACGATCTCGACGACGCCGGGCTGGCGGCCTTTCGCGAGCGCATCACGGCGTACATGCTCAAGGCGGTGCGCGAGGCCAAGGTCCAGACCTCGTGGATCAACCCGGACGCCGCCTACGAGGAGGCCGTCGACGAGCTCGTCGCCAAGCTCCTCGGCCGCCCGGAGCACAACGCCTTCCTGGCCAACTTCCTGCCCTTCCAGAGACGCATCGCGCGCTACGGCCTGCTCGGCGGCCTCGCCCAGCTCCTGCTCAAGCTCACCTCGCCCGGGGTGCCGGACATCTACCAGGGCAGTGAGCTGTGGGAGCTCCACCTGGTCGACCCGGACAACCGTGGCGCGGTGGACTACGCGCGTCGTGCCGACCTGCTGCGTGAGCTCGAGTCGCTGGCTGAGGGCGGCGTCGACCTCAGTCAACGGGTACGCGGCCTGATCGAGAACCTCGCCGACGGCCGGGCCAAGCTGTACGTCACCTGGCGGATTCTCACCTGGCGGCGCCGCCATCCTGACCTGTTCGCGGCCGGGGAGTATCTCCCCCTCGCGGTCGAGGGGAGCCAGGCGGAGCACGTCTGCGCCTTCGCCCGGCGGTGCGGGGAGACGGTAGCGGTGGTCGCGGCGCCCCGCTGGCTCGCGCGGCTGGCCGGGGACCGGGAGGGACTGCCGCTAGGGGATGCCGTGTGGTCCGACGCGTGGGTCGCGGCCCCTGAGGGGACAGGTGCGGACGGCTACACCAACGTCCTGACCGGCGAGCGGGTGGTGGCGCAGCCGCGCGAGATCGGACGCTGCTTCGCCGCCGCGGATCTGTTCCGCCACTTCCCCGGGGCCGTCCTTGAGCGCCACACGGCGGTCGCCCCGGACGCGGGGGCAGCGGCGCGGTGAATTGCCTGGATCGGGTGGGGTGGACGTTGTCGGGATGTGGGCACGGCATGCCGTGCCCCTACCGTCGGACACGCACGGTCCGTGTGCGCGGCCAAGGTGGAGGTTCGCCAGATCGGGGGAGATGCGGCGCCGTCGTGGAAAGATCTCCCGTAGGCGCGAGCTTGCTCGCGAACCGACGCGATGGCCGGAGCACCACATTGTTTCCGGTTCGCGGCCGCGGCCGCTCCGACAGGCGGGCGTCCACCGGGGGGATGGCTGGCGCCGCGGCGTCTCGTAGGGGCACGGCATGCCGTGCCCGTCGGGCCGCTACTGGAAGAGCTTCAGGTACTCCCCGTAGCCCTCCTTTTCCAGGTCTTCCTTGGGGATGAACCGCAGGGCGGCGGAGTTGATGCAGTAGCGCAGGCCGGTCGGCTCGGGGCCGTCGGGGAAGACGTGGCCGAGGTGGGAGTCGCCGTGCTTGCTGCGCACCTCGGTGCGGGACATGAACAGCTTGCGGTCCGTGTGCTCGACGATGTTGTCCTTGTCCAGGGGGCGGATGAAGCTCGGCCAGCCGGTGCCGGACTTGAACTTGTCCGTCGAGCTGAATAGCGGCTCGCCGGAGACCACGTCGACGTAGATCCCCTCGTGCTTGTTGTCCCAGTACTCGTTGGCGAACGGGCGCTCCGTGCCCTCCTCCTGGGTGACGTGGTATTGCTCCGGGGTGAGTCGCTGGCGCAGCTCGGCCTCGGGCGGCTTGGTGTAGGCGGGGTCGCCCGCCGGGGCGGGCTTGACCTCCGGCGTCTTGGGCCAGGTCTTTTCCAGGAAGGGCCCGCGCCCCGAGTACTGGTGATAGGCCTGATACCGCTCGGGATTCTTCTTGTAGTAGTCCTGGTGGTAGTCCTCGGCGGGGTAGAAGAACTGCGCCGGGAGGATCTGCGTGGCGATCGGTTTGTCGAACCGGCCCGACGCCTCGAGCTTCGCCTTGGACGCCTCGGCGGCGGCGCGCTGTGCCTGGTCGTGGACGAAGATCGCGGTGTGGTACTGGGTGCCGCGGTCGCCGAACTGCCCGCCCGGGTCGGTGGGGTCGACCAGGTGCCAGTAGAGCTCGACGAGGGTGGCATAGGAGACCTTCTCCGGGTCGAAGGTCACCTGCACCGCCTCCAGGTGGCCGCTGGTACCGCTGCACACCTCCTCGTAGGTCGGGTCCTTCGTGTGGCCGCCGGTGTAGCCCGAGACCACCGAGATCACCCCCTCGTGCTGCTCGAAGGGCTTCTCCATGCACCAAAAACAGCCGCCGGCAAAGGTGGCGAGCTCGTGTTTCACGTTGTCTTCTCCTGGAGAGTCGGCGGCCTCGGCCGGCATGGTGGCGGAACTACGGCAGCCCAGGCCCACGATCGCGAGCGCCGTGAGCCATGCGGCGAGTCGTAGGCGGGGCCACGAGGTGAGTAATTTGTGGGTCATGGTCTGCATCCTTCCTCCCACCGCCGCGCGGGGAGCGCGCGGCTATTATGGTGCATCACCGTGCATAATCAGAGCGATAGCGCATGCCGCGCCTCTGGGCACGTCCGGGCTCGCCGCCCGGACGGGATCTTGGCGATGGCCCGGGGACGCCGGCCCTGCGCGGCGCCCACCATGCGAGCAGACCTGCCTGATTCGTGAGCACGGCATCGGTCGCGGTACGAGAACTCCCTGCGGTCGTTGGTATTTCCCTCGCTGCGAACGTGGCACGCGGGTTGCGACTAAAGAGGACGGGGGTATCGTGCATGTTCTCGATCCAGTCCAGCGCCGGCGCCGCGCAAGCCATCGGCTTCCACGAGTTCTACCGGGACGATTTTGCCCCGCGGGACCACTACCGCCTGCTCTGGGACCACATCCGCAACACCGGCCAGGTGAGCCTGGAAGAGAAGGTCCACGA
>Ga0210124_1000893_pt1 | contig 14012 bp, 12 predicted proteins | sample Muzzi_PWC_D2_FD_185554 | JGI IMG/M metagenome (GOLD analysis project Ga0210124, IMG submission 185554) | Wetland microbial communities from San Francisco Bay, California, USA, that impact long-term carbon sequestration - Muzzi_PWC_D2 (SPAdes) | ecosystem: Environmental > Aquatic > Marine >... | reverse complement strand
ACGGCGTGTCGGAGCAGGAAATCTTCCACATCGCCGAGTGGATCGAAAAGGTATTAATATGACGTCGCCGCCGCAAAGCGGCGGCGATACAACAAAAGTCATCCCCGCGCAAGCGGGGATCTTGTAATGGCGGCAAGTTTTAAGATTCCCGCTTTCGCGGGAATGACTTCGGGGTGCGGGAATGACTCCGGGATGCGGGAATGACTCCGGTTTACGTCATCCCCGCGCAAGCGGGGATCTTGTAAAGGCGATGAGGTAGGAGATTCCCGCTTTCGCGGGAATGACTTCGGGGTGCGGGAATGACTTCGGGGTGCGGGAATGACTCCCAGGTGCGGGAATGACCCGTCGGGGTTATTCCTCGATCAGTTTGCGCCCGGCGCGCACCTGCTTGCGCACTTGCTTGGGCGCGGTGCCGCCGGTGTGGTCGCGTGCGTTCAACGAACCTTCCAGCGTCAACACCTCGAACACGTCCTCGCCGATGCGCGCATCGAAGCGCTGCAATTCCTCGAGGCTGCAGGCGCCGAGATCCTTACCCTCGGCGATTGCGAACGCGACCGCGTTGCCGACCGCCTCGTGCGCGTCGCGGAAAGCGGCGCCCTGGCGCACCAGGTAATCGGCAAGATCGGTGGCGGTCGCATAGCCCTGCTCCGCGGCCTGGTACATCCGCTCGCGTTTGACCTCGAGCGCGGGCACCATGTCGGCGAAGGCGCGCAGCGAACCGACCAGCGTGTCCAGCGTATCGAACAGCGGCCCCTTGTCTTCCTGGTTGTCCTTGTTATAGGCCAGCGGCTGCGACTTCATCAGCATCAGCAGGCTGACCAGGTGACCGCTGACGCGCCCCGACTTGCCGCGCACCAGCTCGGCGACGTCCGGGTTTTTCTTTTGCGGCATGATCGACGAGCCGGTGCAGTAACGGTCGGGCAGGCTGATGAAATCGAATTGCGCGCTCGACCAGAGTACCAGTTCCTCGGCCATGCGCGACAGGTGCGTCATGCAGATCGCCGCCGCGGCGCAAAACTCGATCACGAAATCGCGGTCGGAGACCGCGTCGATCGAGTTGCGGCAGGGCGCGTCGAAGCCGAGCAGCTCGGCGGTGTACTCGCGGTCGAGCTTGTAAGAGGTGCCGGCCAGCGCTGCACTGCCCAGCGGCAGCTGGTTGAGGCGCGCGGCGCAGTCGCCGAGCCGCCCGTGATCGCGCTCCAGCATTTCGAACCAGGCGAGCACGTGGTGGCCGAAACTGACCGGCTGCGCCACCTGCAGGTGGGTGAAGCCGGGCATGATCGCGTCGGCCTCGCGCTCGGCAAGGTCGAGCAGCCCCGACTGGAAGGCACGGATGCCCTCGCGGACGTGCGCGATCTGCGTGCGCAGGTAGAGGCGGATATCGGTCGCCACCTGGTCGTTGCGCGAGCGCCCGGTGTGCAGCTTCTTGCCGGCCTCGCCGATCAGCTCGGTGAGCCGTGCCTCGATGTTCATATGCACGTCTTCGAGTGCCACCGACCAGGCGAACCTGTCGGCGTCGATTTCATCTCCGATTTGCCCGAGACCCTGCTCGATGGATTGCAACTCTTCGCCGTCGAGTACGCCGATGCGCGCGAGCATTTTCGCATGCGCCAGCGAGCCCTCGATATCGGCCGCCGCGAGCCGGCGGTCGAAGTTCACCGAGGCGGTGAAAGCCTGCACGAATTCGTCGGTGGGCTCGTTGAATCGCCCGCCCCACATGCGGGTATCTTTTTTGCTCATTTTTTCAATATTGTCCGGTACTTACACCGTGCGACGCGGCGCCACAAAACTGCGGATATTGTTGTATGCTTGCAGTGCAAGATCAACAAATCAACTCTTTATGCCAGATAATACGGAAAATAGTATAACCGGCACCGAAAACACGAGTTACCTCCCCGATTTCTGCGACGGGGACGTATTCCTGCGCCTGCTGCTGGTGGTCGAACTGATCGCGATCGCGTTCGCGCTGGTCAGCTTCGGCGGCGGCAGCCTGTTCGTGCACCTCGCGCTGATCTCGGTGGCGATGCTGTGGGTCGGCCTGACGACGGCCGCGGCCCTGTGCCTGATGACCCGCCAGGGCTGGCTCGGCGATCACCTGCGCACCACGCTGCTGGTGTTCGGCGTCGCGATCCTGATGACGCTGATGGTCAGCTTCCTGAGCCTCGCGCTCGGCGAGATGATGCGTTACGGCCCGACCGCGCAAAATGTCGGCTATACGCTGACACGCAACCTGTCGATCGCGATCATCCTGGTCGGAATGGCGCTGCGTTATTTTTACCTGCACTACGAATCCGACATGCGTCTCAAGGTGCAGGCGCAGGCGCGGCTGCAGGCCCTGCAGGCCCGTATCCGGCCGCACTTCCTGTTCAACAGCATGAACACCATTGCCAGCCTGACCCACGACCAGCCCGCCCTCGCCGAGCAGGCGATCGAGAACCTCTCCGACCTGTTCCGCGCCAGCCTCGCCACCGAGCCGAGTATTTCTCTGCGCGACGAGCTCGCGCTGACGCGCAGCTACATCGAACTCGAGGCGCTGCGCCTCGGCGAGCGGCTCGAGGTCGAGTGGCGACTGCCGGATAACGAGCCGTCGCTGAAGCTGCCGGCACTGACGCTGCAGCCGCTGGTCGAGAACGCGATCTACCATGGCATCGAGCCGTTGCCCGAGGGCGGCGTGATCGAAATCGAAATCGACGAAACCGACGATGCGATCGAGATCGCGATTTCCAACCCGGTGGTGCGGGAAAACCTCGCTAATCGCCGCAAGGGCAACCAGATGGCCCTCGACAATATCCGCGAGCGCCTCGCGCTGTCTTTCGGCGGAGCGGCATCGCTGGACCTCGCCGAAAGCGATACGCGCTATACTATAAGGTTGAAGATTCCGCGAGCGAGGAACGAGTGAAGATACTGATAGTCGATGACGAAAAACCGGCGCGCGACCGGCTGGCGCGCATGGTCAGCGAATTGCAGGAGCACGAACTGGTCGGACAGGCCGTGAACGGGCTCGAAGCGCTGGGCATGGCGCAAAGTCTCGAACCCGATATCGTGCTGCTCGACATCCGCATGCCCGGCATGGACGGCATCGAGGCCGCCCGCCATATCGCCAGGCTCGACGAGCCGCCGGCAGTGGTCTTCACCACCGCGTTTTCAGACCATGCGCTCGAGGCTTTCGAAACCCACGCCGTAGATTACCTGTTGAAGCCCGTCAAGCAGGATCGCCTGCAGGCGGCGATGGATGCGGCGGTCCGGCCGACGCGCGCGCAGGCCGCGAAGAGCGGCGACATGCTCTCCGGTCTCGAGCCGCGCCAGCACATTTGCGCGCGCGTGCGCGGCAGCCTGGTGCTGGTGCCGATCGAAAACATCTACTACTTTCACGCCGAACAGAAATACGTCACCGTACGCCATGGCGAGGGCGAGGTGCTGATCGAGGATGCGCTGAAAAATCTCGAAAACGAATTCGGCGACCGTTTTTACCGCATCCACCGCAACGCGCTGGTCAGTCTCGAGCGGCTCGCCGGCATGCACTCCGACAACGACGGGCACAAGGTGACCTTTCGCGATATCGGTGATACTCTCGAGGTCAGTCGCCGGCATTTGCCGGGAGTGCGGAAAATCATCAAGAACCTGTAAATGAAAGCTTCCCGAACCGAACTGCGTATTGCCACGCGCAGCAGCCAGCTTGCGCTCTGGCAGGCCGAACACGTCGCCGCGCGGCTCTCGGCGCTGTACCCCGAGATGCAGGTTTCGCTGCTGGAAATGAAGACCCGCGGCGACAAGATTCTCGACGCGCCGCTCGCCAAGGTCGGCGGCAAGGGCCTGTTCGTCAAGGAGCTGGAGGCCGGGCTGCTCGATGGCCGCGCCGATCTCGCGGTGCATTCGCTCAAGGACGTGCCGGCCGAGCTGCCCGAGGGTCTCGAGCTGACCCTGGTGATGGAGCGTGAAGATCCGCGCGATGCGTTCGTCTCCAATGAATACGACAGTCTCGACGCGATGCCGGCGGGCGCGCGCGTCGGTACCTCGAGCCTGCGCCGGCAGACGCAGCTGCGTGCGCGTTATCCCGGACTCGAGATCGACTGGCTGCGCGGCAACGTCAATACCCGCCTGGCGAAACTCGACGCCGGCGAATACGACGCCATCATCCTGGCCGCCGCGGGCCTCAAGCGGCTCGGCTTCGAGGCGCGTATCCGCGCCGCGATCGAGCCCGAGGATTGCCTGCCGGCGATCGGCCAGGGCGTGCTCGGCATCGAGATTCGCAGCGACGATGCCGAGTTGCGCGAATTGATCGCGCCGCTCGCGCACCCCGAAACCACGCTGCGGATCACCGCGGAGCGCGCTTTCAACCACGCTCTCGGCGGCAGCTGCCAGGTACCGATCGCGGGCTACGCACTGCTCGAGGACGGTGAAATCTACCTGCGCGGTCTGGTCGGCGAACCCGACGGCAGCGAGATTCTGCGAGCCGAGCTGCGCGGCAGCAGCGACCGCGCGCGCGAACTCGGCGAGGAGCTGGCCGGGGTATTGCTGCAACGGGGCGCCGACCGAATACTCGCCAGGCTCAAGGAATAGCGATGCGGCCGGGGTTGCAAGGCCAGGTGATTCTGAATACCCGGCCCCTGCACCAGCAAGCCGCGTTGACCGCGCTCCTCGAAGGCGACGGCGCGCGGGTACTGTCTTTCCCGGTCATCGAAATCGTCGCCTCGGCCGCTGCAGCGGCAGAGGTCGTTGGCTACGACATCCTGTTGTTCGTCAGCCGTAACGCGGTGGATTACGGGCTACGCGGGGTCGATCTCGCGAGCCTGCCGGATACCATGCAGTTCGGCGTCATCGGCGGTGCGACCCGCGACGCGCTGCTTGGCCTGGTCGGCGATCCGGGAGACCGCCTGATCGAAAGCGAACCTTACAACAGCGAGGCGCTGCTCTCGGCGCCGGCGCTCAGCATTGTCGCGGGCAAGCGCATTCTGATCCTGCGCGGACAGGCCGGGCGCAACCTGCTCGGCGATGAGCTCACCGCGCGCGGCGCGCGGGTCGAATACCGCGAAGTGTACCGTCGCGAGCTGCCGGCGCGCGATCCCGTGGCCTTCGAACGGCTGACCGAAGACGCATTTCCGACACTCGTCGTCCTCACCAGCAACGAGGGCATGCACAATCTTTTCGAACTGGTCGAAACACCGGCGGCCGAAAGGTTGCGCGGCGTCCCATGGCTTTTGATCAGCGAAAGAATGCGTGAATCGGCGCTGAAACTGGGACATAATGGCCCCATTGTGATCGCGCAGAGCGCGAGCGACGACGGCATATTGCAAACGATTCGCGCCTGGGCCAGGCGGCGCAAGACCGCCAACGGCAGTGCGGACACGACCGACTAATATGAGTAAAAATAAAGCTTCGAGCGAAACCGGGAAAGATAACAAGGACCAGGATACCGTCGTCGATACCGGGGAGTCCGTCGTCGGCAGCGACGAAACCGGCGCCACGGAGCCGGACGAACCCGTGGCGGATGCGGGATCTGCGGATCCGTCGACAGCCGATGCGGACGCGGTTTCCGCCACCAAACCCGATTCGAGCGTCGATTCCCCGGAGCGGCCCGATGACGAATTCACTGCCGCAAGCGGAACCGATTCCGGCAAGGCGGATACGGATATCGTCGAGGCAGGCGATATTGCCTCCGACGACAGCACCGCAGCGCCGCCCAGGGCCCGCCGTTCATGGTTCGGGCTGTTCAATTTCCTGTTGATTCTCGCCCTGGCCGGGGGAACCGGTTATTACTGGAAGCTCGAGCAACGGCGTCTTCAAGATCAGCGTGCTACGATTGCCGGCCTCGAGAGCCAGTTGCAAACCAAGATCGGCGGCTCGCGCCTCGACAGCAGTATTGCTTCGGTGCGCTCGGATGTCGACGGCCTGGGCCGCAAGCTCGACAAGCTCGAAACCGAGCAGCAGGGGTTGCGAGATTCCAGTGAGACCCTCTACAAGCTGTTCGGCCGCGACCGCGCCGACTGGCAGCTAGCGGAGGTCGAGTACCTGATGCGTATCGCGCAGCACAAGCTGATTCTCGAAAACGACTTCGCCGGCGCCGCGGTAACTCTACAGGCTGCCAGCGACCGAATCGCGCTGACCGGCGATCCCGGACTGTTGCCGGTCAGGGTTACGATCAGCGAGGAAATCGCCGAGCTGAAAACCCGCGAACGCCCCGACCTGGTGGGTATGACCCTGACCCTCGCGCGGCTCGCGCGGGAGGTGCGGACGCTGCAGCCCGGGTTCGCACCGCGGGTCGACGAAAGCGGATCCGATTCCGGCCTGCCGCAGGTGCAGCCGCCCGAGGACTGGCGCGACCGGCTGTCGAAATTCATCGACTCGCTGGTCGTGGTGCGCCACGAATCCGCCGCGCCGACCGAGATCGAGGCGAGCGTCGCCAACGTCGGTGAAACCCTGGAAGACAATCTCAAGCTCGCCCGTTGGGCGGTGCTCGATCGCGACGCCCGCCAGTATGCTAGGCTGATCGATCAAAGCCTGCGCCTGCTGCGTGAATACTACGATCTCGACAATGCCGCCAACCACGATTTCATGTCCGAATTACAGTCGCTGCAGAAAATGCAGCTCAGTCCCGACAAGCCCGACATCACCGGTTCGCTGCGCCAGATGCAGCGCATCCTGAGCCAGCGGGAAAGCGAGCCCAAAGCCGCGCCCGAAGCCGCACCCGAAGCCACGCCCGAAGCCGCACCCGAAGCCACGCCAGCAACCGCGCCAGAAACCACGGGCGGAGGAGCCGGCAATGGTTAGGTTTTTTATCAAGTTGCTGGTGCTGGTCATCGTCGCGCTCGGCGCGGTGCTGTGGGTGCGCGACGATCCCGGCTTCGTGATGCTGCGCTACCGCGATTACACGGTCGAGACCAGCCTCGCCGTCGCGCTGGTGGTGGTGATTCTGGTCGCGGTCGCGATTTACTATGCCGTGCGCTTCTTGCGCGGCATCCTGCGCCTGCCCCGCACGATGCGCCGCCAGTCGGAAAATCGCCGCTACGGCAAGGCGCGCAGGCAGCTCAACCAGGGGCTCATCGACCTCGCGGAGGGCCGCTTCGAGCAGGCCGAGAACCATCTCGTTAGGCTGGTCGAATTCAGCGAAAGTCCGCTGGTACATTACCTTGCCGCGGCGCGTGCCGCGCAGCTGCAGGGCAAGCACGACGCGCGCGACAATTACCTGAAGGCGGCGCACGAGGCTAACCCGGATGCCGAACTCGCGATCGGTGTGACCCAGGCCGAATTGCAGCTCGCTCACCTGCAGACCGAGCAGGCACTGGCCACGCTTAGCCACCTGCACAGCATCGCGCCGCGCCACGACTACGTGACCATGCTGCTGGCGCGCGCCTATTTCGAGCTCGAGGACTGGTCCGCGCTGGTCAAGATTCTGCCCGACGTGCGGCGCAAGAAGCTGCTCAAGGAAGCCCGACTGAAAGAAATGGAACGGGCTGGCTATCGCGGTTTGCTGACCCGCGCTGCCGGCAGCCAGCAGGACCTGGATAAAGCCTGGGGCTCGATTCCGAAAGCCGAGCAGGCCGATGCAGAAATACTGCGGCATTATCTCGATCTTTTGGCGCGCCACGGCTGGCATGGCGACAATGCCGAGCATTTGCTGCTCAAGTCGCTGGAGGCCAACTGGGACGACAGGCTGATCGAAGTTTACGGCCGTTACGAGGCTCGAGATCCCAATGCACAGTTGGCGCGCGCCGAAAAATGGCTCGACGAATCCGGGCAAAACGAGCATTTGCTGCTGGCACTGGGCCGCATCTCGATGCGGGCGCGCCTGTGGGGTAAGGCCCAGGGTTATCTCGAGGCCAGTATCGGTGCGCGCGAGACGCCGGCGGCCTGCCTGGAGCTCGCGCAATTGCTGGATGGGCAGTTGAAGCAACCCGACAAGGCCGCCGGTTACTACCGGCGCGGCCTCAAGCTCAGCCTCGAAAGCGCGCGCTGACCATTGCGCGCGAGTCATGGATAAATACGACAAGCAAGCCGCCGCGCTTATCGAACGCAGCTATCAGACACCGGAAATCGTCAACCAGCGCCTGCGCACCCTTGCCGGACTCGCCCTCGGGCGCGGCGAGCGAGTGCTCGACGCGGGCTGCGGCACGGGGCTGCTGCTCGAACAGGAGGCGCTCGCTGTCGGCAGCGAGGGGCGTGCCGAGGGCATAGATTACAGCGAGGACATGCTTGCGCATGCGCGCGCCCGTTGCGCCGATCTGCCGCAGGTGGGTCTTAACCAGGGCAGCGTCGAATCCCTGCCTTTCGACGATGCGAGTTTCGACGCGCTGAGCTGCACCCAGTGCCTGCTCTATGTCGAAAACCTCGACCGGGCGCTGCAGGAGTTTTACCGTGTGCTCAGGCCTGGCGGCCGCATCGCGGTGCTCGAGACCGACTGGAGCGGCGCGATCCTGAACAGCCACGACCAGTCGCTGACGCAGCGCATCTTCGACGCCTGGGATCTCGCCTGCGCCAACCCCAACCTGCCGAAGCGCCTGCGCCCGCTGCTCGCCGGGCTCGGTTTCGGCGCGCTGCGCGTGGAGGCGATCCCGGTGCTGAACCCGAGTTACTGTGAAAACAGTTTTTCCGCCAATATGCTGGATAACTACGCCAGGTCGGCGCGGCGTCGGGACGTCATCACCGACGACGAGGCGCGGGACTGGCGGGCGGGCATCGACGAACTGATCCGCGACGACGCCTACTTCTTTTGCGTCAACCGCTTCCTGTTCACCGCCGTCAAGCGGCGCTAAAAGCGCCGTCCCCGCGCAAGCGGCGGTCCGACGCATCGGGACCTTGCGATGGCGTCGCGATACAAGATTCCCGCCTCCGCGGGAATGACTTCCTGATTCGTCATCCTCCCGCAAGCCGAAATCCCGCCCGAGTTCTATTTTTTGGTCAGTACAAAAACTCAGAGCAGACAATTTTTGTACTGACCAAAAACTATCCTACTCCGTCATCCCCGCACAAGCGGCGGTCCGACGCATCGGGATCTTGCGATGGCGCCGCGATACAAGATTCCCACGTACGCGGGAATGACCCCCGCTGAAATTTGGGTCAGATCTAAATTAAAGCGATTCCGGTCGAATCCCAAAATTCAGTTCTGACCCAAATTAAGTGGATCTTGCGGGGACGAAGACTATCTGCAATCGCTGCAAGACACACGTCAATCGCTTCCCGGTCGTCGACGGCAGCACCACCGCCGTGCCTCCCCTAAATTCGGGTCAGATTAAAATTAACGGAATGCCGCCAAAGCACGAAATTTAGATCTGACCCGAATTTAAGATGTCGCAGTCGCGCAAGCGGCTGGCTTGCATTCGCGGCAGGATATGCGTTATACGTTCGCGAAATTCACCATGCCGCGGATCGTGCCCGGTTTGCGGCCGGCAGAACATTCGACAGGAGCGAGCCATGACACACCACTACGAAGGCAGCTGCCATTGCGGCGCGGTCAAGTTTTCCTACGACGGCGAGGAGATCACCCGCGGGCTGCGCTGCACCTGTTCGATTTGCCGCCGCAAGGGCGCGATGATGAGCCCCGAGGCGATTCCGCAGGAAGCCCTGAAGATCGAGGCCGATCCCGCGGACCTCGGGCTCTACGAGTTCGGCAACAAGGTCGCCAAACACTTCTTTTGCAAGCGCTGTGGTATCTATACCCACAACGTGATGTTTCGATTCCCGGACAAGTGCCGGGTGAATATCGGCTGTATCGAGGACCTCGATACTTCCGAATTCGAGGTCGACGTCTTCGACGGCAAGAACCTGATCTAGTCACTACATTCGAGCGAGTCTCAAGCCATGCAAAATATCCTGATCGTAATGGCGGACCAGCTGAGCGCGCTGGCGCTCGGTTGCTATCGCAACCCGGTCGTGAAAAGCCCGAATATCGATCGCCTCGCCGAGGAGGGCGTGTTGTTCGAATCGGCCTATAGTTCCAGCCCGCTGTGCACGCCGGCGCGCTATGCCTTTATGACCGGGCAGAACATTTCCGTCTGCGGCGGATACGACAACGCCGCCTATATGCCGTCGACCATGCCGACCTTCGCGCATTACCTGCGCCTGATGGGCTACAGGACCTGTCTGTCCGGCAAGATGCACTTCGTCGGCCCCGACCAGTTGCACGGCTTCGAGGATCGCGTCACCACCGATATCTACCCTGCCGATTTCGGCTGGGTGCCGGACTGGACCAACCCTGACGAGCGCATCGACCTGTGGTATCACAACATGTCGAGCGTCAAGCAGGCCGGGGTCGCGGCGATCACCAACCAGCTGGCCTACGACGACGAGGTCGGCAGTCAGGCGATGCGGGTGATCTACGACCACGCGCGCAGCGAAGACGAGCGACCGCTGTGCCTGGTGGCGAGCTTCATCCATCCGCACGATCCCTATGCCACGCGCCAGCAGTACTGGGACCTCTACGACGGCGTCGACATCCCGCTGCCGGCGGTGCCGCGCCCGGCGAACCCCGATGCGCACAACAAGCGGCTCGAAAAAGTCATCGCGCTGGACGCGGTCGACGTCAGCGAACAGGAAATCATCGATGCGCGGCGCGCCTATTACGGCAACGTCAGTTTTGTCGACGAATGGCTCGGCCGCCTGCGCGCGACGCTCGACGATTGCGGCATGGGCGAAAATACGACCATCCTGCTGACCTCGGACCACGGCGACATGCTCGGCGAGTTCGGGCTGTGGTACAAGATGAGTTTTCGCGAATGGTCGAATCGTATTCCGCTGATCGTGCACCGCCCGGGTCGCTTCGAACCGCGGCGCGTGTCGGCGCCGGTGGCGCAGGTCGATGTGCTGCCGACGCTGGTGGATCTCGCCGCCGAGTCGACCGGCGTCGCTCGCCCCGCGCCGATCGATCCGCTGCACGGGCGCTCGCTGATTCCGCTGTGCGACGGCGACGGCAGTGCCGATCCCGGCGCCTGCGTCAGCGAATTCCTCGCCGAAGGCACCGGTGCTCCCATGCTGATGATCCGTCGCGGACAATACAAGTACATTTCCTGCAGCACCGATGCCGAGCAGTTCTTCGATCTCGAAGCCGACCCGAACGAGCTCGAAAACCTGACCGATCACCCGCAACTGGAAGCGTTTCGCGCCGAGGCCGCGGCGCACTGGGACAGCGACGCGGTGCAGGCGGCGGTGATCCACAGCCAGCAGCGGCGGCGCGCGGTGCATGCCGCGCTTCGCCATGGCCGCTACCAGGGCTGGGATTTCAACCCGCCGCGCGACGCATCGGAAGAATACACGCGCAGCCACCTGGATCTGACCAAATTCGACATCACCTCGCGCTACCCGCGCCCGCCGGCCTTCGACCCGAAGTGGAAATAAGCCTAAATAATTTGGGTCAGATCTAAATTATCCGCTCGAACTTAATTTGGGTCAGATCTAAATTATCCGCTCGAACTTAATTTGGGTCAGATCTAAATTAGATACTGAATCTTAATTTTGATCTGACCCGAATTAAGAGGTGATGAACTCGAGGGAGGCGGCCTGGCGGCGAATGGCGTCGATCAGGCGCTCATCGAGCGGGCTCAGGCTGCCGTCCTCGCGGCTCAGGATGTAAAGTTCCCGGCGCAGGTCGGCGCGTTCGAGCGGCAACGCGATCAGGTTGGCGCTGATCGGCTGGGCGAGGGCCGGCAGCAGGGTCACGCCGACCCCTTCCTCGACGAAGGACAGGATCGACCAGGTGTTGTGGATGTACAGCGTCGCCGCGGCGATCAGTGCCTGCCAGCCATCGTCGGCAATCGTGTGGCACAGGCCGTTGACGATCAGGGTCTCGGAATCCAGGTCCTTCGCGTCGAGAGGTCGCGAGAGCCCCGCAAGGCTATGGTCGCGCCGGCAGACCAGGCGGAACGGGTCGGCGAGCAGAAACTCGGCCTGCAGCCCGGCGGTCCCGGGCGCCCCGGCGATACCGAAATCCACCGTGCCGGCCAGGATCGCCTGGTGAATCGCGCTGCTGTCGAGATCGCGAATGTGAATCTGGGTGCCGGGATTACCGCGCGTCAGCTCGCCTACCGCGGCCGGCAGCAAGCGTGTCGCCACCGACGGTACTACCGCCAGACGGCTGGTGCCCTCCTCGCCGCTGGCGAAGCGGGCAATCGCGCGCAGCGCATTGCCGTGCTCGTCGACCGCGCGCCGCGCCTGCTGAAGGGTATGCCGCCCGAGCGGAGTCAGCTTCGACTTGCGCTCGCCGGCGAACAATTGCGCCCCGACCTGGTGCTCGATCTGGCTCAGGGTCATCGACACCGCGGCCGCGCTGCGGCCGATCTGGCGGGCGGCCTCGGTAATCGAACCGCTCTCGGCGACGGCGACGAATACGCGGAATTGTTCGAGCTTTATATTCAATTAAATTGAAATTAATTTAAGAAATTTCAGATTGACTGAAACTTTACCCGGATTTATCGTGATCGTCCATTCAACATCAACGCGCCGAGTCCCGATGCCCGAATTCACGCAAAACTATATCGCCGGCGAATGGCTCGCCGGTGCGAGCGAAATCGCCAATATCAACCCCTCCGACCTGTCCGACACCGTCGGTCACTATGCCCAGGCGGACGCCGCGCAATTGCAGCGCGCGCTCGAGGCGGCCGCCGATGCGCAGCGCGAATGGGCCGGCGCCGGACTGGAGCGCCGCTACAACGCGCTGATGGCGATCGGCAACGAATTGATCGCGCGTGCCGACGAGCTCGGCGAGTTGCTCGCCCGCGAGGAGGGTAAGCCCCGCGCCGAGGGCAAGGGCGAGGTGTTCCGCTCCGGGCAGTTTTTCACCTACTACGCGGCCGAGGTGTTGCGCCAGCTCGGCGATAATGCCGATTCGGTGCGCGACGGCATCGAGATCGACGTGCGCCGTGAACCGGTCGGTACCGTGGCGATCATATCGCCGTGGAATTTCCCGCTGGCGACCGCGGTCTGGAAAATCGCGCCGGCGCTGGCCTTCGGCAACGCGGTGATCTGGAAGCCCGCCAATCTGGTGCCGGCGAGCGCGGTCGCGCTGGCCGAGATCGTCTCGAGGCAGGCATTGCCCGCGGGCCTGTTCAACCTGGTGATGGGTTCGGGCAGCGGCATCGGCCAGCAACTGGTCGAAAGTCCGCAGGTCGACGCGATCAGCTTTACCGGCTCGGTACCGGTGGGCCGAGGCATCGCGCAGGCCGCGGTCGGCAATTTCACCAAGATCCAGCTCGAGATGGGCTCCAAGAATGCACTCGCGGTGATGGACGACGCCGATCTCGAAATCGCACTCGCCTGCGCGTTGAACGGCGCCTTCGGCGGCACCGGGCAGAAATGCACCGCGTCGTCGCGCCTCGTCGTGCACCGGCGCATCCACGATGAATTCATCGAGAAGCTGGTCGAAGGCGCCGGCAACATGGTGGTCGGGCATGCGCTGGACGAAGGGACGCAGATCGGCCCGGTGGTGAGCGCCGAACAACTCGAACAGAACCTGGAAAACGTCGCGCTGGCGAAACGCGAGGGCGGCGAACTGCTCTGCGGCGGCGAACGCGTGGAGCGCGAAACCGAGGGTTACTTCATGACCCCCGCGGTAGTCGCCGGCACGCAAAACGACTGGCAGGTTAACCGCGAGGAATTGTTCGCGCCGATCGCCTGCATCATCGCGGTCGATTCCTACGAAGAAGCGCTGGCCACGGTCAACGACACCCGCTTCGGGCTCACCGCCGGCATCGTCACCCGCAGCCTCGCGCGCGCCACGAATTTTCGGCGTAACGTCAAAACCGGCTGCGTGATGGTCAACCTGCCGACCGCGGGCACCGATTACCACGTACCCTTCGGCGGCCGCGGCGAATCCTCCTACGGTCCGCGCGAGCAGGGCCAGTACGCGCGCGAATTCTACACCGCGGTAAAGACCGCTTACATCGCCAGTGGTGCCCCGGCATGAGTGCTAGCAACCATGTCTCACCACCTTCCGTAGCGAGGGCGTCGAGAAGCCACTATGGCGGGGCGCACGGACCAGAGGGCGGCGTCGGCGTAGCAGGCGTTACGTTGAGCCGGCCGGCGGG
>Ga0210124_1000889_pt1 | contig 14067 bp, 8 predicted proteins | sample Muzzi_PWC_D2_FD_185554 | JGI IMG/M metagenome (GOLD analysis project Ga0210124, IMG submission 185554) | Wetland microbial communities from San Francisco Bay, California, USA, that impact long-term carbon sequestration - Muzzi_PWC_D2 (SPAdes) | ecosystem: Environmental > Aquatic > Marine >... | reverse complement strand
TGTTTTCTCATACCGTCAAACGAAAGCGTGTCAACAAAACTACTGTTGCTAACAAAGGCAATCACTCCCTCATCGCCAATGCGATCCGTGGCCCAGCGAATGGCTTTAACATAGACATCAGAGAGAGCGTTTTTGTTGGTGGCCCTGGAGTCTTTGGCGTAGGTTTCGGCCACACGCTGGTCGAGTGTTGGATATTTGCGGTTTTTGCTATTGTCATTTTCATTCACTTGGTGGGCATTATAGGGCGGGTTGCCAATCACCACGAAAATCGGAGTTTGCTTCTGCTGCTCCACCCGCTCGGTGTTGGCTTTGGCAAACAGCGGTATCTGCCTGCCCTCGGCCAGCTCAAAGGTATCCACCATACAGATACCCTCAAAAGGCCGGTACTGGCCGGTCAGCTCAAAATATTCGTGCTCAAGGTTCATCGCCGCGATGTAGTAGGGCAGCAGCATCACCTCGTTGCAGTGCAGTTCATTGGCATATTTGTGGGGCAGTTGGGTCTTGGGTATCTGGCGCATCATGTGCAGCATAAAATTACCCGTCCCCACAAAGGGGTCCAGAATGTGAACCTCTTTGTGGCCCAGCGATTTGCCAAACTCCTGTTGCAAAATGTCATCCACCGAGCGCACCATAAAATCCACAATGGGCTGGGGGGTGTAGACAATGCCGTGGGTATCGGCCACCTTGACCGAAAAGCCCTGGAAAAACTTCTCGTAAACCGTGTTGAGAAAGCCCTGCTTCTGGGAGAAATCGTCGATGGTCCCGGCGGTGGTCTCGATGGCCCCGTAGAAGCGGTCCAGCTTGCTCAAAAAGTCGGCCCGGCTAAAGTGGCGCGAGGTCATCGCCTGAATCACCTTCTCAATCTCCACGGCGATGATGTTGCGGTTGGCAAAGTCCGGGTTATCAAAGACCTTGCGGAAGATGCGCTCGGTCAGCAGGTGTTGAATCAGCATCTCCTCCACGGCCTGCATCGAGATGTTGGGGTTGATGGCCTGCCGCACCAACTCGCTGAAGTCGTCCAGGGATTGGACAAACTGCTTGTTGTATTTGCGCTCCTCCTCGATGAGCCGCAGCAGGCTCTGGGCCAAATCCGGCACTTTGTCTTTGAACTCGTCAACGGCCAAATCCCACTGCTCGTATTCGGGCGGCTGGTACTCAAAAAAGAGCTTGAGGGTATCAATGAGGTTGGGGGGTCGCGTAATGTCGGTATCAATCACCAGGTTGCGGTTCTGGTATAAAATGGCCCGGTCGGGCGCTTGAAAGAGAATATTGTCCTGGGGATACCCGACCTGAAACTTCTTTTGCACCTCGATGGTCAAATCGTCCTGGGTGTCTTTGGCCTCCCACACCCCGTGGATCAGCTTGAACTCATCCAGCAGCGCCCCATCGGCCTTCAGCGGTTGTCGCCCTTTGCGGCGGATGGGGTACTGCTCAATCAGCGTCCACTTAAACTGTTTGCTGCAATATTGCAACAACTTCGAAAAGTGAGGGGCCACCGCCCCCTCGTGAACAAAGCTAAGTTGCTGTCGTTGCTTTATTTCCCGATAGTAGGTTTGGACGGCCTTATGGTTGGGTTTTAGGTTCAAATAGGGCATTGTTTTAGTCCGTCAGGCCAGGTATCAATAGAATAGCGACGCCACTTTATTCTACCACACCCCATGCTACCCGACAACAGTCACCGTAAGAGGCTCCTCCATCGTTGAGAGAGCCGGGCCAAATTCGGAAAATCGCTCAAGTTGGTGTAATATTATGGCTCAAGCTGAGATTATAAAGTTGCTACCCGTACAATCAAACCAGGGAGTAGGAAGTAAGAAGTAGGGAGTATGGGGTTTTTCCTTTAATCCCCGCATGCGTCCCTACTTCCGGTATATCTGATAATGAAAGGCTGCTTTTTCTGCTTTTGGTTGGCAAGGTGACAACTTGACACATTAAGGAGATTATTTTGGAACGAACACTCATTATTATCAAGCCTGATGGGGTGGAGCGCTTGCTCATCGGGCCGATTATTACGCGTTTTGAGCAGCGGGGCCTGAAGTTTGTCGCCATGAAGTTGATGCAGGTCTCAGATGAATTGGCCCGTGAGCATTACGCGGTTCACGAAGGCAAGCCATTTTTTGAGCCGTTGATAGACTATATCACCTCCGCGCCGGTAGTGGTGATGGTCCTCGCAGGTCCCGACGCGATTCAAATTGCCCGGAATACCATTGGGGCTACCAAACCGGGTGACGCCTCGCCCGGCTCTATTCGCGGTGATTTGGGGCTGATGGTGGGGCGCAATTTGGTCCACGGCTCGGACAGCCCGGAGAATGCCGCCGCTGAAATTGCCCTTTGGTTTGACGAGTCGGAATTGTTTGATTACGAACGGGCGGTGGATCGCTGGATTTTGGAATGAAATTTTGGAGATAAATGATGGCTGAATCACAATCAACCTCAGATGAGAGTAAAATAACGGTCAAAGGTGAAAGCGTTAACAACATCCAGGCCGATAACGTGGTGTTGCAATATAGTAGCGCCGCTGATATTCATGGCAAAACTGTGCTAATCTCTCAAGCCGCCGTCGACACCGTTGAAGGCGACTCGATTGAGCTACGCCAGGCGGGCGCTCAAACCGTGCGAGGCAAAACCATAAATGTGCGGCAGGGAGGGATGGTCCAGGCCAAGGCTGATACTTTGTCGATTGTTCAGGGGGGGGTGGTCTATGCCGAAACCAAAGAAGCCAACCTGACCGCCTCGACCGCCGGTACGGTTATCGCCCGGGGCGATGTGACGATGGACCAAAGCAACGCCAAGGCCGTACTCACCCGGGGCGATGTGACGATGGACCAAAGTGGCAGTGGGGTTGTACTGGCTCGAAATGTCCGTACCGGAGATAATAGCGGTGTCATCTTAATGATTGCCGGGCGGGTAGACGGCGAGGTGAACTCTGTCTTTGGTCCGGCTGCCAGCGCCGCTTTTGGGGCTGCTTTTGCTGTAGTCATCGCTCTGATTGTCTGGCTCAGACGGCGACTATTTTAGACCTCGGAGGTCTCCGAAAGTAATTTTGTTCAGAAAAATTGTTACAAATATGGCTATTTTATGTAGAGGTTCACAAAATATTGCAGTAGCGTCATGCCCGAATGCAGTTATCGGGCATCCATACGGGTGGGCAAAGGTGGATTCCCGCTTAAAGCATGCGGGAATGACAAATAATGCCTCTGCAACTAATTCTGGACAATTACAAATATGGCTATTTTAGCCTCAAAAAACAGTTTCCAGACCTCCGAGGTCTTTTAAACTCAGAGGAAATCACATGTATCTAACAATCTTTAAAGTAGTTTGGCCTCTCTTGGAGAAGCTGTTAGCAAAACAGGCCGCTGAATATCTGGAAGACCGTCGCCAGCATCGCCGCCAGGCAGCCGAAGTTCGAGAGTCAACCGCAGACTGTCCGCCTTGCCCTCCGGTCGATATGCCTGTTGTGGTCGAAACTGAAGCCACCTCCGATGATTCAATTTGGTTCGCTTTATCTGGAATATTGTTGGGGAGCGCCTTTAGCTTGATGGTGTACGTAATGTTGCAGGACGACAGAACGCCCTTGTGAGCTTAATGGTGTAAGGAGAGCGCTCCTTGTATATTGTCACTACCCAACAAATGCAAGCGGCTGAAAAAGCGGCCGATGCCTCCGGCCTGATTTATGATCAGATGATGGAGAACGCCGGGCATGCCATAGCCGAAGCAATCGCAGCCGAATTTGACGTGGCCGGGGTTCCTGTATTGGTTTTGGTTGGTCCCGGCAATAATGGCGGCGATGGCTTGGTTGTGGCGCGTTATCTGGCACAACATGGGGCAATTGTTACCGTTCATGTTTGGAAACGGCAGGTAACGGACGATAAAAACTGGGCTTTACTTGATGCTACCGGCGTAGAACGGATTTTAGGCGAGGATAGCGCCAGCCAATCCCGGCTGGCACAATTACTCAATGAATCGGCCATTATTGTAGATGCGCTGCTAGGGACGGGCGTTTCTCGTCCGATTGAAGGGACTCTGGCCGAGTTACTGGACCAAACCAAAGCTGTTGTTGAGGCCAGACGAGCAACACACTTACAAGAGGGCGCTCTCATCGACCCGGCTTATCCTGACCTGAATACAGAGGTAGGCCCAATCATTGTAGCCGTTGATGTTCCCTCCGGCCTCAACAGCGATACCGGCGCAGTTGATCCCCATACCCTCACTGCCGACATGACTGTCACCTTAGCGGCTGTCAAACGAGGACATATCCTTAGTCCTGGGCCAAGCGTTGTCGGTCAGCTTGTCGTGGGCGATATCGGTATCACTTCCGATTTTTACCCTGGTGATGTCACTTTGGAGATGGCAACTGCGCCCAAGGTCGCTAGGATGCTACCAGCCCGCCCCGTAGATGCTCATAAAGGCACCTTTGGCACGGCTTTGTTGGTGGCCGGTTCTCTTTATTATACCGGCGCGGCAATTTTAGCCGGGCAGTCTGCCCTTCGTATCGGGACGGGGCTGGTTACGCTGGCCCCACCTCAAACGATTCATCCCATCCTGGCCTCACGCCTGACCGAAACCACCTATTGGCCTCTACCAGACCAGGAAGGTCTGCTCGCTCCTGAGGCTGTACCCGTGCTAAAGGAAAAATTCGTCGGAGCGAATGCAGTTCTCATTGGGCCGGGGTTGAGCGATAGCGATTCAACCGTCGGCTTCTTAAAAGATTTGCTGGCCGGTACTGAAGCTCTGCCGCCTTTGGTTCTGGATGCCGACGCCTTGAATATCCTGGCTAAACAGGGGGATGGCTGGTGGCGACTTCTTCCATCTGATTGCATCCTCACCCCTCATCCCGGTGAGATGGCTCGTTTGACCGGCAGCACCACGCAAGAAGTTCAGGCCAACCGGCTCGAACTGGCCGCAGAAATGGCTGCTAAGTGGAGCCAGATTGTTCTTCTCAAAGGGGCACATACCATTATTGCCGCCCCGAATGGCCGCACCATGGTCATGCCCTTTGCCAACCCCGCCCTGGCTAAAGCCGGTTCCGGCGATGTACTGGCCGGAGCCATTATTGGCCTACGAGCGCAGGGTCTGGCTCCCTTTGAAGCCGCCGTTGCAGGCGCATACCTCCACGGTCTGGCCGGTGAACTGGCCCGTGAAAATTTAGGCACAACCACCGTCATCGCCGGGGATTTGGTGGGCTTTTTGACCTTAGCAGTTCGGATGGTGGAAAGCTAGCCCTTTAAGATTAATGCCTCAATACCACTCGAAGCCCCTGATTTCATCCAAATACTGAGAATTTCACGAGGGTCGGCGTTGACGTGCTTTTCCCTATAAGGTATACTTTTGGTTAGGTAACATTTGAATGTCATACTTGATTTCATCTTCACTTCATCACTACTTCAATAAGGCGCAGAAATAATGGCAGAAGAAAGATACATTCTTGAGAAACAACTGGGTTCAGGCGGTATGGGTGAAGTCTGGCTGGCAACCGATTCGCTGTTGAATCGCCCGGTGGCGGTAAAGTTTCTCCAAGTTACAGATAACCCGATGTTTAAGGATTTATTCTTGGCAGAGGCGCGAACCCTGGCCAGTTTGCAACACCCCAATATCACGCTTATTTACGATGCCGTTTTTGATGAATATGAAAATCGATTTTACATCATGATGGAATATGTGGAGGGCCAGTCTCTTTCCGACCTGATTAAAGAATCTTCCGAGTCGCTATCACTGGAGACTATTTTTGAAATCACTACAGGTATCTTAAAGGCCCTCAAATATGCCCATGAGAAAAATATTGTCCATCGAGATATTAAGCCCGATAACGTTGTAATCCAGGGGGGTAACGTGAAATTGACCGATTTTGGTCTGGCTACCCTGGTCTCTCTCTTGGCAGAAGATAAAAGCCAATATGTGGTTGGAACCCCGGCCTATATGTCACCGGAGCATATTCTCGGTGAAGGACTTGATGGTCGGGCTGATTTGTACTCGTTAGGTGTGACCCTGTTTGAGATGATCACCGGCGGGACTCGGCCTTTTAATTACAAGGACCGGCACAAACTCCTCTCCGCCCAAATTGAGGAGACCCCTCCATCGGTGCGAGAACTTGAACCGACGGTGCCAATGATGGTTGATCAAATAATTATGAAGATGCTGGCCAAGCACCCAGATGACCGCTATCCCTCGGCCAGCGTCTTGCTAGACATAATTAACGGTATCCAAGCCCGACATAAATTTAGCCAGCGCTATTTCCACTCACTTAGTCTTGAGGCAAGACCCTTGGTGGGGCGGGTAGATGAATTCAAAAAAATTGAAACGACCTGGGCCAAAACTCAACAGACAAATACGCCTCATCTGCTGATTATACGCGGCGAGATGGGGATTGGGAAAAGCAAACTGGTTACCGAATTTTTGGGTAGCGGCGTGATTGACAAAGGTTTAGTGGCTGCTGTAGGACGCTGTGATGAAGTAGGCGCTCCTTATACGCCCTTTGCCGAGATACTGGCCTCGATTTTTGATCGTGGGCTTGTAAAACCGGCCACAGCTGAACGACAAATGAACCAGATTCTCAATCAAATCCCAGGTTTGGCATCTATCTTGAATATCGAACGGTCTACGGCTCCTGCGGAAAAGAAGCCAAAAGTGACGAGCAGTGGTTTGTGGAAAACATTGGGTAATCGAGTACCGGGAAATGTATCAAACGACACAGTCCAGAGCCAATGGCAGTTCTTTTCTACGGTATCGACTCTGATGGCCGAACTTGGCCCAACTGCGTTATTCTTGGATGAGGCTATTTTTTTAGATGAGTCCAGCCTTGCTCTGACCCATTTCTTAGTTCAGCAAGACCAGTTACCGCTTTTGATTGTGGCGGAGTGTCGAGATACCGGCAACCCCATTCTCTGGCTCGATAGATTTTCTGCCGAGAATATGACAGTTATTGCTCTATCCCGGCTGTCGCCTGCCGACGTCAAAACTTATCTGAGCGACCTGTTGGAGGGTGAAGTCTCCGACCCGGTGGTCAATATAATCGACAAACGAGGCCGGGGAAACCCATTCCACATTGAAGAGGTCGCTCGCCAACTGATTGAAACTGGCGAGATTTTTCAAAGTGACGAAGGGGAGTGGCGCTACAAACCCCCCACCGAAACGGACGCCTTATCTCAAGAATTGCTTTCGCCCCTTCTAGCCACTGCCTTTACCCGGCGTCTTGAAAAGCTGACAGAAAAACATCGTGAGATATTGGCTTTGGCGGCTATTATCGAACCAGGCCCTGAATTTGACTTTGATGTTTGGCTAGCAGTTCTGGGGGGGCAGGCTCAAGAAGCAGTGGCTAAAGCAGCCCTGGATGAAGCCGTACAACTACGATTAGTCCGGGCCAGCAGTCCGAAACGCTATGTTTTTCGGCCTGCCGATATTTCTAACAGTTTGATGGAATCTTTGCCAGAGAGTCATCTCCCTGAATTGCATCGCCTCATAGCCGAAATTTTGATTGAAAAAGCAGGCAACCCAATTTTGATTGGACATCATTATGAGCAGGCTGGCCTGGCAACCGAGTCCGCCCACTATTTAGAAAAGGCCGGGGCCAGAGCAATGGCCGCGAACGCCATTAATCAAGCCATTCGATGTTACAGCCGGGCGGTTGAGTTGGTAGCAACCCAGCCGAGTTATGAGGCGCTTGGTAATCTATATCGTCAGCAGGGGGCTTGGGCCGACTCAATTGATGCCTTTCAACATGCTCTGGGATTTGCCAACCAGAGTGGTAATGTCAATGACCAGGCTCGAATTCAAAACAACCTGTCGTTCACCCATTGGCTCTCCGATAACTATCAAGAAGCCTCCAAGTTTGCCACAACGGTTCTGAAACTTAATGATGCCTCTCACATTGAACATGCAACCGCCCAATCTCATTTAGGGATGATTTCGCGGGTGCTAGGGCATTTGCGGGAGGCCGAAGGGTGGTGTCGGAAGGCCGTTGATACCCTGGCCGGGAGTGGTGATGAGGCCAGATTAGGCAGTGCCTATAACCGATTGGGGATGGTGTACCTGGCTAGAGGCAAATATGCCAAGGCGAATGAAGTAACCAAGCTATCATTAGAAATACGCGAAAAGCTACAAGATGATTGGGGGAAAGCCTATAGTTTAATCACCTTGGGGAAAATCAAGGCCGATCAAGGTGAGTTTGAAGAGGCTAAGTCATCTTTTTCTTCGGCGCAGCAACTTTTTGAGAAGATTGGTAGCAATGATGGTCTCGTTGTCGTATACACTGAACAAGGCAGGTTGCTGATTCGCCAAGGACATGCGGATGAGTCAATACCCTTACTTGACAAAGCAATGCGGTTGGCCCAAGAAGGTGGAAAAGGGAGCGCCTATGGGTTGGGCGATATCTTCCTGTTGATTGCTCAGGCTCGATTGGCCGAAGGTGAAATTGAGGAAGCCAAAGCTGCCGTAGATAATGCCCTGAGTTTGGTCGAGGCCGCCGGAAATCAGGCCATTATTGCTGCCGGTCAGGTGATATTAGCCCAAATATACGCTCATCAGAATGAGCCAGAGCATGCAGAAAAGATGTATGACTCAGCCTTGACCCTTTTCGAACAGGTTGGCAGCCCTCCTGAATTGCTACGGAGCCAATTGGCTTATGCTCATTTTTTGGCCGATCAGGGTGAAACCGATGAGGCCGCGAAGCTAGAAGCGGATGTGCGCATCGAGGCCGCAAATATCGGGTTGCACTTGTAAGAAATTGCTAACCGTTCCCCAGTAGAAACATGTGTGATGGTTCAGGCCATTGCCAAATACCCCAAATCTCTTGATGGATGATTATAAATGGAGTTTACACGTTCCAGCGGAATATTATTACACCCAACCTCATTTCCAGGCCCTCACGGTATTGGTGATTTAGGGAAAGCTGCCTATGACTTTGTCGATTTTCTGGTTGAGGCCGGTCAATCGTTGTGGCAAGTTTTGCCACTAGGCCCCACCGGCTATGGCGATTCGCCCTATGCCTCCTTTTCCTCGTTTGCGGGAAATCGTCTGCTTATCAACTTGGATGAACTGGTTGAATTGGGCGATTTGGACCCGGCTGAGTTGGCCGATTTGCCTGTCTTTCCGCTTGATGCTATTGATTTTGGCCGGATAATTCCTTGGAAGACCACCCTGCTTGAAAAATCGGCCCGTAATTTTTTAGCCAGAGCTAGTGCCGAGCGTCGCGCTGAATTTGACGAGTTTTGTACAGAGCAGGCCATCTGGCTGGATGATTTTGCCTTATTTATGGCAATCAAAGAGCAGTATGACCAGAAAGCCCAAGCAGAAGATATCTTTGGAGCCAGGTGGAACAACTATTGGGATAAAGATATTGCCCTACGCCAACCCAAGGCCTTAAAACGATGGCGTGAGCAAGAAGCCGAAGCAATCGCCGTAAAAAAAGTATTGCAATATTACTTCTTTAAGCAGTGGCGTGCGGTACGGAGTTATGCCAATGAACGGGGAATCAAAATCATCGGCGATATCCCCATCTTTGTTGCGCCTGATAGTGTTGATGTCTGGGCCAACCGCGACCTGTTTTTACTGGACGAACATGGGCAACCAACCGTAGTCGCCGGAGTTCCCCCTGATTACTTTAGCGAAACCGGGCAATTATGGGGTAATCCTCTCTACGATTGGAAAGCAATGACCAAACAAGGTTATCGTTGGTGGATTGACCGGATTCGGGCCACCTTGCAACTGGTTGATATGATTCGCATCGATCACTTCCGGGGCTTTCAAGCCTACTGGGAGATTCCGGCCGGGCAGGAGACGGCCATCAAAGGCCGCTGGGTCAAAGCGCCGGGCATCGGTCTTTTTGAGGCCATTGAGCAGGATTTGGGGCATCTGCCGATACTGGCTGAAGATTTGGGGGTTATAACCCCGGAAGTCGAGGCTCTCCGCAATCACTTTAATTTTCCTGGCATGAAGATATTGCAATTTGCCTTTGATAGTAAAGAGGCAGGGGGACTCAATGCCACCAATGCTTTTTTGCCGCATAATCATTCTGCCAACGCCGTTGTCTATACCGGAACCCATGATAATGACACCACTAAGGGCTGGTATCGAGAGCGTAATCCAGAAGAAAAGGATTTGGTGCGACGCTATCTGGCCCGACCTGATGATGATATTGTCTGGGACTTTATCCGTATGGCAATGGCCTCGGTGGCCTGTTTTGCTATTGTGCCAATGCAGGATGTATTGAATTTAGATAGCGACGCCCGTATGAATACCCCTTCGACTTTGGGTGGCAATTGGGCCTGGCGTTACCGTCCTGAAGCTCTCAATAAATGGGTATCGGGCCGGTTGCGAGAATTGGTTGACCTATATGGCCGAAACCCCAAGTTATGGCTGGACAAGAAAAAGCGTAAAGCGACAGAGTAGCAGGTATGAAACCATACAATTGATAGTAACAGAGTGAATGATGGTTACGGAGTTAACTCCGTAACCATCATTCACTCCCAGTCCACTACTCAGTTACGGGGACTCTATCCAGGCTTGGGTATTACTATCAAATTTGAATAAACCGTTTGAGTTGCCCACGTAGACAATTTGGGGATTATTAGGGTCAATGGCGAGGCTGGATATATAATCCTGTCCCGGAATAAAGCCCGGTGGCCTAACTGCCGACCACTGGTTTTGGCCGTCTCGAATTAAAAGACCGTTGCTGGCATAGGCTGCCAGGTCGCTGCCCGTGGTTGCATAAGCCGCACCATTACCTGGGGCAACCGCGATGTTGGTAATGAATACCTCTTGGGCCTGCCCAACAGGCACAACTGCGGCGCTCCAGGTACTTCCTCCATCTTGGCTATAGTTTATTCTTGAGCGATCATTGCCAACATAGACGATTTGAGGATTAGTTGGGTCAGTAGCAACGGCAAACAACGCAGTGTTGGCTTCACATTGGCAAATTATATCTTCCCAACGCGGTTCAGCGGCTGATAATGACCCTTCTTGCGTCGGATTGACCGTTGTCTTGAACATCACGGCGGTGTCTGCGCCTACGGCATACAGGGTCCAATTTCCAGCTGAGTCCAGCCCGGCGGTTAGAGAAAAAACCGCCACTTCGATAATACGGCCATTGAGTCTCAAATTGACAGCCTCCCAACTTCGCCCATCATCCAGGCTACGGTAGACACCTACATCACTGCCAGCAAAAACAATATTACTGTTGGGAATTGCCACAAAGTCGTGAAATGCTGGCAGTGATGATTTGCCAGACCAGCCGTCTGCTGCGCTCCACCGTCTTGCGCCATCAGCATAACCGGCATAGACGGTGATATTTGAAGCAGAACCAGGTCTGACCCCAAGAGTCTTGACTTTAATCCCATCCCCTAAATCGGCGCTAAAGAGGGACCAGCCGCCATTAGGGGTACGCTGATAAATACCCATGTCTTTAGCTACCGCATAAATCGAATCTTCGCCAGCCGCATCAAGATCAAGAAAGTGAAGCCCGGTAGGCAAAGCAACCGCTGCCGGGGCGGGCGTTGGCGGCTGAGCGGGCGCTGTGATAGTTTTTTGAGTTGGGGTTACACTCGGCTCTGTGGTAGCTATTGCAGTTGGTTCTGGAGTTGGCGCTTGGGTTGGAACTTCGGTTGGTGTCTGGGTTGGCGCTGTGGTGGCTGTTGCAGTTGGTTCTGGGGTTGGAGTTTGGGTTGGAATTTCGGTGGGTATCTGGGTTGGCTCGAGACTTTGGTCAAGTGCCGGTGCCTGGGTAGGTTTCTCTGTGGCTTCGGCCATCACTTCGGTTTGCGCGGTCGGAGTATTGTCAATGGCAGCAACCAACGATGGTGTAATTGCCGCTGGTACTTCCTGGGAAGAAGAACGACTCCAGAGAAAGAAGGCGATTCCAGCAGCAATCAAGAAAACAGCCAAACCGGCCACCAGACCCCATTTATTAGATACAGGAAGACCTGCCATCTGCCTGGACTTAAAGGGAAATTCCTTAAGAACCCAATGCGCTGCCAGTGGGGCAAAAAAGGTAAATACCCCGTTCATCTCCTTTATTATTAAACCACGTCCTTCCAAGGCTTCAAGAATGTTGTTTAATTCCCTGTCTTCAATTGTAATCCGGTATTTGTGCAGGATACTGCTAATTAATTTGGGCGTAATAAACTTAGATTTGCTGGCTATCTCAGCACATGTTGCCAACGTTTGAAATTCACGTTCGGAGAGACCAGCCACCAGGGGTGCTATTGCCGGATTACTTTTCTCAAGAATACGCGGCAGGGCGGCATTTATCGTATCTACATCCAGGTGAGAGGCGTTGTTGTTTACAGCTTGTTCAAACGCTTCATGGGCAATCAATTGAACAAAATAGGGGTGTCCGGCTGAAAGACGGGTGATGACCTCAATCGCTTCGGATGAGGGTTTAATAGGGCTGTTACTACTTAATTCTGTAATGAGGGGTTGAATTTCGTGAGGTGTCAAAGAGTGCAGGGTTTCAAATTTTGCAACTTCGCTGATTTTCTGAGTTACAGTTGGCAACGTCTCTAAATTTGTACCGGTTGTCAAGATGAAAGCAATAGATGGTTCTTTAACAATCAAGTCTTGGAGATAAGAGACCAGGTCATTTGTTTCGATGTTACTTTTGTTTATGAAATCAATATCATCGAATAATAACACTAAACGTTGTGGCGCAATATGTTCAAGGACTTTTGGTAAGAAATTCGCATGAAAGTCATCCGTATCGGAGGGTATTTGTTGGCTAAGTTCAGGAATCTTTGTTTTCTCAGCAATGGTCATTGCTAATGATTGAAGGATTTGTTCTTGTAATAAGTTGGTTTTATCTTTAAGCTCAAAGTAAACCGGAACATATGCCTGGTCAGAAAGTTGGTTAGCGATTTCTTGAAGAAAAGATGTTTTTCCGAAGTGTGGCAAACCAAAAATAACGACCGCGTTTTGGGAGGTGGAGTCAAGGCTGTGCATAACAGATGATATTAACTCTGCCTGGCCGAAAAATTGAGAGTCAACAACGGGAGAGCTTATATTGTATGGATTATTAGTCATTATATCTGGTATTCCGATTGAGGTAAATTAAAAAAGATGGGTGTTATCAATTGATTTAACAATGTTATCTTACCAATAAAGTTTCGTAGTGGCAACCTAAATGGCAGGCTTGGGTTGTAAGCGTTCCCGATTGAGTAATTTGACACAAATCGAAAATTAATGTCCAATTAGTAGTTGAGGCAGTTTACAAATGTTTAGCTTATTCAGCAACCCGGAACAACTCATCAAAGAGGATACCCCCAATCAGTTAATTCTGGCCGGTTTTCATAAGATGAAGATATGGGGTCTTATATCATTGGTTTTGGCTGTTATCACAGCCATAGCCACAATTTCTATTGGGATTTATTGGGTTGGTGGGGTTGTGGTGTTGATTTATTTAGTCTTGGGCCTTTGGCTGATAACCAGCAACCATGCGATTACATTTGATTCTGCACATCAAGCGGTCTATTTCTCTACGCATCATTGGTTGCTTAAGCGAACAACGAAGGTTATCCCATTTTCGATGATAGATACCATCTACCTGGACTACGAAGAAAGAGATATGACGGAAGAGCGAACCAGGCGCAAGTGGCGTATATTTATGGTTCTGAAAAATCAAGAAACAGCGACCGTAGCCCGACAGCAAGCAGATTATTCTGTAGACCAAAGCCCTATTCTCTCCAAGCAAACCGCAACTTGGGAGGATTTGGCGACTAAAATTTGCACCATAACAGATAAATTTTTGATTCGCACCCCAACTGTCCCTGGTCCGGCTCCGCACACCTTTATCAGCGTCATTGACCAGATTATTCAACGTCGGTTGAGGTCGCTCCCTCCTACCGACCCGTTGTCCAGCCGCTCTGTCCAGCTACGGAGTCATCCCACCGGTGCGATGGAGATTATCGTCGATGGAGTCAATAAGTATCGAGCATTGGATGATATTCCCGATCCGGCTATTCGTGAATTGATTCAACAGGCGGTGGATGAATGGCATAATCTTACGGGCCACTCTATAACCGAAATCTTAACGATGAGAAGGTCAAATGAGTGATCCATTACGCCCCCATACTCACGATCCCAACC
>Ga0210124_1000887_pt1 | contig 14087 bp, 7 predicted proteins | sample Muzzi_PWC_D2_FD_185554 | JGI IMG/M metagenome (GOLD analysis project Ga0210124, IMG submission 185554) | Wetland microbial communities from San Francisco Bay, California, USA, that impact long-term carbon sequestration - Muzzi_PWC_D2 (SPAdes) | ecosystem: Environmental > Aquatic > Marine >... | reverse complement strand
CATGGCAGCTGCTGCAGTCTCGAATCCAGGCAAACGCACCCTGGTCGATGTCGGACGCCTGTACATTGTTCTTGGCGGCCAGCATGAATTGGAAAGACTGCCCCCACTTGCCGTAGCGACCGGCACTCTTGATCCAGTACTTTCCGTCTCCGTCATAGTCGTCCCGCATATCAACATTGCCTGCGAGATCGGCGCGTCCCTGTTGGAACCACTCTCCGTTGGCGACGGTGTTTGCCTCATGATCATGGCATCCGCCGCACGTCTGTCGGGGGCTGTATGGTTCCGTCGCATCGGCGGTCAACGGGTTGCCCAAACGATCTAGCAGGGGGATCGGCGCGTGTCCACGTGCAGATTGGTAGGATGCGAAGTCGCGAAGATCCACGTCGCCGTCCACGTCAGCGTCGAAGATCGTGTGGCACTCTTCGAAGGCAGGATCCTCGCCGGGGCCCGATATGGAATGGCAAATCTCGAAAAAGAAGTAATCATCCAAATCGACATAGCCGGTTTCATCGAAATCCGGTGAGGCGCCGTACAGCGCCGAACCGACGAAAAAAATCACCATGCCCAAGCCACGTGCCCCAATGTGCCTTCTGAACGCGCTCATGATTTTGCACTCCGTCTTTCCAAGAAGGAAATCAAATATCGAAATGCTGCGCGGGAAGACCGACCCGGCTCCTCCGTAAGCCCCTCTCTCACCCCACCAACACCTTCATCTTGCCGGAGGCCGATCAGTCGTGTCTGCGGCGAACACCGCAACGCTGACGCACGACCTGTCCGGTGCCAACCAGGCTGACAAGGGTAGCGAAATCGGGGCATGGATTCAATATCCATTTCGTCTAACAATTAGTTTATAAACTTATTGAAATAAATGCTTCGAGTGCAGTGGATTGCCGGACGTAGCTTGATCGGGCGCCGCGGTGAGAGTCCGCAGGTCCTCATCCGGGGGGCCGGACGCGCATTGTTCTTGATGCCAATGTCCGATATCGACCGCGCAGAACCATCGGGCGGACCGCTGTTCCGAGGAATATGCTTGGTATGGATAGCCGGGAGTGCCTCGTCTGCCTTTTTTCGGGTTGGGGGAACGTGCAGCCGGACCGACTCGCGGCGTTAAGTGGATACCGGCGGCACCCACACGGTTTCGGCAGTGTATTATCAGGCACTCGTGGTTGAAACTCCGGGGTCGATTATAATCGTACGGCCGTTCCCTCTCGTGTAGACTTGATTAGCGGCACGATGAAAGGAGACAGTATAATGATGACGAAACAGTGTCCGGATTGCGAATGCCCTTTGACGGGCATCCGAATCATCGACAAGGCGTACCGCCCCATACACGCGGATCTGGAGTATGCTTCCGGTGGCGCCGAGAGGGGCGTTTGGCTAGGTCGATTTCCAATTGAAGGCACGATCGAAGGCCTTCTATGCGGCAAATGTGGACGGGTGCTGCTGTACGCCGGCGCTAAAGAACAGTAGCGGCCAGTCTCCGAAACATAGCGGCCGCCTCCACCGGCGGCCGCCGTGCCATTTTTGTTAGAAGGAGCAGATTGACATGCCCGATCCCAAATCAGCGAAATGGAGCCTCGCCAAAGATAAGACATGGCGAGGTAAACTCGAAGCGACGCACCCCAATCACGGCAAGACCGTGCCCATGCCGGCGCGGTGGCGCAAAAGCCTTGGCGCCGGTCGGATGCTCATTCCCAAACCGCTTGACGTCGACGCACTCATGCGCAAAGCACGTAAAGGAAGACTGCTCACCGTATCACAAATCCGTGATGAACTTGCCCGGATGGCGAAGGTAAAGGCTTCCTGCCCAATGACGACGGGTATCTTCATGCGCATGGCGGCGGAGGCGGCCGAAGAAGACCGCCGCGCCGGGAAGAAACGCATCACCCCGTATTGGCGCACCATCCGGGACGACGGTGGGCTCAACGAGAAATTTCCCGGCGGCGTCGAAGCGCAGGCAAAGCAGCTCCGCGAGGAAGGTTTCGTCATTACGACTGCGGCAAGCGGTCGCATGAAAGTGAAGGACTTCGAAAAACGACTGGCTACGCTGTGACGTTGTCCATTCGCGCACGCGTGAATCCTATCTTCATTCCGGCCAGCAGTAACAGCGCCATTATGACAAGGCCCCATGCGGACACGGTAGGTATGGCGCCTTCACATTCAGGTGCGAAGACGGCGTCGTCCACCCCGGGGCATTGGTCGGTGCAGTTGACCACGCCATCCCCATCGACATCGTCCCGCGCGCCAGGTGCATTGTCGTCGCTTCCCGGGCAAAGGTCGCAGCCATCGGGTACGCCGTCGCCGTCGGAATCGATGTTGTCGTTGTGCCCCGGGCAGAGGTCATTGGAATCACACACGCCGTCGGCATCTGAATCATCCGGATTGTCGCACGGACACGGGTCGCAGTGATCGCCCAGGAGGTCGCCGTCACAGTCTTCCTGACCCGGGTTTGGCGTGAACACACAGTTATCGTCGCCGTTACACACGCCGTCCCCGTCCCCATCCTGATGGAAGGCGTCTTCGCAGGCATTGCCTTCGCCATCGCCGTCGCAGTCCTCCTGGAGAGGGTTCGCAGCATTCGGGCAGTTGTCGCCGCAGATGCCGTCTATACCGTCCCCATCGACGTCGCCCTCGCAGGCAGGCGGGCCGTCGGCCACGGTACCGATCTGCGCGCCCCACGCACCGGAACAATCAGCTTCGATCGTCAGCGAGCAGCCACCATCCGTCGCACAGCACGTGCCAAGCGGCGTCTGGCAGACCTCGGCATCGGCGAAATCGTACGCTATGTGGGGATTCTCGAAGATGGCATAGCTGAAGGTGCCGGTAGGTGGGCAATCCTCGAACCAGATCACATCAATGCCGAAGTCGTCCGTTGCTGCGGGACCACCGATGAGTTGCTGTTCGGTGGGAAACGACCAACCTGCGCCGTTCTCGGCCGTCCTGTAAGCGATAAAAAAGTCGATCTCGCACCGGTCAAAATCGCCGTCGCTGTTCGGCAGCACCGGCATGGTGCCGCTACAAGGCATCGGATCAGGAGGCGATCCGGCGGGCGCAACCACGCCGGAGTTTGTACACTCCGTGCCCGGTATCATCACCAGCGGATTGCAGGTCAACGACTCGACCGTCCACAGCGCCTGATCCGCCGAATAGACAGTGCCCAGGGGGCTCGCGCCGAGTGGCGTGGAACGTGCCACGAGCGGTGTGGTGTACCACTGCAGCATGTCGCTTCCATGCTTGCTCGTTTGAATGTCGTCGAAGACCCAGGTGGCGGTGTCGGGGCAGTTGTTCGCCTGTGGCAAGAAGTATTCACCTGGTGCGCCGGCGCGCCAGGTAATGCACGGATCGGGATCGACGCACGCCTGCATCACGGATTCGCACGTCTGGTACGGCGGACAGGGTTGAAGGCCGGCCTGGCACTCGCCCGTGATCCCACTACACACTTCAAAGCCGTTGCAGAAATCGCCGTCGTCACAGTCGGCGTTGGATGTGCAGTCCAGTTGACCTGCCGCCGAGTCCGGTGGCGACTCGGACTGCGTGGTGACACCGGTGGGGTGAAGCAACCCGGGAAGGTTGTTGACCGGTTCGAGAGCCCGTACCTGGGGGATCGAAACAATGATGTGTACGCTGATTATCCCTGCAAATACAGATCGATTGCGTCGCATCCTTCCACTTCCGAAATGACTGCCTTTGCGGCGATTTGTTGGCAAGCTAGCATACCACGAACCGCACAGGCGGTTCAAGCGTTTTACTATTCGACCGTGGATTTTGGTGCCGAAAACAGCGTTTTTCGGTGGGCGTGAAGTACCTACCGACAAGGCGGTTCACGGTCGACCGCTCACTGGCCTGCCCTCGGCATTAACGGCGCGCGATCCGTCCTCGATCGATTCCGAAGAGCATCTTTCCACCGACAAGCAAAAGAAGCGTCAGAGTGATTAGACCCCAATCGGAGACGGCGGGGATGACCTCGCCGCACGCGTCGTCTTTTCCGTCGCCGTCGGCGTCTCCGCTGCACGAAATGCCGAAGCCCTGAAATCGACCGTGCTGTTCGACGCAACTGGTCAGGTCAATTTCCAAACAGACTCGGTCGAAATCCAGGCAGCACGCGCCGAGCACTTCACTGCATTGGCTACCGTCACCGCGAAACGTTCCACTCCTTTCGTCACAGCATGATTGATCCATCACGTGGCAGGTATCCTGGAAACCGTCGCCGTCTGAGTCGAATGTGCAGGCGCCCCGTGCGTTGTCGCATTCGGTGTCGCCTCCGAGGAACGATCCCTGCAGAACGTCGCAGTTTGTGCCGTCCACCACGCGGCAGGTGTCGCCGACACCGTCGGCGTTGACATCCACACAACAGGCTCCTTCGACGCCCAGGCAGGATACGCCCGTGCCGAGAAATGATCCGCCTTGCGCATCGCAGCAATCGGCATCCATGGTACGGCAGATATCGGCGATGCCATCGCCATCACCGTCCAGGATGCAGGTGCCGGCAACGCCGGTGCAGGGCAAAGCGTCGGCGAGAAACAGGCCGTCCGCTGCCAAGCACTCGGATTGAGAGCCATCATCCTGGCACGAATCACGATATCCGTCCGAGTCGGTGTCCAGGCAGCACGCGCCCTCGATGACCGTGATGCAGGCCGCGGTGAACATCGCGGGGAGGGGGGCGGCGAGGCCGGAATCAAAGAACGAGCTATTCGAATCCGGATTGATGGAAATCACGTAGGTGCCCGCGGCGTCCGTGGGGACTTCCAGAATCAGACCGCCGAACGTACCGAAGCTGTCCGGATCGGGATCGTAGGTGTTGCTCACGTTCTGCGCGGCAACCGCATAGCCGTAGTTTAGCGTAGACGTGGCGATGGCCGCCAGGTAGTACGCGTTCATATACGGCCGGAAAATCCAGTTCGGGTTGTCGATGGGGAAGCCGTTTCCGGTACAAAGCCTATCGAACGGCGGGACGGCGGGATCGCCGTTGCCGCCTGCACCGCAGACCTTCGTCGCCTGGTAGGCGCCCTCTTCAGGGTCGTCAGGCCAGCCCTTAGGATTCAGGTCGGCGCCTACACCGTTGCTATAACCGGCCGATTCTATCGTTACCTGTACGGACCCCAGAGCCAGACCACCCCCGAAATTGCCCCACCCACCGGCTTCAACGTCGATGTCCACCTCGACGCCGCCGGGGACCTTCAGTTCCCAGCAGTCCAATGCATCGTTGAAGGTGGGCGTTACCGGATCGCCGACCGTGCCGGCCGGGCTGCCGAGCGGCGCGGATCGGATGGGATACAACTGAATGGTTTGAGCAGATACACGATTAAACGGTGCGACCAACGCAGTCGGCCCGATCATCAAAATGGAAACGACCACAGTCGAGATGAAGCGATTTGATTTCGTCTTCCTGCCTCCGAGTTGACTACGTAAACCCGCGATAGGTACGCACGTAGCATACCGATATCACGTCGGTAAATCAATCAATAAATGACCGTATCACCGCGTTCCGGTGTCGCCAATGCCGTTTCGCGCCTGTGGTGGCGGGATTGGCGGACGGGTCGGCGGTGAGCCGCCTGCAATCCATGCTGGCGTGCATCAGGAACCCGCGACCACCTCTACAATTCACGAGTGCAAAAGGGCAAGTTAGGTAAATGCCTCCCTCGCCCCTTGGTATTTCATGCTGGGTCAATGGGCCCTACGGGCAAAGATCGATCGCGAAACCGGCGTATTCTTTCCCCTGGAATCCCAGGATGATCTGGAACACATCGTTGATGTTGATCAGTTGATTCGGGTGGCCGGGCGGCATGACCGGGTGAACATCCACGACGGACAGGTGCGTGGCATTGAGTGCGTTCGGATCCTGAAACGTAAAGATGCCCGCGAGGGCGTCGTCGATGTTCGTAGTGCCTTGAGGAGGCGTCCAGGTGTTTGTGTCTGTGTCAAACGAACCCACACAGTCGCCCCACCATTTGTCACCCGGTTTGGCTTGTGTCATGGCGGCCAGGGGCGGGGCGGATTCCACACCGCCGGAGACGATCACCATGTCGTACGTCGAGGTCGGTATGATGGGACAGCCCGTCAGGTGCAGTGTGGGACAGTCGTCCCAGTTCCGCGGCGATGCCGGTGGGGTCGTCGTGACCAGGGACACGCAGTCGGCATTCGGAGGTCCGGCCCACCACGTGCCGCCGACCGCCGTCACGCCGCTGACCTGTGTATCGGAAAGCGTGAGCTTGATGTCGAAATCCTGGCCGAAGTTGAGACCGCTTGCACCGCGCGGATCGACGGAGATGTACCGATTTTTCAGGATGGCGTGCGGGGCGGCGGCCACAGCCGGACTTTCGATGCCGCAGATCACGTTCGTGATCTCGAACGCGTCAATGGCGGCCTCCACGATCGATCCGGCGCCCAGGTCGCTCGCCTCGAACCGAAACTGCACAGTGTCGCTCGGAGTCACGAAGTCGGACACGCGGAACGACCGCGTGAACCAGCCGCCGACGACTTCACTGCCGCCCGGTCCTACCGTTTCCACCGTCGTGAAGTTGGTTTGGTCATTGGACGCTCTGACCACGAACGTGTCCGCCTGCGGGGAGTCGCCTTCGACGTTGGAGTACCAGCGTGCGTAGCTTACGCGCGCGTTGTTCATTCCGGCTAGGTCGAAACGCGGCGAGGTGAGGATGGTCGTGCCGTCGTCCACGTCGGAATTGCCGGCCACGTTGTCGGTCAGATAGCAACGTCCCGAACCGTCATAGTCGCTCGGGGGATCACCGCGATTTCCGTTGACGGGGATGCCTGAATTCCACTGCCCGTCGGCCGCGTTGCCGGAGACTGTCCAGGCGGTGGTGTCTTCGAAATTGAATTGGGCGACGGTTTCAATCGCAATGGCCGCGATCGCGGAGTGCAGGCTGTTGGGGCTGTCGATCGGATCGTTCATCTCGACGCCGCCTCCCGAGTCCGCCTGGGCGGTGAAGAAGAACTGAATCGCATCACCGCACTCCGTGGCGGGAAGGGCGGCCTCGTACTGGTTTGGCGCGATCTCCGACATGGCCTCGGTGGTAAAGGCGCCGGTCTCGCCGATACGGTAGCTGACGGTGCCGGTGGATTCGATCGGCGCAACGACGTTCGAGACGACATTGACGCGAATGGTGGCCGGCGCTCCGGGCGGGATGATATTCGGTAGGCCGTTCGGGTAATCAAACTGAAGAAGGACCAATGGCGGGCAATCGAGGTTGTGTTCGCCGAATCCGGTGCAGATTTCATCGTGATGCGGCGTGCCGTCGTCAATGGTCGCATTGTCGTCGTCGAGTGTCAGGAAGTCGATGGCGATCTGAGGTGTGATGCTGGAACCGGTGTGCACCAGCATGGCGTTGATGCTCAGGTTGGAGAGAATATCCAGGTAGTTGGCCGGCTCGGTGATGATGAGTTCGTTACGCGTGTCCCACACGGCACCGGAAATGAGCCCGGCGCAACTATGCGCTTCGGCGGTACACGGATACTGCAGACTGTTGTCCGCGCTTCGAAGCGGAAACGTGCACGAACCCCCGAAGCCGTATCCCGTGCCCGGGTCGTCGGTGATGATCACACTCATGACGTCGCCCATGCCCTCGCCGTATTGGTCCTGCCCGCTGCCGGCGGCGTTTACGAGGTGGTGCCCGTATTCGTGGTAGATCACGCTGCCGAATGCCGTATTCGAACCACCGGCGGAGCAGAAGTTGATCGAAAGATCTCCGGGATCCCACCACGCATTGTCGGGACAAAACCCGTCGGTGCGATTTACGTATACCGGGGAATCGGTCACGTTCATGAACGGGTATAGTGGGTTGTACTTGACCACGTGATCGCGAACGATGTTGGCATGGACGTAGCCGTTGACCTGCGCCCGCACGTGCTCGGTTCCGACGGTATTGTGAACAAAGTTCGCCGGTCCGGGCGGAGTGACAGTCATAGACAATGACTCTTCAGCGCCCTGGAAATTGAACACCTGAAACCACTCGCCCCGAATCGGCGAGTCGACCGTAACATCGGTGGTGCCCGGATTGGATAGTACGAAGTTACCGTTATCGTCGGCGAAGGCGATCGTGCCGCCGATGTTGACACGGCTGTAGTGCATGCGCAACGGCGATTCGCTGGAGCAGATGTCCGCTTTTGCATCCGCAGTGCCGTTACCGGTCACCGTGCCCGTCACATCGACGTGCTGGATGCGATCCTCGCTGTAGAGGATCTCGCCGGTGGTCGCGTCGACAAGGTAGAGCCAGCGCTCGGGATGGTCGTTCTCCGCCTCGATCCGGTAGGCAAGCCGTGGCTCGGCGAGTTGCTCGTCGACGCCCGCCCAGATCACCAGTCCATGTTCGCTTATGCGGTTGAGGTGCGGTGCCACCTGTCTGACGGTATCCATTCCCACGGTGGCGTCAGCCTGCGCGAGCCGGCCGACCGCCTCGAACCCGCCCAGCGGACGCAGTGACGAATTTGCCAGCACGACCGGGAAGTTGTCCTCGTTGCGGACCAGCACGCGAAGATCCGCGCGGAAGACCGGTATGCCGTCCTTGAACTGGGAATAGTAGAAGAGCGTGAATTTGTACTGGTCCGTCGTCGGGTCGTACATGACAGGCTGCGCGAGGCGTCCGCCGCGGCGGACGAGCCCGCTTTGCAAGTCGCCGGACGACACGCCGAAGACCTGTGCTTTCGATACACGGAATTGTTCGGCCGCCGCTTCGGGCGTCACGCCGGTATCCATGGCCCGTCCGTAGACGGAAAGAACCAGGTTGCCAGCCGTGTTGGCGCGGACGCCTGGGAAACTGCGCTGCATGGTCTGCCAGGCCTGCACCTGCCGGGCAGATTCGATCCCCAGTGCGGAATGCACAACGGCCGCGAACGAAACCACGACGCTTAGCGAGATACACTTGCGGTTCAAATGACTGTCTCCTGGAAAAAATCCTGCTGTTTTGCGACCGACGCGGTGGACGCACGAATCTCAGTATAGCAGAATAGGGAAGCAGATAAAACAACAGTCTTACTGGACGTTTTCAAGAGGTTTTTGGATGGAATCGGTGCGCCCCATGGATCGAGAACACCGCGGCGATTGGATTAGGACGCCAAAGGGCGCCGTCCGCTGATTGCGCGACCTGTTCCGAGGCATTCATTGTTCCCAGCAGGGGGATTCGGCCGCTGAGGGCGTCCTCACCGTGGGCATCTCTTCGCGTGCGCCATCACCGGCCTTGCGCGAGCGCGTCAGCGAGATTTCTCGATCCGGTTTCTTCAGCCGAGCGCCCGCTGTTGTTTGGTCATGGACATGGCACTGCGCTGTTGTCCTGACATGGGTCACCAGGGCATCCGTACGGGTATCGCTGCCCCTGGAAGGCCCGGATGATCGTAAACGCGTCGTTGATATTGATTATGCGGTTCGGCTCCTGAGGCTGCACATCGGTGCGGGGAATCTCCGGTGCGCCGTCCGCCTGCTGCCACGTTTTGATCGTGCCGACGACATCGTCGACGTTCACGGCGCCCTGGGGCGCCGTCCAGAACGTGCCATTGAAGAAACCCACCGTGTCGCCCCAGAACTTGTTGCCGCCCGGCTGCGGTGTGGTTTGCATTATGATCGGAGAAGGAAAGGTGCCATCGATCAACATGGGTCGGAGCACGAACCTGGCGGCCGGTGTGATGTCGCAGCCGGTGATGTGGATGATGTTTTCGTCCCAGGTCCGTATGACAGGGTCGGGTTCGAGTCTGGCGATGCCGTCGGCATCGGGTACGCCGACCCAGCCGGACACCGTGGCGTCCGGGTAAAAAACGCTGGACAGCATATCAAGCCTGAAGGCCACCGCGTTGGGAAATTCGTTTTCGAAAGTCAGATATCGGTTGCGATCCGGTCGATCTATCGTGATGCACGCCGGTACCAATTCAGGCGTGTAGGTGGACACGTCATTGCCGGCCAGTACGGAGAAGAAGGAGAAGTTCGGGTCCGGATCAAAGTCGATGACGTATGTGCCCGCTGCATCTTGCGGTGCGTCCAGTATCAACCCACCCAAGCTTCGGACCTCTCCGAAATTCGGGTCGCAGAGCACCTGCGCCGCGGTGCCCCACGCGTAATCGAGCGTCGACTGTGTATCCCCTGGGAGATCGTCAAAACAAGGTGCCATCACCCAGTCAGGATTCGGCGCGCAGACGCCGTTCGCACCGTTGTCGCAAGTGTCGCCGAACGGCGGCCCGCCACAGGGATCACCATTGCCCGAGCACGCCGACTTGGTCAAGTAGGCGCCGTCTCGCGGCTGTCCGGGCCACCCCTTTGGCGCAAGCGTGCCGCCGATACCGTTGTCATAGGTGCTTGAATCCACGGTAGCCTGAATGGCGCCGAGCAGCGGATCGCCGGCCGGCAGGCTCCAACCGAAGGCCTGTATTTCGAGGGCGATCTCGAAGCCGCCGGATGGAATCGTCACTTCCCAGCAGCCTAGCGCCGCGTTGAAGTCAGGCGTCACCGGGTTCCCCACGGTGCCCACAGGGCTTCCCAGCGCGGCCATCCGAACGGGATAGAAACGCATCTGTTGAGCGCGCGCATGCGCGGTTGCGATCAGACAAACCAGCAGGGCCGCATCTCGCCATCGTAGGGTCATTCGGTTGTCGGTCAGCATCATCATTTTCCGCACGCGCCGACGTGACGTTCGCCTCCCGGAGTTGTACGGGGCACGCGCGCCGTGCAGCGGCGCCCGTGCCGGACACCATTCGGAACGCGCGTAGCCGTGAGCCAAGCAAGGCCATCAGGTCAATTTGCGTTCCGAGTCGTCGATGTACGACAGGCACATGATCGCATTGCCAACTGCGTCTCCATTGTACCGATGCCGTGTCGTCAATTCAATCGTTGAAACGGTGCTTGTGGCACCGATCTGGCGTGTCGTCAGCTTTGAATTGACGGACGGCTGTGTCACCGCTCTTGAGCGGTGCTCTCTGTCGACGCCTATCGATGACGCAAACAGAGCGATAGACTGCTGTTCCCGAGAAATGCGGTACGCAACGCAGGCAAGCGTGCCTGCGGTACGAGGCCGGCGCCTACGTCGCTTCTTCATGCACAGACTGCGTCTCGCAGAGCGAAGGGTAGTCCTGGCAACGCCGATCCTCGGCCAAGTCGTCACCGAGTGGCCAGCCGCGCGCCGGGCTCATCGTTAATGTGTGATGTACGGAGTTGAATGCAAACACGGTCCGCGCCGAGGAACCAGCACGCCGCACCTCGCCCTGTTCCGGCCTCCCCTTCAGATCCAACCACCGCGTGATCCACACTCACGAGTTGGAGCCGTTCTTGGGAATCATGTAAAGAGCATCTTTGGAATGTGAAGCGCCTGATCAGGTTCGAGGCAGCACGCGTGATCCCCTGGGTATTCCGGGGCACGTACGGGTTCCAAGTTGCACGTAGATTCAATGCCGGTAGCGGGGCCTCGACCGTTGGTTCGCTTGGAGTGGCACTCAGCCAACCATTCGTCAATGCAACGATCCACCGTAGCAGACATGTCCGTGCGCAGGCATGCTTGGGTCGCTCGTCGCGAACGCCGGGTCAACACATCCACGCCGGCCGCCACGCCGGCATAGGCAGCGCGTAACGTGTTCGATTGCGGTGCCCCATTCATACTGCATTCTGCGATCACCGACGCGGCACGCCTACCGGTATCGGTGGCGCTCATATGACGCAACCCCCATCGGCGCCCCCGGGCACCGATGCGCCGCAACTCGTCACGCGGCATATCGGCGCAGTGAATGACGGCGGCGGCGAGTTTCTCGGCGCTTGCCTCGGCCACGACAAAACCGGCGCCCGCCTTCCTTACGATGGCACTGGAGCTGCCGTTCACCATGGAAACGATGGGCAGTCCAAATGCCAGGTATTCCAGCAGCTTCCCTTGAATAGCCGTCTTGACCATCGGGTCGTCGGCCAAGCACAGCAAGCCCAAGTCTGCGCCATGATAGACCGCATGAAGTTCGTTGCGCGGACTGACGCCGAGGTAATGGCAGGTGGAATGCCGTGCGGCCGTGGATTCCACCAGACCACGACAGCGGCCGTTGCCCAGGAACACCCAGGCTATGTCATCGCGCAGATCGGCCACCTGACCGACGGCCTCCAACGCAACATGAAGGGCGTATGCCTCGTTGAAGCTGCCGGTGTAGACCACGACGAACTTGTCGTCCAAGCCCCATCGGTGACGCCACGTCCGGCGATCGGGTCGCGACGCGGAAGGCCACGATGCATCGGCCCCGGAAGGTACAACGGTTGTCGCCTCCTCGCGAACACCCATGGCCACAAGATAATCACCAAAACCGGGCGAGACGGAAATAAACCGGCGTGCGCAACGATGTCCCAATGCCTCCAACCATTCCAGCATCGCGACGACTGGGAACGATCGCACCAATCCAAACCTGATAAGAAATGCGGGCCAAAGGTCGCGAATTTCCAACACCATCGGCGCCGACTTCCACACAGAGGCGATCACGGACAGCAGGATTTGCGGTGATGGCGGTGACGACACGAACACGACATCCGTCCGGCCCACACGGCGTAAGTGCCACAGCGCCCGCAGAAAAAATGAAGCGACGGCCAGCGAGCGCCGGTGCAGACCGCCCGATGTGGGTAGGCGATGGATCGTCAGGTTGCCTTCCTCTTCGATCACCACCTGCCCCGTCCCCTCAAAGGACTCCTCGAAGTAACCGCCTTGTGTTGTGATCACGTCGATCCGGCAGCCACGTTCGAGCAGACCCGCGAGAATATAGATCGGTCTCGTATTGCCCGCTTGCCGGGCCGTGACCAGATTCTGGTGAATCCACAGAATGCGCGGAGGACGCCCGTTGCCGCTCGACAGAGGCGACGACGGGACATCGTGCCGAAGCACGTAACGCCAGCAGACGACAAATCCGGCCGCGGTGAAGAGCAACAGGGCCCAACGCACAGCGACACCAACCTCTGACGCAGCCAGCGCCTCCACGCTGCAGACGGCGGTCACCAACCATGCGACGAGCACTGTTTGGAGACGAGTGAGACCGGCTGCCTGGAGCCGCAACGAGAAATGGTCCGAACTACCACGCCAAAACGCCAGCCCCTTGCGGTGGCGCACGATCACCAATAGCGTCAATTCAAACAGAAAGGGGGATGTCAACAGAACCATATACACCAAGGGCGGACCGGCCGTGCCGCCTACCGCGGAGGTCAGTGTCGTGCCCGCCAGCGCGGCACCCAGAAAGTGACTCCCGGCATCCCCCAAAAAAATCTTCGCGGGCGGCGCGTTCAGGACGAGAAACCCAACGCACGCACCTGACAAGATAACTGCCAGGATGGCTCCGTTTCCATCGGCGTGTCCCAAGGCCAACAACGTAATGGCTACCATGCCCGCGACCAGCCCGTCGCAGACATCCGTCAAATTCACGGCGTTGACGATGAGTACAATCCAAAGCCATGACAGCGCAGTGTCAATGATGCCGACACCGGTAAAGGCACATTCCCATCCAACGGAGACGGCACCCGCCGCCGCCACCATCTGTGCCATCAATTTGATGCGGGGAGTCAGGCGAACCACATCGTCCACGAATCCCAGGACGAGAAACGCGAGGAGCGGCACCAGCCAAGTCAATGCAAGATTATTGGGAATGTCCGGACGTAGAAGCCCATCGACCGCGTACACCCCGACTAGGGCGAGCAGGAACCCGATGGCGATCGCGACACCACCGGCCAGCGCGACCGGCAGGGTATGTTGCGGCACGATCGGGTTCGGCTGATCAACGAACCCGATCCGAATGGCGATGGCGCGCACCAACAAGGTCGCCAGATAGCCAAAAACACCGGCGATCAAAAACAGTGCGTAGGCGGCGTTTTCGAGCATACACCGTACCCTTCGAGATCACGCGGATAGCTGCGAGGCCGTTCGCTCCACGGTGGCGGCCACCGCGCTTTGCCCCGATGTGAATCCATCGCGCATGACCTGTGCCATCGAGGAGTATTCCCACCGACCGTAACGCCCCAACGGCGTCACGTCGTGATCGCCCAGAAACTGGCGGGCCGCCTCGATCACCGGTTGATTCTCCGTAGTAAACACGACGTACGCTGGATCGATAGCGAGGACGTGCACACCGACAATCGAGCAGTC